>Ga0209682_10000020_pt1 | contig 49774 bp, 41 predicted proteins | sample DOMMetBare2Fresh_2_FD_187471 | JGI IMG/M metagenome (GOLD analysis project Ga0209682, IMG submission 187471) | Wetland sediment microbial communities from St. Louis River estuary, USA, under dissolved organic matter induced mercury methylation -... | ecosystem: Environmental > Aquatic >... | reverse complement strand
ATAGTCGCGGTAGTCGGGACGAACCGTCGCCAGCAGCCGGTGGACTTCGTCCAGCGTGAATGGCAGGACGTCGGAGCGGCGAACCTTCAGGGGCTTGAGACTTGATACCGGCGAGACGAAATCGAAGCGGTCGGCCGCCTCGTTCAGGATCTGCCGCAGCACACCGACGATGCCGTTGATGCGCTTGTTGGACAGCGCCTCCTTGTTCTTGCGGCCGGGGAGCTTCGCCAGCTCGGCGCGGAAGAGGAACACGTCCGACTTGGTGATGCGGGAGACCGCAATCTCACCGAACCGGGGCAGCAGGTAGCGGTCCAGGGTGGAGCGCAGCGTGCGCACGTGCGAGCGGCGCCATTCGACCTGGTGTTCCTTCACCCACTGTTCGGTGAATTCGGCGAACAGCGGCACCACTTCGGGACTCAGGACGGAGCTTGCCTCGGTCCCGACCCGTGTCGGTAACACCGCCGGCGTTGGAGCAAGCGGCGCCATAGCTCCGGCGCCGAATCGCGTTGCGAGTCGACTTCCCGGGAAGAACTGTCCATATTTGAAGCTGCCATTGGACAGTTCTTTCTTCAGCCGTACGACGAGAGCCTCGACACGGCGGCGGTGGGTCGGCGTGTCCGCGAGCGCAGTCTGTTCGCGGCAACGCACGCCGCGGTACGTGAAGTCGATCACGAGCTTGCCGGTTTCCTTGCGCGTGGTGACCTTAGCCATTGAGAACCGCCCCGCTGGCCATCGGGATCACGAGACTGCGGCTCGTGGATTCGTTGGACATGTCGCGTTCGATGGCTTCCCACACGAACAGGATCTTTCTACCGCCGAAAGGCCGGATGTAGTGCACGCCCTCGTGCAACACGCTGTCCTTGAGTCGTTCGCGGATGGTTCGGGCGTCGTACTTGATGCGCTGAGCAAGTTCGTCAGTTGTAAGATAGGTTGATGGCACTAGAGAACCTCCGGTAGCAGATGTATTCGAACAGACATGTTTGTTAACTTGAATTAACAAACATATCTTAGAATATTCATCCGCTCGGGATTGTCAAGCCCGCGTTCGCAAATTCAATGATTCGATTCAAACTCGGCGCGTTAATCGAGAAGCATCAGTTCTCGCAGGGACGGCGCATCACGATCAGCGAGATCGCTGAGGCGACAGGTATCAACCGGATAACTCTGTCGAAGATCCTGAACCAGCGCGGCTACAACACGGGGACTGACAACGTCGATCGACTCTGCGCGTATTTCGGATGCGGGGTCGAGGACTTGATGGAGCTCGTGCCCGCGAGCGAGTCAATGACGACAAGCGTGTCGACCTCGACAAGTGCCCAAAGGTCGAAACCGCGAAGAAGTGTCAAGGCGGCGAAACAGGGCCCGTCACCGCCTCGTCACAAACCTCGTCACACGTGACGACACGGGCCAGAAAACACAAGGGCTTCCTCGCGGAAGCCCTTGATTTTTTTGGTTGCGGGGGAAGGATTTGAACCTTCGACCTTCGGGTTATGAGCCCGACGAGCTGCCAGACTGCTCCACCCCGCGTCAGAGGCACGCAGTATACCCCAGCACCTTTGCTTTGCGCTTCGTCGTTCAGTCCCGCGTTCAGCCCCGGCACGCGCAAGGAGAGGCATTGATAGACTGCCTTTGTGTTCGTCCGCAACCCTGCCCGATTCTGTGCGATCTGTGGTTCTTCGATCGTGCGTCGCGTGCCGTCGGGCGACAACCGCGAGCGCGATTGCTGCGATCACTGCGGCGCCATTCACTACGTCAATCCCCGCCCCGTGGTGGGAACAATTCCGCTCTGGCAGGACAAGGTCCTGCTGTGTCGACGGGCGATCGAACCGCGCTATGGCAAGTGGACGCTTCCGGCGGGATTCATGGAAGTCGGAGAGACCACCGCCGATGGCGCCCAGCGCGAGACGCTCGAGGAAGCCGGAGCGCGCATCGAATTAGGCCCGCTGTTCACGATGCTCGATGTCCCGCAGGTCGAGCAGGTTCACATCTTCTTTCGCGCACGATTACTCGACACCAATTTCGTCCCTGGCGCCGAGAGCCTCGAAGTGCAACTGTTCGACGAGTCCGCGATCCCCTGGAACGAGATTGCATTCCGCACGGTGTCGATGACGTTGCGGTTGTTCTTCGAGGACCGCACCCGTGGCGCGTTTGGCATTCACACGAGAGCGGTCTTGCCACCGCCGGCACCGCGAGATCCGGGCACATGATTCCCTGGCTTGCGCCAGGCATGGAGTTTCCGCCGGTCGTTCAGGCGCTCGATTCGCCCAACGGCCTGCTGGCGGCGACCGCCGTGGTCACCGCCCCGCGTCTGATCGAGGCATATCGACAGGGCATCTTCCCGTGGTATTCGGAGGGCGAGCCGGTTCTTTGGTGGTCACCCGATCCACGCATGGTGCTGTTTACCGATGAATTGCGTGTAAGCCGTTCGCTGCGCAAGCGCGCGCGCGCAATCGCATCCGAGCCGGCGACGGCGATATGTCTGGATCGCGACTTCGTGGGCGCCATGCAGGCATGCGCCGAACCACGCTCAGATCATCCTGGCACCTGGATCACGGACGACATCATCGATTCGTATGCCGAATTGCATCGACATGGATTGGCGCACTCGATTGAACTGTGGTCGCACGACGCATGCATCGGTGGGCTCTACGGGGTAGCGATGGGGCGCATGTTCTATGGTGAGTCGATGTTCAGCCGTGAGCGGGACGCGTCCAAAATCGCGCTGGTCGCGCTCGTCAGACTGTTGCGGAATGAGCGAGTGCCGGTGATAGACTGCCAGCAGAAGACGGCGCATCTCGCCTCACTCGGAGCGCGGGAGATCAAGAGGTCCGAATTCTGCGCGATGGTCGCGGAAGCGGTGCAGGCGCCGTCAATTGACTGGTCGCGATACGCCGACCGAAATCTGAACGAACTGCTGACCGAATAGCGTGGCGAATCTCAAGGAACTGCCCTTTTCGGCGCTCCAGTTTTACGCCACCGCGCCCTATCCCTGCAGTTATCTGGAGGAACGCCAGGCACGATCGCAGGTCGCCACGCCGGCCCACCTGATCAATGCCGACGTTTACAGCGAACTGGTACGGATGGGGTTCCGCCGCAGCGGCATCTTCACCTACCGGCCGCATTGCGACGGTTGCCGCGCCTGCGTTCCGGTACGCATCCCGGTCGCAAAGTTTTCTCCGAGCCGTAGCCAGAAGCGCGCTTGGCGCACGCACGATGAGCTGGTCGCCCGTGTGGTCGGGCTCGCCTTCGATCCCGAACATTACGACCTGTATCTGCGCTACCAGTCGACGCGACACGCCGGCGGCGGCATGGACAACGACAGTCGCGAGCAGTACTCGCAATTCCTTCTGCAAAGCAAGGTCAACACGCGGCTCGTTGAGTTCCGCGAGCCGGTGACAGGGCGCGATGCGAATGCACGCGGGCAACTGCGCCTGGTGTCGATCATCGACATCCTCAATGACGGCCTGTCATCGGTCTACACCTTCTACGATCCGGAAATCGAACGCGCGAGCTTCGGTACGTTCAACATCCTGTGGCAGATCGAGCAGTGCCGCCAACTCGGACTGCCCTATCTGTATCTGGGCTACTGGATCGACGCCAGCACGAAGATGGCCTACAAGGCCAACTTCAAGCCGGTCGAGATGCTGATTCAAGGGCGCTGGATACAGCGTCCTGTCTCCAGTTCCGCATAGCACCACGGTCAGGCCCGGTCCGTAGAATCCCGGCGTGCTCTACGAGTTCGCCCGTCCGTTCATCTTCGCGCTCGATCCGGAAGCTGCGCACGAACTTGCCTTCGCCAATCTGCGGCGCGCACATGCGGTCGGGCTGACACGCTGGCTGGCGCCTCACGTCGCGGATGATCCAGTCGAAGTGATGGGGCTGCGCTTCCGCAATCCGATCGGTTTGGCCGCCGGGCTGGACAAGAACGGCGCACATGTCGACGCCCTCGCCCGACTCGGATTCGGATTCGTCGAAGTCGGAACGGTCACGCCACGGCCGCAGCCCGGCAATCCGAAGCCGCGACTGTTCCGCTTGCCCGCCGCGGAGGCGTTGATCAATCGACTCGGTTTCAACAATGTGGGGCTCGAGCAGTTCATTGCCAACGTGAACGAAAGCGGCCAGAACTCAGCAGGCAACACAGTGCTGGGCCTGAACCTCGGCAAGAACGCCGACACGCCGATCGAGCGTGCCCTGGATGACTACACCATCGGCATGCGCAAGGTGTATCCGTTGCTCGTCAAGCAGCCAGGCTACATCGCCATCAACATTTCGTCACCCAACACCAGGAATCTGCGCGCCTTGCAGGGAACATCTGAACTCGCGCATCTGCTGGCTGGCCTTGAGGAGGAACGTTTGCGACTCGCGGACCGGCATGGCGCGCGCGTGCCGATGGCGGTGAAGATAGCGCCCGACCTCGAAGACGATGACCTGCCGCGCGTCGCCAATGCGCTGGTCGCCCATGGCGTCGATGCGGTGATCGCAACAAACACGACCATTGCACGCCCGGGCGTCGAGGGCCTGAGGCATGCAGATGAAGCCGGCGGCCTTTCGGGAGCGCCTTTACTTGCACGCTCAACCGAAGTCGTCCGCAAGCTTTCAGACCATCTGCGGGGAAAGCTGCCGATCATCGCCGTGGGCGGCGTGATGCGTGGCGCCGATGCGGTCGAGAAAATCGAAGCCGGCGCAAGCCTGGTTCAGATCTACACGGGTCTGATCTATCACGGCCCGGCGCTGGTGGGCGCATGCCGCCGCGCCGTGCTCGCGCAGCGCAGCGCCTCGCAACGATCCGCGGCAGGTCGCAACTGAACAGGGTTCTGAAGCGTAACGATGCGTTGCTTCGTCGGATTATGGCCGGACGATCCTGCGCGCGATCGACTCGACGCGCTGGCGCGCGACTGGCATCTGCGCTTTCCGGGCGCGCGGCGCATGCGGCGCGACAACCTTCACCTGACCCTCGCATTCATCGGCGAACTCGATGCCGGTACGGCACAACGGGTCGCAACGCTGGTCTCTCAGAACACATGGCAGCCTTTGGCCTGGAGCGTTGATCGCATTGGCGTGTTCGACAAGGCGCGCGTGCTTTGGGCCGGGAGCGGCGATGACCCGCACCTGGCATCGATCGCCTCTAAGGTCCGCTCGTCGCTTGATGAACTGACGGTGCGCTACGACCGCAAGCCCTTCGTTCCGCACGTGACTCTGCTGCGCAATGTTCCCCGCGCGGCGCTCGGCACAGCGCAGGTCATCGATCCGCCGATTGAATGGCTCGCACACCGCCCCGTCCTGCTGCATTCAATCCATGACGAGAGCGGAACGCGTTATGTCGCGCTCGACCCGGACAAGTGATGCCAGGAGCAAGTTTCAGCGCGAAGATCGCTCGCGATACAGGTCGAGAAAGGTCTTCCCGCTGGGTGCTGGAAAGTCGCGCTGATCGGTCCAGCCGCTGGCGAATGGCAGCGAACGCAGTCGACGCTTCTCGCCACCCATCCAGCTCAGCACTCGAGCGGCCACGCGCACCGCGACGCGGTACAGGCCGGGGTTGCGGGCAACGAAGCCCCACGCCATGAATCCCGCGCGTTCGTACCACGGACGCAATCCGCGTTCGAACTGCTTTTCACGCAGTTTGCGCAGCAGTTCCGGCAGCGGGATCTTGACGGGACAGACGACCTCGCATTGACCGCACAAGGTGGCGGCCTGCGGCAGGTCGAGCGCGTTTTCGATGCCGACGTAGCTTGGAGTCAGCACCGAGCCCATCGGCCCCGGATAGACCCATCCATACGCGTGGCCGCCGATCCTCTGGTAGACGGGGCAATGATTCATGCATGCGCCACAGCGAATGCAGCGAAGCATGTCCTGAAATTCACCGCCGAGCAGCCCCGTGCGGCCAGCGTCCATCAGCACGAAGTACAGATGCTCCGGACCATCGAGATCGCCCGCCGCGCGCGGCCCCGTCAGGACCGAGAAATAGTTCGAAATCGCCTGGCCGGTGGCTGAGCGCGGCAACAGGCGCATCACCGTCGCGACGTCTTCCAGCGTCGGCAGCACTTTTTCGATCCCGGCCAGCACGACGTGTACGCGCGGCAGGATCGTGCACATTCCTTCGTTGCCCTCGTTCGTGACGAGCGCGACCGACCCGGTTTCAGCGATCAGGAAGTTGGCGCCGGTGACGCCCATGTCCGATGAAAGAAAGTGCTGGCGCAGGACATCGCGCGCTTCACGCGTCAACTGCTTGATCTCGGTCTTTCGGGGCGTGTCGTGCACCCTGGCAAACAGGTCGGAAATCTCTTCCCTGTCCTTGTGCATCACCGGCGCGATGATGTGCGACGGTGGTTCGTTGTCGTTGATCTGCAGGATGTACTCGCCCAGGTCGGTCTCGACCGACTGCACCCCGGCCGCGGCGAGCGCCTGGTTCAGACCGACCTCCTCGGAGACCATCGACTTCGATTTGGTGACCTTCCTGACACCGTGCTTGCGTGCGATCTCGACGATCAGGCTCGCGGCTTCCTCATGCGACTGGGCAAAAAGGACCGTCGCGCCGCGCGCCGTCGCGGTGCGCTCGAACTGCTCGATCCACGCGTCGAGATTCTCAAGCGCCCGATCGCGCCGTTCGACGGCGGCGTTGCGAATTGCCTCGAAATCGTCCAGTTCGGCGATGGCGATCGCGCGCTTGCGGGTGAACTTGTCGCGCACGTTCTCGAGGTTCTTCTGCAGGCGGGCGTCCGCCAGCTTCATCGCCGCGCGCGACTTGAAGTGCATCGACTGGACGTGCATCAGGCGTCCCCGGCCAGAACCTGTGCGATATGCAGCACGCGCGTCTTCTCGTCGCCGATACGACGCAGACGACCTTCGATGTTCAGCATGCAGCCAAGGTCCCCGAGGACCACGGCATCGGCGCCGCTCGCGCGTATGTTCTTGCACTTATCATCGACGATCGCAGAGGAAATGTCGCCATACTTGAGTGCAAACGTGCCGCCGAATCCGCAGCACTGCTCGCATTGATTCATCTCCGTCAATCGGACCCCGGGCAGTTTGGCAAGCAGGGCGCGGGGTTGCGACTTGATGCCGAGATAGCGCAGGCCGCCGCAGGAATCGTGATAGGTGACGGACCCGGCAAAGTTCGATTCAAGAGTCTCGATCCTGACGACGTTGGCCAGGAAGTCCGTGAGTTCGTATGTCTTTGCCGCAAGCGCATCGAAGCGGGACTTCAGGTCGGGGTCATCGGCGAACAGGTTGAGATAGTCACCTTTGATCATCGCGCCGCATGAACCAGACGGCAGGACCACATAGTCAAAGCGCTCAAACTCCTTCAGGAATTTGATGGCGAGGCTGCGCGCCGTCGCGGCATCACCCGAGTTGTAGCCGGGCTGACCACAGCACGTCTGGGTGGAAGGAACGTGAACGCTGCATCCCGCGCGTTCGAGAAGCTTGACGACGGAAAAGCCGATCTCCGGCCGAACGAGATCGACGAGACAAGTGGCGAACAGCCCAACTTTCATGACTTCGTCCTTAGCCGCGCTTGCGCGCTGCATCAAACGGCCGCGAAGAACAATTGAATAGGGAGCCCCGTCCCGATCAGCAGCAGCGCGGGTCGACGGGCTTTTCGCATCATGATATAAGTTCTCTTCACTTGATTTCCGCGCTGCACCATGCGCTCGACACCCGCCAATCCGATCACGCCGGCCCGCGAGAAGACCGCGATTCAGGTCATCGAACGAATGATGAGCCTGCTCGACGCGCTGGCCGCCCACTCCGACCCGGTCAGCTTGAAGGAGCTGGCGCGCGCAACCGGACTGCACCCCTCGACCGCGCATCGCATCTTAAATGACATGGTGGTGGGAAGGTTTGTCGATCGCGGGGAGCAGGCAGGCAGCTATCGACTCGGCATGCGTCTGCTTGAACTGGGCAATCTGGTCAAGGGCAGGCTCTCGGTGCGCGAGGCCGCACTGGAACCGATGCGCGACCTGCATCGCAAGACGGGGCAGACGGTGAACCTGTCGGTGCGACAAGGCGACGAGATCGTCTACGTTGAGCGCTCTTACAGCGAGCGCTCCGGCATGCAGGTTGTGCGCGCGATCGGTGGCCGGGCGCCGCTGCACCTCACATCGAGCGGGAAACTGTTTCTCGCTTACGACGATCCGCGTGTTGTTCGTTCCTATGCGACGCGAACCGGCCTGGCCGGACATACGCGCAACAGCATCACGGAATTGCCCAAGCTTGAGCGCGAACTGTCACTGGTTCGCGCGCGCGGATTCGCGCGCGACAACGAGGAACTGGAACTGGGCGTGCGCTGCATCGCGGCCGCGGTGCGCGACGACTCGGGAAAGATCGTTGCCGGACTGTCGGTCTCCGCTCCGTCGGAGCGGATGCAGGACGACTGGATCGAGGATCTGCGAACGACGGCGACGCGTATTTCATCGCGGCTCGGGCATGCCGCCCAGAGCGCGGATGCGGTCGAACCTGGCTAGCGGGGATGTCCCGGTCGGCTCGAAACCGAGCGCCGGGTCAGATTAATCGGTGCGGCGCAATTTGCGCGCCTCGAGCCAGTCGCGAATACGCTGCGCATCGCCAATCCTCGAGTACTTGCCGACTGAGTCAAGCAACACCATCACAACGCGCTGTCCCTCGATCACAGCCTGCATGACCAGGCAGCGGCCCGCCGCCGAGATGTAGCCAGTCTTCTGCAGGCCGATATCCCAATCAGGATTCGCGGTGAGGCGGTTGGTATTGCCGTAACGTACGACACGCTTGCCCACGGGCAACGTCATTTCGTGACTGACCGAGTACTCGCGAATCGTCTGGTGTTCATAAGCCGCCTTGACCAGCTTCACCAGATCGGCCGGGCTGGAGCGGTTTTCAGGCGACAGTCCGGTCGGATCCGCAAAACGCGAGTCGTTCATACCCACCATCTGGGCCCTGGCGTTCATCGCCTCGACGAATGCTCCCGGCCCACCGGGATAAGTGCGCCCCAGCAGATGCGCGGCGTGATTCTCCGAGGACATCAAAGCCAGTTGCAGCGCCTGACCGCGCGTGATCTTCACCCCGGGATTGAGCCACGATCGCACGCGATCGATGGTCCGATCGGAGCGCTCGACCTCGATCACTTCGTCCAGCGGCAATCCGGCTTCGACAGTGACGAGCGCGGTCATCAGTTTGGTGATCGAAGCGATCGGAAGGACCGCCTGCGTGTTCTTTTCGAAAAGGACTTCGTCCGTATCCTGGTCGACGACGAGTGCCACGGAGGATCGCAAATCAAGTGGATCGTCAGTCCGGTGCAATCCGGCCAGCTGCCCCTCGCTCGGCCGCAACGGGCGCCGTTCAACAAGCTGCTTGCTCGCTGATTTCTTCCTGATCGCCTTGGCCGTCGACGGCTTTCCAACCGAGGTGAGCTGCTTTCGTTTTACCTTCGTCGACTCCACGCGATCTGCAGCGAACGAAACAGTCGCGTGCGATATGGCGAAGTAGCCCAACAGAAGACACAAGACGATTCGTAAATTCATTTGCAGCCCTTGGACGACGGCTCAGCCGTTCTTATCGTCGATTCCTGCGCCGTTGCAAATCCCGGCGCGCCCAGACTATGGATTAATGAAAATGGCGCCGCGAACACTTCGTGCGCCGTCGTTCGATCCGACTTGATTGTTCAAGTGCCAAGAATGGCCCGAACCTCAAGAACTTGCTCTCCCCGTCCCTTTGTTCCATTTTGCTTGAAGTCTACCCCTCAATTCAATGATTTCACAAAGGAAATTCTTCAGCCATCCAGAGAATTCCTCGGCGCATGCCTGGGTCCAGCACGATTCAGACCCTGGCGACTTCTTCCGCAATCGCACGCCCAAGGTCAGCAGTTGACCCGTGACCCCCGATGTCGCGCGTCAGTGGGGCGTTCTTTGGCCCAGCTTCCAGGACTGTTTCTATTGACCGCAGAACCACCTTGGCAGCGTTCTCGTGCCCGAGCCAATCGAGCATCAATCCCGCGCTCCAGACCTGCCCGATTGGATTGGCGGTGCCTTTGCCGGCGATATCCGGCGCCGATCCGTGAACGGGTTCAAACAACGAAGGGAACTTGCGGTCCGGGTTGAGGTTCGCCGACGGAGCGATGCCGATCGTTCCGGTGCATGCCGGCCCAAGGTCGGACAGGATGTCGCCGAACAGATTGCTCGCGACAACGACGTCGAACCAATCGGGATGCTGAACGAAGTTCGCGGTCAGGATGTCGATGTGATACTTGTCGACCCGGACTTGCGGGAAATTCTGCGCCATTTTGACGACGCGTTCGTCCCAGTACGGCATCGTGATGGAGATGCCGTTGCTCTTGGTCGCCGAGGTGAGGTGCTTCCGCGGCCGCCCGGCCGCGAGGTCGAACGCGAACTTCAACACGCGATCCACTCCGACGCGCGTCATCACCGTCTCCTGGATCACGACCTCGCGCTCGGTGCCTTCAAACATGCGGCCGCCGATCGAACTGTATTCGCCCTCGGTGTTCTCACGAACGACGACAAAGTCGATCTCGCCTGGCTTTCTGTTTGCAAGCGGCGAGGCGATTCCCGGCATCAGTCGACAGGGCCGCAGATTGACGTACTGATCGAACTCGCGCCGAAACTTCAGCAGCGAACCCCACAACGAAATATGGTCGGGCACCGTTGCCGGCCAGCCGCACGCGCCGAAAAAGATCGCATCGTGGCTTCCGATGCGCTCCTTCCAGTCGTCGGGCATCATGCTGCCGTGCCGGACGAAGTAGTCACACGAAGCGAAGTCGAAGTGATCGAAATGCAGATCGATGCCGAACCGGCGTGCCGCTGCATCAAGCACACGGATCCCCTCCGGCACCACCTCCTTGCCGATTCCGTCACCGGCAATCACCGCAATTCGGTGCTTGGTCATCGTGTCGCCCTCAGCGCATTTCGAAGTTCAAGGCCATTGCTTCACTCATGGATTCGCTCCAACGCCTGTCTCAGCGCGGTGGGCAGTTGTGCCGGGCGACGCGTCGCGCGATCGACGTATACATGGACAAAGTACCCCTGTGCACTGGCGTCATCGTCATCGGTGCCGAACAGGCCGATTTCGTAACGAACGCTTGAATTGCCGGCTCTCGTAACCCGCAACCCCGCAGTGACTCGCTGCGGGAATGCCAGCTCGCGAAAATAGTGACAGCGGGTCTCGACCACGAGCCCGATGACTTCGCTGCTCTCGATATCCAGCACGCCAGAGCGAATCAAGTACTCGTTGACGACGGTATCGAACCAACTGTAGTAGACGACGTTGTTGACGTGACCATAGGCGTCGTTATCCATCCAGCGCGTCTGGATCGGCAGGAAATGCCGATAAGCCGCACGTGTATGAGGTCGCGCGCGATCTGTCACTGTCATCTCCTCAGTTTCGTCGTCGGACGACCAGGGCAACGCCGACGATGGTAACAATCATCCCGATGAGCGCAGCCGGCCCGAGGCGCTCGCCGAACATCACCCACGCCATGAGCGCGGTGACCGCCGGCACGAGGTACATGTACCCGGTCACCTGTGTCGCGGCGCCGTGCCGGATCATCAGGAAAAGCAGCGAAATGCCGCCCCCCGTCAGAACGAAGATCGACCACAACATCGCACCGATGACAGATGCGTTCCACTCGATTTGAAAAGACTCCGACGCGAAGGCGAAAGGCAGCGTGACCGCGACGCTCGCAGAGAACTGGATCACCTGCCCCGTGCGCAGGTCGAAATGCGGACAAAAGCGTTTCTGGTAGAGCGTCGCTGCGGTCATCGAAAGCAATGCGATCACGGCAAGAACGACGACGCCGTAGCCCATGCCGATCGTCGTGACCTTGGTCCATACGACGAGCGCGACACCGACGAAACCGAGCACCAGACCGAGCCATTGCCGTGCGTTCACGCGCTCGCCGACAAAGCGCCCTGCCACTGCCGTCAGAACCGGCTGCAGGTTGACGATCAACGCGGCAACGCCCGCGGGCATGCCGTGCTTGACGGCGACCCAAACCCCCCCCAGATAGATGGCCTGAATGCCGATGCCGGAGACCGCGATATGCGCCGCGACGCGCCAGGAAGATGGCCACGGCGCGCGCGCAAGAAACGCGAGTGATCCCATCAGCAAGATCACCCCGCAGTAGCGCAGCAGCAGGAAGGTCAGCGGCTCGGCATAGGGTGCCGCGGCTTTTGCAACCACATAGCCGCTGGCCCAGATCACGATGAAGGCCCACGGCGCGATGCGGACCAGTGACGAGTCCGAGCTGATGGTCAATCAGGCCTCACAACGTCACTCCCACTTCCCGCGCTCGCCTGACGTTCAGAAAATGCGCAAACGCCTCCGCCACCGTGTTCAAGTGAACATCGACGGTCGTTTCGATATTGCGTCCGTACCCGCCCGCCATTGCGACCGCGACCGGCAACCGCAGGCGCCGGGCAAGAGCGAACACGCTTGCGTCGCGCGCCCGGAGCGCGGCTGAGGTGAGGCTGAGCCGGCCGAGTCGATCGTGCTCGTGCGCATCGGCGCCCGACAGGTAGATCAGGAACCCCGGATCAAAGCGGTTGAGCATCTCGTCCAGCGCCTTGTCCAGCGCAGCAAGATAGATGTCGTCACCCGTGCCGTCGGCGAGTGAGACGTCAAGATCACCCGATTCCTTGTGAAACGGGAAGTTGGAAGCACCGTGGAGCGATAGGGTGAAGATCGAGTCGTCGTCTGCGAAGATCGCGGCCGTGCCGTTTCCCTGGTGCACGTCCAGGTCGACGATTGCAATCTTCAGATGTCGGCCTCCTTCATCGGCCTGTAGCACACGCGCTGCAACCGCGGCATCGTTGAACACGCAGAACCCCTGCCCTTTGTCGGAATGCGCATGGTGCGTGCCGCCGGCCAGATTGACCGCGACCCCGTCGAGCATTGCGCAACGACACGCGGCGATCGTTGCGCCAACTGAACGTCGCGAGCGCTCGACCATCGGCTCGGACCATGGGAAACCGATCGCTCGCAGTTCTTTCGCGGTAAGCCCGCCGCCGGTCACCCGGGCAATGTAGGCGGGATCGTGCGCGAGCGTGAGTTCCCGATCGGTTGCCGCATTCGGCAGCTCGAGTTCAATTTCTGGAAGCTCCACTTCCACTCGCCGCCGCAACATGCGGTACTTCGACATCGGGAACCGGTGCCCATCCGGCAGCGGCAGGACAAAGTGATCGCTATAGAAGGCCTTCAATGCGCCGCCACCCGTTCGCAAATTCGAGGAGGCATTCTAAGGGGCGGTCCATGGCGGCACTGAAGTTGCTGCAATGCGACATTTTCTCGTGACCAGTCAATCCCCATTCGCTAGAGAAATAATGTAAGTCTTTGATTATATGTAAACATAAATCAACTCGTTTTCCACAAAACCGAATTCCGCGCCGCACGAAAACAAGCTTGACTTTCGCGGGCTCGCTCCTACAATCCGTTTTGTGCGATGCACCAATTAGATCGCAGACAGTTGAACAACCGCGGCGAAATCTGCCGAGATTTTTTGAAGCGACACCCACTCTCAGGAGCCATAAATGATCACGACCCCCGCCCAATTCGCTGAACTGCAAAAGAGCCAGATCGACGCGCTGTTTGCGCTGTCGCACACTGTTTTCAACGCCACGGAGCGTCTGATTGACCTGAACCTCGCGGCCACCAAGGCGCTGATGGAAGAGTCTGCCGACAAGGCCCAGGAATTCATGGGCGTAAAAGACGCGCAGGAACTGCTGGCAGTGGGCAGTGGCTTTGCGCAACCGACCCTCGACAAATTCGTCAGCTATAGCCGCAACGTTTATTCGATCGCCAGCGGCGCCAGCAGCGACGTGTCAAAAATCGTAGAGACCCAGATCGCCGACGGAAACAAGAAGTTCGCCGAGATGATCGAGTTTGCCGCCAAGAGCGCGCCGACGGGCTCTGAGCCTGCCGTCTCGATGTTCAAGAGCGCGATGGCGGCCGCCAACACCGCCTATGACACGTTCACCAAGGCAACGAAACAGGCAGTTGACATGGCCGAATCGAACTTCACCGCTGCAACCAACGCGACACTGAAGGCCGGCAATGCAGCCAACGATGTCGTCAAAGGCAAAGGCCGGAAGGCAGCCTAACTGGCGACAAGCGCAATGACCCTGCTGCGGAGTGCCTCGGGCGCTCTGCAGCATGGAAGGAATCCACTGCGCACTACTGTATCGATTGACCTAGTCCGCAAAGACTTGCGATTTGTCAGATGCGGCAACACAGATTGACGAAGAATCACGAACACGCAGGATCGAGTGCAGATAGACTGAACTGGGTCCGCTAAAGGTTGTCTCCTTGGCACCACTCGTTTGGATCTCAAGTCCAAACACCTTCTGTCTCCTCCTTTGGTGGTGCTTTCAAGCCCGGTCGCAAGACCGGGCTTTTTTTCTGCCTACTGCAGGGAATACGGAGCGCCCAGCGCCTCGATTCCTCGCCGCAGTTCCGCGAACGCGTCATCGAGCAGTCCAGGCGCTCCCTTTACGCCCAGTTCGATGTGGCGCCGTGCCGGCTTGCCGTCTTGTCCATCACCGACCGAAGGCAAGCTGAAGGACTTGACGCCAGGAAAGCGCAACTCGACTTCTTCCATGAGCGGCGCGACGACAGACTCGGGCGTCTCGAAGACGAGCATCGATCGCTCGGCATGCGGCGCGCGATGAAAGAACTCGCGGAACTCCGCATCGAGGATTGACTCGATCATCGGCCACGCCATCACCGGGAATCCCGGCACGAAGTAGTGTCGCGCGACCGCAAATCCCGGTATCCGGTTATAGGGGTTATGAATGATGCGGGCGCCCTGCGGGAACTCGCCCATGCGCAGACGCTGCTGATTCTCCGGCGTCGACATATCTGTGCTGCCCCGACCTTCAGCCGCCATCTCAACGCATCGCTGCGTGATCAGGTCCCTTGCCTCCGGATGCAATTGCACCCCGACGCCAAGCGCGGCCGCGGCCGCTTGACGCGTGTGATCGTCGGGTGTGGCACCGATGCCGCCGCAGCTGAACACGATGTCGTCGGACGCAAACGTGATACGCAGCGTGTCGGTGATCACCGCGCGATCGTCCGGCAGGTACTGTGCCCATCTCAATCGAAGCTCGCGTGCCGCGAGTATTTCAATGACGCGCGTCAGGTGCTTGTCGGCGCGCTTACCCGAGAGGATCTCGTCCCCAACAATGATCAATCCAAAGCGTGGCATCGCGCCTGTCAGCCGTGCGTATTTCAGATCGCTATTCGATTCCATATCAAGCGCCGGGCTCGCTGAACAGGTTCCCGCGCGCCGTTCGGTTCGAATGGTGAATGAATTCTATCGACCGAGCACCGCGGCGCCGCCTGACGCAACGCAGGATGTTCCGTGCAGCGGCGCATACGATTCATCTGTGTCCAGTTGTTTCATGCGTGCACGACCTCGGCACACGTAACGTTCTTTCGATCGGGGGGCACTTGCCCCGTCTCGAACACAGAAGGGCACCTGTATGCGAACTGCTGAATTGCATCGGTTCATTAGAGCAGCTTTCCACCGCATTGCTCATTTGTCGATCGTGCTGACCATGGCGCTGCTGGGCGCATCCGCACAAGCACAGATCGCGGGCAGCGAAGTTGATCCACCCGGACGAGTCGGCCGTATCAGTTATCTATCCGGGCCGGTGCAACTCATCGATGTCCGCAGCGGCCAGGGCGACCCGGCGACACTGAACTGGCCGATCACGTCCGGCATACGACTTGCGACCGGCCGCCTCGGCCGCGCCGAGGTCCGGATCGGTTCATTGGCGCTTCGCCTGGATGACGACACTGAAGTGGAGTTCACCCGCGTCGACGATGAGGCGATTCAGATTGTGACTTTGTACGGCAGCGTGGCGATTCGCGTGCGCAATCGCGAGCACCTGCGCGAACTCGACGTGCTGACGCCGCGCGATCGAATCGTCATTGAGGACCTCGGCCGCTACCGGATCGATGTCGATCGCGTCCCGTCGCTCACAGCCGTCACGACCTTCGTCGGACACGCGCGCATCCTGAGCGGCCGGCTGATCTTTGCAGTCGCCAGCGGCCAGCGCGGGGAAATGGAAGCAGCGCCAGTCACGGCTTTCCGCCTTGGCGCCGCGGCGCCCGACATGTTCGATGACTGGGTCGCCTCCCGTGATCGGCGCGACGATGCGCCGCGCAGCGCCCAATACGTGTCGCCCGAAATGACCGGCGTCGAGTCGCTTGATGACCAAGGCACCTGGCGCAGCGTCGAAGCCTATGGCACGGTCTGGTTCCCGTCCTATGTCCCCGCGGGTTGGGTACCGTACCGGTATGGCCGCTGGGTGAATCTCGCCCCTTGGGGCTGGACCTGGATCGATGACGCGCCCTGGGGTTTCGCACCGTTCCACTATGGGCGCTGGGTCGTGGTGGGCGGCGTCTGGGGATGGGTCCCCGGCGCGATCGTGCCTCGCCCGGCTTTTGCTCCGGCGCTGGTGGCGTGGTTCGGAGGACCCGGATTCGGCATTTCGATCAACATCGGGGCGCCGGTCGGCTGGTTCCCCCTTGGGCCGGGAGAAGTATTCATTCCGGGTTATCCGTGCTCACGCAGACACGTGAACATCGTCAATGCGCCGTACGTCACCAATATCACCAACATCACGGTCATCAATCCACCGCCACGCTACGTCCATCGCGATCGCGATCACTCAACGTGGGCGCCAGGCAATGCGCTGGTCAACCGCGAGCCGATCCATCGCGTCGTGCTGCCTCCGCCGGCTGACTGGCAAAACCACGCCACCGGTCCGCGGCCGCCGATCGAGCCGCCGCGCGACATCAAGAAACGGCCAACGCCGGTGCCGATGCCGCGGGATACGGACCGTCGGTTGGTGCCGCAACCGCCGCGATCGACTGTGCCGTCCACACCTGACAGCGCGACCCGTCCCGCCGTGCCGGGATCAACGGTGCCACGTAATGAGGAACCGCGTCGCCGTCAGCCACGACCGGATGCGCCCGCCGGGTCGACCCCTCAGACGCCGATGCCTCCGGTCATCGCGCCCGCGAAACCTGCATCACCCGTCACACCGTCATCGCCAACGACGCCGCGCACTTCCTCTCGTGAAGAGCGACGCCAGCCAAGTGGGCCCGCCGTAGATGCTGCCCCGCACGCACGCCAACCAATGCCAGTTCCGAAGACCCGTCCGGAGCAGCCCGCTGGCGGTGCGAGGCCGTCCGAGCGTGAGCGGGCGCAGCCGCAAGTCGCACCACGAGCAGCGCCACCAGCGACACCGGTCGGCCCGCCACCAACGGTACAGCCACCTCGCAGCCGCGAAGGGGCGCGCAAAGACGAAGAGCGAGCCCAACGCGATCAGCGAGGCCCAAAAGGTGAAGCTCGCAGTGAGCGTCCGAATCGCGAAGCAAACCGGCCCGGCCCACGCGAGTAGGTTTGTGTCAGCCTGATCGATCTTCCGTCGCCCGCGCCACGGCCGGCGCACGGATCATCCCAAGTGAGGATGCACAAGCGAACACTTTGTGCTAAGAATGCATCGAGCCAGGCGTTGGGCTGGCACGATCCGGGAGGACGAGAGAATGAAGTTCCATCGGTTCGGCCAAGGGATCCTGCTGGTCGTTGGTGCAACGGCCATTTCGGTTTGCGGCGTGACGACCGCCGACGCACAAGGCTCCGGCGAAGCACCCAAAGCACTGATCGCTCCGGCACCTGCATCGCTTGAGGTTGTGTCGGCGCAGTTCGGTGTGTTCGGTGCTGACTCGTCCGGACGGCGCGTGCTGCTTGAAACGGCACGATTTCCGGCGATCGTTTCGGCACCGTATGGCTGGTACATCATCTTCAAGACCAGCAAGCCCACGGTTGTGTGGCGCGAGGAGTTCGAGCTACCCATCGAGCCGCCCACCTGGGGTCCCGGCGAGGCAATGGGTATCTTCAGCATCTCGCCCGATCGCAAGATCGCGGTGACCGAGCGCATCATTCCCACGCGCGTTGGCTTCATCGCCAATGAATGGCGCTACGCGCCAGGCGATCCGATCGGAGCCCACGCGATGCGCGTTTACATCGATGGGCAACTGGTCAAGGAATTCAAGTTCGAGATCGAAGTGGGCCCGGCCCAGCAGCGCGCTCCCCGCGGCCCGCATGGTGAGCGCATGGGTCCAACGACCTAGTCACCGATCACGGCCGATGGTTCGAGCCTGGCTTGCGGCCGTCGGTGTCGCGTTATCCGTCTATGCGTCGACCGCTCAGTCGACGGACATCGCGGAGCTTTGGAATTTCAACGACCCGGCCGCCTCGGAGCGCGTCTTTCGCGACCAGCTCAGGAGTGCGACCGGCGACTTGCGGCTTGAGCTGCTGACCCAGATCGCGCGAACCTACGGTCTGCGCAGCCGTTTCGACGAGGCGCACCAGCTTCTCGACGAGATCGAGCCGCAACTGAAGGATGCCGGTGGGGCACCGCGCGTGCGCCAGTCGCTTGAGCGGGGCCGTACGTTTCGCTCCTCCGGCAAGCCGGACCAAGCGCGACCGCTGTTTGTCGCGGCCTGGGACCTCGCACAATCAAGCAGGCTGGATGGGCTCGCGGTCGACGCCGCACACATGGTGGCGCTGGTCGAAGCGAACACTGAAGATCAGCTCGCATGGAACCAGCGCGCGCTCGCACTGGCCGAGCGCTCCTCGGAACCCTACGCGCAGAGCTGGAAGGCCTCCCTGTACAACAACATCGGCTGGTCACTGCATGATGCCGGTCGTTTCGACGAAGCACTGCGGAATTTCGAAGCCGCGCAGCGCGAACACGAGCGACTCAAGCGCGTCGCTGGCACACGAGTCGCCAGATGGGCCGTCGCGCGGTGCCTGCGTTCGCTCAATCGCCTTGACGAGGCGCTGAAGATCCAACGCACCCTCGAAGCCGAGTTCGCTGCTGCGAATGAAGCCGACGGCTATGTGTTCGAGGAACTGGCGGAGCTGCTCGACGCGATGGGTAAACCGGACGAGGCAAAAGCGTATTTCCGTCGCGCGGCCGATGAACTCGGCAAGGACGGTTGGTTTGTAAAGAGCGAGAGCGCACGACTCGAGAGATTGCGCACCAAGGGAGGTCAGTCGTGACAACTGCTCTGCTCGCGGCGTTGTTCGCGGCAGCGATTGCCATCAGCGATGCCGACGCGCAAACGGTTCGTTACTTTCCGGTACCCGATGGCGATGGTCCGCATGATGTCGCGCCCGCGCCTGACGGCACGGTCTGGTACACCGCGCAGCGCGCCGGCGCGCTCGGTCGCCTTGATCCCGCCACCGGCAAGGTCGAGCACATCGCGCTGGGCCGCCGCTCGGCGCCACATGGCGTAATCGTGGGGCCCGACGGCGCGGCGTGGGTCACCGACAGTGGACTGAATGCGGTCGTGCGCGTCGATCCAAAGACGCGCGAGGTCAGGACTTTCGCCCTGCCCGACAGCACGGCCAATGCCAATCTGAACACGGCCGCCTTCGATCGCAACGGTGTGCTGTGGTTCACCGGGCAAAACGGCTACTACGGCAGCGTGAATCCGCGCAGCGGCGACGTGCGCGCATGGAAAGCCCCGCGCGGCAACGGGCCGTACGGAATCACGGCGACGCCGGCGGGCGACATCTACTACGTGTCGCTGGCGGGCAACCACCTCGCGCGCATCGACATTACGAGCGGTGAAGCGGCCGTGATCGATCCACCCACGCCGCGCCAGGGCGCGCGCCGAGTGTGGTCGGACTCAAAGGGCCGGTTGTGGATCAGCGAATGGAACTCGGGGCAGGTCAGCATGTTCGACCCGTCGACCAGGCAATGGCGTCAATGGATGCCGCCGGTGCGGGACGCACGCACCTATTCCGTCTATGTCGATGAGCGCGACAAGGTGTGGCTCACCGAGTGGACCTCGAACGCGATCATGCGGTTCGACCCGGAAACGGAGAAGTTCGAAACTTTCCGCAGCGATCGCGACGGTGCCCGAGTGCGCCAGATGCTCGGGCGCCCCGGGGAAGCGTGGGGCGCGGAATCGGGGACCGACCGGCTGGTCGTCGTCAGTTATCGCTGATCCCCATCCGAAACGGGCCGCGACGGAATGCGGTACAGCCAGAGCGCCAAGCCCAGACCGAACAGTGCAAGAGCGATCCTCAGCCAGAGCGGCTTGATGAAGAAGACGATCGAAGCGCCGAGAGTGAACGCCATCAGCGCGATCGCCATGATCTTGGTCCGCAAGGGAATCGAGCGGTAACGTCGCCACTCGTAGATCAACGGCCCGAAGGTGCGATTGGCGAGCAGCCAGTCGTGGAAGCGGCGCGAACTGCGTGCAAAACACGCCGCCGCCAGCAGCATGAACGGCGTGGTCGGCAGCAGCGGAACAAAGACGCCGATCACACCCAGCCCCACAAAAAGCAGCCCGGCAGCGATGAGCGCACCGCGCACCCACGGCGATGCGTGCTCGCGCACATCCTCCCGCGCGGCCGCGTCCTGATGGCGTTCGGTCTGGTCTGAATCCATCGCCCATGCACTCTTCAGTGTTTGGCGCCGGCAGCGAAGGCGCGCATTCTTGTCGGTAGACTCGAATGTATGTCATGCGCCGTCAGCACCCATGATCAGGCATGCCCTCGTCGGGGGCGGCTGACGTGCATCGACGCGTCAGCCACGCTCAGCCTGGCTCATCGACACAACGAATCCGCATGAGCGCACCCTCGACGCGACGACTTGCCGCCGTCCTGATCGCTGACGTCGCAGGCTACAGCCGCCTGATGGAGCGCGACGAAGCCGGCACGCACGCGCGACTGCGCGAAATCCGCGAGCAGGTCACTGACCCAGCCGTCCTGCGTCATGGCGGCCGCATCGTACGCACCGTCGGCGACGGTCTGCTGGTCGAGTTTCCCAGCGCGATGTCGGCGCTGGTTGCCGGCATCGAAATCCAGCGCGCGATGGCCGAACGCAATGCTGGCCGGCCCAAGGCGGAGCGCATCGATCATCGCATCGGCATCAATCTCGGCGACATCCTGGTCGATGCCAATGACATCGCCGGCAATGGCGTCAACGTCGCGGCGCGGCTGGAAACGATCGCGCCACCCGGCGGGATCGCGATCTCGGGGACGGTGCGCGACCAGGTTCGGCAGGATCTGGGCGTCGACTTCGTTGATGCAGGAGAACATCAGGTCAAGAACATCTCGCAGCCGATCCGCGTCTACACGGTGCAGCTCGACGGTGCGGCATCGCGGCCAGGGCGGACGCAAGCATGGCCTTGGTCGCGCGGCATTGCTGCGGTGATGGTGCTGGCGACCGCCGCCGCGGTTGCAGTCGTCTACTGGCCTCGGCCACAGATCCCGAGCGTGACCGAATCATTGATCGTGATGCCCTTCCGCGCCTCTGCCGGCAACGAGGCAATCGCAAACTCATTGACCAAGCAACTGACAAGCGCCGTGTCGCGCATCTCGGGCATCACCGTGATCGCGCCGACGGTCGCCGCGCGCCTCGAAGGGCCGACAGTTGAGCTGAGAAAAGTGGGCCGCGACCTTGGGGTTCGCTACGCGCTCGAAGGTCGCGTCGACAGCATCGGCGACCGTGTGCACGTTACCGCGCAATTGGTCGCCACCGACTCCGGCGCAGCGATCTGGACCGGCGACATCGATGCTGCGCGGCCCACTGCCGACGGCGCGCCTTTGGAGGTGATCGGACGGCTCGCCGAAACAGTGCGTTCCGAGTTCCGTGCCGCCGAGCTCAAACGCCTGGGCGGCGTGGAATCCGCCTACGTTCTCGCCTTGCGCGCAACAGCGGAGCTCCCAAACGCAGTCGATGTGAACGAGGTACGCGGGGCGCGCCTGATGTTCGAGCGGGCGCTGCAGCTCGACTCTGCTCACGTTCTGGCCCAGATCGGGCTGGCCGATGCGCTGTCATTCGAATCACAGCGCATCGACGTCGGGCCTGAACGCGATGCCTTGCTCACACGCGCCGATGCAGCGTCGCTGCGGGCCGTCAGCAGCGACCCCAACAACGCGGAAGCGTGGGGCACGCGGGCGCAGGTACTGCTGTTCCGTGACCAGATCGATGCTGCCGCGCAGGCCGTCGAACGAGCGTTGGGCCTGAACCCGTACGTCAGCGATCTGCATGCATTGAGGGCGCAGGTGCTGATGGCGCGCGGCGAAGCGAGCGAAGCGGTCACTGAACTCGATCGCGCGATTGGACTGAATCCGCGCGGCAATACGGTTGGTGTGGTGATGAATTATCGCTGCCGCGCACTGCTGATGCTGGGCAAATACGATGCCGCGATCGAAGCCTGTGAGCGCGGCCTCGCGTTTGTGCCCGACTGGCCCGACTACATGCTGCTGACCGCGGCCTATGCACAGAAGAACGATCTGGCGCGCGCCCGCGCGGCGAGGAGCGAATTGCTGCGGCTGCATCCCGGCTTTTCAATTCGCTGGCACATGACGGTTGCTGGCCCTGCACGCGCACGCCAACTCGAACCCAACGTGTACTCAGGCCTGCGCAAGGCGGGCGTACCGGAATAGTCGGACCTCACGCACGCCATGAACCTCGGGGTTCGAGACGCAGCTTCGCCTTCACCTCCGACCGACCGCTAACGTAGCAGGGATTCCCAGACTTTCGCCAGCCGCTTCACGCTCACCGGCGTTGGCGTGCGCAGCTCCTGTGCGAACAGCGATACGCGCAGTTCCTCCAGCAGCCAGCGGAACTCCTCGAGGCGAGGATCTATGACGCCCTTGCGCGCGGCGGTTTCACGCAGAAACGGCGTCTGCAGGAGCGCGATTTCGCTCATCCGCTGCTGATCGCGCCCAGGATCGGCTTTCAGTTTTTCAAGCCGCGTGCCGATCGCCTTCAGATAACGCGGATAGTGGGCAAGCTGCGCCGCCGGAGCGGCGACGACGAAACCCTTCGGAAACAGCCGCGTTAGCTGCTGTTCGACGTCGGAAATCGCGGCGCCGTAGGCCTTCAAACCGTTCAGCTTCTTCGGCAACGTGGCAGCTTCCTGCACGATCGTGGTCACAAGGCGCGCGATTTCCTGTGCGATCAGGCTCAGTTTGCCGCGCGCTTCGTCCTTGCGTGTGATGAAGCTGGCGTTGTCAGTCGGCCATGGATCGGCGAGGCAGGTGCGATCGATCGCGGCCGTCACCACCTGATCGCGCAGTTCATCGAAGCTCGGCAGCGCGACTGCAAGCTGCGGCACGGTCCGAACCTGCATCTGCGTTGTCTGCAGGGAGTTCAGGCTCCTTTCGAGGAACTTGACCTGCTCCTTCAGTTGCAGGCGGAACAGACACCGCAGTCCGGCCCGATGTTTCGCACGTGCTTCTTCCGCATCGTCGAACACCTCGAGCGCGCAGTGATCGCCGCGATCGACCAACGCCGGATGACCGATCAGCCGGTGCCCGGCTCGATCGATCTCCAGCAGCTCGGGCAGCTCGCCGAAATCCCATTCGCTGATCTTCTCGTTCACGACCTCTGCGACCCGGGCATCGGTCTCGACCAGCGACTGGAACGAGTGCTGCGCCTGCTGTCCGAGTTCAGCGCGCAGCTGCGGCAGGCCGCGCCCCATTGCAAGCTGGCGTCCATTCTCGTCAACGACCTTGAAATTCAGCGTCAGATGCGCGGGTAATTGCTCGAGCCTGAAGTCGTCCAGCCGGCAGACGACCGTCGTCTGTTCGCGCACATCGGCAATCAGCGCTTCGAGCAGCGGCTGGTCCGGATTGGTCACCCGCGCACCGACTCGCGCGACGAACCCAGCAGCGTACTCGGGAAGCGGCACGCAATGCCTGCGCAGCCTCTGCGGCAGCGACTTCAGCAGCAGTTGCACTTTTTCCTTCAACATGCCAGGCACCAGCCACTCGCATCGGACCGGATCGATCTGGTTCAACGCGAAGAGCGGCACGGTCAGGGTTACGCCGTCGCGCGGGCTGCCGGGCTCGAAGTGATACGCCAGCGCCATGGTCGTGCCGCGCATAGTCCACTGTTTTGGAAAGAGTTCCGTGGTGATGCCGGCTGCCTCGTGTCGCATCAACTCGTCGCGCGAGAGGTAAAGCAACTTCGGATTCGCTTTCTCCGCCTCGCCGCGCCACTTTTCGAACGCCACTGCGGAGTAGACGTCCGCCGGAACCAGCTCGTCGTAAAAGGCGAAGATCAGCTCATCATCGACCAGCACGTCCTGGCGCCGCGCCTTGTGCTCGAGCTCACGAATCTCACGCACGAGTTTCAGGTTGTGGGCAAAGAATGCGCCGCGCGTCTCGAGCTCGCCTTCAACCAATCCTTCCCGGATGAACAGCTCACGTGCCTTTGCCGGCTCCCTGGCGCCGAACTGCACGCGCCGCTGCGCGTACACCGTCATGCCGTACAGCGCGGCGCGCTCAAACGCCATCACCTGTCCCGCGCGCTTCTCCCAGTGCGGATCGGTCCACGATTTCTTCAGCAGATGGGCGCCAACGCGTTCGAGCCACTGTGGCTCGATGGTCGCAACACAGCGACCGAAAAGCCGTGATGTCTCGACCAGTTCCGCCGCCATCACCCAGCGGCCCGCCTTTTTCACCAGCGGCGAGCCGGGCCAGATGAAGAACTTGATGCCACGCGCGCCAACGTATGGCGGCTCGCGGTAGTCGGCATCCAGCGTCTTGAATCCGACGTTGCCGAGCAATCCCGCCAGCAGCGACAGATGCACCTGCTCGAACGTCGGTGCCGTGCTGTTGATGCGCCAGCCCGCCTCGCCAACGATCGCGTGCAACTGGCCGTGCACGTCCTTCCATTCACGCACGCGACGCGGGGAGATGAAGGTCGACCGCAGCTCATCGGTCAGCTTGCGATTTGATTTCTTGTGCTCGATGCGCTCGTTGACGAAGGCCCACAGCTTGACGAACGAAAGAAAGTCCGACTTCTCGTCAGCCAGCCGGCGGTGCGCCTGGTCGGCTGCCTGCTGTGCTTCAATCGGCCGTTCGCGCGGGTCCTGCACGCTCAACGCGGACGCAATGACCAACACCTCGGCCAGCGCGTGGTTGTCGCGCGCCGCGAGCAGCATGCGACCAATCCGCGGATCAAGCGGCAGCCGGGCCAGCTCCGCCCCGATCGCCGTCAGTTCATTGTCCTCATCGACCGCATTCAGTTCCGCCAGCAGGTCGTAACCATCGGCGATCGCCCGCGCCGGCGGCGCCTCGACGAACGGGAACGCACGCACGTCGCCCAAACCGAGCGCCTTCATGCGCAGGATCACGCCAGCGAGCGACGAACGCAGAATTTCTGGATCGGTGAAACTTGAACGCTTGCCGAAGTCGCCCTCGTCATACAGACGAATGCAGATGCCATCGGCTACCCGCCCACACCGCCCCGCACGCTGGCTTGCCGCGGCCTGCGAGATCGGTTCGACCTGAAGTTGCTCGACCTTGTTGCGGTACGAGTAGCGCTTGACCCGTGCCAGCCCCGTATCGACCACGTAGCGGATGCCGGGCACGGTCAGCGACGTCTCGGCCACGTTGGTCGCGAGCACGATCCGACGTGCGCCACCGGGTTTGAACACCCGCTCCTGTTCTTCCGCCGACAGGCGTGCGAACAGCGGCAGGATCTCGGTCCCTGGAGGATGGTGTTTGCGCAGCGCCTCGGCCGCCTCGCGAATCTCGCGCTCGCCGGGCAGGAACACCAGCACGTCGCCACGTCCGGCGATCGCGCATTCATCGACCGCGTCGACGATCGCGTCCATCAGCGTGCGGTCATCGGCGTCGTCTTCATCCTGCACCGGCCGGTACCTGATCTCGACCGGATACGTGCGCCCCGAGACGTTGATCACCAGCGCCGGCTCCTCCTTGCTGCCGAAGTGCCGCGCGAAGCGGTCCGCGTCAATCGTTGCGGAGGTGATGACGAGCTTGAGGTCCGGACGCCGGGGAAGAAGCTGCTTCAGGTAACCGAGCAGAAAGTCGATGTTGAGCGACCGCTCGTGTGCCTCATCGATGATGATCGTGTCGTACGCACGCAGCAGCGGATCGGTCTGCGATTCCGCCAGCAGGATCCCGTCCGTCATCAGCTTGATCGCTGCGCCGGGCCGCGTCTGATCCGTGAAGCGGATCTTGTACCCGACCACTTCGCCCAGCGGCGAATTCAGTTCCTGAGCGATGCGGCGAGCGATCGAGGAGGCCGCGATTCGCCGTGGCTGCGTATGTCCGATCTGCGTGCGCTGACCGCGGCCGATCGACAGACAGATTTTCGGCAACTGCGTGGTCTTGCCGGAACCGGTCTCGCCGCAGACGATGACAACCTGGTTCGCTTCGATGGCACGCGCAATGTCATCGCGCCGCGCCGAAACCGGCAGTTCTTCAGGAAACGAGATCGCCGGCAGTGGTCCGCGCGGTTGACGCGTTCGGGCCGGCCCGGACGGCGGTGGCGAGTCGTGGCTTCGAGTTTGCGACATTCGTTCGCGGCTTTCTCACGTCAATTAGGCCGCGTCATGCTCTTTCCAGAAGCATGGATCGAAAGGGCGCGCAACTATACTCCGCGCATGAACGACTCGACCGCACCGACCGCGCTCGCGCAGGCGAGCCACGCGCAGTTCGTCGGCTGGCTGCGCGACGTGGCACCCTACGTGCACGCGCATCGCAGCCGCACGTTCGTGATCGGCTTCGGTGGCGAGCTGATCGAGGCGGGCCGGCTGACCGCACTGATCAACGACCTGTCGCTGTTGCATGCGATGGGAATCCGGCTGGTGATCGTGCATGGGTCGCGTCCCCAGGTTCAAGCGCAACTCAAACTGCGCGGCGTCGAGGGTCGCTTTGCACAGGGCGTGCGCATCACCGACGCGGCCGCGCTGGAATGCGCAAAGGAAGCCTCCGGCGAAATCCGGCTCGACATCGAGGCAGCTTTTTCTCAAGGCTTGCCAAACACACCAATGGCCCACGCGCAGGTGCGCGTGATCAGTGGCAACTTTGTCACCGCGCGACCGCTGGGCATCCTCGCAGGCGTCGATTTCCAGCACACCGGTGTCGTGCGCAAGGTCGACGCCGACGCGATCCGCTTCACACTCGCCAATAATGCGATCGTGCTCGCCTCCCCGCTCGGGTTTTCACCCACCGGCGAAGCCTTCAATCTGACGATGGAAGATGTTGCCGCCAGCATCGCGGTCGCATTGAAGGCTGACAAGATGATCTTCATCGCCGACATCGACGGTGTGCGTGATCGCTCCGGCCGCCTTCAACCAGAACTGTCCCTGGTGCAGGCCGAAACGCTTCTGGCAAGCGATGATGTCGACAGCGATGCGGCGTACAACCTGAACTTCGTGCTGAAGGCCTGCCGCGGCGGTGTGGCGCGCGCCCACATCATCCCGTACGCCCTCGACGGCGGCGTGCTGATTGAACTGTTCACACACGATGGCGTGGGCACGATGATTGCGACTGAAGACGTCGAATCGATGCGCGAGGCCACGGTCGAGGACGTCGGTGGCGTCTTGAAGCTGCTTGAACCGCTGGAGGACGATGGAACGCTGGTCAAGCGGCCGCGCGAACTGATCGAGCGCGAGATCGAGAGGTTCACGGTGCTCGAGCACGATGGCGTGATCTACGGCTGCGCCGCGCTTTACCCGTTTGCCGAATCGAAGATGGGCGAGATGGCGGCAGTCACTGTGCACTCGGCGTACCAGAACTACGGCGATGGCGAGCGTCTGATGAAGCGCATCGAAGCGCGTGCGCGCGCCGCGGGACTGACCCGGCTGTTTGTGCTGACGACACGGACCACCCACTGGTTCCTGAAGCGTGGCTTCACGCTGGCAAGCGTGGATGAACTGCCAATCGAGCGCCAGCGCATGTACAACTGGCAGCGACGCTCCCAGGTATTGATGAAGACACTCGGATAACGTCGGCACGCGTCGCGCGCCGACCGCAATTTCTTTCTCTGGAGATCAACCGTGCCACGAATGATCCACTGCGTGAAACTCGGCAAGGAAGCCGAAGGTCTCGATTTCCCGCCGGTCCCCGGCGAACTCGGAAAAAAGCTATGGGAGAACGTTTCCAAGGAGGCGTGGGCTGCATGGCAGAAGCACCAGACGATGCTCGTCAACGAGAATCGCCTCAACCTCGCCGACGCCCGCGCGCGCAAGTATCTGCTGACCCAGCTGGAACAATACTTCTTCGGCGAAGGCGCTGATCAGCCGGTCGGGTATGTGCCACCGAAGGCGGATTAGCTTGAATCTGGTCACAGCATGAAATACGGTATCGGCCAGGCCATCACCCGCCGCGAGGACGACCGGCTGCTCACCGGCCAGGGGCTGTACGCGGACGATCTGACGTTCCCCGAGGAACTGCATCTGGCTTTCGTGCGCTCGCCGCATGCGCATGCGCGCATCCGGTCAATCGATGCGGCTGAGGCGAAATCAGTCGACGGCGTGGTTGCAGTGTTCATCGGCACCGACCTCGTCGCCGATGGCGTTGGCAGCTTTCCCGGCAACCCGGCGCTGAAGAACGCGATGGGCAAACCGATGAGCACGCCGCCCTACTTTCCGCTGGCGACCGATGCGGTAAGGTTCGTTGGCCAAACAGTGGTCGCAGTGGCAGCGACGACGCACGCGATTGCGCAGCGCGCCGCGGATTCGATCTTCGTCGACTACGAGCCGCTGGACGCGGCAGTCACACTTGACGGAGCGCTCGCGCCCACGGCCCCGCAGCTCTGGGCGGAGGCACCGGGCAACGTCGCCGCCGTCTCGAAGTGGGGCGACGCCGCCACCTGCGACGCCGCGTTTGCCGGGGCGCATCACGTCACGAGGCTATCGCTGCTGAACCAGCGTCTGTCACCGGTGACGATGGAACCGCGCGCTGGCGCCGCCACTTTCGACAAAGATGGCAGCCGGCTGACGATGCACGCAAGCTCACAGAACCCGGCGGGCTTCAAGAATTCGCTGGCGACGATTCTCAAGCTCGCGCCGGAGAGCGTGCGCGTCGTGGTCGGCGACGTGGGCGGCGGCTTCGGCATGAAAACGATGACGTATCCCGAAGACGTCGTGTGCGCGTATGCGGCGCGCAAGCTGCAGCGTCCAGTGCGCTGGCGCGCGACGCGGCTCGACGACTTCCAGGCCGCCACGCACGGACGCGACCAGCACGCCGATGCCGAACTCGCGCTGGACCGCGATGGCCGCATCCTCGGCCTGCGTGTGCGCATCACCGGCAACATCGGCGCGTACGCACACGGCGCGGGTGCGATCATCAATCTCGCCGTCGGACCGAAGGTCGTCACGGGCGTGTACCACGTGCCGGCGTTCGACCTACGTGCGCAGGCGGTGATCACAAACACGAACATCGTGTCGGCCTATCGAGGCGCGGGCCGGCCCGAGGCGATCTTCCTGATCGAGCGCCTGATGGATCAGACCGCAGCGGAGATGAGACTCGACCCGGCCGAACTGCGCCGGCGCAATCTGATCCAGCCTGCGGCAATGCCCTACAAGACGCCAATGGGCGAGACGTTTGATAGCGGCGACTTTCCGCACATCCTCGAACGGGGACTGAAGGAAAGCGACTGGAACGGCTTCGAGGCACGCCGACGCGAATCCGCGGCGCGCGGCAAGCTGCGCGGCCGCGCAGTCTCCACCTTCCTGGAGTGGACCGGCGTGGTGCACGAGGAGACAATCAAGCTGCATGTCGAGGCCGATGGACACGTGCGCGTGTTCACGGCGATGCAGGCCATGGGCCAGGGCATCGAGACGAGCTACGTGCAGATCCTCGCCGACACACTGCAGATCGACCCCGACCGCATTGAGATCGTTCAGGGGGACAGCGACGTTGCGCAGGGCATCGGCAGCATGGGAAGCCGATCGCTCTATATCGGCGGTTCGGCGATGCTGACTGCGTCACAGCAGACGATCGAGTCGGGGCGCGAGCTCGCATCGAACGCGCTCGAGGCGCCGGCACAGGACATCATGTACGAGGCCGGCCGCTTTCGTGTCGCTGGCACCGATCTCGGTGTCGACCTGGGCGAACTCGCCGCTCGCCAGCCCGCCAAACGCATCGCAATTGATACGGTGCAGAAGGTCGGCGGGCCGTCATGGCCCAATGGCTGCCACGTGTGCGAGGTCGAAATCGATCCGGAAACCGGCATCACCGAGATCGTCAGGTACACGACGGTCGATGACGTGGGTCGCGTGATCAATCCGCTGATCGTTGCCGGGCAGATCCATGGCGGCATCGCACAGGCGGTGGGACAGGCGTTGTATGAACAGGTCCACTACGACGAGACGGGCCAGTTGTTGACGGGTTCGTTCATGGACTACTGCATTCCGCGTGCCGACGATCTGCCGAACTTCGACACGCATACCGATGAGTCGCAACCGTGCCGGATCAATCCGCTCGGAGCGAAGGGCGTGGGTGAACTCGGCACAGTCGGCGCCACGCCGACCGTGATCAATGCGATTCTGGATGCGGTGCGGCCGCTTGGCGTGACAGACATCGCGATGCCAGCCACTGCCGAGCGAGTGTGGCGGGCGATCCGCGACGCGCGCGAGCATCGATAAACGCGCGCCGCGGCGGCAGGAATCCGCCTACGAAATGCCGCGGGGTCCGCTCACTTTTGCTCTTCTCTGGATCACCGGGCTCGCGGTCGGAGTTCTGTTCGTCTTGCTCGTCACCGGTGGAAGCCTGGCGTGGTTGCTGCTCGCCGTGGTGCCCGCCGTCGGATTCCTGTTCCTCACGCGCACGGATCGGAAGTCGAACAAGACGGATCCCTCACTGACTCAGGTGCCAGAACAGCGCGACATCGAAGGGTGACCACAGCGCCGTGCGGACGCCCGCATCCGCCAGCCCGCGCCGCACCCACTCGTTGCTGGTGAACGAGAGCGAGTAGTGTTCGGTCCCCTCGAAGAACGCGTCGGTCGCAAAGTAGCCGGGGCGATCGATGCGGATCGCACGACCCTGCGCATCGCGTGAAAAACCGGCCCGAACGTAGGCGACCAGCCTCGCGTACTGCTCCTCATCAATCGCAACGCGCACCGAGCGATAGTCCTGTGGGCGCATCAGGTATTCGACGTGCATCGCACCGTTGCCGCGGCCGCTCAGGGCGTTGAATGCCGTACGCGGGCGCAGGTCGCGCCAGTGGGGCGTCTCGAGGTAGAACGCGCGGTCACCCCAACCGAAGGCGATCCAGTTGAAGCCCAGCAACGATCGCAGCTTCGTATATTCAACGATCGAGAGCAGCGGAAATTCGCGCGCCCAGTCGTGGGGTTCGCGCGCCGGCAGCACGAGTTCCGCGTGCACGCCGTTCGTGCGAACGTAGATGACAACACCATCGGCGTCCGCGATCGGCGTGCTGAATTCGCGGTTCACCGGAATCAGCCCGAGCACCAATGCCAGCAACACGTATAGGAGTGGCGCTCCGAGCAACAGGAGCGCAATGATTCTGAGCGCGTGTTTCATGTCCCCTATTTTGCCGCCTACACACAACCACGCTTGCGAGGCGTCAGGCGCGGTGCTACAAGAAGCACGAACGAGGATTCCCTTGAAGGCTGATTTGATGCGGTTCCATCCTTGGGTGGTCGCCCTTTGCTGCGCGCTCGGCGCCTGCGCGACCAATGCGCCGCCAGCGCCAGCCACCGCAGCGCCGGGATGGCAGCAAGGGCGCCCACCGGAACTCGCTGCATCTCAGCTTGCTCCGTTTGCGACCCCCAGCGCGCCGCTTCCTGCAGCGGAGATTCCGTTATCGCAACTACGCGCACCAGCGGGGTTTCGCATCGAGCTGTGGGCCAGCGGCATTCACAACGCACGCTCGATGGCCCTCGGTAGCCGCGGCACGGTCTTCGTCGGCAGCCGCGTTGCGGGCAAGGTGTATGCAGTGATCGATCGCGGCGATCGACGCGAGGTGAAGACGATTGCGAGCGGCTTGCAGCAACCCAACGGCATCGCGTTTCGCGACGGCGCGTTGTACGTCGGGGAGACGCACCGCGTGATCCGGTTCGATCAGATCGAGTCGCGACTGGACGCCGCACCTGTGCCGGTCGTTGTGTACAGCGACTTGCCGGCGCAGACGCACCATCATTGGCGCTACATGGCGTTCGGTCCTGACGGCGCACTGTACATAGCCATCGGCGCGCCCTGCAACATCTGCACACTCGCCGCAGAGTATGCGCAGATCCGTCGCGTTGACCTCGCCACCGGCAGGCACGAAGTGGTCGCGCGCGGCGTGCGCAACAGCATCGGTTTCGACTGGCATCCCTTGACCCGCGAACTCTGGTTCACCGACAACGGCCGCGACTGGGGGGAAGCGGATCGCGTGCCCGATGAACTGAATCGCGTGGCCGCGCCGGGTCAGCACTTCGGCTTTCCGTACTGCCATGGCGGCGATTTTCCGGATCCCGAATTCAGCGCTGGCCGATCGTGCGCGGAGTTTGTCGCGCCGACATTGAAACTCGGCCCCAATGTCGCGGCACTGGGCATGCGCTTCTACACCGGCAGTCTGTTTCCCGCGGAGTACCGCGGCAACCTATTCATCGCGCAGCGAGGTTCATGGAACCGCGAACTCAAGACCGGCTTCGCGGTGATGCGCGTGACGCTGAAGGGCAATGTCGTCGAGCGGTACGAGCCGTTCGTGACGGGCTGGATGAATGAGGAGCGATTCTGGGGCCGGCCGGTCGATGTACTCGTGATGCCGGATGGCGCGCTGCTGATCTCCGACGATCATGCGGGCGCCATCTTTCGCGTCAGTGTCGCGCGCTGAATCAGCCGAAGCGCGCACCGTGACGGTACTCTGTGTTGCTTCGCATTCGAAAGGCTCCGCCCTCGCTCCGTCGCGCGTGCGTATCAATCAAGCGTCGTGAGAAAGTGCGCCAGATCGTCGATGTCCTGATCGGTCAGGGTTTTTGACACGCTGGCCATGTTGCCTGCGTCGTTCGTACGGCGGGCGTTCTTGAAATCCAGCATCTGCTTGACGACATAGTCGTGGTGCTGACCCGCCACGCGCGGGATTTCGTTTTGCCCTTTGAAGCCACCAAGATGGCACATCGTGCACAGCGTCTCTTCCGCCTTCGCGCGTCCGCGGGCGATTTTCGCGGGATCGGCCTTGAATTCGCCCGCGCGCGGCTTCTGTGCTGCGAAGAACCCCGCAATGTTGAACATGTCGTCGCGCGATAGATCCTTGACGAAAGGCTCCATCTGCGGCTCAACGCGCCGGCCCTCCTTGAAGTCCTTCAGCTGAAGGTAGATGTAGCGCGCGGTCTGGCCGGCGAGGATAGGAAACAGTGGGATTGCCGAATTACCATTCGGACCATGACACGCGACGCAGACCTCCGCCTTCTTGCGGCCGGCCTCAATGTCCTGCGCATGGGCGGTAGAGATCGTGGCGAATGCGGCGCAGAGGATTACGAGAGAAATCAGCTTCATCATCATTTCAGAAAAAAGGGGCCGCGTCTCCGCGGCCCCATGCTTGCAATCGAATTCGACTACAGCGCGAACACGAATACGCTGTTGCCGCGCTTGAAGTCGAGCTGCGTGTTGCCGCCACAGCCCATCGCGATGTACTGCTTGCCGCCGACTGTGTAGCTTACTGGCATCGCGTTGGCGCCAGCACCGCAATTGAAGCTCCACAGCTTCTTGCCGGTCTTCGAATCGAGCGCATTGAAGCTGCCGTTGCCCTCGCCGAAGAAGTACAACCCGCCTGCAGTTGCGAGACCACCGCCGATCAACGGCTGCTCGGTGTCGTGTTTCCACACGATCTTGCCGGTGTCGATATTGACTGCGACCGCGCGGCCCCACTGCTTCTCAGTCGGGATCACTTTGAACGCACCACCGAGCCACAGCTTCGAACCACCCGGATACTTGGCGGCCTCGACGTGGTACGTCATCGGCTGATGCAGGTTCAGCGCAAACGCGAGTCGGTTCTTGGGATCCCAAGACATCGGCGACCATTCCACGCCGCCGTTGGCACCCGGCAGCATGCGCGCGCCCTGCGCAGTCGGCAGCACCCACATGTTTTCCTGCGGGATCATGGCTTCCGAGAAGCGGATCAGCGAACAGTCCTTGCGGTCATGAACGTAGATATGGCCCGTCTTGCCGCCATGGATCACGCCCGGGATCATCTTGCCGCTCTTGTCCTTTACGTCCACCAGGATCGGCGGGCTGACTGCATCGAGATCCCACACGTCATGCGCGACGTACTGGAAGTGGCACTTGTAGCTGCCCTTGTCCAGATCGACCGCGACGATCGAGTCGGTGTACAGGTTGTCGCCCGGGCGCTCGGCACCGTACAGGTCCGGCGACGGATTGCCCACCACGAACCAAATTGTGCGGGCCTTCAGATCGACCGCGGGATTCATCCACACGCCACCGCCCAGCGTCTGCCAGAACGAGCTGTCCTTGGCGAACTGCGCCTTCTCGGCCGCGATGTCGCGCAACATGTTGCGATTGGTCGCGTCGTTGACCGCCCACACCCCCTCGTGGCCTTTCTCCGGGATCGTGTAGAACGTCCACAGCAGCTTGCCGTCGTTGGCGTCGTACGCCTTGACGAAGCCGCGGATGCCGTACTCGCCGCCATTCGTGCCGATCAGCACTTTGCCATCGACAACGGTCGGTGACATCGTCTCGCTGTAACCCTTCTCGGGGTCCGCGATCTCGACGTTCCACAATACCGCGCCGGACTTGGCATCGAGCGCGACCAGGCGCGCATCCAGCGTGCCCATGAAGACGCGACCACCGGAGATCGCCACGCCACGATTGTTGGGACCGCAACAGAACGTGGTAACCGGCCCCATCTTGTGCTTGTAGTGCCAGAACTCCTTGCCGGTCTTGGCGTCGACGGCGTAAATGTGGTTGTACGACGTGGTCAGGTACATCACGCCGTCAACGACGATCGGCGCGGTCTCCATCGACTCGGTCACTTCGGTCTGGAATACGAACGCAGGCTTCAGCCCCTTTACGTTCTTGGTGTTGATCTGCCCATTCGGCGAATAGCGCAACTGGCCGTAATCGCCATTGGTATGCAGCCAGTTGTTTCCCTGACCGCCGGCCGCGTTCAGTTGTGCCTGCGAAACGCTGACGTTTTTCGGAACGCCAGCGCCCATCGTCGCGCCCTTCTGCCCGGATACTTCCTGGGCTTGGGCGCCAACCATTGCCAGCACCGCGACCGCTGCGACACCAGCACCCCTCAACACTTGCTTCATTCGTGTCTCCTTCATTTCATTTGCGATGTCCGCTGCGATCTCGGGCGGGGAATACTTCGACACCGCGACGGCAGGGAGCGCCGCGGCATCTTGCCAACTGCTCGGTTGGGTTGTGTCTCCCGGCGGGAACGTTTCTGATTTTCCGTTCCCTCGACCTATGATAGGCATGGCACTTGCGGGAATGCAACTATGGCAACATCGACGAAGCTCTGCGGGAGAAACAGATGAAGGACGTTAGATTCTTAGCTTGCGCTCTGCTCTTAGCCTGCGCATCGGGCGCGGCGCAGCAGCGCAATATCAACTTCGATCTGCTGGCCGCGGCGCGGACCGGCAGCCTCGCTACCGTCAACGCGTTACTTGACCAGGGCGCCAATCCCAACTCCCGCAACCGGCTCGGCGACACGCCGTTGAACACTGCCGCGCGCAACGGCAATGTCGCGTTGGTCAAGGTGCTGCTCGAACGCGGTGCCGACGTCAATCAGCCAAATCTTGCCCGCGTGACGCCGCTGATGAGCGCAGCTTTTGGCGGCCACGAAGAAATCGTTCGGCTTCTTCTGGCAAGCAAGGCCGATATCACACTCACGGATCGTCTGCATAAGCCGGCCATGGTTTACGCGGCGGGCAATGGGAACGCCGGTTGCGTCCAGGCGCTGCTCGATGCGGGGATCGATCCAAACGCGCGGTACGACTCACAGTCCACGGCCCTGATGTGGGCTGCGGGCTACGGCAAGGTCGACAACACCAAGCTACTGCTGGCGCGGGGCGCTGACTTCAAGCCGCGCGATGATCGGGGCATGACCGCGCTCGCGATTGCCAATGAGCAGAAGCAGGAGGAGGTGGCCGCAGTGCTGCGCGCCGCGGGAGCGCGCGAATGAAGCTGACGTTGCTGCTCGCGTTGTTGTTCACAGCATTCAACGCGCACGCGGGTCTCGCACTGGTGGGCAACGAGAACGGCGGCACGATTTCATTGATTGACACCGACCAGGACACGGTCGTCGCGGAGATCAAGACCGGCGGCAAGCCGCGCGGCACGGCGATCGACGTGCGCCGCAAGCTCGCGTACGTGTCCGACCAGCCCAACAATTCTCTGATGGTGGTCGACATCGAAAAGCGCACGGTTGTCGGCCGGGTCGATCTCGGCGAGTCTCCAGAAGGTGTTTACATCTCGCCGGACGGCAAGCTGGTCGCCACGGCCGTGGAACTGACGAACAGCGTTGCGTTCATCGATACCGCGACCGACAGCGTCTCTTTCAAGGTCAAGATCAAAGGCGAAAATCCGGAGCACTCGGTTTTCTCGCCCGACGGTCGCTTCGTCTATGCCAGTGCGGAGGAAGACGACAAACTCGAGGTGATCGACGTCGCCGGCCGCAAGCTGGTGGCGCAACTGAAGGTCGGCACACGGCCGCGCGGCATCGCGTTCACGCCCGACGGGGCGAAGGCATACGTGGCATGCGAGCGCGCCAACACGGTCTACGTGATCGACGCACGCGCACACAAGATCCTGGGCACGATCAAGGCCGGCCTGCGCTCCAACGGCCTGGTGATGGATCGCGACGGCAAGCGGGTCTTTCTATCCAATGGCGGCGACGGCAACGTGATGGTGATCGACACCGCGACGGACAAGGTGACGGCGACGATTCCGGTCGGCAAGCGTCCCTGGAACATGGCGTTGACACGCAATGGCGCCAAGCTTTACGTCGCGAACGGACGCTCGAACAGCGTATCGGTGATCGACACGACGAAGAACACAGTAATCAAGGAGATCCCAGTCGGCGACACCCCGTGGGGCGTGGCGATCCTGGACTGAGTTGTGCTCAGAGGATCGTGAAGTTGCGCATCATCATGCCGTCCTCGTGCTCGAGGTTGTGGCAATGAAACAGGTAGCGCTGCGCTCCGGCGAAGTCTGCATTTATCGGCAATGAAAAATCCGGCGCGATCCAGACCGTCTCGTTAGGCCACACGACCACCGTGTCCTTGATGCCGAGATCGGTCGGCATTCGCCCGTTGCCCGCGGTCGCTAGAGCACGGGCCGGTCCGAACGTGCCCTGACGACGCAGCACGCGAAAGCCGGGCCCGTGCAGGTGCATCGGGTGCGGCATCGAGATCGGGCTGTTCTTGATCTCCCATACTTCGCGCGCGCCGCGCTCGACGCGAAATGCGATTTCATCGATGCGGTATGGCGTGCCGTCGATGAGAAAACCTTTGTCATCGGCGAAGTCGAGACGCACTCTGCGCGCGCGCGTGCTGGTGTCGGCCGGCAGGTCGGCAACCCCTGAGAGACGTGCCGGCAATCGAACGGATTCCTGCGCAACGGATTCTCCGACACGCAGCGAAAACAGCGGCAACGGCGCGCCATCTGGAAGATGCGCCAGTCTGCTGCTCTCTTCATTGGCTCTGCACACTTCGACCGCTGCCAGCGGCGCATAGCGTTCACGCACCGGGTGCCGCATGTCGGGCACCGCCGCCTGGGTCTGCACTCTTGGATCAAAGCCCAGGCTGATCGCTGTTATCAGACGATGCCTAGCGACATTGACCACTACGTCGACGCGCTCGGCCGGGTGAAGAAAGACGCGGTCGAGCTGATGGGGTGCCGCCAGAAGCCCGCCGTCGGTGCCGACCAGATGAAACGGCAAGTCCTCCTCGCCGGCGCGAAACGCGAGCAGCAGGCCACGCGCGTTGCACGCGTTCAGCAGCTGGATTCGGACCCAGCCTGAAGCAACATCGAACGCGGCGTTCAACGCGCCATTGACCAGTGCGCGGTTGCCGAGCCAGCCGGTCAGGCAGTCTTCGCGCGTCGGCGCATACGGGAGTATCTGCTCGCCCGCGACGCGCACGTCGGTGACCGCGAGCGCGAGCCGATTGGTCGCGCCCAGCGTCAACGCGGCATCGAGCGCCGCGTCGTCGTCGTCGGTGACGATGAAAAGCGCCGCGAGCCCGGCATGCACCTGCTCTGCGGTCAGGCCCTGCGCATGCGAATGAAACCAGTACAGCCCGCTGCGGTTGTGGATTTTGAAGCGCACCGCCTTGCTCGCACCGGGCCCAATGACGTCAAACCCTGCACCATCCTGCGCCTCGGGCAGGACCAACCCATGGAAGTGAACCGTCGTCGGTTGTGGCAACCGATTGACGATCTCGGCCTCGAAAGAATCCCCTTTGCGAGCGGCGAGGATGGGGCGTGTCACCAGGCTCGAGCCGAGATCGGCAACATAACGGCAACGACCCAGCAACGGGTCATGACGCTCTACGATCAGCCGCCGCACTGACGTCGCATCAACGCGCTGGCCGTCCGACACAACTTGGGGCACGTTCGGTGTCCTGCAGGACGAAAGCCCCAGCGCACCGACCGAGCCAAGCCAAGCCGTCGAGAGAAATTGCCGCCGATCGATCATGCGTCGTGAGAGCCGGCAGTTCTGAAGATCTATGGCCGGCGCAGTTCCTGCACGCCCGCCGCGGTCCCCAGCAGCAGCACGTCGGCGCCGCGCGCAGCAAAAAGCCCATTGGTCACCACGCCGACGATGGCGTTGATGCGCGCCTCGAGCGCGACCGGATCGGTGATCCGCATGCCATGCACGTCGACGATCACATTGCCGTTGTCTGTCACGACACCAGCGCGCCACTTCGGGTCGCCGCCAAGCCGGGCCAGTTCCCGCATGACATAGGCGCGCGCCATCGGAATCACTTCGACCGGCAGCGGGAATCGGCCCAGCACATCGACCTTCTTGCTGCCGTCAGCAATGCAGACGAACGTGCGCGCAACAGCGGCGACGATCTTCTCGCGCGTCAGCGCCGCACCGCCGCCCTTGATCATCGAAAAACCGGCGTCGATCTCATCGGCGCCGTCGACATAGACCGGCAGCTCGTCAACGTCATTGAGATCCAGCATGCGAATTCCGTAGCCGGCAAGCCGCTTGCTGCTGCGCTCTGAACTCGACACCGCCGCTGGCACGTCGATCTTCGCTGTCGCAAGGGAATCGATGAACAGGTCGACCGTGGAGCCGGTTCCGACGCCGAGCACCTTGCCCGGTTGCACGTACTTGATCGCCGCCTCGGCGACGGCGCGTTTCAGTTCTTCCTGCGTTGCCACGTGCGCTCCTCGTTCCCAGGCGCGCATGTTACCGAGGTGGATCAAGCGTCGTCGGGTTGGCCACCAAAGAAAACCCGCCCGCGCGTATCGGCCTCGAAGATCACGTGCACGCGTTCCCGCGGTCGTTCGACAACAGCCGCCACCGCAGCTGCAATCTGCTGTGCTTTGAGCGCGACTGAGCGCGCATCATCGATGCGCGCAAGCACTCGAACGAATACGGGCGGCGGATCGGGGGTCGGGCCATTCTCGGCGTAGTGCGTCGAAGGCAGCGACGAAAGCCTGACCCAGACGCTCCCGTCTGCTGCCCCCAGCGCCGCGCCAATGCGGTGCGCAATCGGCGCAGCAGCAACGGCCAGCAGTCCCGTCGCTCCACCGACGATGTCTATGTCGATGATCGGCATCGCACATGGCGCCGGCGCGCGGTTGCACCCCGCCGGCGCGGCGGCGATTCATCTGCCTAGCGCTTGCGCGCCTTGGCAGCGGGCCGCGGTGCCGCCGCCGGTTTGGTGACTGCGTTCAGCGCCTCGCTCATCCCGATCAGCACGCCGCTGGCAAGCGCGCTGAAATTCTGCGCCAGCGCATGCGCCGCCTTGAAACCTGCCTCGCGCTGAGCGCGCGCGGCAGCGCGCACCTGATCGCCATACTGCTCCATCATCGCCATCGCCTGCGCGCCGGTCGCGGTGCCCATTTCCATCTTGTCCGCCAGCACCCCGGCCCACTGCGACTTGACCTGCGCACCGGCGCCCGCCGCAGTCTTCTTCACCGTGTCCAGAAACTCGTCCTCGAGCCGTTCGATCTCACTGAGCGCCTTCTTCAGGTTCGAGTCGTGGAACTCGCGGTCGCCCGTGATCTGGGCGAGCGCGATCCGGCTCGCCTCAACCGCCTTGAGCAGCGCATCGTCCATGCCGGCCAGCGCTTGCCCGAACGCCTTGTCGGTGTCGAGCTTGCCCTGCAATGCACCGATGTTCACGCCCTCGGTCACGCTTTTGACCACCTGCTTGATCTGCCCGAGCGACAACTCGCGCGACTGCAACGCGCGCAGCGTCAGATCGCGGACGGTGGAACGCAGGCTTTCGCCCTGCGCAACGGCCTGCGCCGTCATCTGCTTGAGCATTTCATCGGTATCGATCATCGTCTTCATTCACTCCTCCTTTGCGCAAGTCAACGACGGCGAAAAGCAGACAATACAAAGCCTGCCGCATGACGGCTATCAGATGTCACCGCATTCGCGCGATGCACGGCGGTCAGTGCGGTCATTTCTTCTTCGCCGGCGGCAGATCAGTGCAGTGGCCTTCGGCGGCCTCAGCCGCCATGCCCATCGACTCGCCCAGCGTCGGATGCGGATGAATCGTCTTGCCGATATCGACCGCGTCCGCACCCATCTCGATCGCCAGCGCGATCTCACCGATCAGGTCGCCGGCGTGCGTGCCGACGATGCCGCCGCCGACGATTCGATGCGTCTCTTCATCGAACAGCAGCTTGGTGAATCCCTCGTCGCGTCCGTTGGCGATCGCGCGCCCCGAGGCGCTCCATGGGAACAGTCCCTTGTTGACCTTGCGGCCCTGCTTTTTCGCATCGTCTTCCGTCAGGCCGACCCAGGCAATCTCCGGGTCCGTGTAGGCGACCGATGGAATCACGCTGGCGTCGAAATGCGACTTCATGCCGGCCGCGACTTCGGCCGCCACGTGCGCTTCGTGCACCGCCTTGTGCGCCAGCATCGGCTGACCAACGATATCGCCGATCGCGAAGATGTGCGGCACGTTGGTGCGCATCTGCCGGTCGGCCGCGATGTAGCCGCGCGCATCGACCGCCACGCCGGCGCGCTCGGCACCGATCTTGTTGCCGTTCGGACTGCGGCCGACCGACACCAGGATCATGTCGTAGTAGTCTGGCTCGGCGGGTGCTTCCTCGCCTTCGAAGCTCGCCAGCAGTCCCTCCGCCTTCGCCTCGACGCCGACCGTCTTCGTCTTGAGCATGATGCGGTCAAAACGACCCGCATTCTTCTTCTGCCAGACCCGCACCAGATCGCGGTCGGCGCCCAGCATCAGCCCATCCAGCATCTCGACCACGTCGATGCGCGTGCCAAGCGTGGAATAGACGGTGGCCATTTCCAGCCCGATGATGCCGCCGCCGATGACCAGCATCTTCTTTGGCACTTGCCGCAACTCGAGCGCGCCGGTGGAGTCCACGATGCGCGGATCGTCCGGCAGAAACGGCAACTTCACGGCCTGGCTGCCAGCCGCAATGATCGCGTTGGCAAATCGAACCGTCTTGGTGCCCTCGCGCGTCGCCACCGTCAGATGGTTTGGATCCGCGAACGTGCCAACACCCTGCACCACCGTGACCTTGCGCATCTTTGCCATCGAAGTCAGGCCGCCCGTAAGCTTGCCTACCACCTTGTTCTTATGCACGCGCAGCTTGTCGAGGTCGATCGTCGGTTTGTCGAAAGTCACGCCCAGATCCGCGAAGTGCGCCGCCTCATCCATCACCGCTGCCACGTGCAGCAGGGCCTTGGAGGGAATGCAGCCGACGTTCAGGCACACGCCGCCGAGCGTGGAATAGCGTTCGACCAGCACCACGCTCTTGCCGAGATCAGCCGCACGAAACGCGGCGGAGTAGCCGCCGGGGCCCGAGCCAAGGACCAGGACTTCGCACTCCAGATCGGCCGCGCCCGAAAGTGCAGACGCCACCGGCGCGGCGGCAGGTGTCGGGGAGCGTGCGGGCGCGGGTGCAGTCGCCGGTGCCGGGGCGGGTGGCGCTGCCACAGCGCCTGCCTCAAGGACCAGCACGACGCTGTCCTTCGAAACCTTGTCGCCCAGCTTGACGCGCATTTCCTTGACCGTGCCGGCCACCGACGAGGGGATCTCCATCGACGCCTTGTCGCTTTCGACCGTGATCAGCGACTGCTCCTTCGCGATCGCATCCCCCGGCTTGACCAGCACCTCGATCACTTCGACGTCCTTGAAGTCGCCGATGTCCGGCACCTTCACTTCGATCACCTGGCTCATGCGGCTCTCTCTTTACTTTCTGCGACAGACATCGGGAAACTGAACACACGTATCGGCAGCGCGGAACTCTTGTCGAATTCGCAGCCCGCCTTGACACCAACTTCGGCGATCTGGCGCGCACTGCGGCCGCGGTCGTACGCGGCGTACATCGCGCCGAGCGCGAAGTTGCGCCCGGAGCCGATGCCCCAGAACTTGTCGAAACTGAAGACTTCCCGGTACGAGTAGACGCCGTAGATACCGGTCGCGTTGGCGATCACCGCGGTGATCTGCGACGATTCATACGGATCGGAGTCGTCTTCCTTCGGGTTAAGGAAGTATTTCTCCTTCAGCACCGCATGCAGCTTCTGGAAGGTGGCAAAGATTTCCATTCGGCTGCCAAGCTTGCAGTCCTCGCCCAGTCCGCGCAGCGCGTCGCCGAGTACTGCAAAGTGTGCCGTGCTGCCGGCCAGACCGATGTAGGAGTCGCCTACCGTGATGATCTTCTCATTCACTTCATAGCCATGCGGCAACCGCGTATCGCCGAAGGTGACGAGCGCATCCGATGCGATCGCAATCTCGCGGTTTTTCTTGACGACGACGATGGTGGTCATTTTCGAGTCGGGAGTCCGGAGTCGGGAGTCGGGAGTCAACGCGGCAAGTGTCGGCTTCGGGACTCTGGTTGCTTCACCCGACGCCCGACTCCCGACTCCCGACTGCATTTAGAGCATCACGCGTCGAAAATCCGCCAGCACTGACGCCAGATAGGCGTTGAAACGCGCCGCACCTGCGCCGTCGACGACGCGGTGATCCCACGACAGCGACAACGGCAGGATCAGCCGCGGTACGAATGCCTTGCCGTCCCAAGTCGGGCGCATGCTCGAACGACACACGCCGAGGATCGCAACTTCGGGCGCATTGATGATCGGCGTGAAGTAAGTGCCGCCGATACCACCGAGGGACGAGATCGAGAACGTGCCGCCCTGCATGTCAGCGATGCCGAGCTTGCCCTCGCGCGCCCTGGCCGACAACGTCGCCATCTCGCGCGCGATGTCGAAGATGCCCTTCTTGTCCGCGTCCTTGATGACCGGCACGACGAGGCCGTTCGGCGTATCGGCCGCAAAACCGATGTGGAAGTAGTTCTTGTAGATGATCGCGTCGCCGGCGGGATCGATCGAGCTGTTGAAGTCGGGGAACTTCTTCAGCGTGGCAACGCACGCCTTGATGAGGAACGCCAGCATGGTCAGCTTCGCGGCGTCCTTGCTCTTTTCATTTTCCCGGTTCAGTTGCACACGGAACGACTCCAGGTCCGTGATATCCGCGTCCTCGTGATTGGTGACGTGCGGGATCGTGACCCAGTTGCGATGCAGGTTCGGTCCCGACAGCTTCTTGATGCGCGACATCTCGACGCGTTCGATCGGGCCGAACTTGGCGAAGTCGACCTGCGGCCAGGCGAGTACCTGAAGACCGCCGCCGGCCGCACCCGTCGCGGGTGCTGCCGCACGCGGGCCAGCGGCGCCTGAAATCACGCCCTTCACAAAACCGCGCACATCGTCCTGCGTCACGCGACCCTTCGGACCCGTGCCACGCAAATTTGCGAGGTCAACACCCAACTCGCGCGCGAACTTGCGTACTGAGGGCGATGCGTGCGGTTTGACGCCGTGCTCCTCCGCGATCGGGTGAGGGCGACCCACCATTTCGACCGCAAAGGCCGTCGAAGGCGGCGACGACGTCTGGACCGGCGGCGCAGCGGCAGTCGGTGCCGAAACGGCAGCAGACACCGGTGCCGGTGCCGGCGCCACGGCACCGCTCGCGGCCAACGTCAGGATCAGGCTGCCCTCAGACACCTTGTCGCCAAGCTTCACGCGCATCGACTGCACTACACCGGCAGCGGTAGATGGAATCTCCATCGACGCCTTGTCGCTTTCGACGGTGATCAGCGATTGCTCTCGTCCGACCGTGTCACCGGGCTTGACCAGCACTTCAATGATTTCGACATCCTTGAAGTCGCCGATGTCAGGCACTTTCACTTCGATGATGCCTCCACTGGCCCCCGGCGGCGGAGCCGCGGGCGCGGCGACTGGAGCGGACACCGGTACCGGCGCACTTGCGGGCGTCGGGGTTGGCGCCGGCGCTTTCTTCGACGCCGCCACATCAGCGGCATCGAGTATCAGGATCAGGCTTCCTTCGGAGACCTTGTCACCGAGGCCAACGCGCATTTCCTTGACGGTGCCGGCCGCAGAAGACGGAATTTCCATCGACGCCTTGTCGCTTTCGACCGTGATCAGCGACTGATCCTTGGCGATCACGTCGCCCGGTTTGACCAGGACCTCGATGATTTCAACATCCTTGAAGTCACCGATGTCCGGCACCTTGATCTCTGTTCCCATTTTTTCGGCCTTTTGCTCGAGTTCCGGCAGCGATAGCAGCCTGTCAGTGCGCCGCATGCCGCGCGTTGTCTTCAGAGTCATCTTCCGCTCGCGCGGTCACGCCTCGCAGCCCCGGACTCACGCGTGCGCCGGGTTCTGCTTGCCGGGATCGATGCCGTACTTCCTGATCGCTTCCGCCACCTTGGCCAACGGCACGACGCCGTCTTCGGCCAGTGCTTTCAGCGCCGCGATCGTGACAAAGTGACGATCGATCTCGAAGTGCTCACGCAGTTTCGCGCGCGTGTCGGAACGGCCGAACCCATCGGTGCCCAGCACACTGTAGCTGCGGCTCTTCGGAATGTATGGACGGATCTGATCGGCGAACAGCCGCATGTAGTCGGTCGACGCGATGATTGGGCCGACTGTCCGTTCGAACTCCTGCGTGACATGACTCTTGCGCGGGCTTTCCGTCGGATGCAGCAGGTTCCAGCGCTCGACATCGATCCCGTCGCGCCGCAGTTCGGTGAAGCTCGTCACGCTCCACACATCGCCGGCCACGCCCCAGTCCTGTTCGAGCAGGTCGGCCGCCGCCATCACTTCGCGCAGGATGGTGCCGCTGCCGAGCAGCTGCACGCGCGGTATCGACATCCCCATGCCGCTGCCGGCCGGGCCTTCGCGCAGCCGGTACATCCCCTTCAGGATGCCTGCTTCCTGGCCTTTCTTCAGACCCGGCTGCGGATAGTTCTCGTTCATCACGGTGATGTAGTACCAGACGTTTTCCTGGTCTTCGACCATCCGCTTCAGTCCGTCGCGAATGATCACCGCCAGTTCGTGCGCGAACGTCGGGTCGTAGCTGACGCAGTTGGGGATCGTCGCGCTCATCAGGTGCGAATGGCCGTCCTGGTGCTGCAGCCCTTCGCCGTTCAATGTCGTGCGGCCGCTCGTGGCGCCGAGAAGGAAACCACGCGCCTGCATGTCGCCGGCGGCCCAGCACAGATCACCGACGCGCTGGAAGCCGAACATCGAGTAGAAGATCAGGAACGGCGCCATGATCCGGTTGTTGGTCGAGTACGACGTCGCTGCCGCGATCCAGTCCGCCATCGCGCCAGCCTCGTTGATGCCCTCCTCGAGAATCTGGCCTTTCTTGTCTTCGCGGTAATACATGACCTGGTCGCGGTCCACCGGTTCGTACAGTTGTCCCTGCTGACTGAAGATACCCAGCTGGCGGAACATGCCCTCCATGCCGAAGGTGCGTGCCTCATCCGGAATGATCGGCACCACGCGCTGGCCCAGCGCCTTTTCGCGTATCAGCTGTGTCAGGATGCGCACGAACGCCTGCGTGGTGCTGATCTCGCGCCCCTCGGCGGTCGGCTCGAGCACGGCGGAGAACACATCGAGCGCCGGGGCCTGCAGCTTTTCGTCTGCAAGCCGGCGGCGCTGCGGCAGAAAGCCGCCGAGCGCGCGGCGCCGCTCGTGCAGGTACTTCATCTCCGGCGAGTTCTCCGCCGGTTTGAAGAACGGCACCTCATCGAGCTTGTCATCCGAGATCGGAATGCTGAAGCGATCGCGGAATTCGCGCACCGCCTCGTTGTCCAGCTTCTTCAACTGGTGGGTCGGGTTCTTGCCTTCGCCGATCTTGCCCATGCCAAAGCCCTTGACGGTCTTGGCCAGGATCACGGTGGGCAGGCCTTCGCTCTTCGTCGCCGCCGCATAGGCGGCGTAGATCTTGTGCGGATCATGGCCGCCGCGGTTCAGCCGCCAGATGTCAGCGTCCGACATGCGCGACACCATCTCCGCGGTCTGGGGGAACTTGCCGAAGAAGTGCTTGCGCACGAAGGCGCCGTCGTTGGCCTTGTAGTTCTGGTATTCGCCGTCGACCGTTTCCTCCATCAGCCGCAGCAGCCAGCCGTCCTTGTCCTTGGCGAGCAGCGGATCCCAGTACGATCCCCACAGCAGCTTGATCACGTTCCAGCCCGAGCCACGGAACTCGCCCTCGAGTTCCTGCACGATCTTGCCGTTACCACGCACCGGCCCGTCGAGCCGCTGCAGATTGCAGTTGATCACGAAGATCAGGTTGTCGAGTTTCTCGCGCGAGGCCATGCTGATCGCGCCAAGGGATTCCGGCTCGTCCATCTCGCCGTCGCCGCAGAAGCACCAGACTTTGCGGCCAGAGGTGTCGGCGATGCCACGCGCATGCAGATACTTCAGGAAGCGCGCCTGATAGATCGCCTGGATCGGGCCCAGCCCCATCGACACCGTCGGGAACTGCCAGAAGTCGGGCATCAGTTTCGGGTGCGGGTAGGAAGTCACTCCCTTGCCATCGACATCGCGACGGAAGTTGGAGATCTGCTCCTCGGTGAGCCGCCCTTCCATGAACGCGCGCGCATAGACGCCCGGCGATGAGTGACCCTGGAGATAGATCAGATCGCCGCCGAAGTCGGCGCTCGGCGCGCGCCAGAAATGCATGAAGCCCACTTCGAGCAGCGTCCCCACCGACGCGTAACTCGCAATGTGGCCACCGAGGTCGCCCTCGCCGCGATTGGCGCGCACCACCATCGCCATCGCATTCCAGCGCATATAAGAACGAATGCGCTCTTCAATCGCGTAGTCGCCCGGCGAGTGCTCTTCCTGGTGCGGCGGAATCGTATTGATGTAGGCGGTGTTCGGCGAATAAGGGATATACGCGCCTGAGCGACGCGCCTTGTCGATCAGCTTCTCGAGCAGGTAATGCGCGCGGTGCGGACCTTCGCGTTCGAGAACGGCATCCAGCGCTTCGAGCCATTCCCTCGTTTCGAGTTCGTCGGGATCGTTAGCGGCGTCGAACTTCAGTACAGCGGACATGACCGTCTCCTTGTGGCTTTCAACGATGCTGCGCCCCGCCACGCAATGCGCCGAATCCGGGAGCGCGAATTTAGCAGTGCCGAGCTGTTTTTCAAATAGCGATTTATCATTTCATAATAAGAAACAAGATTCTTGCCCGACTTCCGTCGCGTTCTTTTCACACTGATGCACATTCGCGACGCGATGACGACGCGCCGGAGGGCGTTGTGCCGGATGCCACCCATAATATGCGCGGCCTCCATGCGAACGACAACAAGTTCACGTATCCAATGACCTCGGGCTCCCACCGAAGCAAGCTTTCCTCGGCCTTCGCCGCGCTCACCAGCGGCTCCGCACCCAAGCTGCGCCGACGGCCGCGACTCGCGATGTTCGTCATCTCACTGGTGGCTTTGCTCAGTGCGGGTCTCTTCATTGCCATCCTGGTGGAGGATCGTCAACTGCAGGCCGAGACGATGCATCGCGATATCGATTCCGCAGCACTGCAACTGGGTACCCGGCTTTTCACCTTGTCGGAAACTCTGTCGGCCACCGCGCGCGACATCGGCAACGGCAGCTTGACCGATAAGCGCTTTGCGACCATGGCGCGGGACCTGGTGACTGCGAAACATGAGCTTCTTCGCATCGAGTACGTGAACGCCGAGGGACTACCGGTCTGGCCGGTGGTCGTTTCGACCACTGCCGGCGCCCCGCCCGCGGCAGCCACGAAGTCGGAGGCTGAGCCGGCCGCCGATCCCGTCCTGAAGCCGGTGCTGACGCGCGTGGGGCAAGGATTCGAGCCCGTCTACGTTCCGCTCGCGTCAGGCCCGCGCGGAGCGCCGCTGGTGCTCGCGGTGCCCGTGTATATCGACCACCAGTTCGCGGGCGCGTTGATTGCCCGCATCGATCTGATCGAGTTCATGGCCAGGGGTGTGCCCGGGGAGACGCTGGACCGTTACCGGTTGACGGTTGCGCTTGGCGAGAGGCTGCTCGCGTCCACATCGGTCAGCAATCCGCCCTCGGACGCGTTGACCTATGACGTGCCGCTGACACCGCTGCCCACTGAGTATCGATTGCTCGCGAGCGCATTCCGGCTGCAGTCGCGGTTCACCACCAGTTCGCTGGTGTGGGTTGATGCCGCCTTGGCGATCGCGGTCCTCCTCGCGCTGGCTGCACTGGCCCGCTTTACAAGGCACCAGCAACGGATTGATCGCGCGTTGCTGACCGAAGCCACGCTGCGACGAGCGATGGAAGATTCGCTGCCGGCCGGGGTGCGTGTGATCGATTCGCAGGGCGTGATCTGCTATGTCAACCGCGCGTTCTGCCAGATGACCGGGTTCGTCCAGCGCGATCTCATTGGCTGTGCGCCGCCCTATCCCTATTGGCCGCCCGATCGTCGTGCTGAACATGACGCCCGGCTGCGGCAACTGCTGGCGGGAAAGAATCAGCCCGGCGGTGCCGAGGTGGTGCTTCAGCGCAAGGACGGCACGCGCTTCACAGCAAGCCTGCATACGTCACCCCTGCTGGATGAATCGACCCGTCACATCGGCTGGATCACGTCGATGGCCAATGTCACCGCGTCCGGTCTTGCGCGCGACGAACTGGCCGCTGCGCGCGATCGCCTCTCCGCCATTGTTGAATCGCTCGATGTCGCCGTGTCAGTCGTCGTCAACCGCCCCGATGGCAGCGGCAGCGAAGCCGTGTTTGCCAATCGCGCATACGTCAGGCAATTCGGCGAGGGAACCGCCGGCCATCTTCGCCTTGCTTCGATGCTGCGCGGACATGAACGGGGCGAGATCCGGGACAAGTCGACCGAGCGCTCGTTTGACGTTCGCATGAGTGAAATCCGCTGGCCGGCGAAAGACCGCAGCGGCGATCTCGTTGCCACCCTGCAGATTGCGACGGATATCGCCGCGCGCAAAGTGATCGAGGGCGCACAGCAGCAGGATCAGGTGCAGTTCGCCTCACGCTTGATGACCATCGAGGAGATGGCATCGTCGCTGGTGCACGAAATGAGTCAACCGCTCACGGCAATCACCAACCACAGCGAGAGCACGCTGGCACGGCTGAAGGAGCGCCAGATTTCAATCGATGAACTGCAAGGCGCGCTGGAAAAGACCGCCGCGCAGGCGAAGCGAGCGCGCAGCATCGTTGACCGCCTGCGCGAGTTCGTGAAGCGCTCGGAACCTCGCCGCCGCCCCACGCCACCGCAGCGCGTGGTTGAGGATGCCATCGGCGTCGCCGAAATCGAGGCCAGCAAGAAAGGAATCACGATTGCAGCAAGCGTGGATCCGACGCTGGAACCGTTGCTGGTCGACCCATTGCCAATCGAACAGGTACTGCTGAATCTGCTCAAGAACGCAATCGACGCGATGGAAAACGCCACGCTTCGCCGCATCGACGTGGTTGTACGCCGCTCGCTGCTCGACGGCATGGCGGAGTTTGCTGTGATCGACCGCGGT
>Ga0209682_10000019_pt1 | contig 49953 bp, 46 predicted proteins | sample DOMMetBare2Fresh_2_FD_187471 | JGI IMG/M metagenome (GOLD analysis project Ga0209682, IMG submission 187471) | Wetland sediment microbial communities from St. Louis River estuary, USA, under dissolved organic matter induced mercury methylation -... | ecosystem: Environmental > Aquatic >... | reverse complement strand
CAGGCCGAAGAAGATCTTCGCGTCGATGGCATTGATCAAGCCGGTGAAGTCGATCGACACAACCGCATCGGCGATCACGCCGGCGAAATCGACCACCGCGCCGGAGAACTTGAAGCCGAGACCCGACAGCGTCAGCGTGCCGAGGATCAGGCCGACGCACGCGCACGCGGCACCGATCGCCAGCGCGTATTTCGCGCCTTCTTCGAATCCCCGGACCAGGTTGCGCGGCGTCAGCGTCTCGCCATGCAACTGGCCCCACGGTGTGCCGGGTGCGAGCTTGCGCATGATCGGCGGGGCATAGGAACACACCACGGACAGCACGATGCCCCAGAACGCAGCGAGGAACGGCGTGTAGTCGAGCAGCAGCATGGTGACCAGGGCCACCAGCGGAAACACCAGATGCCATGACTGCAGGATCACCGGCCCGATCTTCGGGATCAGGTGCGGCTCCAGGCCCTTCAATTTCAACCGCCGTGCTTCCAGATGCACCATCACCAATGCGGCGAAGTAGTGAAAGAGCGCCGGCACGATCGCGATGATGATCAGTTCCTTGTACGGCACGCCGAGCATCTCGGCCATCACGAACGCAGAGGCGCCCATCACGGGCGGTGTGACCTGGCCTCCGCATGAAGCACTCGCTTCCACGGCGCCGGCGAAGCGCGGCGAGAAGCCGTACTTCTTCATCATCGGGATCGTCAGCGACCCGGTCGTGACCGCGTTGGCGATTGCCGAGCCGGAGATCATGCCGAACATGCCCGACGACACCACCGACACCTTGGCGGGTCCGCCGGCATAGCGGCCGGCGACGATCGTGGCCAGGTCCATGAACAGTTGGCCGAGCCCGGTCATCTGCGCGAGGATGCCGAACAGCACGAAGTGGAACACGTAGGTCGCGACCACGCCGACGGCGATGCCGTAGATGCCCTCGGTGCCGACATAGATGTGATTGACCACGCGCACCACCGAGTAGCCGCGGTGCGACAGCACGCTTGGCATGTAGCGGCCGAAGAGCGCGTACAGCAGGCACGCCATGCCGATCGCGGGAAGGAGATTCCCCATCGTGCGGCGCGACGCTTCCATGACCAGCACGATCGCGAGGACGCCCATCATGTAGTCCTGCGCGATCGGGCTGCCAACGCGCTTGATGAACACGTCGTCGAAGAAAAGGAACAGGTAGAGGGAGATTGATGCTGCGCCGAGCGCCAGCGGCCAGTCGATCCACGACAGCGTGTCGTCATGACCGCCGAACTTGTGGACCGGCAACGACATCACGGCGAGCACGCACACCAGCGCGAGGAACCCGTAGCCGACGGTCGCGTTCAGCTCGCCCGACGCGGTCAGCGTCCGCACGAGGTCCCAGCCGAGGTAGAGGTAGAACGCGGCGAAGACGAGCGCCCACAGCCAGCCGCGCACGGCCGCCGCGCGCTGCGCCGGCAGCGCCGGCCGCGGAAACACCAGGAAGATCAGCCCCAGCACCAGCGCGAGGTGAAACGTGCGGTGCTTGATCTCGACCAGCAGGCCGAACCCGGCGGTGTAGACGTGGAAGCTCGACAGCGTGACCGAAATGATCGTGACCAGGATCGCGACCAGGCCGACCAGCTTGCGAAAGTTCGACTCGTGGTCGTAGGTCTTGATCAGCTCGGCCTGGCGCGCCTCCGAGACGACGTCGATGCGGTCGGTCAGTGCGCCGCCGTGCGGAGGGTTCATGGGTGTTTCTTGTCAGCCGAGCCGCAGATCGGATTCAATTCAAGCGCACGTTCGCCGAAGCGGGTGAGGTCAAGCGTTTCATCACGGACGACGAGCTTTTGCGCCGGCAGCCGGTGCACACGCACGATCAGTCGGTTGATCGGCCGTTGCATCGTCAGCACATAGCGCACACCTGAGGCATCACGCACCGTGTCGAGCCGCTCACCCGGTAGTGGTTCGGTGGCCATGCCGGGGCCGTGTTCGTCGAACACTTCGGCCGTCTGCACGATGCGGCCGGCGCGCAATTCGTAGCGGCTCTCGACCGGGCGCAACGTGACCGAATGCGTGTAGCGCAGCGCAAAGGCGTGCCGCGTGAGCGGCACCCGTTCAAGTACATCCCCTTGCGGCACGCTGCGCACCTCGAGCGCGCACGCGGCCGCGACACCCGCGGCCGCGAGCACAAGCAGCATCGGCTAGCTCAGCGCGCCCTTCTCCTTGTAGAACTTCTCTGCGCCGGGATGAAGCGGGATCGACACCGACTGCAGCGCGGTCGCAAGCCGAATCTCCTTACCCTTGGGATGCACCTGGCCAAGGATGTCAGTGTTCTCGTACAGCGCCTTGGTCACCGCATACGCGATGTCGTTCGACAGCCCGTCGTGCGTGGCCCATACCGCCATCACCGCCAGCGTATCGACCGGCGCAGTCTGCCCCTTGTACGTATTCGCCGGCAGTTGGATCTGCGCGTAGTACGGCTGCTTCTTGCGCAGCGCGTCGATCTCGGGGCCGGTGAGCGGCACGATGCGGATGTCGTGCGTGTTGGCGAGATCGGTGATCGATGCGGTCGGCGCGCCGGCAGTGATCAGCGACGCCGTCAGGTTGCCGTCCTTGATCTTGTCGACCGACTGCGCGAACGACGACAGGTCCTCACCGATGTCCTTGCGCGTCATGCCGTGCGCTTCGAGCAGATCGCCAAGCAGCTGCCACTGGCCCGAGCCCGGCGAACCCGACGACACGCTCTTGCCCTTGAGATCCTTGAAGCTGCGGATGTTCGACTTGGTCGCAGTGACGAGCTGTACCTGTTCCGGATAGAGCGATCCGAGCGCCCGCAGGTTCTTCAGCGGCTTGCCTTCGAACTGCGCCTTGCCGACGAACGCGGCGTCGAGGATATCGGCGGCGATGAACGCCGACTCGATCTCCTTGCGGCCAAGGAGTTGCGCATTGGCGACCGATGCACCGGCCGTTTCCGCAGTGGCCGACATCTTCTGGTTGTTGATCACCACCTTGTTCGAGATCAGCTGCGCCAGCATGCCACCAAGCGGATAGTACGTTCCCCCCGTGCCGCCGGTGGCGATGCCGAAGAAGATGCGTTGTTGCGCGAAGGTGGCGGGAAGTGCGCTCGCGGCGGCGAGTGCGGCGGTGGCTTGCAGGACGGTACGGCGGCGGATGCTCATCTCCTGTCTCCTCGTGATGTTGTTCGAGTCTGGCCGCAGTATGCCAAGGGTCGCGATCGGCGCAAACAGCGGACCGTGTTGCTCATGACACCGCCCCTGCGCCGTAGCGGCCGCGCAGCGCCCTTCCGGCCCCAAAGCGGTCGAGCGCAAATGGCGCCAAGGGCACGTCGGTCGGTTGACCGAGCGCCGCTTGCGCCAGCACGCGGCCAATCGCCGGTGCGAGTTTGAAGCCGTGTCCGGAAAAACCGTACGCCACCAGCAAGCCGTTGAGTCCGGGCAAGGGACCGAGCACCGGATTCCAGTCCGGCGTCACGTCGTAGACGCCCGTCCACGATGATGCGAGGCCGGCATCGGCGTACGCGGGAAAGCGCTGCGCGACCTGGGCGCCGACCTCGATCACGGTTTCCAGTGGTACGTCGGCCTGCGTCGTATCGGGGCGCTCGAGCGCCTCACCGGTGATGCCTTCGCTCACCAGCATCTGCACGCCGCCATAGCTGCGGCAGTAGATCATTCCGGTAGAGGCCAAATCCTTGAACACCGGCATCGCGCGCGTGTAATGCGCGCCCGGGCAGTCAAGCGTCATCACCGCGTGTCGTTCGATCGTCAGTGGCAGGTCGATGCCGGTCCACTGCGCCAGTTCGCGGCTCCAGATGTTTTGCACGCTGATGACGGTGTCGGCATGGATCGATCCGCTGGCAGTCTGCACGCCGACGATTCGTGATCCTTCACGGTTCAGCCCGGTGACGGCGATGCCCTCGCGCACGACGGCGCCAAGCCGGCGCGCATTGCGCGCGAAGCCGCTCGTGACGAGCCAGGCGTCGGCATAGCCGGCCTCGGGCTCGTAGCCGATCAGCGCGGCATCGTCGAAGCGCGCGATCGACAGCAGTTCGCCCGCGCTGCGCGCGTCGATCTCGGACGCAGCGATTCCGCGTGCGTGCTGCGCGGCGAGCGTTTCGCGCAGTGCAGCGGCCTTATCTCCCTCGGGCGCGGCGATCAGATAGCCGCACTTGACCAGCCCGCAGTCGGCCTCGGGGTCGTCCAGATACGCGGCGAAGTCCGCATACACGCGCCACGCCGCCTGCGCGAGCGCCACGTTCTCCGGCACGCTGTAATGGGTGCGCAGGATGCACGAGGACTGCGCAGTCGTTCCCTGCCCGATCTGCCCGCGTTCGAGCAGCAGCACGCGGACGCGTTCGCGCGCGAGGTGATACGCGATCGAGGTGCCGATCACACCAGCGCCGATCACGATCGCATCGAAGCGTTCCTGGGCCATGGTTGCGTGCGTGAGTGTTCAGTGCGCGGTCGCTGCGGCCTTGATCCGCTCGAGCGTCACCCGGCCGCGGACCGCGCCCGCATCATCGACCACGGCAGCGTGATCGGCGCCGGAGGTCAGCAGAAGCGAAAGCGCATGGTGCAAGCTGGCGTGGGTCGACAGCTTCGCCGCCGATGGCGATACCGGCTCATCATCGAGGTGATCGGCGACCATCAGCAGCGACAGGCGTTTCAGCGCCCGATCGGCGCCGACGAACTCCTCGACGAACCCATCGGCGGGGCGCGCGAGGATCGCCTCCGGCGTGTCGTACTGCACCAGGCGGCCGCTGCGCAGGATCGCGATGCGGTTGCCCATCTTGATCGCCTCGTCGATATCGTGCGTGACAAACACGATCGTCTTTCTGAGCCGGCGCAGGATGCTCAGGAACTCGTCCTGCAGCTTGGCGCGCGTGATTGGGTCAATGGCGCCGAACGGCTCGTCCATCAGCATCACCGGCGGATCGGCCGCGAGTGCACGCGCCACGCCGACGCGCTGCTTCTGTCCGCCCGACAGTTCACGCGGATAGCGCGTGCGGAACTGCGCCGGATCGAGTCCGACCAGTTCCAGCAGTTCATCGATACGGCCTTCGATGCGTGCGGTGTCCCAGCCGAGCAGGCGCGGCACGGTGGCAACGTTCTCGGCGATGCTCATGTGCGGAAACAACCCGACCTGCTGGATCACATAGCCGACCGAGCGGCGCAGTTCGACCGCGTCGATGTGCGTGACATCGCGCCCGCCGACCTCGATGCGGCCCGCGTCCGGCTCGATCATGCGGTTGATCATTCGCATCGTGGTCGTCTTGCCGCAGCCGGACGGACCAATCAGTACGCAAATGTCTCCCTCGGGAATGTCGATCGTCAGCGCATCGACAGCCGCTGTGCGTCCGAATCGCTTGGTCAGCGCGTCGAGCTTGATCATGTCGCCTGCAGCCCCTTCGGTGTCAGCCGCTTTTGCAGCGCGGCGAACAGCGCGTCGGCGCCGATCGACAGCAGCGTCACCGGAACCGCGCCGACCAGCAGCAGGTGCATCGACATCATCGCGATGCCGGCCGTGATGTAGTCGCCCAGCCCGCCGCCGCCGATAAACGCGGCGAGCACAGCGCCTGACACCACCTGCACGGCGGCGGTGCGCAGTCCCGCGAAGATCACGGGGAGTGCGATCGGCAGTTCGATCTTGCGCAGGATCTCGCCCATCGTCATGCCCATGCCGCGCGCCGAGTCGATCACGTCGACGTCGACCTCGCGCAGCCCGGTGTAGGCGTTGATCAAGATCGGCGGCAATGCGAGCAGGGTCAGCGCGAAGAGTGATGGCGCGAAGCCGGTGCCGAGCACCGGCATCACCAGCGCCAGCACCGCGAGCGATGGCAGCGTGCGGCCGATGTTGGCGGCGTTGATTCCGGCCAGCGCTACTGCGCCGCCCCTGCGTGTCAGCCAGACTGCGGCGGGAATCGCCAAGGCGGCAGCAATCGAGAGTGCGCAGACGGACAGGCTGACGTGAACGCCCGCCGCCTTTGCGAACTGCAGCGGATTGTTGAGGATGTAGAGCCAGGCCTGTTGCAGCATCGCCATCACGCGGCACTGCGTCGCTTCAGCCACGACTCGGTGCGCGCAAGTGACAGATCGACCGTGACGGCGAGTGCGCACGCGGTCAGCGCACCGACCCAGATCTTCGGTGCGTGATCGGTCTGGATGCCGGCCAGGATCAGCGTGCCGAGTCCACCGGAATTCACGTAGGCAGCGACCACAGTCACGCTGATCACCGTCACCGCCGCGATACGCAGCCCGGCAACGATCACCGGCGCCGCGAGCGGCAGTTCGATGCGGGCCAGGATCTGTCCCGCGCTCATGCCCATGCCGCGCGCCGCATCGACCACTTCGGCCGGCACTTCGCGGATGCCGGTGGCGACGTTGCGGATCAGGATCAGCAGTGAAAACGCGACCATCGTGATGATCGCGTTGGTTTTGCCCAACCCCACGAACGGGATCAGCAGCGCAAGCAGTGCGAGGGTTGGAATCGTGTACAGGAAACCGCTGATAGCAAGTGCCGCCGCCAGCACGCGGCGATCACGTGCCGCCCAGATGCCGATGGCGAGCGACAGCGCGAAGGCGATCGCCAGTGCCGTAGCCGAGATGAGCAGATGCTCGCCGAGGCCGAGCAGCACCTGGTCCCAGTTGCGTTCGAGCCACTTCATTGTGCTGCGAATCCGGTCCGGATCAGCTGCTGGGCTCGTTCGATGTCCGGGCCGAGTGCGCGATCTTCGTCCAGCATCGCGATCTGTGCGCGCAGCGATTGATGCGCGGCGCGTGCGCCGTGACCCATCGAGGTGACCTCGGTTCCGCGCAGATCGACCGCCTGTGCGGCCGCCATCAGTTCAATCGCGGCGATGTAGCGTGCGCGCTCGATCGCCTCGGCGAGTTTTTCCACGCACGCAAGCGCCATCGGCGCGTGGTCTTCGACGCGCTCCGACACCGGCAGGAAATCGAGTGAACCGGGATTGGCCCGCAGCCGGATCTCGTTGGCAAGCGCGGTCAGCGTTTTCTGCGTGGTGGCGAAACCGGAATGTGCCGGTCCGTGCCGCGTCAACTGCAGCGGCAGGTCCGTGAACGCCGGCGACATGAACTTGATCGTGCGTTCGACCGCGACATGGGCGACCTGTGCGAGCGCGATCGCCAGCGTATCGAACGCGATCGCCAGCGCCGGAATGTGAAAGTTGCCGTTGGAGATCATCACGCCATCATCGGCGAGAACCAGCGGGCTATCGGCGCCGCTGTTCAGTTCGATCTCGATCTGCGTGCGCGCCTCTTGCAGCGTCCAGTCGGCGGCGCCATGCACCTGTGCCACGCAGCGGAATGACACCGGGTCTTGCACGCGGCGCGCAGCGCCGGCCGCGTTGAGCGCGCTGCCTTCGAGCAGCTTGCGAAGTCTGTGTGCGACCTCGATCTGTCCCGGTGCCGGGCGCGCGGTGACCGCGCGCTCGTCGAGCGGGCCGACATTTGCGCGGAAGCCCTCAAACGACAGCGCAATCACCGACAACCACGCGTCGAGCAGCGCACGCGCATCGTCGAGCACCAGCGCCGCGCGGCCGACGGTGGCCGCGTTAGCGCTGATCAACGCCAGGCCGTCCTTGGCGCCGAGCGCGACCGGCACAAGTCCCGCACGCCGCAGCGCTTCCGCACCCGGCAGCCGTTCGCCCTTGAATTCGGCTTCGCCTTCGCCGATCAGCGCGAGCGCCAGATGAGACAGTTGCGGCAGGTCGCCGACCGAGATCGAACCAAAGCGCGGCACGACAGGATGCACGCTGCGATTCAGCGCTGCGATCAGCGCGTCGAGCACATGTGGCGACACACCTGAAGCGCCGACGCGCATGCCGGCAACGCGCGCAAACAGCATTGCGCGCACTGATGCGGTGTCGTATGCCGGGCCCACCCCAACCGCGCGCGCGCGCACTGCGCGGTGCTGGTACTCGGCCAGATCGTTGTCGGCGAGCGGCTTGCCGGTGTTGGCGCCAAGCGCAGTGTTCAGTCCGTAGATCGGCACGTCGGACTGCGCGAACTTTTCCACCACGGCGCGCGCGGCGGCGAGCTTTGCGCGCGCCGCATCGGTGAGTTCGACTGCGGTACCGTCACGCGCGACGCGCACCAGATCGTCGATCGACAGCGGCGCGTCGCCGAGCGAAATCATCGCGTTACCGACCGGGAGGTGGCGGTACTTACTTGACGATCCCCTTCGCCTTCAGGAAATCGCGCGCGACATCCTTCGGCTCCATCTTGTCGCCGTCGACCTGGTAGTTCATCGCGGCCATGGTGCCTTCATCAAGCAGTGCGGACACGCGGTTTATGACGTCGGCGATCTTCGGATTCGCGTCAAGCACCTCCTTGCGCACCACCGGCGCGATGAAATACGGCGGCCACAGGTTCTGGTCGTCCTTCAGGCGCTTCAGTTTCATCGCGGCGATCAGGCCGTCCGTGGAGTAGCCGTTGACGACGTTGATCTGGTCGTTCTTCAGGGCGTTGTAGCGCAGGCCGATCGCCATCTGCTGGTCTTCCTTGAACTCGATGCCGTACTTGGCCTTCAGGCCCGGAATGCCGTCCTTGCGATCGCGAAACTCCGGCCCCGCGCCGAGGGTGAACTCCTTCGATACCTTGGCCAGATCACTGAGCGTTTCCAGCTTGTACTTGGCCGCCGTCTCGGGCCGCACCACCAATACATAGGTGTTGTTCACGTTAGCCTGGTTCAGTACCGCGAGGCCTTTCTTGGCGTACTCCTCCTTGACCTTGTCGTGCACCGCTTTGGGGTCGGTCATCGACTCGAGCTTCAGGACCGCGAGCAGCATGGTGCCGGTGTACTCGGGATACATGTCGATCTGCTTCTCTTCCAGTGCCTTATGCGCGATCAGCGTGCCGCCAAGGTTCAGCTTCTTCTCGGTCTTTATGCCGGCCGCTTCGAGCGCCTGCGCATAGATTTCGCCGAGCACGAACTGCTCGGTGAAGTTCTTGGAGCCGACACGCACCGGCTGTTGTGCGTTCACCGGGGCGATCATGAGCGCCGCAAGAAGCGCGACAACCGCAGACCATCTGAATGACTTCATGGATTCCTCCGATTGAGTTTCACCAACTGGACGGCATCAGTGCCGGTGTCGCATGGTTAGCTTGCGCGAGGGCCGGCAACTTTCGCATGTCGGGCCCTGGTGCAGCGGCGGCAGGTCCGCCGCGCACAGACGCGGGCGCAGATTACTGCAACTGGAAATAGTTGAGCGCGTCTGCCCGCGCCGCTTGCTGCACGAGCACGTCGTACGCGGCTGAATCGACACGCGTGAAGCCGTCGATCAGAAGCTGCTCGCGCAGCTGCTGCAAGGCGGGCGCCGTGGCCACCGCAAGCAGCGCAGCGGTCAGCCGCGCGCATGTGGACTTCGGCACTCCGGCAGCCGCGACGAACAGCGGCATCGGCGTCATCGCTGTGCTGGCGATCACACGCATCTGGGAGGCAAGGCCGGGCTCGTGCCGGCGCAACAGATCGTGCCAGTACGAATCAAGCGGTCCGGCGTCGGCTTCGCCCGCAAGCAGTGCTTCGATCACGCCACGTGGCGTGACCAGCGGGCCGACGGTCGCACTGAAGGCCCGTCCGCCATGCGCGTACGGCGCGAAGAAGCCGCGCAACGCCTGATAACCGCTTTGGGAATCGAGCACGGTCCAGGCGAGCCGCTTGCCCAGGAGGTCATCAACTCGTTGCAGTCGGGAATCGGCGCGTGCCACCAGATCGGTGCAGTAGACCGCGCGACCCTCATAGCGGGCATTTGACGGCAGCGGTGCCGCCAGTGGAACCGGTTGGCCAGCACCACTCCACGTCACCCACGGGTAGCCGCACATCAGCGCGCACGCCATGTCGGGCCGTTGCCACAGCACGGGAAGTGGCTGCGGCGCCGGGTAGTCGATGACCTCGATCGGCGCACCCGCGCGCGCAACGACCCATGCGAGCAGTTCGCGCCACAACGCGGTGACCGTGGCATTGATCGAGTACATGCGTGCATTGGCAAACATCGTGCGGCTCACATGTAGCGCAACCGCTGGCCGATTCCGAGTCTTTCCGCCTTGGCGAGCATTGCGGCACCGAGCGCGATATCGGACAGCGACAATCCGCGATGCCACAGCAGGATGGTCTCGTCGTCGCGTTCGCGGCCGGATTTCCTGCCGGCGACGATCTCACCCAGTTCCGCATGCAGTGTCTGCTCGCTGAGCCTGCCCGCCTCGACGTGCGGGCGCAGCGCGCCGTACGGACCGACCTTGCACTGACCCCAGTCGTCGACGACGAGCTTGTCCATGATGTCCGTGAGCGACAGCTCGACCGCGCTCATCGTGCCGTACGGCACCACGAACGCCCCGCGCCGGATCCACTCGGTCTTCAGCAGCGGCGCGGGCTTCTCCAGCCGTGAGGCTTCGACCACGATGTCGGCACCGCGCACGCACGATTCCCAGTCGTCGGTCGCGATCACCGGCTTTCCAAGATCGCGGGTCAGCCGGGCGGCGAAGTCGTTGCGCGATTCGGCGCGGCGCGAATGCACGCGGATTTCGTCGAAGTGGAACTGCGCGTCGAGCAGCCGAACGTTCCAGTACGCGGTGCCACGCGCGCCGATGTGGCCCAGGATCCTGCTGTTCTTTCGCGCCAGATGCCGGGCGCCGATCGCAGTCACCGCGCCGGTGCGCATATCGGTCAGCCCCGCGGCGTCGATCACCGCCACCGGCTGCCCGGTGACAGGATCGAACAGGTTCAACAGCCCCATCTCGGACGGCAGGCCGTACCGATAGTTGTCGATGTAGTCACTGACAACCTTCACGCCCGCCCGCGCGATCGGTGCGACATAGCCGCGCAGTACGTTGAAGTGGCCCCGGATCGCTTCGCCTTCGGCCGTTCGACCGGGAACCAGGTGCATCCGCGGCTCGATCACCGTCTGCCCCTGCCCCTGCGCGCGCAAGCCATTCTCGACGGCATCCAGGATCTCGTCGTCGGTAAGCGCCAGCGCCTTGACGTCGGGTCCGTTCAGATACGTCAGATGCAGCGGTTCGTGAGAGGCTTTCATCGGTGCGCGTGCCGGCTTCCAGGATTGGACAGCGATGCTAGGCCAAGCGTAGCCTGCGCACCACGAATCGCCGCGCAAGGAGAATTCGATGAATGACATGAGCGCACCGGGAATGCGGAAAGACGCGCGTGTGATACGGGCCGCGCGTGGCAGCACATTAAGCGCGAAAAGCTGGCTCACCGAAGCCGCGCTGCGGATGCTGCACAACAACCTCGATCCCGACGTCGCCGAGAACCCCGCCGAGCTGGTCGTTTATGGCGGCATTGGCCGCGCCGCGCGCAACTGGGAGTGTTTTGATGCGATCGTCGAGGCGCTGAAGAAGCTTGAGGCCGATGAGACGCTGCTCGTCCAGAGCGGCAAGCCGGTCGGTGTCTTCCGCACGCACGCCGACGCGCCGCGGGTTCTGCTCGCGAATTCGAACCTCGTGCCCAAGTGGGCGACATGGGAGCACTTCCACGAGCTCGATCGCAAGGGCCTGATGATGTATGGGCAGATGACGGCGGGGTCGTGGATCTACATCGGCTCGCAGGGCATCGTGCAGGGCACGTACGAGACCTTCGTCGAAGCGGGCCGGCAGCATTTCGGCGGGAATCTTGCCGGCCGCTGGATCCTGACCGCGGGGTTGGGTGGCATGGGCGGGGCGCAGCCGCTGGCCGCCGTCTTCGCGGGCGCGTCGATGCTGGCAATCGAAGTGCAGCAGTCGCGCATCGACATGCGATTGCGCACCGGCTATCTCGATAGGCAGGCGAGCAGCCTGGATGAGGCGCTGGCCATGATGGCGGACGCCTGCGCGAAGAAACTGGCAGTCTCGGTTGGCCTGTGCGCGAACGCAGCGGAGGTGGTGCCGGAGATCGCGCGTCGCGCGCAATCGGGCGGCATCCGACCCGATATCGTCACTGACCAGACCTCGGCGCACGATACCGTCAACGGTTACTGCCCGGCCGGCTGGACCGTCGATCAATGGGACACGAAGCGCCGAACTGATCCGCAAGCGGTCGATCGCGCCGCGCGCACATCGATCGTTGAACACGTGCGCGGCATGCTCGCCTTCAAGCGCATGGGGGTGCCGACCGTCGACTATGGCAACAACATCCGCCAGGTCGCGCTCGACGAAGGCGTGAAGGACGCGTTCGACTTCCCCGGATTCGTGCCCGCCTACGTGCGGCCGCTGTTCTGCACCGGCAAGGGACCGTTTCGCTGGGTTGCGCTGAGTGGTGATCCGGAAGATATCTATCGCACCGATGCGAAGCTTAAGGAACTGTTCCCGCGCGATGCGCATCTGCACCGCTGGCTCGACATGGCGCGCGCGCGCATCCACTTTCAGGGGCTGCCGGCGCGCATCTGCTGGATCGGTCTCGGTGAACGACATCGCGCCGGCCTGGCATTCAACGAGATGGTGGCGAAGGGGAAGCTCAAGGCGCCAATCGTGATCGGGCGCGATCATCTCGACTCCGGATCGGTCGCGTCTCCGAACCGTGAAACCGAAGCGATGCGCGATGGGTCGGACGCGGTAAGCGACTGGCCGCTGCTCAATGCGCTGCTGAATACCGCCAGCGGCGCCACGTGGGTGAGCTTCCACCATGGCGGCGGCGTCGGCATGGGCTACTCGCAGCACGCCGGCGTGGTGATTGTCTGCGACGGGACGGCGGCGGCGGCGAAGCGCATCGAGCGTGTGCTGTGGAATGACCCGGCGACCGGTGTGATGCGGCATGCGGATGCGGGGTACGAGACGGCGATTGCGTGCGCGCGCGCGCAGGGACTCAAGCTGCCGATGATCACCTAAGGCGTCGAATTGAAGACTCGGCACAGCGGCACTGTCGATCGATGACCCTGCCTATCGGGCGAACGCAACTCACGCTCGCGTCGCTACGTGCCGCGTGGCAGTCACACGACACCATCGCGGTCGACTCCGGCTGCCAGGCGCGGTTGCAAGCGAGCGTTGACGCGGTCGAACGCATCGTGACCGCCGCCGAGCCGGCGTACGGCATCAACACCGGTTTTGGCAAACTGGCGGGGACGCGGATTCCGCCGAACGAGCTTGCGCAACTGCAGCGCAATCTCGTCCATTCGCACGCGGTGGGCACCGGGCCACTGTTGACCGACGACGCAGTGCGCCTGATCCTGCTGCTGAAGATCGCGAGCCTTGCCAGGGGCGCCTCCGGCGTGCGTCCGGCAACGCTCGACGCGCTGATCGGCCTGCACAACGCAGGTGTCTATCCATGCATTCCGAGCAAGGGCTCGGTCGGCGCATCGGGCGATCTGGCGCCGCTGGCGCATCTGGCCTGCGCGTTGATCGGTGTCGGCGAGGTGCGCGTCAAAGGTAAGGCGATGCCGGCGATCGACGGGCTGAGGCGGGCGGGACTTGCGCCGCTCACACTGGGCCCGAAGGAAGGCCTCGCGCTTCTGAACGGCACGCAGGTGTCCACCGCGCTCGCGTTGCTCGGCCTGTTCGCGATCGAGAACGCGTTCGCCGCGGCACTGGCGGCGGGTGCGCTGTCGGTCGACGCGGCGATGGGCAGCGACACACCATTTGATCGGCGCATCCACGCACTGCGCGGGCAGGTCGGCCAGATCGAAGTCGCGGAACGTTATCGCGTATTGCTGGCGGGAAGTGCCATCCGCGCGTCGCACCTGAAGGGCGATGATCGCGTGCAGGATCCGTACTCGCTGCGCTGCCAGCCGCAGGTGATGGGGGCGTGCCTGGATTCAATCCGCCATGCGGCGCGTGTGCTGGAAATCGAGGCCAACGGGGTATCCGACAACCCATTGGTAATCGACGGCGACGTGCTGTCGGGCGGCAACTTCCACGCCGAGCCGGTGGCACTCGTCGCCGATCAGCTTGCCGTCGCGTGTGCGGAGATCGGCGCGTTGTCCGAGCGGCGCATTGCGCTGCTGATCGACGGCGCGATCAGCCGGCTGCCGCATTTTCTGGTCGAGCACGGCGGGCTGAACAGCGGCTTCATGATCGCGCAGGTCACGGCGGCCGCGCTCGCGAGCGAGAACAAATCGCTCGCCCATCCGGCCAGCGTCGACAGCCTTCCGACCTCGGCCAACCAGGAAGATCACGTCAGCATGGCAACCTTCGCCGCACGGCGCCTGTCCGAGATGGCCGAGAACACCGCGGGTATCGTTGCGATCGAGCTGCTTGCGGCGGCGCAGGGCGTGGACTTTCGCCGGCCGCTCGCGACCTCACCGGCGTTGCAGCAGGTGATGGGCGAGGTGCGCGCGATTGCGCGGTTCTACGATCACGATCGCTACTTCGCGCCCGAAATCGAGGCGGTGAAGCAGCGCGTGCTCGGCGGCGCGTTCAACCCGCATGCAGCAGGGATGTTGCCGTCGCTGTAGGCGAGTGGCGTCAGCGCGCGCGCCGTTGCGTCAACACGTCGACGAACGCCTTCACGCGCGGCGGGACGTGCCGCTGGCTTGGATAGACGATCGAGATCGGCAACGCAGCGGGGCGAAACGGTTTGAGCACCTCGACCAGTCGGCCGCGCTTGAGGTCCTCTTCCACCATGTAGTCGGGTGCCTGCACCAGGCCCATGCCGGTCGCCGCAGCATGCACCAATGCCTCCCCATCGTCGATGCGTACGCGCGTGTCGGGATGCAGTTCGATCGCACGCCGTCCGCTGCGAAACTGCCAAGGCCGATCGCGCCCGGTACGAGGCATGCGAAACACGACGCAGCCATGTTGGGTGAGCGTAGCGGGTGTCTTCGGTTCGCCGTGGCGGGCGAGGTAGCCGGGACTGCCGCATACGATGAGATCCTGCTGATCGAACATGCGTGCGACCAGCCGTGAGTCGGGAAGATGCCCGATACGGATCACCGCATCCAAGCCTTCGCGGATCAGGTCGGTGTACGCATCCGACAGCCGCAGGTCAAGTCGGAGCTCTGCATGCTGCGCCAGTAGCTTCTGCAGGATCGGCAGCACCACCTTCTTCCCGTAGGTGAACGGTGCGTCGATGCGCAGCGTGCCGCGCACGGCAGCGCGCGCTCCGGCGGCCTCGTCTTCGAGCGCGGCGACTTCGTCGATGATGCGCTGGCAGCGCTCGAAAAGCTGATGCCCGTCCTGAGTCAGGCTGACCTGGCGCGTGGTGCGATGGAACAGCCGCAGTCCGAGTTGCTGTTCCAGGCGCGCGACATTCTTGGCGATCGCCGACGGCGACAGACCGAGCTCGCGTGCCGCGCCGGCGAAGCTGCGGTGCTGGGCGGCGCTGGAGAAGGACAGGAAGCGATCGAGACTTGGCATTCAGGCTCCCGGATGATTGCCGACAATCAGTCATTAATGTTACGACCATTGCGGCTGTTCACACGGCAATCAAAAGACACCACACTTCGCCCCATCGGCTGCCGAAACCCCGAACCAACCCAGGAGAGACGCCATGAACACTTCTAATCATGTGGTCGACAACCGCACCCTGGCGCACGCAGCGCTGCCGGGAATCGAGCATGAAACGCTGGCCTGCGCTGACAACGGGCTGGCGTCGCTGTCGATGTGGCGCCAGACGATCGCGCCGGGTGGTGCGACACCGCCGCACCTGCACGACTGCGATGAAGCCGTGCTGATCCAGTCCGGTCGCGGTGAGCTGCACATTGATGGCCGCGTCATACCATTCGGCCCTGACTTCACGCTGATCCTGCCGCGCAACGTGCCGCACCAGATCGTCAACACGGGTGACGAACCGCTCCGTGTGGTCGCCGCGTTTTCGATGACGCCGGTTCAAGTCGCTTTTCCCGATGGCTCGCCACTCGAAGTGCCGTGGCGCAGTTAGGCGGATGAGCGCTAGAGTTGCACCGTGCGACGCGGTGCCGCTGCAATGACGGATACCTACGAACTGACACGCGGGACGACACCTTTGCTGGTGTCGTTTCCGCACGTTGGCGTCGAGATCCCCGACGACATTGCGCGGCCAATGACGCCAGTGGCACTGCGACGCGCCGACACCGACTGGCACCTGCCTCGCCTGTACGACTTCTTGCGCGAACTCGGCGCTTCGACGCTCGCGGCGCGCTATTCACGCTACGTGATCGATCTGAACCGGCCGCCCGAAGACACGAATCTGTATCCCGGTCGGGACACGACCGGGCTGGTGCCGTTCGATACATTTCACAGGGAGCCGCTGTATCGGGGGGCGCTACCAGATGCGGAAGAGGTCACCGCACGACGCGAACGCTTCTGGCGGCCGTATCACGATGCGCTCGCCATGGAACTCGCGCGGCTCAAGGTCGAGCACGGCGTCGCGGTGCTATGGGATGCACACTCGATTGCGTCGGTGCTGCCGCGCTTTTTCGATGGGAAGCTGCCGGATCTGAATCTGGGAACGGCAAACGGCGCCGGTTGCGCGCCCGCGCTGCAGTCTGCCGTCGAGTCTGCGTTGCAGTCGCAGGGTGTCTACACGTGGGTCGCCAATGGCCGCTTCACCGGCGGCTACATCACGCGCCGGTATGGACAGCCAAAGGAGGACGTGCACGCACTGCAACTGGAGATGTGTCAGTGCACCTACATGAACGAGTCGGCGCCATTTGCATTTCGAGATGATCTTGCCGACGACATTCGGCCGATCCTGCGCGCGCTGCTCGAGAACGTGCTCAGGTGGGCGAAGTCGACCGGCGCACGCCACGCTTGAACACCGCCACCGGCGGCGGCGCGCCGATCTGGTAGCACAGCGACGCAGCCGAGTCAGCGTCCCACAGCGCCATGTCAGCGACCTTGCCCACTTCGATCGTCCCGTGCGTATCCTTCAAGCCCAGCGCGCGCGCGGCGTGTCGCGTGATGCCGAGAAACGCTTCGCTCGGTGTCAGGCGGAACAGCGTGCAGGCGAGGTTGAGCATCAGCAGCAGCGAGGTCGTCGGGCTCGAGCCCGGATTGCTGTCTGTGCTGATCGCGATCGGCACGCGAAGCTTGCGCAGCAGCTCCACCGGTGGGAGTTTCGTCTCGCGCAGGAAGTAGAACGCACCGGGCAGCAGCACCGCGATCGTGCCTGCCTGCGCCATCGCGCCTACACCCTCTGCGCTGACATACTCCAGGTGGTCGCACGACAGCGCACCATGGCGCGCGGCCAGTTGCGCGCCGCCCTGATCGGATAGCTGCTCCGCGTGGAGCTTGACCGGCAGGCCGAGCTTCGCGGCGGCGGCGAAGACACGAGCGGTCTGTTCCGGCGTGAAGCCGATGCGCTCGCAGAATGCATCCACCGCGTCGGCCAACCCAGCGCGGAGCACTGCGGGCAGGATCGTGCTGCAGACGCGATCGATGTAATCATCGGCGCGGCCGGTGAATTCCGGCGGCAGCGCATGTGCAGCGAGGCAGGTCGTGCGCACGTCGATGCCGAGCGCTTGCCCGATGCGCCGCGCCACGCGCAACTGCTTCAGTTCGTTGTCGACGTCGAGTCCGTAGCCGGATTTGATCTCGACGGTCGTTACGCCCTCGGCCATCAGTCGCCGTGCGCGTGCGGCGGTCTGCCCAAAGAGTTCTTCTTCGCTGGCCGCGCGCGTGGCGCGCACGGTCGCGACAATGCCGCCGCCAGCGCGGGCAATGTCTTCATAGGTCGTGCCCTGCAGTCGCTGCTCGAACTCGCGTGCGCGGTCGCCGGCATAGACGAGGTGCGTATGGCAGTCGATCAACCCCGGCGTCAGCAGCCGGCCGGCACAGTCCTCGACAGGCGCGGCCGATGCGAACTCCGACATCGGGCCGACCGCAGTAATGTGTCCCCCTTGAATACCAACAAAGCTAGGCGCGCTCGGAGCAAGGTCTTCCGTGGTGCAGGTAACGAGGCGGGCGTTGGTCAGCGCGAGGTCGAAAGGCATGCGCCAATTATGATCGCCATATGAACGCGATCCACGCCGCCGTTGCGCGACTGCCCGGACGCTGGGCACGCGATGTGCGCGTCGCCATCCACGCCGACGGCCGTATTACGTCGATCGAGGAAGGTGCTGCGCAGCGCGGCGCCACCCGTGTGGCATGCCTCCTGCCGGGAATGACGAATCTGCATTCGCACGCGTTTCAGCGCGCGCTGGTGGGGCTGACCGAGGTCGCATCGGCCGGCGATGACGATTTCTGGTCGTGGCGCGAATGGATGTACCGCTTCATGGCGCGGCTGACACCGGACGATGTCGAGGCCATTGCCGCGCAGCTGTATGTCGAGATACTGCGGCAAGGCTATACGTCGATCGTGGAGTTCCACTATCTGCACAACGATCCGCAGGGGGCGCCGTATGCGAATCGCGCCGAGATGGGCGAACGCATCATCGCCGCCGCGCAGGCGGCCGGCATTGCACTGACACTGGCACCGGTGCTCTACACCTATGGCGGTTTCAATCGGCAGCCGTTGAATGAGCAGCAACGGCGCTTTGCGACCAGCGTCGACGATGTGCTGGCGATGCTCGACTTACTGAATGGTCACAAAGAGGTTCGGCTCGGCATCGCGCCGCACAGCCTGCGCGCGACCGAGCCGACCCAGATCCGCGAACTCATCAATGCGGCTGCGGTGAATGCGCCGTTTCATATCCATGCGGCCGAGCAGACGCGCGAGGTCGACGACTGCGTGGCGGCGACCGGCCGGCGTCCGCTGCGATTGCTGCTTGACACCGTCGGGCTTGATGCGCGCTGGTGCGTGGTGCACGCGACGCACCTGGCGGATGACGAGGTACGCGATCTCGCCGCAAGCGGCGCAGTTGCGGGCCTGTGTCCGTCGACCGAGGCGGATCTGGGCGACGGCGTCTTCCGTTTCGTCGACTACGCGGCCGCGCCCGGAGGCTTCGGCATCGGTGGCGATTCGCACGTTTGCCGCTCGCCCTTCGAGGAACTGCGCCTGCTTGAATATTCGCAACGGCTGACGTGGCACAAGCGCAACCTTGCGCTGCACGCGCCGGGCGTGGGAATCGCCGATGCGCTGTGGGATGCCGCTGCACGCGGCGGTGCGCAGGCGGCAGCCCGCAACGCCGGCGCGATCGAAGTGGGCCGCAATGCGGATCTCATCTCGCTGACGATCAGCGATGCTGCCGCTGGCGGCTACGAGCCGACGCAATGGCTTTCGCTGGTGGTTTTCGGCGGAGCGCACGCGATCATTGAAAATGCCTGGGTGAGCGGCCACTTGATGGAGAGTGTGAATGCTGCGAGTGCGCAATCGATCGCCGATCGGTATGCGCGAACCATCCGACGCCTGCTTGTGTGAACTCGGAAATGCGTTAGTTAATTTCGAGGCATGCCGTTCGAGATGCACCCAACCACGCTCAAAGTCTCTGCTGCACTCGGCGCGATGATTGCGCTGGCGAGCGGATGCGCCAGTCTCGACGAGTGGCAACGCCGCAGCATCTTCCAGCATGAGTCCAGCATCCGCTACGGCGACCGTGAGCCACCGTCCGGCGGCGTGGCCTACGAACTATCACTCGCCAACGGAGAACATGTCCATGCCTGGTACGTGCCGGCCGCCGAGCGCAGCGCGCCGACACTGCTGTTCCTGCATGGCGCGCGGCGCAACCTGTCGGGCAGTTATGGTCGCATCGAGTTGATGCGATCGCTGGGATTCAACGTGCTGGCGATCGACTATCGTGGCTTTGGTCGTTCCAGCCCCCTTCTGCCGAGCGAACAGACCGCAGTCGAAGACACGCGCATGGCGTTTGCGGAGCTGCTGAGCCGCGAGCCGGATCCGAGTCGACGCTTCGTGTACGGCTACAGCCTTGGCGGCGCGCTGGCAATCGATCTGGCTGCGCACACTGATGGCATCGCTGGTTTGATCGTCGAGGCGACTTTTACCAGCATCCCCGATCTGGTCCGCGCGTCGAACTGGAGCTGGGTGCCGTTGCTCAGCGTGGTCGTAACGCAGGAGTTCAACTCGATCAGCAAGATCGCGCGCGTCAACGAGCCGCTGCTGTTGATTCACGGCACAGCGGACGGCGTGATCCCGCACGAAATGAGCGATCGCCTGTACGCAGCAGCGACCAACGTGCAACCCGGGTTGCGACGACTCGTGAAGATCGACGGCGCCACGCACTGGGGCGCCGCTCAGTATGGTGGCGAGACGTATGCGCGTGCCGTGCGCGAGTTTGTGGCTACGGCGCAGAGTGCCGTTCGCGGTGGATTTGCCGCCGCGCCTTTCAATTTCGCGACCAGCCCCGCCGCAACCACTGCGGTCGAAGTGCGTTGAACAAACTGCGGGCGTCGCCGCTGCGCGCAGCGGTTACCCTGACCTGTGCGCTCGCGGGCGCGCAATTGGCGGTGTGGCTCGGCATTCCATTGCCGTGGTTCACGGGCCCGTTGCTTGCGGTGGCCGGCGCGCGGATGTCCGGCGTTGAACTTCCGGCTCCGCCGCGGGCGCGCGATGCAGGGCAGTGGATCATCGGCGCCGCGCTTGGCCTTTACTTCACTCCAGAGGTCACGCGCGAAGTGCTGCGGCTGGCACCATGGATCGCGCTCAACGTCGTGTTCGTTATCGCACTTGGCCTGGCCGGTGCGCTGGCACTGCATCGGTCGACCGGCGAAGACGGGGCCACCAGCTTCTTTGCGATGGCGATCGGCGGTGCAAGCGAAATGGCGGCGCAGGCTGAACGGCATGGTGTACGGGTCGATCGAGTTGCGGCCGCACACAGCCTGCGCATCATGCTGGTGGCGTTGATCGTGCCGTTCACGCTGCAGTCGCTTGGCGTCCATGGTGTTGATGTCTATTCCCCGGCGGCGCGCGAATTCAATCTCGTCGGATTCATCGCTCTCGCTGCCGTGACTGGGGGCGGCGCGATCGTGCTGTTGCGCCTGAACGCGCCGAACGCCTGGATGATCGGGCCGCTGCTGGTCGCCGGGGCAATAACCGCAGGCGGCCAGACATTTTCTGCGCTGCCAACGTCGATCGTGAATGCCGGGCAATTGCTGATTGGTGTGGCGCTCGGCGCGCGCTTCTCGCGTGAGTTCTTCCGCGCCGCGCCGCGCTATCTGTCGATGGTCGCATTGATCACGCTCGGCTATCTTGCCGCAGCCGCGTCGTTCGGTTGGGCACTAGCGTTCGCCAGCGACGCCGCTGCGTCCACCATGATCCTCGCGACAACGCCTGGCGGCATCGGCGAGATGGCGATCACCGCCAAGGTGCTGCAGCTCGGTGCGCCGATCGTGTCGGCGTTTCACGCAATCCGGATGGCTGCGGTCGTGTTGACGATCGGCGCGCTTTATCGTGCGGTCGGATTCCTGCTGCGACGTCAATGAGAATTCTGATCATCGGCGGCACGCGCTTCCTGGGGCGCCATCTGGTCGACGCCGCGCGCGCAGGCGGGCATGACGTCACATTGTTCAACCGTGGCCGCACTGCACCTGACGCATTTCGAGACGTCGAGCAATTGCACGGTGATCGTGACGGCGGTCTGGACCCGCTGGGCGATCGAAACTGGGACGCGGTGATCGATACCTGCGGCTACGTTCCGCGCATCGTGCGGCAGTCGGTCGAGCGATTGTCGTCTGGATCCCGGCGCTACGTGTTTGTCTCGAGTGTCAGCGTGTACAGCGACCTTTCGCGCGCGGGTCTCACGGAAGACGCACAAGTCTCGGTGCTGGACGACCCCGCCACGGAAGATGTCCTGGCCAACTATGGCGCGCTGAAAGCAGCATGCGAGTCGGTCGTGCAAGACGTCTTTGGACCACGGGCGCTGCTCATTCGACCAGGGCTGATTGTCGGGCCGCACGATCCGACCGAGCGCTTTTCGTACTGGGTGCGCCGCTGCGCGCAAGGTGGAACCTTGCTCGCTCCGGATGTGCCGCAGTATCCGATCCAGTTCATCGACGCACGGGACCTGGCGTGCTGGATCGTCGACCTTGTGCAGCGCGAGGTCGGAGGCCTATTCAACGCGGTCGGGCCGCGGCGATCGCTGACACTGGCGGAATTCCTGTCGTCGTGCGCCCGCTCATTGGGTGTGGACGCGGTCCCCGTCTGGGTTGCCACGGACTTCCTGGCCAGGCACGGTGTGCGGCCCTGGACGGATCTGCCGTTGTGGGCGGGAGATGACGATCTCGGCATTGCACAAATCGATGGCGCGCGCGCCTGGTCAGCCGGGCTGAGCCTCCGTTCGCTCGAGGAAACGGTTCGCGACACCTGGAGGTGGATCGGACAGCGGGCGGACAACGGCCTCCTCGGCGGTCTGTCCAGAGAGCGCGAGGCATCCCTGCTTGCAGCGTGGGCGCTGCAGCCCCGCGAATACGGTGGTGTTTTCCGGAGGCCAACTGGCTGACCCCTCTGGCGCCACTGCAATGAATGAGGTAGTTTTCATCCTGCAGTCGATTTCTGCGCCGTGTTATCTGGCTCCAAGTGCTTGCTCGGTCTCAAGGCATCTAAGCTCACTCGCGCTTCCGGCGCCTTGTCCCCATTGAAGTTCCTGTCGCAGTACTCCCCAGTTATTACGCACCAATCGCTTGCGCGCCGCGGGCGCTTCCCGTGTTCATCCAAGTGAGAGCTCTATGCCGACAGGCACCGTGAAATGGTTCAACGAGACCAAGGGATTCGGGTTTATCAAGCCGGACGACGGCGGCGCGGATCTGTTTGCACACTACAGCGGGATCAAGGCCAAAGGCTTCCGCACGCTGAAGGAGAATCAGCGCGTGGAATACCAGGTGCAGCAGGGGCAGAAGGGTCCGCAGGCGGTTGAGATCAATCCGATCAGTTGATTTGTCTACCCGCTCGTGACATGGCCGGTCAACCGACCGGCCTTTTCATTTCTTGGGGACGACGTCGTTAACGATGTTGGTCGGCGCGCCGCGGGCAAACGATGCGATATTTTCAAACGCGCCGGACAGCAACGTCTCGTACGCATGGCGTTCGGTGAAGCCCAGATGCGGCGTGCAGATCGCGTTTGGCAGACGCAAGAGCGCCTCGTCAGCGGAAACAGGTTCGCGCTCATAGACGTCGATCGCCGCCAGTCCCGGTCGCCCGGCCTCAAGCGCGGATACGAGCGCGCCTGGCGCAATCAATTCGGCGCGACTCGTGTTCACAATCAGCGCAGTCGGTTTCATGCGCGCGAGGTCGGTCGCTGTCACGCAGCCGCGAGTCGAATCCAGCAAGCGCAGGTGAAGGCTGATGACGTCGCTTGCGCTGAAGAACTCTCCGCGGTCAGCGGCGGCCCGATACCCGTCTGCAGCGGCCTGCGCCAGCGAACCCGCGCGGCCATGGATCAGAACGTCCATCCCGAACGCGCGACCGAAGCCGGCGACGATGCGGCCAATGCGTCCGTAACCCCAGACTCCGAGAGTCTTGCCAGCGACCGTCTCGCCCAAGCCTGCAAGCGGCCAGTCCGCTCGCGGCGGCACACTGCGCTGCCAGTGTCCCGCGTACAGGTTTGCCATGTACGCGGGCAGGCGCCTCAAGGCGGCCAAGATCAGCAGCCAGGTGAACTCAGCGGTGGCGACTGAATAACCCTGTGACTCCGCCACCGCGATTCCGCGGCGCGTGCAGGACTCGAGATCGACATGCGCTCCGACCTTGCCGGTCTGGCTGATCAGCTTCAGTTTGGGGAGTCGCGACAGCAGCGCGTCGGTGATTCGCGTTCGTTCGCGAATCAGAACCAGAGCCTCGGCGTCCTTCAGCCGTACGGCGAGCTGCCCGACACCCGCGGCTGCCTGATTGAATACGCGCACCTCGTGAGCACCAAGGACCTGGAAGCAATCCAGATGCCGGACTACATCCTGATAATCGTCAAGGACGGCAACGCGCATGGGAAATTCGCCTGTCGAGATCGCCTGCTGGTGCTAAGCAACGGCATTTGTGGACAACGGTCTTGATCTTTCTCACGAACGGCAGCGATTCAACCGCATGCGGCGTTGCAGTTCGTCTCGCGAGCGCCGGAGTCAAGGTTAAACTCATTACGCTTTCGGCGGTGGGGCTGCCTATTCCGGTAGGCCGCTTGTACCGAGAAACCTCAGCCAGCGGACCGACCCTCCCCGGTCCCGCCCAACGGAGACCAGTTTCATGAGTGCTGTTCATACCGAGCAACGAATCGGGGCCCCTTGGTACGTTCGGCAAGAAAAGCTGATCAACTGGGTGGCGGACATTGCCCGCCTGACTCAGCCGGACCGCGTCGTCTGGTGCGACGGCTCACAGGAAGAGTCGGACCGGCTATGCGAGGAGCTGGTGAAGGCGGGAACGATGCGCCGACTGAATCCGAATAAGCGGCCAAACTCCTTTCTCGCTTGGTCGGACCCGTCTGACGTCGCGCGGGTCGAGGATCGGACTTTCATCTGCGCCGAGAAAGAGGCCGACGCCGGTCCGACCAACAACTGGGTCGCGCCGGGCGAGATGCGCACCACACTGAACCAGGTGTTTGCGGGCTGCATGCGCGGCCGAACCATGTACGTGATTCCATTTTCGATGGGTCCGCTGGGTTCGCACATTGCGCAGCTCGGGGTCGAGCTGTCCGACAGCCCTTATGTCGTGGTCAACATGCGGCTGATGACACGCATGGGCCGCGCGGTTTACGACGTACTTGGAGACGACGGCGACTTTGTGCCATGCGTGCACTCGGTGGGCAAACCACTAGTGCCGGGCGAGGCTGATGTTCCCTGGCCCTGCAATTCGACCAAATACATCGTGCACTTCCCGCAGTCGCGCGAGATCTGGAGTTTCGGTTCGGGGTACGGCGGCAACGCGCTGCTGGGCAAGAAATGCCTTGCGCTGCGAATCGCGTCAACCATGGGTCGTGACCATGGTTGGCTGGCGGAGCACATGTTGATACTTGCGGTGACTGCGCCGAACGGACGCAAGTATCACATTGGCGCGGCCTTTCCTTCCGCATGTGGCAAGACCAATTTTGCGATGCTGATTCCTCCGAAGGAGTTCGCGCACTGGAAGGTGACGACGATCGGTGAAGATATCGCCTGGATCAAGCCCCACGCCGACGGCCGTCTGTACGCGATCAATCCAGAGTCCGGATGCTTTGGCGTCGCGCCGGGAACGGGTCACAAGACCAATCCCAATGCGATGGCGATGCTGGACGAGAACGTCATCTTCACCAACGTTGCCTTGACCGATGATGGCGACGTTTGGTGGGAAGGGATGGGGCCCGCGCCGACGCACGCCCTCGACTGGCAAGGCAATGACTGGACGCCGGATTGTGGCCGCAAGGCAGCCCACCCCAATGCGCGCTTTACGGTCGCTTCCAGTCAGTGTCCGTCAATCGATGTCGACTGGCAGGATCCGAACGGCGTGCCGATCGATGCGTTTGTTTTCGGCGGACGTCGCTCGACGACGGTGCCGTTAGTCACTGAGGCCCGCAGCTGGACTGAGGGCGTCTATATGGCCGCGACGATGGGTTCGGAAACGACGGCCGCGCAAGCGGGAGCCCAAGGGGTACTCCGCCGCGATCCGTTTGCGATGCTGCCGTTCTGCGGATATCACATGGGAGACTATTTTCAGCACTGGCTCGATCTCGGTGCTGAGCTTGAGAAAGCCGGTGCAAGCTTGCCGAAGGTCTTCTGCGTCAACTGGTTCCGCACCGACAGTTCCGGGCGGTTCATCTGGGCCGGCTTCTCCGAGAACATGCGGGTTCTCGAATGGATCGTGGGCCGCATCCAAGGGCAGGCGAAGGGCGCAGAGCATCTGTTTGGTGTGTCGCCCGCCTACGATGATCTGACCTGGGATGGGCTCGATTTTTCGCGTTCCGAGTACGAACAGATCACGCGAATCGAAGTGGCGGATTGGCAGCGTGAACTGGAGTCCCATCGCGAGCTCTTCGGCAGACTGGGGGCAAGGCTGCCCATGCAACTTGAATCGACACGCGCTCGATTTGTCTCCCGGCTTTCGGGCTAAGGTCCGCACGGCTTGCGCCGGACTGGGTGTATGTGGTCAAAGCCCCTTTTCCGAGGCCCGGCCGGTCTCAGCCGCCGCACGCTCTGCACTGTCAGTTAGCAAGTCGATACAATGCCCGACAGGTTGACGGATCGGTTGCACCAGTAAAGCGCGCAAGCGCGAAGGTGAGCGCATACTCAATGTCGACTCCTGACAGTGAGCACTCACAGATGCCAGAGCGGCGCAACATCATTCCGGAAGCTTCGGTCATCACGGACTTCGCGATCACGTCGATCAATGTTCCCGATCGGCTTGACGCGCAGGAAGTGCGAGCGCGTGCCGACGCAGACGGAGAGTCGCCACACCCCCGGCCGGATGTCTTTCGCAGCTTCCGTCATTGGGCTTTCGGCATTGCTGCTTTGGCTGCCCTCACGGTCCTCGCATATATCGGGTTCGGGGCTTTGTCACCCCTTTGGCAGCAAACGTCCGCAGACGGGATTTCAAGCCGCCTCACCCGGGCGGTTGGGCAGCCTGTTCATGTCGCAGGTGCGGGTCTGCGTTTGGTACCGACGCCACGCCTGGTGATTGATGGGATCGAAGCCGACGGCCTGTTCAAGGTGGACAACATTTCGCTCCGCTTTAGCTGGGCGAGTCTTGCCCGGGTCGTACAGGGGGCAGGATGGGTATGGGGGGAGGCAACGGTCGGGCCTGTCGAAATGACCACGGCAGGGGCGTTTGCGTTGATGCGCGCAGTTCCCGCACTCTCGGCCGCAGTCCCCGGGTCGATCACAACGATTCGCTTCGAGAACGTCAGATTCCGTGACGCAGGTCTCCTGCCGGGCCGATATCAGATCACTGCCGAGCGTTCGGAGGGAGAATCATTTTCGAGGCTCACGCTGGCAGAACTCGGCACCGGTGGCCGGATGGAGCTTGGCGTTTCGATTGTCCCTGCCGCGCCAGTTACGTTCCGGTTGAGAGCATTCCAGTGGCGTCCGCCCTTCGGGCCATCCCTCGACTGGAACGAAGTTTCCGCCGAAGGGTCGTTTGGCCCCGGGCAATTGCAGGTGGACAGCTATTCTGCAAACGGATTCCTCGGCGTCGTGACCGGAAGCCTGCAAGCCGTCAAGTCCGCGGAGTGGGTGCTGCGAGGGACCGTGCAAACGACGAATATCGATCTGACCGCAGTTCAGCGCGAACTGCGCAGGCGCTCGAATCTCCCCGCCAACGTCAATGTGCCACTACCAATTCAGGGCGTGATGGAATCGAGCGGCGCGCTGTCGAGCCGGGGGGCCACGCTTGGAGAGGCGCTGGATCGTATTTCTGCGTCAGGCAAGGTCCAGATACGTTTCGCCGCCCTAAACGGGATCAATCTCGGAGCGCGGGCGGTTCAGGCAACCGAAAGCGGAAATGGCGGGGCGACGCGATTTGGTGACCTCGAGGCGATTGCCGGCATTTCGTCCGGGAGTGTGCGCATCAAGGATATCCTCGGAACGTCCGGCGCGTTGCTGGTCAGGGGGACGATTGGCATCGAGCGAAACCTCGGCATTGGCGGAGTCCTGCGCGCTGAAGTGTCTTCGGCCGGCGCAGTAGCGCCGACCGACGTTCGGGTTTCAGGCACGCTGTTTGAACCGGTCTTCGAGAACTAGAACCGGCCGGCAACATCGCGGGCAGCAACGAAAGCGTTTCACGTGAAACGTCTTGCACGTGCCGGCGTGGCAGGCTGCCTATAATTTGTGCACTCGAGCCTCCTTGTGCTCGCGTTTCCCAACCTCCCAGTCCTCACATGCTTTTCCCGACCGAGTTCGAAGTCATTGTCATCGGCGGCGGTCATGCCGGGACCGAAGCCGCGCTCGCCGCGGCGCGGATGGGCGCGCGCACGCTCCTCTTGACACATAGCATCGAGACACTCGGGCAGATGTCCTGCAATCCCTCCATCGGAGGGATTGGCAAGGGTCACCTGGTCAAGGAAATCGATGCGCTGGGTGGGGCGATGGCGGCAGCGACGGACGAGGCCGGCATCCAGTTCCGCGTCCTGAACGCCTCCAAGGGCCCCGCCGTTCGTGCCACCCGTGCCCAGGCCGATCGCGTGCTGTATCGACGAGCGATCCGTTCGCGGCTTGAGAACCAACCCAATCTCAGCCTCTTTCAGCAGGCCGTCGATGACCTGATGCTGGAGAGCGAACGAGTCGTTGGCGCGGTGACCCAATCCGGGATCGCGTTTCGCGCCAAGACCGTGGTTTTGACGGCTGGAACATTTCTCAATGGCCTGATCCATGTGGGTTTGCAGCACTATGCAGCCGGGCGCGCCGGCGATCCACCTGCGATCTCCCTTGCTTGCCGGCTGAAGGAGTTGCGGCTTCCGCAGGGCCGGTTGAAAACGGGTACACCGCCCCGTCTTGACGGCCGGACGATCAACTTTTCGCGACTGCAGGAGCAGCCAGGCGACCCCGACCCAGTCCCCGTGTTTTCCTTTCTGGGGCGTCCGGAGCAACACCCGCGCCAGTTGCCATGCTGGATCACCCACACCAACAAGCGCACGCACGAGGTGATCCGTGCCAACCTCGATCGATCCCCGATGTATTCCGGCGTCATCGAAGGCATCGGGCCTCGCTATTGCCCATCGATCGAAGACAAGATTCATCGCTTCGCGGACAAGGCATCGCACCAGATCTTCCTTGAGCCCGAAGGCCTCACGACCAACGAGTTCTATCCAAACGGGATTTCGACCAGCCTCCCTTTTGACGTTCAACTTGAGGTGGTGCACTCGATCCATGGGCTCGAGGAAGCCCATATCCTCAGACCCGGATACGCGATCGAGTATGACTACTACGATCCTCGTGGATTGAAAGCGTCGCTGGAAACAAAGGCCATCAACGGACTGTTCTTTGCGGGCCAGATCAATGGCACCACCGGCTACGAAGAAGCGGCCGCACAGGGGCTGTTGGCCGGCATCAATGCAGTGCTCAAAGTGCGCGGATCTGAGCCTTGGGCGCCGCGGCGCGACCAAGCTTACCTGGGGGTGCTGGTAGATGACTTGATCACCAGTGGCGTGTCCGAGCCTTATCGGATGTTCACTTCGCGTGCCGAGTATCGACTCAGCCTGCGGGAAGACAATGCAGACCTCCGATTGACGCCAATGGGGCGGGAACTGGGGTGCGTGGACGATGCCAGGTGGGACGAGTTCTGCCGTAAGCGTGATGCAGTTGCGCGAGAAGTCGAGCGTCTCAAATCGACTTGGGTCAACCCGCGAATTGTTCTTGCTGCCGAAGCGGCGAGAGTGCTTGGCGAACCGCTTGAGCGTGAGTACACACTGTTCAGTTTACTGAAGCGCCCCGGCGTTTCCTACCGGGCATTGTCCTCCCTGCGGTCAATGGACGGGACATTGCTCGGGCCGCCGGGAGGTGCCGAAAGCGTGGCCCCTGACGTAGCGGATCAAGTGGAAATCTCGATCAAGTACGCGGGATACATCGCGCGCCAAGGCGAAGAGGTGGCGAAACAGGCCTCGCACGAGACGACCCGCTTGCCAGAATCGCTTGATTACGACGCCGTCCGAGGTTTGTCGATCGAAGTCCGGCAGAAACTTAAGGCGCATCGGCCTGGGACGGTCGGTCAGGCTTCGCGAATCTCGGGCGTAACGCCCGCAGCGATTTCGCTGCTCCTTGTTCATCTGAAACGAATCAATCGCGGGCCGAAGGCGGATCGAGCCCCATCGAAGAACGGCGACGGGAAACGGGCGGCCTGAAATTGAACCGCTCCTGATCAAGCAGCGCGCGGCCCTGATGGGCGTTGAGATCACCGCCGAGCAGGCGCGCCAGCTCGCGGACTTCTCCGGACTGCTGCAGAAGTGGAGTGTGGTCCACAACCTGACGGCGATTCGCGCGATTGACGAGATCGCGACCCATCATCTGCTCGATTCGCTTGCCGTTGTTCCGCTCATTCGCAAAGTCTGCGTCAAACCCGGCGCAAGGTTGCTGGACGTTGGATCGGGTGGGGGCTTGCCTGGCATCCCGATCGCTGTTGCATGTCCTGAAGTTCAAGTGACGCTGCTGGATGCGGTCAAGAAAAAGTGCGCATTCCTGACCCAGGCGCGCGTAGAGCTGCGATTGAAGAACGTCGAAATCGCGCATGCGCGTGTCGAGCAATGGCGGGCGCAACCGTTCGACGTCATCGTCGCGCGCGCCTTTTCCTCGCTGCGGGATTTCGTCGAGTGGACGCGACATCTACTTCGTTCCGACGGCGTGTGGCTCGCCATGAAGGGGCCGGCGCTCGCACGAGAGGCGGCCGATCTGCCGCCATCGGTTGAGCTTTCAGACCTGGTGCGAGTGGAAGTGCCGGGGCTGAACGAGACCAGAAATATCGCTGTGCTGCGGTTGAAGTGACATCCGGGTTGAAACGCGCGGGGCATGTGCAACGCGTACTCGGAGGCGGAACGTAGAATCGCGCGCTCCGGACGGCGTGTCGCACTGATCAGAGCGGCGAGTCCAACGGATCATTCACGCCGTTGTTCACCAGATCGCCGTGCTGAACGGCGATGGGCAGTCTGCGGCACGAGCTAAATTCGAGAACAGGGCGGCACCGTGGCGCGAATTTTCTGCATCGCCAACCAGAAAGGTGGCGTCGGCAAAACGACAACGAGCGTCAACCTCGCGGCCGGACTTGCCGCGCAGGGGCAGCGTGTGCTTCTCGTCGATCTCGACCCGCAGGGCAATGCAACGATGGGAAGCGGGGTCGACAAGCGTCAGTTGAAGCGATCCGTCTACGAAGTACTTCTCGGCTTGTCGACCGTAAAACAGGCTCTTCAACGCTCAGACCCTGGCAAGTACGATCTCTTGCCAGGCAATCGCGAACTGGCAGGCGCCGAAGTGGAGCTGGTGGACGTTGAGCGGCGCGAATTGCGATTGAAGGAAGCGCTCTCCGCCGTCGAGGCCGATTACGATTTCATTCTTATCGACTGTCCGCCCTCGCTTTCGCTGTTGACACTGAATGGGCTTTGCGCGACGCATGGGGTCATCATTCCAATGCAGTGCGAGTACTTTGCGCTCGAGGGGTTGACCGACCTCGTGAACACCATCAAGCGCGTGCATGCGAACCTGAATCCGTCGCTTTCGATCATCGGTTTGCTGCGTGTGATGTTCGACCCGCGCATGACGCTGCAGCAGCAGGTGTCGGATCAACTCGAGGCACATTTCGGCAACAAGGTGTTCAAGACCATCATTCCACGCAATGTGCGTCTTGCCGAGGCGCCAAGTTACGGCATGCCCGGCGTCGTGTACGACCCGGCATCCAAGGGAGCACAGGCCTACAGCGCATTCGGGCGCGAAATGATCGAGCGCATGAGGGCGGCTTGAGATGTTCGACCCTTCGGCGGTTGCAACTCAGCTGCGTGTCGCGACGGATGTCGAGCTGGCGCGCATCGAAGATGCCGGGCTTAACGCGGCTCAGCCTTTCGAGCAACTGCTGATGGACGGCTGGCTGCTGCGTTTCTCGCGCGGCAAGGCGCGGCGTGCGCGGTCCGTCAATGCGGTCAGCGCAGGGCGCCTTGACCTGGAGACCAAACTCGCAATCTGCCGCAATCACTACGATCGTGCGCGTCTTCCTCTGCTGTTCCGAATCACGCCATTTTCTCAGCCGACGTCGCTGGATGACTTCCTGCATCGTCGCGGGTTTGACGCCGTCGATGAGACGCGCGTGATGACCTGTCCGCTGGACCACGTCTTAGTCGATAGCTCCATTGACGCCGGCGACGCAAGGCCCAAGTTCCGCGCCGTTGACATCAGCCAGTTTGCGGCGACCGTCGGCGCGCTGCGTGGGTCACCCGCAGGGCAGGTGGTTGCGCATGAACATCGCTTGGGCGGTTCGCCGCTGCGGCATGCATCCGTTCGTCGCGTCGTGGAGTTCGACGGCGAAGCGGTGGCGGCTGGTCAGACCGTGGTTGAGGACGAGGTCGCAGGGCTTTACGACATCGTCACCGCCCCCGCGTGGCGTGGCCGCGGAATTGGCCGCGCGCTCAGTGCGCTTCTTCTATCGGATGCCCGGTCGTGCGGCGCGCGCACCGCGTATCTTCAGGTCGACGCGGGTAACACGCCCGCGCGAAGCGTCTACGCGCGGCTGGGATTCGTGGATCGCTACGCGTATTGGTATCGGCAGCCGGCCAATCTTGTTGACGAACTGCTGCATTAGGAGGCCGTGGTGATCAAGCGACCCAAAGGGCTCGGGCGTGGACTGGATGCATTGCTTGGGGGCGATTCCGCACGTCCGGAATCTTCTTCCGGTGTCAACTCGGTTCCCCTTGCGCGCCTGCAGCCAGGCAAGTATCAACCGCGCACACGCATGAACGCGGAAGCACTAGGTGAACTCGCCGATTCGATCCGGGCGCAAGGCATGATGCAGCCGATCCTGGTTCGCTCGATCGGCGACGATCGCTACGAGATCATCGCCGGGGAGCGCCGATTCCGTGCAGCGCAGATGGCTGGCCTGAGCGACGTCCCGGTGCTGGTTCGCAACGTACCTGACGAATCCGCGCTGGCGATGGCGCTGATTGAAAACATCCAGCGCGAGGACCTGAATCCGCTGGAAGAAGCGCAGGGCGTGCAGCGCCTGATCCGTGAGTTTGGTTTCACTCACGAACGCGCTGCGCAGTCGATCGGACGCTCGCGCAGCGCGACTTCGAATCTGCTTCGTCTGTTGAACCTTGCCGCCCCGGTGCAGGAAATGCTGCTGAGCGGGCAGCTTGACATGGGCCACGCACGTGCCCTGCTTGCGGTCGACGCGGCGACCCAGGCGCAGCTCGGGCATCAGATCGTGGTCAAGGGCCTCTCGGTGCGCGAGGCCGAAACGCTCGTGGCTCGAACTCAGCGCGGCGAGTCGGGTAAGTCGACGGCGAAGGTCGCAAGGCGCAGTCGCGACATCGAACGGCTGGAAGAAGAACTGGCGGATGCGCTCGGCGCTGTCGTCAAGCTCAATTCCGACGCCAAGGGCAAGGGAAGGCTGACGATCGTGTTTTCCAGTCTCGACCAGCTTGACGGCATCGTTGCGCGACTGAAGAGATAGAGCGCGTGTTGCGCAAACGAAGATCCCCGCTTTCGACCTCCCACATCAGAGGCCGCTGAGAAGACGCTTTGCGCTGGAGCATCCGGCTTAGGGCCCGCATCCGGACAATTTCAACTGGCCTGTGGTCAGCTCCGCTGTGCGCCGACTGCGCCTGACTATCAGAGCGCGCCCGCTGCTGCCGTTTGCGACGCGCGGAATGGTTTCGATACAATGCTGGGCTCGCAGGATGTCGAGTTAAGTCGGGTCCATGAATGATCGGCGCATTGGCTTGGGGCGGCCGATCCGGACCGCGATACGTCGACAAGGTGTGGCGACGGCGATTCTTGTCATCGTGGCCGCACTTTGGGCGGGAGTGCATGGAGCCGTTTCGGCGGCGCTTGGGGGAATGATCAGTATTACTGCAGGGCTGGTCGCGGCTTTCATCGCGACCCGGCATCCGGCGGACTCGGCGGGCGGAATCCTGTACGGCGCGCTGCGGGCAGAAGGCGTCCGAGTGGTACTGATTGTTTTGCTGCTTTGGTTGGTACTCGCGACGTATCAGGACATCGTCGCGATTGCGTTCTTCGTGTCCTTTGCTTTGACGCTCGTGATCTTTTCCTCGGCGCTGTTCATGCGTGACGAATAACTGTTCCACTTGAAAACGATGGCCGCCGAATCCGAACTGAACCCCACGACCTATATCCAGCACCACCTGACCTTCTTCGACAAGTCGCTGGGCCAGGGCGATTTCTGGGTGCTGCACGTCGACTCGCTGGTCACAGCCGCCGTGGTCGGCATTCTGGGAATCGCGTTCTTCTGGTGGGTTGCGCGTGGCGTCACCGCCGGCGTGCCCGATCGGCGTCAGGCGTTCATTGAGCTGGCGGTCGAATTCATCGACGAACAGGTTAAGGGCATCTTTCATCACGGTAATCGCGACCGCTTTGTGGCCCCTGCCGCGCTGACCGTGTTCGTGTGGGTGCTGTTGATGAATGCCATGGACTTCATCCCGGTCGACATCGCAGCCAAGGGCTTGGCTGCGATCGGCCTCCATGAGTGGCGTCTTGTCCCAACCGCCGATGTGAACACGACGTTTGCGCTTGCGCTGTCGGTGTGGTTGCTGATGATCGGCTTCGCCATCGCCGTCAAGGGATTAGGAGGCTGGATCCATGAGCTTTTCTGCTCCCCGTTCGGCATGGTCAAGTTCTCGCTCAATCCGTTGAAGTGGATTGCCGGGCTGCTGCTCGGCTTTGCCAACCTGCTGTTCAACCTGATCGAGTACCTGTCCAAGCCGCTATCACATTCGTTGCGGCTGTTCGGGAACATGTACGCGGGAGAGATCATTTTTCTGCTGTTGTGGATGTGGGCGGCCACGGGCGTTGTGGGAACCATTTTCGGATCCCTGTTGGGAGTGGGCTGGGCCATCTTCCACATCCTGATCGTAGTTCTGCAGGCCTACATCTTCATGATGTTGACCGTGGTCTACATCGCATTGGCGCACGAGCATCACTGATTTCAAGGAAGCCGTTAATTTCAATTTCGAGTGTGGAAAGGTAGACAATGGAAAAGCTGCAACTTCTCGCGATGATTCAGGCCTACACAGGCATCGGTATCGGCCTGATGATCGGCGTCGGCGCCGCCGGCGCGTGCATCGGTGTGGGCATCATGTGCAGCCGGTTTCTCGAAGCCGCCGCACGTCAGCCTGAGCTGACCAACAGCTTGCAGGCCAAGGTGTTCCTGCTGCTGGGCCTGATTGACGCTTCGTTCATTATCGGTGTCGGCCTGGCGATGATGTTTGCGTTCGCGAATCCGCTGCTTGCGGTCGTGCGCTAGCGCACGTTTGACCGCGAGGGCGGTATGAACATCAATTTCACGCTGTTCGCGCAGGCGGTTGTCTTTGCGCTCTTTATCTGGTTCACGGCCAAGTTTGTCTGGCCGCCGATCATTCGGGCCATGGACGATCGGCGCAAGAAGATCGCCGATGGACTGGCCGCCGCGGAACGTGGCTCGAAGAGCCTCGACGAAGCGCAGCACAAGATTGCGCAGTTCGATGCCGACGCGCGCACCCGTGCGCAGGCCATGTTTGCCGAAACCGAGCGCCGAGGGCAGCAGATCGTTGAAGAGGCACGCGCGCAGGCCAAGGTTGAGGGCGATCGCCTGATTGCCAACGCGCGTGCAGAGGCCGAGCAGGCCATGCAGCGCGCCAAGGAAACATTGCGCGACCAGGTCGCCGCGCTCGCGGTGGCGGGCGCTGAGCAGATCCTCAGGAAAGAGGTGAACGCGCAGGTGCACGCGGACCTGCTTGCGCAACTCAAAGGGAAGCTTTAGGCCATGGCGGAGTTATCCACCATTGCGCGGCCATACGCGGGCGCCCTGTTCTCCGCGGCGACGGCGGCCGGGCCGGGCGCGCTCGAATCCTGGGGTGCGATGGTCGACGAAATGGCGTCGGTGGCCGCGCATCCGCAGGTCGCGGAATTGGTCGCTGACCCGAATCTCAACGCCGCGCGCACGTTTGATCTGCTGACCGGACTGATGAAGTCCAGCCTGCCGGGCCCAGTTGCGAATTTCCTGCGCACCCTGATCGACAACGGCCGGCTGGCGACGCTGACCGAGGTTGCGCGCCAATATCGCGCGTTGAAGAACGAAGCCGAAGGTGTCGCGGACTGCCTGATTGAAACGGCATTTGCAATGAGCAACGAGCAGGTCAACGAACTGGTTGGCCTATTGACGAAAAAGTTTGGTCTGCGCCTGAAACCCGAAGTCAAGGTCGACTCCGCCCTGATCGGCGGCGTGCGCGTGACCGTGGGTGATCACGTGCTGGACACCTCGGTCAAAACGCAGCTTGCCCGCATGCAAGCCGCGCTGACTGTCTGATCACTGGAGTTGAAAGATGCAACTCAATCCTTCTGAAATCAGCGAGCTGCTCAAGACCCGCATCCAGGGCCTGGGAGTTTCGACCGATATCCGCACGCAAGGGACCGTGGTGTCGGTCACCGACGGCATCTGCCGCGTGCACGGCCTGTCAGACGTAATGCAGGGCGAGATGCTGGAGTTCCCGGGCAATACGTTCGGGCTGGCGCTCAACCTCGAGCGGGACTCGGTCGGCGCGGTCGTGCTGGGTGCCTACGAGCACATCAGCGAAGGCGACACGGTCAAGTCGACCGGGCGCATTCTTGAGGTGCCGGTGGGCCCCGAACTGATCGGCCGCGTGGTCAACTCGCTGGGCCAGCCGATCGACGGCAAGGGGCCGATCAACGCGAAGATGACGGACGTGATCGAAAAGGTCGCGCCCGGGGTGATTGCGCGCAAGTCGGTGGGACAGCCGGTGCAGACCGGACTGAAGTCGATTGACGCGATGGTGCCGATCGGCCGTGGGCAGCGTGAGCTGATCATCGGCGACCGCCAGACCGGCAAGACCGCGGTTGCGATCGATACGATCATCAACTCCAAGGGCAAGGACCTGTTCTGCATTTACGTCGCGATCGGTCAGAAGGCATCGACGGTCGTGAATGTGGTGCGCAAGCTGGAAGAGGCCGGCGCGATGGCGTACACGATCGTGGTCGCCGCGTCGGCGTCCGATTCGGCGGCGATGCAGTACATCGCGCCTTATTCGGGCTGCACGATGGGCGAATACTTCCGCGATCGCGGCCAGGATGCGCTGATCATTTATGACGACCTGACCAAGCAGGCCTGGGCGTACCGGCAGGTGTCGCTGCTGCTGCGCCGCCCGCCGGGCCGCGAAGCCTATCCGGGCGACGTGTTCTACCTGCACTCTCGCCTGCTGGAGCGCGCCGCGCGCGTCAACGAGCAGTATGTCGAGAAATTCACCAAGGGAGCGATCAAGGGGAAAACCGGTTCGCTGACCGCGCTGCCGATCATCGAAACGCAGGCCGGTGACGTCACGGCGTTCGTGCCGACCAACGTGATCTCGATCACCGACGGCCAGATCTTCCTGGAGACTGACCTCTTCAATGCCGGCATCCGCCCGGCCATCAACGCCGGTATTTCGGTCTCGCGTGTCGGCGGGGCGGCACAGACCAAAGTGATCAAGAAGCTCGGCGGCGGCGTACGCCTGGCGCTCGCGCAGTTTCGCGAGCTGGCGGCGTTCGCCCAGTTTGCGTCCGACCTGGACGAGACGACGCGCAAGCAGCTTGAGCGTGGTCGCATGGTGACCGAGCTGATGAAACAGCCGCAATACCGCCCGCTGCAGGTGTGGGAGCAGGCGGTCACGCTGTTCGCGGTCAACAACGGCTACTTTGACGACGTCGACATCAAGCGCGCGCTCAGTGCCGAAAAGGCGCTGCGCGATTTCCTGAAGAGCAAGCACACGGCGCTCGTCGACCGTATCGAGTCGTCCAAGGATATGTCGAAGGACGATGAAGAAGCGATGCATGCCGCGATCAAGGAGTTCAAGCGCTCGGGCGCGTACTGAACGCCCGACTGCAGGGAACCGCCGATGCCGAGTACCAAAGAGATCCGCGTCAAGATCAAGAGCGTGCAGAACACGCGCAAGATCACCAAGGCGATGGAAATGGTGGCCGCAAGCAAGATGCGCAAGGCGCAGGACCGCATGCGGCGCGCACGCCCCTACGGGGACAAGATCCGCAACATCGCCGCACACCTTGCGCAGTCCAACCCGGAGTACAAGCACCCGTTTGTGCTCCGGCGCAGCGCGATTCGCAATATCGGGCTGATCCTGGTGTCGACCGACAAGGGCCTGTGCGGGGGACTCAATACCAATATCCAGCGCGCGATTCTGGTGCGCGTCAAACAGTGGGAAGCCGAAGGCGTGAAATTCCAGGCCACGGCGATCGGCAACAAGGGCCTGGGTTTCCTGCAGCGCCTGAACGCGAACGTGATTTCGAGCGTGATCCAGCTCGGCGACCAGCCGCATATGGAAAAGCTGATCGGCCCGATCAAACTGCAGCTCGACGCCTATGCCGAAGGACGAGTCGATGCGGTTTTCATCGCGTACTCGCGCTTTGTCAATACGATGAAACAGGAGCCGATGATCGAGCAGCTGCTGCCGCTGTCCGCCGAACGGTTCGTTCAGACCGAGGCAGAAAAGCGCGCGTACTCGTGGGACTACCTGTACGAGCCGGATGCGCAACGGGTGATCGATGAGCTGATGACACGCTATGTCGAAACACTGATTTATCAGTCAGTGGCTGAAAACATGGCGAGCGAGCAGAGCGCACGCATGGTGGCGATGAAGTCGGCATCGGATAACGCCAAGAAGCTCATCGAGGAGCTACAGCTCGTCTACAACAAGACGCGCCAGGCCAGCATCACCAAAGAGATCAGTGAGATCGTCGGCGGCGCGGCCGCGATCTCGTAACAGATTCGAAATCGAAAGCAAGGAAAAGCCATGAACATCGGAACCATTGTTCAGTGCATCGGCTCCGTGGTGGACGTCGAGTTCCCGCGCGACCAGATGCCCCACATCTACGATGCACTGCGGCTGGAGATCGATGCCGGCAACAGGCTGGTCGAGCAGGGACTGACCTTTGAAGTGCAGCAGCAGCTCGGCGATGGCGTGGTGCGCACCATTGCGATGGGTTCAAGCGACGGCCTGAAGCGTGGCATGAAGGTGAAGAACACCGGCGACGGCATCAAGGTTCCGGTCGGTCCCGCCACGCTCGGCCGTGTGATGGATGTTCTCGGGCGCCCGATCGACGAGCGCGGCCCGGTGCAGGCCGATGAGTACCGAACGATTCACCAGCCCGCGCCGAAGTTCGACGACCTGTCGCCGTCGGTGGAACTGCTGGAAACCGGCATCAAGGTGATCGACCTGATCTGCCCGTTCGCCAAGGGCGGCAAGATCGGCCTGTTCGGCGGCGCCGGCGTGGGCAAGACGGTGACCATGCTCGAGCTGATCAACAACATCGCCAAGCAGCACTCAGGCCTGTCGGTGTTCGCGGGTGTGGGCGAGCGCACACGCGAAGGCAATGACTTCTATCACGAGATGTCGGATGCCAAGGTGATCGTGCAGGAAGACCTGCGTCAGTCGAAGGTGGCGATGGTGTTCGGCCAGATGAACGAGCCGCCGGGCAACCGGCTGCGCGTCGGACTGTCCGGCCTGACGATGGCTGAACGTTTTCGCGACGAGGGTCGCGACATCCTGTTCTTCGTCGACAACATCTATCGCTACACGCTGGCCGGTACGGAAGTGTCGGCGCTGCTGGGCCGCATGCCGTCCGCGGTCGGATACCAGCCGACGCTGGCCGAGGAAATGGGCCGTCTTCAGGAGCGCATCACCTCGACCAAGACCGGCTCGATCACGTCGATCCAGGCGGTTTACGTGCCGGCCGATGACCTGACCGACCCGTCGCCGGCAACGACCTTCGGCCACCTGGACGCGACCGTCGTGTTGAGCCGCGACATCGCCGCGCTCGGTATCTATCCGTCGGTGGATCCGCTTGACTCGACCTCGCGCCAGATCGATCCGAACGTCGTGGGCGAGGAACATTACGACACGACGCGCCGCGTGCAGGCCACACTGCAGCGCTACAAGGAACTGCGTGACATCATCGCGATCCTTGGCATGGACGAGTTGTCGCCCGAGGACAAGCTGGCAGTGGCGCGCGCGCGCAAGATCCAGCGTTATCTGTCGCAGCCGTTCCATGTCGCCGAGGTGTTCACCGGTTCGCCGGGCAAATACGTGTCGCTCAAGGACACGATCCGCGGTTTCAAGATGATCGTCGACGGCGAATGCGACGCTTTGCCTGAGCAGGCGTTCTACATGGTCGGGACGATCGACGAAGCATTCGAGAAGGCGAAGAAACTGCAGTGATCCTTGACCCGGGATCTGTGATTCGTTAGAGCGCAGACCGCGGAAGACCGGATCACGGACCACCGATCACTATGACAACCATTCATGTAGACGTCGTCAGCGCCGAAGAGAGCATCTTCGCCGGTGAGGCTGAGTTCGTGGTGCTGCCGGGAGAGGCCGGCGAACTGGGCATTTATCCGCGCCATGCACCGCTGATCACGCGCATCAAACCGGGCGTGGTGCGTATCAAGCTGCCGGCACGGACCGAGGAAGAGCAGGTGTTTGTTGCCGGCGGCATTCTTGAAGTGCAACCGACGCTGATCACGGTGCTGGCAGACACGGCCATTCGCGGCAAGGACCTCGATGAGGCCAAGGCAAATGAAGCATTAAAGGCGGCTGAGGAGGCACGCAAGAACGCCAGCAGCCAGCTCGAAATCGCCAAGGTTGAAGCGGAGATGTCGGCGCTGGCCGCACAGTTGGCGGCGATCAAGAAGCTGCGCGGCAAGTAATCGCCAAACACGACAGACTCCAACGGGCGGCCGCGTGCTGCCCGTTGTTTTTGGTCCCGGTCACGCGGCATGCTTTCAGTGCGTTGGGGGTGTTCGCGTGCTTGACCGTCATCAACGTGCCGCGAACGCGCCGTCGCACGCTAACATCTGTCGAGAGTGGAGCTTGTCAAAATGACAGATAAAGTGCTGGTCGCCACCGATGGTTCACCGGGATCGCGCAAAGCCATTGCGATCGCGGTGGGCATCGCCAAGGCTCTGAACTCGTCGCTGGTCGGATGCACCGCGACGCCTCCCTATCCCTACTACGGACTCGGGGAAGTCCTGCCTGATACCGAAGGGCAATACCTGGCTGCGGCAAGTGCTGTGGCAACGGAGCGGCTGACCGAGATCGAGCGTGCGGCACGCGACGCGAACGTCCCTTGTGTCACCGTCATCAAGGAGCAGCAGCACCCGCACCTAGCAATTCTGCAGACCGCAAACGAGAACGACTGCGGCTTGATCGTGATGGCTTCGCACGGCCGCAGCGAGGTGTCGTCGCTCTTCATCGGCAGCGAAACGCAGAAGGTTTTGGCCTACGCCGACCGGCCCGTGCTGGTCGTGAGGTAAGCAATCTGGCGGTGATCGCTCGACGGGCGCTCGATAGGATGTAGCGCGCTACATCATCGCCGGGTGCTCTCGTCTCGTCGCGCCCTTGCGCTATCTTCGTGAATCCCGCGGTGTGGACGTGGAAGCGCGCCGACCGTATATTCGCGCTCCGCGCATGCGCGGACAGCACAACAATTCTCTGCAGGAGACAAACATGAATGCGAAATTGAGCGTGGCCGCGCTGGCCGTTGCCTTGGCGTTTGCTGGCACAGCCGCCGCGCAGGCGAACCTCGAAAAGCTTAAGCAGATGAAGGTCGCGACGACCGACCTCAACATTCCCGTGGTGCCGCAGACGGGCGCCAACGCCAACGCGATCCGCGAGAACCTCAAACGCGTCAAGCTGCCGCCGGGCTTCAAGATCGACCTGTTCGCGATCGTGCCGGACGCGCGGCACATGGCGATTGCGCCTTCGACCAACATGCTGTTCGTCGGCACGCGTAAGACGACTGTCTGGGCCGTGACCGACCGCAACAGCGACGGCGTGGCCGACGAGGTGAAGTCATTTGCCCCGTCGCTGAAGTTCACCAACCCGAATGGCGTGTGCTGGACCAAGGACGGCTTCCTGATCGTGGTCGAGCACAACCGCGTGCTCAACTTTCCGGCTGCCGAGTTCTTCTACGAAGGGCCGGACGTCGCGGTGATCGAGGTGGTGCCCCAAGGCAAGCTGATCCCGCCCGAGGAGGAGTCGTACAACCACGGCGCCCGCACCTGCCGCGTCAGCGACGACGGCAAGCTCTACATCACGCTCGGCCAGCCGTACAACGTGCAGCCGCGCGAGAAGGTGGCGCTGTACGAGCAGCTGGGCATCGGCGGCATGATCCGCCTGGATCCGTTCGACGGCTCCAAGCGTGAAGTGTTGGCCCGGGGCGTGCGCAACTCGGTCGGCATGGACATCAACCCCAAGGACAAGACCGTCTGGTTCACCGACAACCAGACCGACGGCATGGGTGACGACACGCCGCCCGGCGAGCTCAACCGCATCACCAAGGCGGGTGGCGAGCATTTCGGCTACCCGTTCATCCACGGCAACAACGTGCAGATCGCCGGCACGGCCGCCGCACCGGACCTCAAGGACATGAAGGCGCCCGCGGCCTGGAGCAAGCCGCAGATCGAGTTCCCGGCGCACCAGGCGCAGCTCGGCATGACTTTCTACTCAGGCAAGATGTTCCCCGCGAAATACCAGGGCGGAATCTTCGTCGCGGCGCATGGCTCGTGGAACCGCACCAAGGCGAGCGGCGCGCTGATCAACTTCGTCTCGCTGAAGGCCGATGGCACCGCCGACAAGTCCGAGGTATTCGCCGAAGGCTGGCTCGATGATGCGACCGGCACCTATCGTGGTCGCCCGGTCGATGTGGCGGTCATGAAGGACGGGTCGTTACTGGTGTCGGACGATTTCGCTGGCGCGATTTACCGCATCAGTTATCAGCCCTGAGGCAATGACGTTGCGTTCGTTGGCCGCCGCAGCGCTCGTCGCTGCGGTGGCAAGTGCAACTTGCGTCACGCATGCGCAGGATGCAAGCGCTGGCGCACGCAAAGCAACTGCATGTCAGGCCTGTCATGGAACGGACGGCATATCGCGGCTGCCAGACGCGCCACATCTTGCCGGGCAACCAGCAATTTATCTGGAGCGGGCGCTGCGGGCGTATCGCTCCGGCGAGCGGCGCAATGAGGTCATGTCGATCGCTGCGAAATCGCTTACCGATGATGATATGCGCGATCTGGCGGCGTATTTCGCCGCAATCCAGATCGAAGTAAAGACACCTCCGAAGTAGGGCAAGTTTGGTCATTTCCGCTTCCTTGATGTCGGACCGGATGCGACGCAGTCTCGCGAGCGCGTCGCTTGTGGCACTGGGTTCGGCCGCCTCCGCGCAGCAGGCTGCACAAACGGCGGGTGAGACGACGCTTGCGCCGGTTGTCGTAACGGCGACCCGCATCGAGCGCCTGCTCTTCGATGTGCCTGCGTCGGTCAATGTGATTGACCGCGACACAATTCGGGACGCGCAGTTGCGCGTCAACCTTTCCGAGTCGCTTGGCCGCGTCCCCGGGTTGGTCGTGCTGAACCGCGAGAACTATGCGCAGGACCTGCAGATCTCGATCCGCGGCTTCGGTTCCCGCTCTACGTTCGGAGTTCGCGGTGTGCGCCTTTATGTCGATGGGGTGCCCGCATCCTTTCCCGATGGACAGGGGCAGGTTTCGCATTTTCCGTTGAATGCGGCTGAGAGAATCGAGGTGCTGCGCGGGCCATTTTCGGCGCTGTATGGAAACTCGTCAGGGGGCGTCATCGCGCTGACGACCGAATTGAAACCACAACCGCTGCGCAGCGAAGTCAGCGGCGCATTCGGCGCGAACACAACATGGCGCATCGGCGCCAATGCGATGGGCGGCGTAGATCCGTATGCCTTTGCGATCGATGCCGCACGGTTCCGCACTGAAGGAACGAGGCCTCACAGCGAAGCGCAGCGCGACACTTTGAACCTGCGCTGGGCATCGCTCGACTCGCCGCTGGGCCGGCTGCGATTCGCCCTCAATTCAGTCTCAATGCCGGACGCGCAGGATCCGCTCGGTTTGACGCGCGCGCAGTTTGATTCGGACCCTGATCAGACCGCGGCCGTCGCGCTGCAATTCGACACGCGCAAGAGCACCAGACAGACAACGGCCGCCGTCGACCTGGAGTCGAGATTATCGGAGCGCACGACATTGAAGACGGCTGCCTGGATCGGTACGCGCGCGGTCAAGCAGTTCCAGGCGATACCCGTTACGACGCAGGCGAATCCCCGCAGCCCGGGCGGCATCATCGACTTCAATCGCAACTTTGGTGGCACGGACATTCGCGCAAGTTGGGACAGCGCAGATGCGACGGCGGCGATCGGCGTCAACCTCGAACGCATGGACGAGAAGCGGCGGGGCTATGAGAATTTCGTCGGCACGCAGCTCGGCGTTCAAGGCCAGCTTCGCCGCGATGAGATCAATCGGGTTGAAAGTGTCGACCCGTATGCCCAGGTCGAGTTTCGATGGGGCGATGCCTGGCGCGCGAACGCCGGAGTGCGCGCTTCAAAGGTCAGCGTCGATTCGACTGACCGATACATCGTCGGCGTCAACGGGGACGATTCGGGCAGCAAATCCTTCTCCGCGGTGAATCCGATCCTTGGTGTTGTTTTCCGTCCGAGCCCGGTTGCTTCGCTGTACATGTCGTATGGCCGCGGATTCGAAACGCCGACGCTCAACGAACTCGCCTACCGGCCCGATGGGACTGCGGGCTTGAACACGGCCCTCAAGGCTGCCAGCAGCGACAACGTCGAGCTTGGCGCGAAGTTGCAGTGGACACCGGCACTGCTTGTCACGGCGGCGGTGTTCACAATCAATACGCGCGACGATCTGGTCGTTCTGTCGAACAGCGGCGGACGCAGCGGCTTTGGCAATGTCGGAAAGACAAAGCGCGATGGTGGCGAGCTCGCGTTTGACTGGCGCTTCTCGCCCCGCGTTTCCGCGTATGCCAGCGCTGCATATATCAATGCCCGATTCGACTCCGCATTCCTGACCTGCGCTGCCGCGCCTTGCCTGACCCCTTCGGTGCCGGTTGCCGCAGGAAACAAGCTGCCCGCGGTGCCGGCGCGAGCGGGTTTTGTCGAGATCAAGTATCGCGGCGACTGGGCGGATTTCGGCGCGCAGGCACGTACGCAATCGGCGCTGTATGTCGACGATCGCAATACCGATCGCGCCGCGGGCTATGCGGTGATCAACCTCAGGGCGGCACGAACATTTGGCGCGGCAGGGCGCGGTACTCGGGTTTTTGTTCGAATCGACAATGCGCTTGACCGCCGCTACGCCGGCTCCGTTATCGTGAACGAGGCGAACAGCCGCTTCTTCGAGCCGGCGCCGGGCCGCACCTGGCTTTTGGGACTTGATGTGGTCTTGTAGCCCGGCGGTAGTCTCTTAAGGGTCGGCCGTTCGCAGCATTTCCAGCGGCTCACAGCCGTGCTAACACTCGTCCCGGATGACGATGGTTAGCAAGGGAGTTGTTCAATGAGCCACGCACGTTCAACACACAACGCGATTGGCATCGGCGTTGCGGTTTTGCTCGCACTCGGATGCACCACGACACCGGCCCCAGTACAGACCGGGACTTCGAGCACCTCGCCGGGCGGGCCGGCGAACAAAACCTCGACTCCGGGTCCGCCGCCGGCAAGAAGCTACGAAACAGCATCTCCGAGATCGCTCGCGGACTGGAAACGGAACGTGGCCGAGCGCATTCATGCTGCGAACAGATCGCAGGTCTACTCGGGTGCGCCGCCCAATCCGCTAAGGGCGGTTGTGGTCGTCGAAATGACGGTTGCTGCCGACGGGCAGGTGCGGCGCGCCGAACTGCTGCGAACGCCGGCGCATGCAAAGGACCTTGGCGCGGTGGCGCTGAAGGCCATCAGTTCGGCGTCCCCTTTCCCGGCGCCTCCCAAGGCGCTGGTCGCGCAGGGTGCCATGAAGACCACGGAGACCTGGCTTTTCCGAGATGATGGTCAGTTCCAGCTCAGGTCTTTGGCGCTGGCACAGAGCAGCGACTAGCAGGAAGTGTTGTAGTGCCCTGCAGGCTGGTCCGCGACGCGGCTGGCCGGTGCGTTTGGGCCTCCTTTGCACGGTGTCAACGATGGGGCTCGTGATTCGTTAGCCAGATCGACCCGCGACTCAGGGCCGGATTGTCTCGGCAACGCGCGCTGGTTGACTCCATCACGCAATCAACCGTTCCAGGAACTCTCATGAAGAAACTGCTCGCCGCATTCATTGCCGCAACGTTCGCGTTTGCCGGTGTCGCTATCGCTGAAGACAAGAAGGCTGCAGCCAAGAAACCGACCGCTGAAGAGTGCAAGAAGGCGATGGAAGCCAAGAAGGAACTCGCGGGCTGCGAAAAGCCCGCTGCCAAGAAGTAGCTCGACGACGAATTCGCGCCCGAGGGGCAGGCCATCGGCCTGCCCCTCATTCTTTCCAGGTACGCGGTGCGCACAGCGGACCGTCTTCGTGCAGCGATGCCGGCAGACTTGCCGTGAGAGAATCGCCGTTTCGCCGCAACGCTAGGTCGTTTCTCGCATGAGACCCACTAACGACACACTCCTGCGGGCGCTGATGCGCGAGCCGACCGAGTACACGCCGGTCTGGCTGATGCGGCAAGCGGGGCGGTATCTGCCGGAGTACAACGCCACTCGAAAACGTGCGGGCAGCTTCCTCGCGCTCGCGAAGTCGCCTTCGTTTGCGACCGAGGTGACGCTGCAGCCACTGGAGCGCTACCCGCTCGACGCGGCGATTCTCTTCTCCGACATCCTGACCGTGCCTGACGCAATGGGCCTGGGACTGTACTTCGCCGACGGTGAGGGCCCGCGCTTCGAGCGGCCAGTCCGGACGGAGTCGGACGTGGCAAGACTTGGCGTCCCTGATCCGGAGTTATCGCTCACATACGTCTTGGACGCGGTACGGGAGATCAGGCGTGCCTTGGCAGGCCGCGTACCCTTGATCGGCTTCTCAGGGAGTCCATTTACGCTCGCCTGCTACATGGTCGAAGGAGGTGGGTCCGACGATTTCCGGAGCATCAAGACAATGCTCTACCAGCGTCCGGATCTGCTGCATCGGATACTTTCGATCAATGCAGCCTCGGTGGCTGCTTATTTGAACGCGCAGATCGAGGCGGGCGCGCAGGCGGTCATGATTTTCGATACTTGGGGAGGTATCCTGTCGCACGAAGCCTTTCCGTCCTTTTCGCTGCATTACACAACTGAGGTCCTTAGACGGGTCAAGCGTGAACACGAGGGTGAGCACATACCCACTATTTGCTTCACTAAGGGCGGCGGCCTTTGGCTGAATGAGATTGCAGCGGCAGGGTGCGATGCGGTTGGCTTGGACTGGACCGTCGACCTTGGCCGCGCCAGAAGGCAGATTGATGATCGCTGCGCGCTGCAGGGGAATCTGGATCCGATGGCCCTTTTCGCTGACGAAGCGGCAATTCGCTTGGAAGCTCGAAAAGTTCTCCATAGCTTTGGACCGCCACAGCGGGGCGACGGCCAATGGGGCGGCCATGTTTTCAATCTCGGGCATGGCATTTCGCAGTTCACCCCGCCGCCTGCGGTTGCGGCGCTCGTCGATACGGTGCACTCGGAAAGTCGAGCAATGAGACTTGGCGCCCCTGGGGCCTGACCAGCGTGGCTCGCCCGAGTTGTTTTTTTGGCGAAGGTACTTGACTTATTCACAAAGACTATTCTCGTTCACCTCGGCCTCATGTCGTGACAGCGACTTGGGCCGCCGAGCGTTTTTCGCAACGCAATTCATTGATTCACAAAGGATTTCCGGAGGCATTCCTACCTTGGGAATCCGTTAGCACTCATCTATGCAAGTTCTGGACCTCGCCTTTGCAAGGCTTTTCCACAAAGTTGTCCACAGGATTGCCCGACCACAATTCGAACCAAAAATCAGCAACTTGGAAGCGCTAATTGAAGTTTCTTAAGAGCTTGGGCGCGGCCAATTGACCTGATGTTCGCGCGCATCGTCATCGATCTCACGATCGACCAGCCGCTTGACTACGCTATCGCGCCCGGGTCGCCCGAGCCCGAGCCAGGCAGGCTCTGCGTCGTCCCGATCGGTCGCCGACAATGCGTAGGGCTTTGTGTCGAGGCGACACCGCTCACGAATGTCGCGCCGGATCGGATCCGGCCGTTGTCCCGAGTCATCAGCGAAGTCGAGCGCCTGAGCGCCGGCTGGCTTGAGTTGACCCGGTTCGCTGCGGACTACTACCAGCACGCGTGGGGGGAGGTGGCAGTGCCGGCGCTGCCGCCGTTGCTTCGCACGCCTCCTGGTCCCAGGTTCTCGTCGGTGCTCGCCCGTCTTCGAGGCGTTCGCCTCAAATCTGATGCCACGGCTGCAGCAGATCGACTCGAGCTGAACGCGGAACAGCGCTCGTCAGTCTCGGCGATCACCACCCAATCGGGATTTGCATCCTTCGTGCTGTATGGCGTCACCGGCAGCGGTAAGACCCTGGTCTACCTGGAGACCATTGCGCGGATACTCGAGCGCGATCCGGAGTCGCAGTGCCTGCTCCTGGTGCCGGAGATCAACCTGACGCCTCAGCTTCTTGCACAGGTGATCGCGCGGTTTCCGGAAGTGTCGGTGGTCAGTATGCACAGTGGGATGGGCGATCGGGAGCGGTCTGCCGCCTGGCTTGCCGCGCATGAAGGACGGGCCCGCATCGTCGTCGGTACTCGCCTGGCCGTTTTCGCCTCCTTGCCACGACTGGGGCTGATCGTGATCGACGAGGAGCATGACACCTCGTACAAGGCCGGCGATGGTGTGCGCTTTTCGGCGCGCGACCTGGCCGTCAAACGCGGCCAGACCGAGGGGATCGCGGTTGTGCTGGGTTCGGCAACACCATCGCTGGAGACGTGGGCCCATGCGCAGGCGGGTCGATACCAGCTGCTGCGCTTGTCCCAACGGGTCGAGGCGCGCGCTCAGCCAGTGATCGAGTTGATCGACATCGGCCGTTCTCAACCGGTCAGCGGCATCTCCACAGAACTTGAGCAGGCACTGCAAGACACGGTGGCGCAAGCCGAGCAGGCGCTTGTCTTCATCAATCGTCGTGGCTATGCGCCGGTGCTTGCCTGTGCCGCGTGCGGATGGCTGTCAAGCTGCGGTCGCTGCTCGGTCTTCGCGGCATTTCACAAGATCGATTCGACATTGCGCTGTCATCACTGCGGGTGGCAGGCAAAGGCACCACGCGCCTGCCCCACGTGCGGCAATCAGGATCTCGATGCCGTGGGTCAGGGCACACAGCGCGTCGAGGAAGGACTGCATCGCCTGCTGCCGAGCGCGCGCGTCGCACGCATCGATCGGGACACCACGCGCCGCCGCGGCGCGGCCGAGTCCGCCTTCGACGCCGTGCACTCGGGTGCGACCGACATCCTGGTCGGCACGCAGATGATCGCCAAGGGACACGACTTCCAGCGCATCGCAGTGGTGGGCGTTCTCAACGCGGATGCGCAGCTCCTGTCCCACGATTTCCGCGCACCGGAGCGATTGTTTGCCACGCTGACGCAAGTGGCGGGGCGCGCGGGCCGTGCCGGCAGGGCGAGCCGAGTCCTGGTCCAGACTCGGTATCCACGCCATCCCTTGCTCGGGGCTTTCGCGCGACTGGACTATGAGGGATTTGCACGGATGCAACTGGAAGAACGGCGCGCCGCCAGCATGCCGCCATATGTCTCGCAGGCGCTGCTGACGGCCGAAAGCCGCCAACTTGACCAGGCGTTGAAATTCCTCGCGGACGCGCGCTCAGCCAGAGAGGGGCGCAACGCAGGAGTGAAGATCTACGACCCGGTGCCGATGCCCGTGGCCAAAGTGGGCGGCTTGTATCGGGCGCAGTTGCTCATCGAAGCGGTGCAGCGCGGCAGGCTTCAGGCGTTCCTTCGAGCCTGGCTGGCCGAGGTTCGCACTTGCGCGAAGCAGAGCAAACCACGCGTGCGCTGGCGCATCGAGGTGGATCCGCAGGAGATCTGATACCGACCGGCAAGGAGCCGAGCGGAATAAAGCCGCGGTAGGCGACGTTCTCTCGGTCATGGCAGCGCAAAATAGATCTGCTGGAATCAATCTACGTAGCGCTGCTGGCTGCAATTGATGTGGCCAGGGCAGATGGTTTAGATCATGTCTTCATCCTTCACGCCCACGGACCTGGAGGCGCATATTCCGCGGTTGCGGCGGTATGCGCGCGCATTGACCGGGAATCGCGACGCTGCCGAAGATCTGACGCAGGACACGCTCGAGCGGGCCTGGACAAAGCGAGCGCTGTGGCACGCGGGTGCTGGCGACCCGGCCGGAAGCCTCCGCGCCTGGCTCTTCGCGGTGATGCACAACGTTTTCGTGAATACGGTTCGGCGGACGAAGACAACAGAGTCGCTTGACGTTGCCGGCGACTCCGCCGCAGAAATGGTGGCAACCAATGCTAGCGCAGAAACAGGCGCTGTCGTACGTGACATTCAGCAAGCACTGCGGCGGTTACCAGACGATCAACGCGAGGTCATTCTCCTGGTGGGACTGGAGCAACTGTCGTACGCCGAGGCCGGGTTCGCGCTTGAAGTACCGATCGGAACCGTCATGTCGCGACTTTCCAGAGGGCGTGAACGACTTCGCCAGTTACTTGATGAAAACGGAGCGCAGGGATCGATTGCCAACGGGCCATCGACTCTGCGTCGGGTGAAGTGATGAAAACGG
>Ga0209682_10000018_pt1 | contig 50197 bp, 45 predicted proteins | sample DOMMetBare2Fresh_2_FD_187471 | JGI IMG/M metagenome (GOLD analysis project Ga0209682, IMG submission 187471) | Wetland sediment microbial communities from St. Louis River estuary, USA, under dissolved organic matter induced mercury methylation -... | ecosystem: Environmental > Aquatic >... | reverse complement strand
GCTGGGACAGGAGGTCCGCTACAACGGCGGGCACAAGCGCGATGCGTTCCTGACCGACACCCTGGGGGCCTGGGTCGATTGGGTGGACGTCTGTCCCGAGGTGGAGATCGGCCTGGGGACTCCCCGGCCGTCGATGCGCCTAGTGCGGCTCGGGCGGTCCGGCAATGGCGAGGATGCACAGGTGCGGCTGGTCACGCCGGAGACCGGCGTCGATCATACGGAGGCGATGCGCGTCTGGGCGGTCCGCCGGGTGGAGGAGCTGGCGCGGCTCGATCTCGACGGTTACGTCCTCAAGAAGGACTCCCCGAGCTGCGGGATGGAGCGGGTCAAGCTCTATCCGGAGGAGGGGGGCGCTCCCACCAAGGAGGCGCGCGGCCTGTTCGCCGAGGCGCTGCTGGGCCGGCTGCCTCATCTGCCGGTGGAGGAGGAGGGCCGGCTCAACGATCCGCCGCTGCGCGAGAACTTCATCGCCCGCGTGTTCCTCCATGCCCGCTGGCGGCAGATGGACGCCGCCGGATGGACGCGCGCCGGGCTGATGCGCTTCCACGAGGCACACAAGTTCCTCTTGATGGCGCGCAACCAGGCCGGCATGCGCCGCCTCGGCCGGCTGCTCGGCGATTCCGGCAAGCGGGATGATCCCGTGGCGCTCGCCGCCACCTACCGGCAAGGCCTGACCGAGGTGATGCGCCGGCCGCCCACGCGGCGCGGGCACACCAACGTGCTCCATCATCTGGCCGGTTTCGTCTCCGACCGCCTCGACGCAGACGACCGCCGCGAGCTCGCCGAGACCATCGACCGCTACCGGCTGGGCCTCCTGCCGCTCATCGTGCCCATCACCCTCCTGCGGCACCACGTGCGGAAGCTCGGCGTCGAGTATCTGCAAGGGCAGGTCTATCTGGAGCCGCATCCGCACGAATTGATGTTGATGAACCACGTGTGACCGGGGGCCGGCCCGCATCACGCCCGTGGGATAGAATCGCGCCGCACGAGAAGGAGGTTGTACTTCATGAAAAAGCAGTCCATCGTCATCGCCCTGACCCTGGCGTCCGTTCTGGCCGCCGCTCCCGCCTTCGCCGGCATCCACTACAAGTCGTCCACGACGACTGAGGACGCGCGGGAGAAGAGCAGCGCCATCAAGGTCGAGGGGTGGGTTTCGGGCGACAGCGCCCGGGTCGAATTCAAAGAGAGCTGGAACCCGATGCTCAAGCCGGGGGCCTATCTGATCTCCAAGGACGGCGGCGAGACCATCTTCCTGGTCGATCCGGAAGAGAAGACCTATGCGGAGTGGGACCTGCGCCAGATGCTCGGCGCCGCCGGTGCGGTGATGAACGGCATGGGGCCGCTCCTCAAGCTCGAGTTCACCGAGCCGAAGGTCGAGAAGCTCCTCGACGAGGCGGGCCCGGCCGTCGTCGGTCTCCCCACCCGCCACGTCCGCTACCGCACCAGCTACACCTTGAAGATGAAGGTGATGGGGATGGGCAGCGAGACCGCCGTGGTCAGCGAGGAGGACATCTGGACGACCGACCGGTTGCAGGACGCGGCGCTCGCCGTCTGGCTGCGCGCCGATCCGCCGAAGACCGGCAATGACCAGCTCGACAAGCTCATCGCCTCCGGCCGGGACAAGTACACCGGCTTCCCGTTGAAAACGGTGGCCGTCACCACCTCGACCAACAAGAAGAACGGCAAGGCGACCACCAGCCGCACCACCATGGAGGTGACGGAGCTGGACACCAAGGCGAACGTCCCGGCCTCCTCGTTCGCGATCCCCGCCGGGTACGAGCAGACCGAAATCACGCCGATGCCGCAGCAAGGGAGGGAACGATGAGCCGCCGCACGCTACGCGGATCGTTGCTTTCGTTGTGCGCTCTCCTCGCGCTTGTTCCGGCCGCCCGGGCCGCCGAGACCTATGGTGCGGGCGTCACGCTGACCGAGCCGACCTCGATCGCGAAGATCCTGGCCGAGCCGGATGCCTGGGTCGGCAAGCGGGTGCGGGTCGAGGGGAAGGTCACGGACGTCTGCCCGATGAAGGGGTGCTGGATGGAGGTCGCCGAATCCGCGGACGCCCGCATCCGCGTCAAGGTCGATGACGGCGTCATCGTCTTCCCCACGGACGCGACCGGGAAGCAGGCGGCCGCCGAGGGAGTGGTCGAGGCGATCCCGATGAGCCGCGAGCAGTACGTGGGCTGGATGAGCCATCTCGCGGAGGAGAAGGGCGAGACGTTCGACGCCTCCGCGGTGGGCGACGGCCCCTTCCGCCTCTTGCAGCTCCGCGGCGAGGGGGCGCGCCTGGAGTGAGCGGGCGCGAGCGCAAGCAGGGCGAGCGCCTCGCGAGCCGGGAGATCTTCCGGGGGCGCGCCATCCGTCTCGACGTGGACCGGGTGCGCCTGCCGAACGACAAGGAGGTGGACCTGGAGATCCTGCACCACCCCGGCGCCGCCGCGGTGGTGCCGGTGCTGCCGGATGGCACGGTCCTCCTCCTCCGGCAGTACCGCTATGCCACCGGCGGCTGGCTTCTGGAGATTCCGGCGGGCAAGCTCGATCCCGGCGAGCATCCGGAGCACTGCGCGGTCCGCGAGACCGAGGAGGAGACCGGCTACCGGCCGTCGGCGCTCTACGCTCTCGGCTGGGTGTGGACCTCCCCCGGCTTCCTCGACGAGAAGATCTGGCTCTATCTCGCCACCGGCCTCGAGCCGACCAGGCAGTCGATGGACGACGACGAGGTGCTGGAGATCGAGCGCATGCCGTTTCGTGAAGCGGTGGAGAAGGCCCTCCGCGGCGAGATCTACGACGTCAAGACGGCGCTCGCCCTGCTGCGGGCGGCGCCGCACGTCGAGGGCTTGTAAACCGCCTCGGGAGCACCATGCGCCGTCCTCGGCTGGGTTTCATCGGGTTGGGGTGGACCGGCGCCATGCGCCTGCGGGCGGTGGCGGGAGCCGGTCTGGCCGAGATCGTGGCGCTCTGCGACGTGACGCCCGGCCGGCTGGAGGCGACCTTGCGGGAGCATCCCCAGGCGACCTGCTTCGCCACCGGCGAAGACCTGGTGGAACGGGCCGGCCGCCTGCGGCTCGACGGGGTGGTGGTCGCCACGCCGAATGCGCTGCACGCGCCGCAGACCCTGGAGGCGCTGGAGGCCGGTCTCGCCGTCTTCTGCCAGGCACCTCTGGCGACCGATGCCCGCGATGCGCGGCGGATGGTCGCGACGGCGCGGCAGGCCGGCCGCCTGCTCGGCGTGGACATGCCCTACCGCTTCACCCAGGGGGCGCGGCGCCTGCGCGAGCGGCTGCGGCAGGGCGAGCTGGGCCGCCCTTTCTCTCTCGACGCGGCGTTCCACAACGCCTCCGGTCCGGACAAGCCGTGGTGCTTCGATCCGGCCCAGGCGGGCGGCGGCGCGCTGATCGATCAGGGCTCGCAGTTGATCGATCTCGCCTTCTGGCTGCTCGGCGATCCCGCGGTGCGCGAGGTGGCGGGCACCGCCTGGCGCGGCGGCGAGCCACTGCGGGCGGGCGAGATCGACGACGCGGCGAGCGTGCGCATCGAGCTCTCCGGCGGCGCCGTGGTGACCCTCGCGGTGAGCTGGAATGCCCACGTCGGGGCGGAGTGCGTCGTCCGGGCGACGCTCCAGGGGAGCGAAGGTGGGGGCGAGCTGCGCAACCTTGCGGGGAGCTTCTCGGACTTCGAGCTGGCCCGGCTCCGCGGGCGGTCGAGCGAAATCGAGGTGACCGAGTCGCGCGACTGGCTCGGCAAGGCCATCGCCGACTGGGTGGACCGTCTCGCCGCAGGCGGCGGTTTTGAGGTCGAGATCGAGCGCAGCGTGCGGGTGAGCGAGGTGATCGATGCGGTCTACCAGGGGGCACGGTGAGCCCTCACCCCCGGCCCCTCTCCCGCAAGCGGGAGAGGGGTGCAGGTTACCCAAAGACATCAGCAGGCCGTGGCATCGGCTATCCCTCTCCCCTCTCCCACTCGTGGGAGAGGGGCCGGGGGTGAGGGTTCAGTCCGCCTTTTTCTGCCGGTCGCGGACCGTTCCCCAGATCAGCCAGCCGCCGAGCGCGATGGCGACCACCGGCCAGAGGTCGAACAGCCAGTCGAGCCGGATGTCCACGTACTGCTCGAGCAGGGCGTAGATCCCGATCAGGACCAGGATGACCCCGGCTGCGATCCCTCCCTGGCCCGCCTTGGGCCGCTTCGGCAGGTCGAGGATTCCCAGGTCCTGCTGGTAGCCGTGGTTGATCAGGATCGCCTGGCGGTAGGCGTCGATCATCCCGAAGAAGAAGAAGAAGGCCATCAGCGGGGCGAAGAAGAAAGCGTTCTCCCCGCTTCTGGAGATGATGATCCCCATCAGGGTGACGTGGATCAGGAAGAAGACCGCCCCGCGCAAATACAGGCCGTTGTAGACGTTCCCCAGGCCCGGGAAGAGGGAGAGGAACGCGGCCAGCGCCGGCTTTTTCACGGCGAGCGCGGGGGGGAGGGTGCGGACCGGCGCGGGCGGCGCCGCCGCTTCGTCGGACGGGGTCCAGGATTCGGGTGCGGTGCTCATGGCTTTCTCCTTATCGCTCAACGGGAACCTTTGACTCGGTCGATCAGGGGTTGCAACGACAGCTTGGACGACACCTCGCGCGCTTCGGAACGCCAGGTATCCAGGGTGCTCTCCACGGAGCTGACGGCCGCGCCGTAGCGGCCGGCGACCGCGCTCTCGATCCGCGGCAGGCGCTCGTCGCGCACCTCGGTCCACGCCTGGGTCCAGCTCCGCGTCACCGCGTTCGAGGCCCGGCGGCCGAGGGCGACCGGATCGCCCACGCTGTAGAGCAGGACGACGGTCAGGAAGTAGCTGGCGGCGACAGACCACCGCGAGCTCCGCACCCACGCCGGAGGCTCGCGGCGGCTCTCCCGGGGAATGGCCCGCAGGCGGTTCTTCAGACCGGCTGGAAGAGGCACCTGGGGCACCGGCAACCGGGGCTTGTCATGGCGCACGAACGGCAGCACGCTCCGCAGCTCGCCGCGCAGGCGGGCCGGCAGCGGCAGCTTCGGCACCGAGGCCGCCCGCTCCAGGGCCGCGGCATAGGCGGCGCAGGCCGGGCAGGTCTCGCGGTGCGGGTGGCGGGCACCCGGGGTGAAATCGGCACGGAAACGGCGGCAGGCGAAGCTCAGCATGGCGACACCTCCGGACGGCTCGCCGCGGTGGCGGCCATCCCCGGCTCCGCGGTCCAGCGGGACCGGAAACGCGGTCCCAATCGTTCCGCCACGCCCAGCCGGGCGCGATGGAGCCGCGACTTGATCGTCCCCAGCGGGACGCCCAGGTAGCCGGCGATCTCCTCCATGGTCCAGCCCTGGAGGTCGCGCAGCAGCACCACCTCGGCGCTCTCTTCGGGCAGCTCGGCGAGCGCGCTGTAGACCGCCTGGATCTCCTCGCGCCGCTGGGCTTCTTCCTGCACGTCGTCCGCCGCCGGCATCTGCGCCAGGATCTCGTCGGGCAGCACCGTCGAGCGCGGCTCGCGGCGGCTGCGCCGGTAGTGGTCGATGCACAGGTTGCGCGACAGGCGGAGCGCCCAGGCGGCGAGCGGCGCCTCGCCGGTATAGCGGTGGAGGTTCTGATAGAGGCGCAGGAAGATCTCCTGCGTCAGGTCCTCCGCCTCGTGGGCCGACCCGGCGAAGTGGTACGCCAGGTTGTAGAGGCGCGAGCCATACGTCTCGATCAGCTCGTCCCAGGCGTCGGCCTGGCCGGCCGCGGCCCGGCGGGCGAGGAAGAGATCGGGGTTTGGGTTCGGTGCGGGCATCGGTGTCCTCTCATCACCCAGGACGCAGGGGTGGGGAAAAAGGTTCCCCGGGGGGTGGTCACCCACCGGGCTTCTCTGGTGATACACTCCGCCGGCCCCGGCGGGGCTACTCGACACCATGCCGATTCCGACGCCTTTCCACGAGCGCACGCAAGCCCTGTGCTCCAGCTACCGCTGGAAGGACTGGTCGGGCTACTGCGCCGTCTGCAGCTTCGACACGAGCCACGAGCGCGAGTACTTCGCCTTCCGCGAGACGGCGGGCCTGCTCGACGTCACGCCGCTCTACAAGTATGAGGTCTCCGGGCCCGATGCCGCGGCCCTCCTCGCCCGGATGATGGTGCGCGACGTCTCCACGCTCAAGGTGGGGCGGGTCGCCTATACCTGCTGGTGCGACGACGGCGGCAAGGTCATCGACGACGGCACCGTCGCCCGGCTGGGCGCGGACCACTTCCGGGTCACCGCGGCCGATCCCACCCTGCACTGGTTGCAGGTGGCGGGGCGCGGCTTCGACGTGGACATCGAGGATTCGAGCACCCGCCTGGCGGCGCTGGCGCTCCAGGGGCCGACCTCGCGCGCCGTCCTGCGCGCGGCGGTGACCGGCGCCGGCCTCGACGCTCTCAAGTTCTTCGGCGTCACCCGCGCCCAGATCGGGACAACCCCGGTCTGGATCAGCCGCACCGGCTACACCGGGGATCTCGGCTACGAGGTCTGGTGCGAGCGCGGCGACGCGCTGGCGGTCTGGGATGCCCTGATCGAATCCGGCCGGCCGCACGGCATCGAGGCCGCCGGGCTCGACGCGCTCGACGTGGCGCGGATCGAAGCCGGCTTCATCCTCCTGGGTGTCGACTACTTCAGCTCTAAGAAAGTCGTCCTCGAATCGCGCAAGTCGACCCCGCTGGAGCTCGGCTTCGGCTGGATGGTCGACCTGGAGCGCGGCAACTTCATCGGCCGCGACGCCATCGCCGCCGAGAAGACGCGCGGCTCGATCTGGCAGCTCGTCGGCCTGGAGGTGAGCTGGGAGGAGCTGGAGGCGCTCTATGAGGGCTTCAACCTGCCGCCCAGCCTGCCGGTGACGGCGCGCCGCGACGCGCTCCCGGTCTACAACGACGAGGGTCTTCAGGTGGGGCAGGCGACCAGCCATACCTGGTCGCCGATCCTCAAGAAATACCTGGCCATCGCCTCGGTCCACCGCGGCTATGAAGCGAAGGGAACCAAGCTGCAGATCGAGCACACCGTCGAGTACGAGCGGCGCAAGGTCACCGCGACCGTGGCGCCGCCCCCCTTCTTCGATCCGGAGAGGAAGCGCAAGCCATGACCGGCACGAAGTACGATGCCATCGTGGTGGGCGCCGGGCACAACGGCTTGGTCTGCGCGGCCTACCTCGCGAAGGCCGGCCGCAAGGTCCTGGTCCTCGAACGGCGGCACCAGGTCGGCGGCGCCACGACGAGCGAGGAGATCCATCCCGGCTTCACGTTCTCCTGCTGCTCCTACGTGGTCTCGCTGCTCCGGCCCTGGATCATCCGGGACCTGGACCTGCCGCGCTACGGCTACGAGATCCTGCCGCTGGAGGCGACGGTCACCCCGTTCCCGGACGGGCGGTGCCTGGTGCGCGATTCCGATCCGGAGCGGACGCGCCGCTCGATCGCCAGGCTTTCGCCACGCGACGCCGAGGTCTACAAGCGCTTCGGGCAGGAGATGGCCGAGCTCGGCCGCCTGATCAAGCCGCTGATCGACGACGTGGCCCCCGATCCGCTCTCCCGCGATCCGCGTGAGCTCCTGCGCCTCGGCCGCCTCGGCAAGCACCTGCGCGGCCAGGGGGACGAGTGGCTGTTCGCCAACGCCAAGATCATGACGATGAGCGCGGTCGACTTCCTCTCCGAGTGGTTCGAGAGCGAAGAGCTGATCGCGCCGATGGCGGTCTCCGGCATCATCGGCACCTTCCTCGGCATCCGCTCGCCCGGCACCGCCTACGTCCTCCTGCACCACTACATGGGCGAGATCGACGGCTCGTTCCGCGCCTGGGGCCTGCCGAAGGGCGGCACCGGCGCCATCGCGAACGCCATGGCCCGCTCCGCGCGCGACCTCGGCGTCGAGATCCGCACCGAGGCGCCGGTCGCCCACCTGCTCATGCAAGGCGAGCGGGCCTCCGGCGTGGTGCTCGAAAACGGCGACGAAATCCGCGCCAAGGTGGTGATTTCCGGGCTCGATCCGCACCGCACGTTCCTGAAGCTCGTCGGCGAGGAGCACCTGGAGCCCGGGCTGGCGCAGCAGGTCAAGCGGTTCAAGATGCGCGGCTCCTCCGGCAAGGTGAACCTGGCGCTCGACGGGCTGCCGCGGCTCGCGTGCCTGCCGGAGTATGGCCCCCACCTGCAGGGGGGCATCACGATCGCGCCGTCGATCGACTACCTGGAGCGCGCCTACGACGAGGCCAAATACGGCGCCTTCTCCCGCAAGCCGTTCATGGACATCCTCATCCCGTCGCTCACCGATCCGACCGTGGCCCCTCCGGGGAAGCACACGATGTCGATCTTCGTCCAGTACGCCCCCTATCATCTGAAGGAAGGGGCCGCCGACTGGCCGAACCAGCGCGAAGCGTTCGGCGATGCGGTGATCAATACCCTCTCCGAGTACATGCCGGATTTGAAGAGCCTGATCCTGCACCGCCAGGTGCTCTCCCCCTGGGATCTGGAGCAGATCTACGGCCTGACCGAGGGCAACATCTTCCACGGTGAGCTGTCGCTGGAGCAGCTCGCCTTCCTGCGGCCCATGGCCGGCTGGAGCCGCTACCAGACGCCGGTCCAGAACCTCTGGATGTGCGCCTCCGGCACGCATCCCGGCGGCGGCATCATGGGCGTGCCCGGTGCGCTCTGCGCCCGGACGCTGCTCGGCAAGAGGGCGGTCTGATGGGCTTCGACGTCATCGTCATCGGTGCCGGCCCGAACGGGCTCGCCGCGGCGGCGCGCCTCGCCGGGGCCGGCCGCAAGGTCGCCGTCCTGGAGCGCGCGGACGCCCCCGGCGGCCTCTCGGCGCGGATCGAGTTCCATCCCGGCTACGCGGTGCCCGGCCTGCTGCACGACGAAGCCCTGGTGCCGCGCGCCGTCGCGGAAAAGCTCGGCCTCCCCGGGCACGGCTTGACCTTTCGCCAGTCTCCGGCCACCTACATCGCGGAGAGGAACGGCGCCGGCCTCCTCCTGGCGAGCGACACCGCCGCGGCGGCCGAGGCGATCGGTGGGCGTTCGAAGAAGGACGCTCAAAGCTACCGGGACTTGCGCGCCTTCCTTGGCCGGATCACGCCGCTCCTCGCCGCCATCCTCGCCGAAGCGCCGCCCTCGATCGCGCCGCGGTCGGCGGGTGACTTCTGGCAGATCGCCCGGCGCGGCTTTTCGCTCCTCCGGATCAGCCGCAAGGACCTCCTGGAGCTGGCCCGCGTCGCGCCGATGTGCGTCGCCGATTTCCTGAACGAGCGGTTCGAGACGCCATTCCTCGTCGAAGCGCTCGCGGCGCCCGCGGTGGCTTCCACCTGGAACGGCCCCTGGTCGGCCGGCACGGTGACCCATCTCCTGCTGCGCGAGTGCGCCGGGGGAGAGGCCCTGGCGGGAGGCCCGCCCGCCCTCATCGCCGCGCTCCTCGCCGCCTGCAAAGCCGCCGGAGCCGAGCTGCGCACCGGCGCCGAGGTCGCGCGCCTCCGCCTCGCCAAAGGCAAAGTGGCCGGTGTCACCCTCACCTCGGGCGAGACGCTCGACGCGCCGGTCGTCCTCTCCTCGGCCGATCCGAAACGGACGATGCTGAAGCTCCTGCCGCCGGGAACCCTGCCGCTCCGCATCGAAGAGGACTTCCACCGCCTGCGCAGCCGGGGGAGCGCCGCGAAGGTCCACCTGGCTCTCTCGGGTCCGCTGGAGCTCCCGGGAGCGGAGGGCCGGCTCGACGAAGCGATCCACATCGGCGGCGGCCACGTGGACGACCTGGAACGCGCCTTCGACGCCATCAAGTACCGGCAGTTCTCCGAGCGCCCACACCTGGAGATCCGCGTCCCGACCGTCACCGATCCCAGCCTCGCCCCGGCCGGTCACCACACCGTCTCGATCCTCGCCAGCTTCGCCCCCTACAAGCTGGATGGCGGCTGGACGCCGGAAGCCCGCGAGCGCCTGGGCGACGCCGTCCTCGACGTCCTGGAGCAGCACGCCCCGGGAGTGCGAGATCGCCTCGTCGCCCGCGAGGTCCTGACCCCCGCCGACCTGGAGACCCGCTACGCCCTGACCGGCGGCCAGCTCCACCATGGCGAGATCGCCTTGGACCAGCTCCTCATGATGCGCCCCGTCTCCTCGACCCCGCGCTACGCGACGGCCGTCCCCGGCCTCTACCTGGGAGGCAGCGGTAGCCACCCGGGCGGGGGAGTCCGGCCGACGGCGGGGCTGCTGGCGGCGGAAGCGGTGCTGGGGGCCTGAGCAAGGTCCGGATCAAGATTTTCGAGCGCTGACCGTCAGAGCTTCTTTCCCTTCGCAGCCTGCCCGGCGAGCAGGAAGGTCTTCGGATACTTTCCTTCCCCGCAGATCTTGAACGAACCGAAGTCCTTGTACCAGAGCCCCTCTGGGGCCTCGGGTTCGGCCTCGCGCCAAAGTTTCAATCGGTAGAGGTCATCGGCGGTGATTTTCCGTTCGCGAAGACGCTCGAACAGATGGTCTCGCAACGCGACGGGCAAACCGGTCCACTGGATCTTCGGCATCAGTCACCGAAGGTCATGCGGGCCAGCTCTTCCTTGAGCCTGCGCTGCTCCTCCGGGTCGCGAGCATGCACCAGATGGTCCGCCAGCTCAAGGAAACGGGTCTTTTCCTGCTCCCTTGCTTCCAAGCCCGACTCGATCAACTCGACCAGGATCCGGTTGGCACTCTTCCTGCTCGACTTCGCGAGCGACTTGACACGGTGGGCGATGCCTGGAGGGAGACTGACACTTTGACGGACAGGCCTGTCGAGGGTTTGCATGAGGGGATGGTACACCGAAGTGCATCAGACTGCACCGGTGTGGGCTCGGCGCAAGGTCGCCGTGCGGTGGCTTGCTCCGGTGTCCCTGCCGGCTCAGGCCTCCGGCACCGCCGGCTCATCGCCGAGTTATCCTCCGAGAGCCACGGCGAGAAAGGGGGCTTCCATGAGGTACGACGCGCAGCAGGCCACCATCGAAGGCTGCTGCCGCCTACTGGTGGCGGAGCAGGTTCTTGAACCGCTCTCCATGGAAGAAGTGGAGACGGAAGCCTGGAACGTGTACGAGCTCGCATCGCTGGTCGAGGGGCACCTGCACTTCCAGCTCCCTGCCATCTCCAGAGAGGCACGCCGTCACATCGAGTGCCTCGTCACCTACGACGGTGAGCCGCTCGCGAGCCCACACGGCGGGTATCGCACACCGTACTGGCTGCTCACCGGCGGCCGGCGGGTGGGAACCTTCGCCATCGGCACGCTGATCTCGGGGATCGATCTGATCTCCATCTCCAGCCTGTACGTCGAGCCGGCGATGCGTGGGCGCGGTCTCGCTCGCCGGGCCCTCGAAGCGGCCTTCCGGGCGGCGGTCACAAGCGGTGCCGGGGGAATCCGGCTCGATGCGAGCTGGACCTGGCAGCCTTCGGTGCGCTTCTATGCCCGCATCGGGATGTGGGTGAGGATGTGGAAGCACAATCTGGTGTTCACCTGGCAGCAGAGGCTGCCGCCGTATCGCGTCGAGATTGGAGAGTCGGAGGCACGCTTCCTGATCCAGCAGGGCGAGGGATGGCGTACCGCGGTCACCGCCCGGCATCTCGGCGACCGCCTCGGCTGGGAGCAGGAGGATCTCGAAGGCCGGCCACCCGACGAGGCGTACCACTGCGCTCCCGGAACCTTCGCGCTCCACCTCGCCTTGGCCGGGTGGCCACTCATCCGCTCCGACGAGACCTGGGAGCGCCGCCACCACTGGTGCGACTCCGGCCAGCCCGAGGGCCTCGCCTACAAGATCGAAATCTTCGAGGCTGTGGACCGCCAGCGTGGCTTTGACGTCCGCACCCCGCGCATTCCGGGCATCCAGTACCGCGATCTCGACGAGATCTGACGCCGGCCCCGTGTGTGAGCATCCCCGGCCGACGGCCGGGCTGCTGGCGGCGGAAGCGGTGCTGGGGGCCTGAGCAAGGCTCGGCTCCGACGCCTCCAAGATCCCTGCAAGCGCCCCCCTGGGAGCGCCGGCGTCTCGCCGGCATTCAAGAGAACGGGCCGAAGGCCCGGCCTTGATCGGCCCGCAAGCTGTTAAGATTTTCTTCCAGACCAGGGTTGGCGGCGGAAGCTGTGCTCGCGTCCTGATCGATCCAAAGCGCCACCAGCTCAGGCGAGGTCATCGATCCACGGAGATCCTTGATCTTCTTCCGGGGAGGCTGTATAAAGCCTCTGTGAAAGCGACAGATCTCTCCCAATGGGAGTACGGAGCGACCCCGGAGCAAGTCGCCGCGCTGCAGGAAGCTGTCGAGCAAAGGTACCGCCGGCTTCGCCGCACCGGAAAGCTCTTGACAGTCTCGACGGCCGAGCTGAGAAGTCGCCTTGAAGAAGGCGCTCTCCCTTTTTCCGCGAGCCTCAGATGACTGCGGGTGTTGAAAACAGAGGAGCGCGTCGAGTGTTTGCCGGCGCTCGTCGAGCTGGCAAAGTAGCTCCCTCCGCCCAGGTCAATGACGCCGTTCGCGCCGAGTTCGAGCACCGCCGCCGCCAGCGGCTTCTCGTCGAGCTCCTCGACCAGCTCGACGCAGAGCATGGGCCGGTGGACGAGTCCCTGGTCGAGAAGTACATCGGGCTTCTCGTGCGCTTAGCACCGAGGCCCCCTCACCCTTTCTCACTCCCCACCGGTCCCAAGCCGAGCACCGCTTCGTAGACGGCCTCGGCCGCGTTGAGGAGATCGACCACGAGCCGCTCATCCACCTCCAGATACCCCTCGTATTCGAGCGCATTGCGGCGTTGATGGCAGGTTGCCAGCACCCGCCAAACGTCAGGCCCCAGGCCGAGAGTATGGGGCAGCGCCTGGAAGGCGAGATAGCGACTGTCCGAACGGAAGCCGCACCAACGCAGTGCCGCGAGAGACAGTGCGTGGGCGGCGTTGTAGGCGAGGTCGAACCGGCTCTCCAGGGCCAGGGCCGGATTCCCTGCATCGGTGAGCCGGCTCCGGGCGGAACGCACCAGCCCGTCGATCTCCGCCTGAGCCCCTGGCTCTCGTTTGAGCTTGCCGATGCCGGCGAGCCGCTCGAGCTCAGGCGAGGTCATCGGCCGATCCAATCACAGAGACCTTGGGCTGAGCGTGGACCTTGGTGACGAATGGATTGCCCTCGGCCAGCTTGCGCTTCCACTCCGCCGCGGTCGCCAGGCTCACGTGGACCGGCCGCCCCAGCGCCGTTTCGGCCTCCTGGAGGGCTCTGTAGAGCTCCGGGTAGGCCACGTCGTCGGAGATCACCATCAGATCGACGTCGCTCCGGGCCGTATCTGATCCCTTGGCGATCGAGCCGTAGACGAAGGCCGCCTGAATGCGGTCCCGGAAGGGCGCGAGCGCCTCCTCCAGCGGGGCGGCGAGGCCGATCGTCTTGACCACCAGGCCGTGCAGCTCGGTGAAGACCGGAGTGTCGCGGTTGGCCTGGTAGTGCTTCTGGTTGCCGGTCCGGGTGACCGTGACCAGCCCGCTGTCCGCGAGGCGCATCAACTGGCGATGCACGGCGCCGGTGCCGGAATCTGCCAGGGAGATGAGCTCGTTGCCGCGAAAGCTCCTCTCCGGCTGGCCGAAGAGGAGCCCGAGCACCCGCTGCTGGACGGGGGTGAAGAGCGCATCGGCCAATCTCGTGCCCGGAGCGGTGTCCGTTCCCATATTGGGAAGGATAGTTCCCGAATTGGGAAGGCGCAAGCGCGGAAGAGCGCCGTGAGCCGCCCCGGCTCTCCTCTGCTACGCTCCCCGGTCGAGGGCTTGGCCGAGGGCCGCGGCGAGAAAGGGGACTTCCATGAGGTACGACGCACAGCAGGCCGCCATCGAAGCCTGCTGCCGCCAACTGGTGGCAGAACAGGTGATCGAGCCGCTCGCGAGCCCTCACGGCGGGTACCGCCGGCCGTTCTGGCTTCTCGCCGATGGCCGGCGTGCCGGTACTCTCGCCATCGGTACGATGATTTCGGGGTTCGATCTGATCTCCCTCTCGAGCCTGTACGTGGAGCCTGCGCTTCGCGGGCGCGGCCTCGCCCGTCAAGCCCTCGAAGCGGTCTTCCGTGCTGCGGTCGCGAGCGGTGCCGGGGGGATGCGGCTCGATGCGAGCTGGACCTGGCAGCCTTCGGTGCGCTTCTATGCCCGCATCGGGATGTGGGTGTGGATGTGGAAGCACAATCTGGTGTTTACCTGGCAGCAGGGGCTGCCGCCGTATCGCGTCGAGATCGGAGAATCGGAGGCGCGCTTCCTGATCCGGCGGGACGAGGAATGGTGTACCGCAATCACCGCCCGGCATCTCGGCGACCGGCTCGGCTGGGAGCAGGAGGCTCTCGACCCTCCCGACGAGGCGTACCACTGCGCTCCCGGAACCTTCGCGCTCCACCTCGCCCTGGCCGGCTGGCCGCTCATCCGTTCCGAGGAGACCTGGGAGCGCCGCCACCACTGGTGCGATGCCGGCCAGCCCGAGGGTCTCGCCTACAAGATCGAAATCTTCGAGGCCGTGGACCGCCAGCGCGGCTTTGACGTCCGTACCCCGCGCATCCCGGGGATCCAGTACCGCGATCTGGACGAGATCTGAGCTGCGGCTACGACGACCCGGGCATGAATGCCCGGGCTAGCAGCGGCGCCGGGTGAACCCGGCTTTCAAGCCCCATTCATGGGGCGCTGCTGATAGCCCGGCGATTCATCGCCGGGTGGTAGCCGCCGGCCTCGCAGCTTATCCGAACGGTATTGGTCCTCACCCACGTTCACCCCGCCGCCCGTTCCACCCGCACCCGCCGCACCCGTGGCTCGAACCGCCGGGGCTCCTGCCATTCCTCTTCCCAATCGGCGTGCCAGGTGGCCGGGAGCAGGAAGTAGCCTTCGCCGTCTCCTTCGGCGCCGACGAGGGCTCCTCCTCCGGTGAGGGCGAGGATGCCCTGGAGGGCGGCGATGTAGGCGCGGAGGGGCTCGCGGCGGGAGAAGGGGCGGCGGATGCGGGTGATGCGGTCGGCTTCTTCGAGGGCGCCGGGTGCGAGATGCAGGCCGGGGGCCAGGGCGTTCAGGTGGCTCTGGATGGTGGGCGGTGCCGGCTCTTCGCCGGATTCGGGCGGTGGCGAGAGGAAGAGCTGCGGGAAGAGCCAGTCGTCGATCTGCCCCATGAACTCGCTCGCCATCGGGCGGCCTCCCAGCGGCGCGCGCGGCAGGAGGAGAGACAGGATCGCCTTGGCGTAGACCTCGACCGAGCCGCGCGGGGGAAAGACGGGCGCGGTCCCCTCCGGCGGCATGGGGATGTACGGGAGTCCCCTTTCCTGAAGGTGGTCCAGGTAGCCGGTGGCTTCCCGGTAGCGGAGCCAGCCGGACCTCCCCGACGAGACCCAGGGCGGCTGCGGGCCGCGCAGCGAGCCGGCGAAGGCGCCCCGGGTCATCCGGATCTCGACGAGACGGGCGCGCAGCGGCTTGCTCTCCAGGCGGACCGGGGTCAGCGGGCCGTTGACGGCGGCCAGGCAGAGGCGGCTGTCGGCGAGGATGGGGTCTTCCTGCAGCCAGGTGGCGAGAGCGGTCTTGGTGAAGGCCTCGGCGCGCCGGGCGACCCCGATCGAGCCGTCCGGAGCGAGCTCGAGGACGGCACTGGCGGCCGAGGCGCGGTCGCGCGGTACTCCGGGATCGATTCCGAGGACGAAACGGGTGGTGCTCGTCATTCCCAAGCGATCTCCTCCTTTTCTCCCATCGGCGCCGAGTCGTGCCGGGAGAAGACGTACATGCAGTAGCGGGAGGATTGTGTCAGAAGGACACTACGGCACGGAAGAGGGGAAGTCGCGTGCGGAGAAAAAAAGAAGGGACCCGGAGGGGGTCCCTTGCGAGAAAAGGGGTTGAGGCTGTGGGGCCGGATGTCGCCGACCGGGTCGCGGGGCGGGGTGACCCGCCTGTGATCTGGAACGAAGGAAGCGGCGCGTCCCCCTCACCCCCGGCCCTCGCTCCCGGCGTCTGCGGTACGATGGCGCGCCATGTCACTGCGCGTCACCATGGTCGGCTCGGGCACCTCGACCGGGGTGCCGGTGATCGGTTGCCCGTGCGCGGTCTGCACGTCGGACAATCCCAGGAACAAGCGGACGCGCCCGGGGCTCAAGCTGGAGATCGGCGGCCGGATCGTGCTCGTCGATACGCCGACCGATCTGCGCGTGCAGGCCCTTCGCTTCGGCCTGCCGCGGCTGGATGCGGTCCTCTTCACCCATCCCCATGCGGACCACATCTTCGGGCTCGACGACATCCGGATCTTCAACTTCCGGCAGGGGGCCGCGATCCCCTGCCATGGATCGGAGGCGACGCTCGCCGCTCTGCGCCGCACGTTCGCCTATGTGTTCGAGGCGGGGCAGGAGGGGGGCGGCAAGCCGCAGCTCGACCTGATCCCGGTCCGCGAGCCGTTCGAGCTGCTCGGGCAGACCGTCGTGCCGGTGCCGGTGTGGCACGGCTCGATGGAGGTGTTCGGCTACCGCCTCGGCGGCTTCGCCTATGTCACGGACTGCAACGTCATCCCGGAGGCGAGCTTCGACCTCCTCGCCGGGGTGGAGATCCTGATCCTGGACGCTCTGCGCTACCGGCCGCATCCGACCCACTTCTCACTGGCGGAGGCGATCGCGGCGGCGGAGCGGATCGGCGCCCGCCGCACGATCTTCACCCACTTTTCGCACGACGTCGATCACGACGCGCCGGAGATCTCCCTGCCGGCGGGTGTGGAGCTTGGCTATGACGGTCTCACCTTCGACGCCGCCTGAGAGGCCGGACCACCGTGCTCGCCGGCCGCCGCCGTGATCGCCTCGAGGTCCTGGACGGCCGGCACGAGGAAGTCGTGCAGCACGCAGCGCAGGCGCGATTCGACCTGCTCCCGTTGCTTCCGGGCCCGGCTCAGCCGGGCGGCGACGCTCTGCGAGCGGGCGAGCAGGAGGCGCCAATCGGCGGCGAGCTGCGCGAGCTCGTCCCGCTCCTCGGATGAGAAGACCGCCGGGCCTTTCGTCGTCTTCAACATGGCGTCCTCCCGGTGCCGGCCTCGCGGCCGTCGGGGAGGAACGGATCGCGGATCTCGACGATCCGCGGGGCGAGGGAGGAGAGGATGAGGAATGCTGCCTGTTGATCTGTGTCTATCCGAATGAAGGTGTTAATTGTGGCGCAATGTGCCACAAGCGCAGAGGTGCGTCAAGCCCCACAGGCCAGATGGTCCTCACTCCAGGCTTCGCCGCATGACAGCAGAGCCCATCGAGCCCGCGCCATGGCCCGGCGGGCCATGATGGGGACACCGTCCGTGTTCCCCCTGAAGGATCTGATATTCTCTGATATGGGAATACCTCCCGCCGCCCGCGCCCTCGTTCCCGTCTCCCTCCATCGGTGCGTGCCGGTATTCGGAGACGGCACGAACAGAGCGCCAACCGGCCTCGAAAGGGGGCAGACTAGGGCGTCGGGTGGAAACATGCGCGGGCGCCTCGCGTCCATTCCGGCCGGAGCGCGGCCCGCGGCAAGGAGGATCTCATGTTCCGGAAAGGGAGAAAAGGCATGACGGCGGCCATCCTGGCCGTGCTGCTGGTGGCCCCGCTCGGCGCGGCCGAAGCCGCCGGAGGCACGGCCGGGCCGCCGGCCGATCCGTGGTCGCGGCTCACCGGCTGGCTGTGGGAGCAGGCGGGGAACGTCACCGCCTTCTGGGCTTCGGGCGAGGAGGGGCCGTATATCGACCCCGACGGCAAGCCGGGGGCCGGCGCCGCCCAGATCGACGAAGGGCCGTATGTCGATCCCTTTGGATAGAGCTGGTGGCTGAGAGATGCCGGACGGGCGTTCGGAGGACGCTCCATCTCCGCGCGCCCGTCCGCCGGTTTCAGATCCATGCGATAATGCACCGCCGTAGCAGACGAGCTTTCTCTTTCCCCGGGGAGGACGTGGATGAGCCACCTGTCCGAGCAGGATTTCGCCGACCTGTGGAACGACCGGCTGGAGCCGGCGGAGATGCGGCGTGCCGTGCGCCACCTGATGACCGGCTGCGAGGTCTGCCGCGCCCGGCTGCTGCGGGGTACTCCGGAGGAGCCGTCCTTCTGGGGGCGCGAGCGCCCTCCCGAAGACGCCTACGACGCCGCGATCGACCGCGCCTGGAGGAACACGCGCAAGCTGCTGCCCCGTTGGAACAAGGAACGCGAGCATCGCGACCGCGCCCTCGAGCCGGGCCGCGAGCTCACGCCCCGCGAGCGCCAGGGGCGGGGCGTCTGGGCACATGTCGAGATCTACCTGCAGCGCGCCTTCGACCTCCGCTACAGCAATCCCGCGGAGATGCTCCGTATTCTGAAGGACGTGGTGCAGGTGGCGGACCGGGGTGATGCCCGCGCGCGTGCCTTTGGGGACGCCTTGCTGCTCGACCTGCGGGCACGGGCCCGGGGCGAGTTGGCGAACGCTTACCGGGTCAACGAGCGGTACGCCGAGGCGAGGTCGGAGTTCGAGACCGCGCACAGTCTTCTTGATGAGGGGACCGGCGATCTCTTCCTCCGCGCCCGTCTCTGGGACATGGAGTCCTCCCTTCAGCGGACCCAAGGACGCTTCGCCGACGCCGTGCAGCTCCTCAACGATGCTCATCTGGGCTATGCGAAGCTCGGGGAGCGCCGGCTCGCGGGAAGGACCCTGATGAGGAAGGCTACCTGCCTGGGAATTGCGGGCAAGCCCCACGAGAGCGTGGGAGTTTACCGGCAGGTCCTTGCGCAGCTCGACGCGGAACGTGACACCGAGCTCTTCGCGATCACGCAACAGAACCTCCTCACCGCCCTGGTCGAGGCGGGGCAACTCGGCGAGGCGGGGCGGCTGCTGGTGGAGGGCGGTCTGCGGCAGCGGTTCGCGGACGATCCGCTCGTCCTCCTGCGCATCCGCTGGAGCGAGGCGCGGATCCTGGCGGGCCATGGGCGCCTCGCCGATGCCGAGCGGGTCTTCGGCGACGTACGGGCCGGTTTTCACGAGCGGGGCCTGCTCTACGATGAGGCGCTGGTGGGCATGGACCTGGCGGTGGTGCTGATCAAGCAGGGCAAGGACCCCTGGAATCTCGCCTGGGAGCTCTACACGGCCTGCGGCCGGGTGCACGGTTTCCAGCCCGGGGCCGGCGAGGCGCTCACGGCGTTCGAGGTTCTGTGCCGGCTCCAGGTGGCGACGGTTCCCTGGGCGGAGCGGATCCGCGATTTCCTCGGCCGGCTTCAGCATTTCCCCCGGCTCCGCTTCGAGCCCGAGAAAATCCTCGTCGGGTAGGCTCGGCCAGCTTCTCTGTGCGGGCGTGTTGTCCCGTTTTCGATCTCCTGTGTACCTCTAGAAAGTGAAAGCCTGTCCTATTGCCCGGCTCGGCTCTTTCCGGAGGTTCTTCCATGACACTCATGCGCCTCACGTTGCTCGGCTCGGCCTTGCTGAGCCTTTTCCTCCTCTTCCCTTCCGGCGTGCTCGCGCAGACGTGGGAGGACCCTATGGACGACCCGAAGGAGGACCCGGGCTCGACCGAGGACCCCTGGACCGACGACAGCGAATCGACCCTCGGCCTGGATGTCGAGCCCTTCACCGGGGACCCCATCTACCTGGACGATCCGGCCGACTACTCGGCCGGGGAGATCGGGAAGGACCCGTCCTACGGCTACTCGGCGGCCGAAGGACCCGTCAAATGCACCAGCTACGCCGGGGAGATGGTGAAGCCGGTCCGACTGAGCGGTGATTCCCCCCGGTACCTCTCCTATGCCCTCACCCCGCGGATCCTGATCGGCGCGTCCCCCGACGCCGCCTGCCACTTCGTGCCGACCACCGCGGAGGCTTTGAAGGACAAGTGCCAGACCGCCCTGACCAACCCCGCCGCCAACCCCAAGGACTTCCGGACGGTCCTGCCGGCGCTCAAGGCCGCGGGCCTCAACAAGATCCGTCTCTGGGTGGCCCTGGGCCACGCCAAGGATGCCGTCAACTCCCCCTTCCTCCAGGAGAATGGCTTCTACGTTCTCAGCAAGAAGAACCAGACCTACTTCGACCGCCTGGTGGCGGTGGTGAGCAAGGCCAAAGAGCTCGACATGTTCGTGGAGGTCACGTTCTTCGCGCCGTTCGAAGGATCTCTGGTGCTACGACAACGTCTTTTGGGAGATCGCAAACGAACCGGAAAACCAGAAGGTCAACCCGACCTACGTGACCCTCTGGCAGAAGGACATGATCACCGAGGTCGTCGCAAAGGACCAGCGCCCGCTGCTCAAGTGGCCCCACCTGATCGCCGTGCAGCCGTTTACGAAGAAGGGCGCCGCCAGTCTCATCGCCGATTCACGGGTGTCCATCCTCAACGGGCACTACACGCAGATTCTGACGGATAAGATACCGACTCTGCCGAACCCACCGGGTACTGAGGAGCAGATCGACTTTGGAGCGCTCCAGATCGTCCGCAAGTATGGCAGCGCCGCCAAGGCACTGGGCTTCAATGAGGGCAAGATCACGCCGCTCGGCGGAACCGCCGGGCCGCGGCGCCATCTCAACGGGGTTCTGGACACGCAGAGCAGCCTCGACGCGGCCCGTGCGGAGTCTCTGGAGTTCCTCTTCAGCCTCGGGGGTGTCCTCGACCATTGGGGCTATCTCTCCAAGAACGGAGCCGCCAACCCGGCGGTGGGCAAGATGCGCCAGCAGCTCTCCAAGATGATGGCGTTCATGTCCGGCCTCCCCTTGGCCAAACTGAAGACCTCGGCCACCGACGGCGGCGCCCGCCCTGCCTGGATCACCGGGGGGCTCAATCAATACCCGACGGGTACGGACTTCTGGGATGAGGTTACCGATTCCCAGCGCTACTGGGCGGCTCTTCAGACCGATTCCAGTCTCGCGGCCGGCCGCCTGTTCCTGCTGTATGCCCACAACAGCACCCGCCGGTGCTTGAATGATCAGGACTTCACCGCGAGCGGTTGCCCGAATACCAACCCGAATCCCCAAGGAACCCCCTCCCGGCCTTACATGGCCCTGGGGGGCTACGATGCACGCGTCTGGACACCCGAATCGGGTGTTCGCTACACCGCCAGCTTCACCGTGGATCTTGGCCCGAAGACCGGGACCTTTGACGTGACCTGGCTTCGGCCCTTGGATTTCCAGCCGTTGAAGCAGCAGGTGCTGGCTTGGCGGCAGACGAGCTGCAACCTGGCAAACTGTACGGTCTGCGCCGGCCCAGGCGGCTGCACCGTCGCCTATCCCGAGGGGTACGACTTCGATATCATCCTCAGGATTTAGCAACGCCCATAGAGAGGTCCAACATGTGTGCACGCAGCCTGCTCCTTCTCGCTGTCGGCCTTCTTTCCATGGCCACCGCCGCCGGTGCCCAGGCTTTTGGCCAGCCGTTGACCGCCGAGCAGGTTGCGTGCGAGGAGCGCCAGCTCGAGCGGCTGGTGCACCGCATGGTGGCCGGTTTCAATGGTTCGAATCTGTTCCTGTGGCGGTCGTCTCCGGGCGGCGGGCTCTACCGGGGCCTGGCCAGCACCAGCGAGCTCCGCTACGACTTTGACGGTGTGCGGTACCGGAAAGAAGTCCAGCTCGCGTTCGACCTGCTCTTCAAGGCGGATGAAGATTTTATCGACCCTCGCCGGCCTCGCCTTCCCCAGGCCACCCTCGTGCGGCGGGACGCTGCATCGAACGTCCATCCGACCCCGCCCGACCGGCCGTACATCGGCGTCTATCTCGACGTGGCGCCCGAGGTGCCGGATCCGACGAGGCCCGGGATGCTGCTGCGGATCACCGGCGATCCAGCCGTCGGGGCGGACGACCGCGCGGGCCGGGGCATCGCCATCGCCGACTTCCTGAGCGCGTGCCATGGCGAGATCTCTGCATTCGATCTCGCGGTCTATCAGCTTCTGGCACGCACGGTGCGCGTGTCGCAGTGCCTCTCCATTGGAAATTGCTTCGCCGGGCTCAACAGCTTCAAGAGCACCATCTTCCGCGGGGTCGAGCCGCTCTCCTACAGAATGAACGTCGTCAGCTACCTGGTCGCCTGCTACGATGACGGCCACTGTTCCTATGGCGAGTCGCGGACGGCGTTGCTCTTCCGTTTCCAGATAGACCCTGCGGGGAGGCTCATCGGAGGGACCGCGGAGGCTCTGCCCTGGTGCCTGGAGCCCACGCAGACGAGTTGTTCACGTGACGGCAACCCGGGCTTCGCGGTCTTCGTCATGCCCCCGATGACTCCGGGTGGGGAGCCGCAGGGTGAGCCGGCCTTTCAGCGCGCGGCTCGTCTCGAGCTCGAGTTCGAAGGCAGCGAGAGCAACATCCTGTACACCACGATCAACTGGGTGGACCTGCTGCAGGGCACCACGTGGAGCGGGGGGTTGGTCGCGGGTCCTGGCGCGCCGGGGCAGGAGTGAGCATCCCAGCCGCGGTGAGGAAGCCCACCGTCACGCAGCGGTAGGCCCTAAACTCGGGGGAGCCACCTAGCCCCAGGGGTCGAACATCGAACCGTACGCCCGCGCTTCTTTCAGCCGCTTCTCCTTCCGCTTCGCCTCGCGGCATGCCTCCGGGCTGGCGATGTCGGACAACGAGCCGCAGCAGGCGGAGACCAGGCGCTCGAGATCGTCGACGGTCACGTCCTCCGCGGCATCCGGCACGGCCTCCTCGAACGCCGTCAGGACGTCGAGAGCGACACCGGTGCGATCCGCGATCTCCTCGGCCGTCCAGCCCGAGCTTTCGCGCAGGGCCTTGAGTTTGGGGCCCGACTGCGTAAGGGGATGCGGTGTGGGGCTCGCGAAGCTGGTGCGGCGCAACGCTCTCACGATCTCGCTTCTCTTCTGGCGAGGGCGGGGTTCGGGCTTGTTCAGCTCGATGCTCCTGCAAAGCTCTTCCAGCAGATCGTCGTCGGTCGGCATGACGACATTCTTCCACGCAGGGGTGCCGTCCACAATTCCCGAGCGGCTCACCCCTCGGACCGCGGAGCGGCGCGATCCTTCGTGAGCCCTCGCTGGATGAGCCGGGCCGCCGCCGCGGTATCGACGATGCCGAGCTGGAGGAGGATGTCGATCACCTTCTCCTGCATCCAGGCCTCGGTCAGCGCTGACGGAGTCTCCTGGGGCTTCTCCTCCGGTGGGGCGGCCGCCGGCGGGGCGGCGGAGAGCTCGTAGGCGCAGGCGAAGAAGTCCTTCCACTCGATCTCCAGGGCGGTGCAGATCATCAGGACGTGCCGCACCTGCAGGGTGATCTTCCCCTTGAGGATCTTGTTGAAGAGCGAATCGGCCACCCCCATCTTCTTTTCGAGGGAGCGGATCGAGGCTCCCTTGCCGGCGACCTGGGTGGCGAGCAGGGCGACAAGGCGCGACACCTCCTCGTCCCACGGATCGGCGGCACCGGTGGTCTCGACGTCGCTCATGCCGACGAGTATACAGCGGCCGGCTCCACGCTGTGGAGGGTCGGGCGGCGGAGCGTGGCAGGGCGGGCTTCAGAGACCGTGAGATCCAGGCTCTGGGTTACCCTAGGGTCCACCATGACGGTCTCACCTTCGACGCCACCTGAGATCCGCATCCCGACCGGCCACCGCGCGGGCGGCCGGCTGCGGGTTCCTTCCTCCAAGAGCCTGACCAACCGCTACCTCAACCTGGCGCTCCTGGGCCGGGCGCCGCTGGTTCTGGAGCATCCGCTCCTGTCCGAGGACACCCGCCTGTTTCTGGAGGCTCTCAGGGCTTGCGGTTTCCGGGTGGAAGAGGAGGGGGAGCGGGTGCGTCTGGAGCCCGGGGTTCCACCGGCCGGCGAGGTCGAGATCTTCTGCGGTGCCTCGGGGACCATGCTCCGCTTTCTCGTGGCCACGCTCGCGGCGCTCCCCGGCCGCTGGCGCCTCGACGGCATACCGCGGCTGCGGGAGCGTCCGGTCCGCCCCCTGGTCGACGCCTTGCGGCGGCTGGGGACGCGGATCGACTATCTGGCGGCCGAGGGGTTCGTGCCGCTGCGCATCGAAGGGGGGACGCTCGGCGCCGGCTCGACGGTGCTCGACGCGGGGGAGTCGAGCCAGTATCTCTCGGCGCTCCTGATGGCCGCCCTCCGCGCGCCGGGCGAGGTGATCGTGGAGGCCGAGGCGCTGACCTCCGAGCCGTACGTGGACGTCACCCTCGGGGTCGTCGAGGCGTTCGGCGGTCGCATCGAGACGCTCGGGCCGCGCCTCTGGCGAGTGGTGCCGTCGCCTCTCGCGGCAGGACGGGTGGAGGTCGAGGGGGACTGGTCGGCCGCCGCCTATCCGGCCGCCGCGGCGGCGCTGACCGGCGGCGAGGTGACCCTCACCGGCCTCCTGCCGGCCTCCCGCCAGGGCGACCGCGGTTTCGCCGATCTGCTGGCCGGGATGGGGGCCGAGGTGGCCTGGGACGGCGGCGTGATGACCGTGCGCGGGCGCGATCTCCGCGGGGTCGAGGCCGACCTCTCGGCGATGCCGGACCAGGTGCCGACGCTGGCCGCCCTCGGCCCGTTCGCCCGCGGGACCACCCGGATCTTCAACGTCGCCCATCTGCGCATCAAGGAGAGCGACCGCCTGGAGGCGATGGCGACCGAGCTGCGCAAGCTGGGCGCCCCCGTGGACGAGGGGCCGGACTGGCTGCGCATCCCGGGGGATTGGGCGGACGGCGCCCCGTCCGAGGCCGGCGAGGTGCGGATCGATCCGCGCGGCGACCACCGGATCGCCATGGCCTGCGCCCTGGTGGGGCTCCGCCGTCCGGGCGTCGTGATCACCACACCCGGCGTGGTCGCCAAGTCGTATCCGGAGTTCTGGCGGGACTTCGCGGCGCTGCTGCGCTGAGCCCGCTTCCGCACACGCAGGTTTTTCCCCGCCCCATCTTTTGCGGTAGACTCCCCACGTTTAACGTATTTTGGGGATTCCATCCATGCGCACGTCTCCCTCCTCGGTGGAGCGTCTGGTCCACCCCTGCCTCGATCCGCTTCCGGATGCCGGCGAGCCCGTCTCCGGCCGGTTGTTGACCCATCAACAGCGCCTGGGGGTGCTCCTCCAGGCCGCGGGGCTTCTTGCGCTGCTCGACCGGGCCGGCTGGGGGTTGCCGGACTGGGAGGCGGCGCGCCTCGGCCGCGGCGGTGGGGGCGTCCGGCTCTTCGTGGGCGGCCGGTTGGGTCCGCCGCGGACGCCGCGGCCGTGCCAGGAGCTGCTGCGCGAGCTGCTCGGCCGGCTGTTCGGTTCCAAGGAGGCCGATCTGCGCGGCCCGGGAGCGGCCAAGCGCGCCGCCCGGGCTCTGGCCGGGCATTGGTGCCCGTCGCTCGTCCCGCTGGCGCCGGATGAGGCGGTGGCCCAGGTTCTGGACGCCGCGCCGTTCCTCTGGGAGCCCTCGTTCGGGGCGGACCGGGCGGCTCTCGCCGGGGAGATCCACCGGATCGATCCGGACGGGGCGGACGAGGAGACCGTCCTGCTGTGGATCGCCGGACCGCGCATCTTCCGGCGCCAGGTGCGCGCCGCGGCCACGGGGCTCGCGGAGGCGCAGGCTCTCCTGGCCGGCGGGGAGGCGCGGCGGCTTTGGGACCGGGAGGAGGAGGGGGAGCCCTGCGCCCTGGCCGCCGCGGGCCGCTGGCGTGCCGCGCTGGCCGCCTGGGAGCTGCGGCCTCCGGTGCGCGAGGCCGAGCGGGTGGAGCGCGCCCGGGCTCTCATGGCTCTCGGCCGCTTCGAGGCGGCGCTCGTGGCGCTGGTGGGGCTCGGCTCTCCGGCCGCCCTGCTGGCGCGGGCCGAGGCGCAGATCCGGCTCGGCGAGCTCGCCGCCGTGCTCGCGGCGCTGCGCGAGCTCAAGAAGGCCCGCCTGAGCCCCGAAGAGGCCGCCGACCTGGCCGACGTCGCGGCGCGCACGTTCGCCAATCAAGGCACGCCCGAGGGGGCTCTCCCATGGCTGCGGCGGGCTCTCTCCACCGCGGGCTCGGCAGGCACCCGGGCGGGCCTGCGGGCCCGCATCGCCGCCGCGGCCGCCGCCTGGGACCGGGGAGAGCCGGCCGTCATGGACCGCTTTCTGGAGGAGAGCCGCGCCGCGCTCGACGAGCCGGACCTCGCCTGGCGCTGGCATCAGGTACAGGCGCTCCGCGAGCTCGAGGACGACGACGGCGCGGCGCGGGCGGTCGCCCACATGGAGGCGGCGCTCTCCCGCCGCCGCTTCCTGCCGCGCCACCTGGCCGCCGACCTCTGGAACGAGGCGGGCCGGGCGCGCGCCGCCGCGGGCGACCTGCCGGGTGCCGAGCGCGCCTTCCTGCACCAGGTGCGTCTCCTGGAGGGGTGCGACGGCCCGCGCAAGGCGACGCTCGCCCTGTTCAACCTCGCCGAGATCCGCCTGCGCCGCGGCCGGCTGGCCGGCGTGCGGGAGATCCTGGAGCGCTCGACGGCCGAGAACCGGCGGACCGGCAACCAGCGCGGCCTGGCGCAGGATGCGGAGCTGTGGGCCCGCCTCGAGCTGGTCCTGGGGCAGCCCGAGGCCGCCCTGGAGGTCTGCCGGGAGGCGCTGGAGGAGCAGCAGCGCCATGGCCATGGCCCGTGGCGGCGCTTCGAGCTGCGCCTGCTCGCCGCCCGGGCTCTCGGCTGGCTGGGCCGGCCGGACGAGGCGGCCTCTTCCCTCGCCGGCATGCCGCCCGGAACGCTGCGCGAGCTGGAGCCCGAGGAGAGGCCCGCGCTCTACGCCCTGGGGGGCGACCTGCCGGGGGCCGGCCGGGAGACCGAGGCGCTCGCCGCGCCCGCCCTGCGCGAGCTGTGGGGGTCACTCCTCGCGGGCGTGGTACCGGCCGAAGCCTGGTCCGCCCTCTCCCTCCTCGAGCCGTTTCGCGCCGCCCGGCTCGTGGTGGACGCGGAGCTCTGCCGGCCGGGGACGGTGCCGGTGGACGTCCGCCGGCAGGCGGGCGCGGTTCTGCGCGGCGCCGGGAGCCTGCCGCTGGCGGACGCCCTGGACGCCCGTGACGGCGGCGCCTGGCAGGTGGCCGCCCTCCTCCTGGCTCGCCTGGCGCACGGATCGGGGCCGCCGGCCAGGGAGGACGAAGACGCCGTCCGGCGGGAGCCCGTGCCTCCCCCGGGAGCCCGGCGGCTGGGCCGGGACGGGGAGATGGTGGGAGAGAGCGCCCTCTTCCAGGCGGCGTTGGCGCGGCTCGACCTGCTGGCCGGCGACCGGAATCTCTCGCTCCTGATCCTCGGCGAGAGCGGTACCGGCAAGGAGCTCGCCGCACGCCGCACCCATCGCGCGAGCCCGCGCGCCGCCGCTCCGTTCGTCGCCGTCAACTGCGCGGCCCTCTCCGAAACCCTGCTCCTCTCCGAGCTGTTCGGCCATGCGCGCGGCGCTTTCACGGGCGCCGACCGGGACCGGCTCGGCGTCTTTCAAACGGCGGACGGTGGCACGGTTTTTCTCGACGAAATCGGCGATTTGCCGATGGAGGCGCAAGGAAAGCTGTTGCGAACGATCCAGGAAGGAGAGATCCAGCGTCTCGGCGAGAGCGTGCCCCGCAAAGTGAACGTGCGTGTCGTGGCGGCCACCCACCGTGACCTGCCGAGCATGGTCGAGGTGAAAGAATTCCGCCTCGATTTCTATCACCGTCTCCGCGGCGGTTGCGTCGAGCTGCCGCCTTTGCGCAGCCGGGGCGACGACGTGCTTCTCCTCGCCGAGCGCTTTCTCGAACGGACCGGTGTGCAACTGTCACGCGAGGCACGGGGCCGCCTGATCGGCCACCCCTGGCCGGGCAATGTCCGCGAGCTCCACAACGTTCTCGCGGCGGCCGTCGCCCTGGCCGGTGGCGGGCGCATTCTCCAGCCCGAGCATCTCGAGCTGCCGGACAGCGGGCCGCCGGCCGGCCTTTCCTATCAGGAACAGATGGATGCGGCGCGGCGCCGCGCGGTCTTCGGGGCGCTGGAGGCGTGCGGTGGCAACAAAGCCGCGGCGGCCCGGCGGCTGGGCCTTTCGCGGCAGGGTTTGCATCATCTCTTGCAAGAGCTCGGCACGCCACCCAAGCCGCCGCGCCGCTGATCGCCGGCCTCTCTCGGATCGCCGGGGCGATCGATCAGTGCGCGCCGGCTCCGAGCGGCGCAAAGTTTTCGTGCAGCGCCGGCCGGAGAAGCTCCGCCACCCTTTCCAACCCCTCCTGATCGGTCGTATCGAAAGCGGCCGGCGTGTGCGCATCGAGGTCCAGCACCGCGACGAGCGCACCGTCCGGAGCGAAGATCGGTACGACGATCTCCGAGCGCGCCGCGGCGTCACAGGCGATATGGCCGGGAAACGCATGGACGTCGGGCACGAGCTGCGTGGCCTGCTCGCGCGCCGCGGCGCCGCAAACGCCGCGATCGAAGGCGATCTCCAGGCAGCCGAGCGGGCCTTGATAGGGTCCGACCCGCAACAGGCCGGGAGCGACCACGCGATAGAAACCGACCCACGACGCGTACGCCAGGCGTTCCTTCAGGATGCAGGCACACGTCGCCATGGCCGCGATCGGATCTTCCAAACCCGCCAGGACGGCGCTCATCTCCGCTGAGATCTCGCGATAAAGCTCCTGCTTGCCGTGTTTATCCATGGCGGGATCATACGCGAAGCGGCTTCCGAATGCGCGCCGGCGCGGCTGGAATGCAGTGTGGAATGGCGGGAAATCACCTTTCGTTGTGACGTTTCTCGTTCGGACTGTTGACATGTCGTGGAATGTTCTCGATAATCGCCCCGTAAGGTCAGGTGTAGAAGTGCAGAACGCAGAGTGATCTACCATCCAATCCATCCTAGGAGGCGAGGCCCAAAATGGCAGAACCCGTCGGTAACCAAGGCAAGCTCTATACGCTTTCCGAGATCTCCCAGAAGTCCGGCATTTCCATGCCGACTCTTCAGCGCTACAAGAAGATGTATCAGGCCCGGATCCCCGCCGAGGGAAAGGGCCGCAAGCAGCGCTATCCCGAGAGCGCCCTGCCGGTCTTTGAAGAGATCCGCAATGAAAACCTCGGCCGGCGCGGCCGGCCGCGCAAGGACCCGAACGCTCCGCGTCCGGTGAAGTCGACGCGCGGCCGCAAGCCGGCCGCCAAGCCCGCCGCGAAAGCGGCGGCGGCTCCGGCACCGGCGGCGGCTCCGGCGCGCCGTGGCCGCCCCCCCGGGAAGAAGTCCACTCCTGCTGCCGCGGCACCGGCGCGCCGTGGCCGTCCGCCCGCGGCCAAGCCCGCCGCCGCCGCTCCTGCGAAGCCGGCTGCCAAGGCCAAGCTCCTGACGCTCACCGAGATCAGCAAGCAGGCCAAGATTTCCTATCCGACCCTGGTGCGGTACGTCCGCATGCACCTCGACCGTCTGCCCCATGAGGGCAAGGGACGGGCGCGGCGCTTCTATCAGGAGGCGGTCGAGATCTTCCGCGAGCTGCGCGGCGAGAGCGGGCGGGGTGGCCGCAAGCCGGCCGCTGCGGCCCAGCCGGCGGCCAAGCGGCGCGGACGTCCCCCGGGCTCCGGCAAGAAAGCCGCGGCGGCGCCCGCGGCGCAGGCCGGTGCGGATCCCAGCCTGTTGCAGCGGCTGCGGGAGATCGAGAAGTCGCACCTGGACCTGGAGAAGCGCTTCCGCGAGCTCGGCAAGGGCCTGCAGAAGTTCTTCCGGTGATCCTGTAGGGGCAGGTCTCGTGCCTGCCCTTTTCCTTCATGTTTACAGGTGATCCCAACCGAGCGCCGGGAGGGGCTGAGAGACGCCCTCCCGGCGGAGCGTCAACTGTTTCGATCGGGTGATCCGGCCAATCTTTCGGGCTCCTGAAACCGCCGGCTCGATCCCTTCCGGAAGGGTGAACAGAAGCACGTAATCCTCTCCACCCCCCAGAGCGAGGGCGAGAGGATCGGCGCCGAGCTCCCGGCAAGCCTCATCGAAACGATCCGCGAACGGGAGCGCCTCCTCGCGGATTTCGGCGCCCACGCCGCTCGCCCGGCAGAGGCGGCGGAGATCGATCGCCAATCCGTCCGAGACGTCCATGGCGGCGCCCCGGTGGTCCGCGGGCTGTTGGCCGAGCCATTGGCCGAGCACGAGCTGCGGCTGTGGGCAGAGGTGCCGGCGCACGGCGCGCCGTGCCACCGCCGCCACCGTGGGGCTCATTGTTCGATCGTCCGGCAGCTCCACTCTCCGGCCCAGCAGGCGTGCACCCCGGGCGATCCATCGCTGTCCCACGGCGGACTCTCCGATCGTTCCTCCCAGCCAGAGGGCATGGCCGGGCCTGGCTCCTCCGCGGTCGAGGAACGCTCCATCGGGAGGACGCGTTCCGATCAGCGTCAACGTCGCCACCGTGCCCGCGGGGCTCCGCGCCAGATCACCGCCGGCGAGAAGGGTGTTGAACGATCGGCACGCGTCGAGGAAGGCGCGGAAAAAACGGCGGTGGTCGAAATCCCGTTGCGTGGAGAGGGCGAGAAAGGCGTACGCCGGCTCGGCGCCGGTGGCGGCGAGGTCCGAGAGGTTGACCGCCAGGAGGCGGCGCGCCAGCAGGGCCGGATCGAGATCCGCCACGAAATGGATACCGGCGATCTGGCTGTCCACGGTCACGGCGAACGGGCCGCCCGCGGGAAGCACGGCGGCATCGTCACCGATCAGGCAGGGATCGAGCCGCGCGCGAAGCCAGCGGAGCAGCCCGTCCTCGCTCACGTGCGTCAGGCGTGGGCGGCTTGGGGTTGATCTTTGGCGGCCACCGCCGGCTCGCCGGGCGTGGTCTCGCCGGGTGTGGTCTCGCCTGGCCCGGCTTCGATCAGGGGGCGGTCGAGCAGGGCGAGCGGGAGGACGTCTTCCATGTGCTCGACGAAATGGAAGGTCAGGTCCTTCTTGATCGTGTCCGGGATCTCGGTCAGATCGCGCCGGTTGAGCTTCGGAACGATGATCGTATGGACGCCCGCGAGCTTGGCGGCGAGCGTCTTCTCCTTGAGCCCGCCGATCGGCAGCACGTCGCCGCGGAGGGTGATCTCGCCTGTCATCGCCACCCGGCGGTTGACCGGCCGCCGGGTCAGGACGGAGAGGATCGCCGTACCGATCGTGATGCCGGCGGACGGGCCATCCTTGGGGATCGATCCCGCGGGGACGTGCACGTGAATGTCGTGGGTGGAAAAGAAGTCCGCCGCCACTCCGTGCGCGCCGGCATAGGCGCGGGCGTAGGAGAGCGCCGCCTGCGCCGATTCCTTCATCACGTCGCCGAGATGGCCGGTCATCAGGATCTGTCCCTTGCCCGGCACGGCGACCACCTCGATGAACAACAGATCGCCGCCGACCGCGGTCCAGGCGAGGCCGGTCGCCACGCCGACGCGGTCGCGATCGAGCAGCTCCTCGCTGAAATGCTTGCGTGCCCCGAGGAGCTCCTCCACCTTTTCCGGGTCGATCACGATCCGTTCGGCTTCGCCGCGCGCGACTTTCACCGCGACCTTGCGGCAGACCGCCGCGAGCTCCCGTTCGAGATTGCGCAGGCCGGCTTCCCGGGTATAGGCCGAGATGACGGTCTTCACCCCTTCGTCGGTCAGGTCGATGTTCTCGTCGGTGATCCCGTTTTCCCGCATCTGCTTGGGAATCAGGTGGAGGCGCGCGATCCGCATCTTTTCCTCCGCCGTGTAGCCGGAGAGGCGGATCACCTCCATGCGGTCGAGAAACGCCGGCTGGATCGGCTCCAGCATGTTGGCGGTGGCGATGAACATGACGCGTGACAGGTCATAGTTCACGCCGAGGTAGTGATCGACGAAGCTGAAATTCTGCTCCGGATCGAGCACCTCGAGGAGGGCGGACGACGGATCGCCGCGATAATCGGCACCGATCTTGTCGATCTCGTCGAGCACGAAGACCGGATTGCTCGTGCCGGACTGGCGGATCGCCTGCACGATGCGGCCGGGCAGCGCTCCCACATAGGTGCGGCGATGGCCGCGGACCTCGGCCTCGTCGCGCACGCCGCCCAGGGAGATGCGGACGAACTTGCGTCCCATCGCCCGGGCGATCGAGCGGCCGAGCGAGGTCTTGCCGACGCCCGGAGGACCGACGAAGCAGAGGATCGGGCCGCGCGAATCGGCCTTGAGCTTGCGCACGGCGAGATATTCGAGGATGCGCTCCTTGATCTTCTCGAGATCGAAATGGTCCTCGTCGAGCACCTGCTGCGCGTGCTCGAGATCGAGATCGTCGGCCGACACCGTCTCCCACGGCAGGGCGGTGAGCCAATCGAGATAGGTGCGGATGATCTGCGTCTCGGCGCTCTCCGGATGGCTCCGTTCGAGGCGGCGGATCTGGCGTTCCAGCTCCTCTTTCCCCTCGTCGGACATCTTTTTGTCCTCGGCGAGGCGGCGGTAGCCGGCGACCTCCTCGGTGAGCTCTTCCCCTTCCCCGAGCTCCTGCTGGATCGCCTTCAGCTGCTGGCGCAGGAAGTACTCCCGCTGGCTGCGGTCCATCTCGCCGCGCGCCTGGGAGGAGATCTCCTGCTGCATGGTGAGCACCTGGATCTCGCGCGCCACCATGTCGCTCACCCGGCGCAGCCGGTCGATCGGATCGACGGTTTCGAGGATGCTCTGCGCCTCGGTGGGTTTCAGGTCGAGATTGCTCGCGGCGAGGTCGGCGAGGCGGCCGGGATCTTCCAGGTTGGCGGCGATCACCATGACCTCGGGCGAGATCCCCTTGCCGAGGCCGACCGCGCGGTCGAGGCTCTCCTTGACGCTGCGCAGGAGCGCTTCGACCTCCAGTGTGCCCGCCGGCAGCCGCGGCTCCTCGATCGGCTCGATCTTGGCCTGGAGATACGGCTCCGTCTGCGACAGGTGATGCACGCGCGCCCGTGACAGGCCTTGCACCAGGATGCGGATGCGGCCGTCCGGCAGCTTGAGCATCCGCATGATCACCGCCGCGGTGCCGATCGCATAGAGCTCCTCCGCGCCGGGGTTGTCGAGCGCCGGATCGCGCTGGGCGACCAGCATGATCACCCGGCTCTCGGCGAGCGCCCGGTCGACCGCGAGGACGCTCTTGTCGCGCCCCACCGAGAGGGGAAGGATGATGTAAGGAAAGACGACCGTGTCTTTGAGCGGCAGGACGGGAAGGACGTCGGGGATCTTGATGGCCTCGTCGTTGGTCTCGCCGGGCGGTCTGGTCATTCCTTGGCCCCTTCCTCGGGCTCCTCGACGTGCAACGCGCGAGCCTCCTGACGCTTATCTTGAATTTTCGGGAATTCCACCGTCAAGAGGCCGTCTTCCAGCCGGGCGCTGCCACGATGGGTGTTGACCGGCGAAAAGATATGGATCTCGCGCAGGAACCGGCCATGGCCGCGCTCCATGCAATGGAACTTGATGGGCTGGCCCGCCGGCAGGGGAGTGTTCTTCACGCCGGACAGGATGACGCGCGTGCCGCGCACCTCGACGGCGAGGTCGGCGGCGCGAAAGCCGGGGACCTCGGCGAGGATCAGGACGGCCGCCGGCGTCTCGACGATGTCGATGGCCGGCTGCCACTCGCCGACCGGCAGGTGGCTGTCGCCGATCTGCACCGCCTCCTGGAAGAGGCGGTCGAGCTCGGCCTGGAAGCGGGAGATGAGGTGCAGCGAGGCGAACTTGGCAGCCATGGCTCAGGCCTCTTTGTCGACGGGCAGGAGCGGAGTGAGCACGTCCATGAAGGCGCCGACGTCCTCGAACCGGCGGTAGACCGAGGCGAACCGGACGTAGGCCACGGGGTCGAGGTGGCGCATCTGCTCCATGACGAAGGCGCCGATCTCGCGGGTGGAGATCTCGCGGTCCTCCCGGTCGTGGAGCATCCCTTCCGCCTGCTCGACGATCGCTTCGAGCCGTTTCAGCGGGACCGGCCGCTTCTCGCACGCCTTGAGCAGCCCGCCCAGGAGCTTCTTGCGGCTGAACTCCTCGCGCGAGCCGTCGTGCTTGACGACCATGTAGGGGATGTCCTCGATCTGCTCGTACGAGGTGAAGCGGCGGCCGCAGCTCACGCACTCGCGGCGGCGGCGGATGGTGGCGCCGTCGCGGCTCTCGCGCGAATCCACCACCCGGTCACGGTTCTCGGAGCAGAAGGGGCACCTCACCGCCGGACCCCCCCGGCCGCTCCGGTCACCCGGCGGGGCCTGCGGCTACCCCTTGGCATGGAGTGCGATGTTGAGCCGCAGCAGGAGCTTCTCCAGATGAGCGGCGTCCTTGATGTCGACCTGGAGAGCGTGGACCGCTTCGACCACCTGGTTCTGGTCGTCTTCCACCTGGAAGCTGACGAGGAGGCGGCGCGCGCGCTGGAAATCGGCGCGCTTCAGGGTCATCTCGACGTTGCGCGAGAGCTCGCTCTGTCCGTTGGAGGGTGCCGCGGCCGGCGCCGCCGGGGGCGCGCTCGCCGAGGGGCCCTTGGCCATGGCCTGGCTGCGCAGCTTCTCGAGCTCGCCGAGGACGTCCATCGAGCCCTTCGGCTTCGGCCGCGCCGTGGCCGGTGGTGGCGGAGGCGCCGCGGCGGCCGGGCGGGGTGGTGCCGGTGCCGGCGGTGCCGGAGCCGCCGGAGCGGCCGGCCGGGGTGCGGCGGCAGGCGCGGGCGCCGCCGGTGCGGCCGGAGGCACCTGCGGATGCGCCTGGGTCGGAGGCCGGAGCTGCGGTGCGGCCGGCAGGACGGGGCCGGTCGGCAGGACGGGCCGCGGCACCGAGGAGGTGGGCGGGCTCACCATCTGATTGGCCAGGGTCGGGGGCCGGAGCTGCGGCGTGCTCGGCAGCGGGGGCGCGGTGGGCGCGGGCGGCGCCGCGGCGGCCGGGCGCGGGGGCGCCGCCGGGCGCGGCGGGGTCGCCGGCGCGTCCGAGCCGCGGGCGAGACGCTTCTTGAGCGCCAGCAAGGTGACCTTCGAGACCTCCTTGAGCGTCTCGAAGACCCCCGTCCCGGTGACGGCCGACGCTTCCACCGAGGGCCAGTTACCGCGGTTGAGCGACTGGTTCATCTCTTCGACCGAGCAGATGTCCGGCAGGTCCCGCTTGTTGAACTGGAGGACGAGCGGCAGGGTGTCGGCCGACAACCCCATCTCGGCGAGGTTCTCCTCCAGGTTGCGGAACGACTCGATGTTGGCCTGGACCATCGGGCGCTGCGAGTCCGCCACGAAGACGACCCCGTCGACTCCCTTGAGCACCAGCTTGCGGGTGGTGTTGTAGAACACCTGCCCCGGCACGGTGTAGAGCTGGATGCGCGTGTTGAAGCCGGCGATGGTCCCCACGTCGATGGGCAGGAGGTCGAAGAACAGCGTACGGTCGGTCTCCGTCTCCAGGGACACCATCTCACCACGGGATTCTCCCGCGGTGTGGGCGTAGATGTAGTGCAGGTTCGTCGTCTTGCCGCAGAGGCCCGGGCCGTAGTACACGACCTTCGCGGCCATCTGCATCGTGCTGTAATTGAAGAAGACCATGGTCGACGCGGCTAGATGGGACTCCGGAGCATAGCATCCGGTTCCGAGGGGGTCAACGGCGCCTGACGGATCACGCCGATCGCGACGCCGAGGCGGTCCGGTCGTCGGCGGCGACGGCGGGTCCTTCGGACCAGAGGAGCTCGACCTCCATGCCTTCGAGGGAGTGGAGGGGGGCGTCTTCGCGGAGGATGCGCTCCGCCACCTCTTCGGCCGCGGCGGCGCCGGGGAGGACGCCGGCGGCGCGGTTGCGCCCTTCGCGCTTGGCCAGGTAGAGGGCATGGTCGGCGAGGCTCAGGACCTCCTCGAAGAGGACGGCGTCCGGGTCCTCGGTGCACCAGGGGAACGGCGCCCAGCCGGCCGAGCAGGTCACGGTCGCGGCGCGGTCGACGCCGGTGCGGAACGGCCGGCCGCCGATCGCCTCCAGCAGGCGCTGCGCCAGCAGGGTTCCCGCCTCCCGGTTCGCCCAGCGGCTGACGATCAGGATCTCTTCGCCGCCCCAGCGCACCAGCAGGTCCGACGCGCGGAGCACCCCGCGCAGGCGGCGGGCGGTCTCGACCAGCACGGCATCGCCGGCATCGTGCCCTTCGCGGTCGTTCAGGCGCTTGAAGTGGTCGAGATCGAGCAGGTAGATGATGAGGTCCCGGTGGCGCGGGTCACCGAACGGCTCCCGGTGGTTGCGGACCGCCTGCACCACGTCGGGCTGGATGGTGGATGCCAGGTAGCGCCGGTTGTGGAGCCCGGTCAACGGATCGGTGAACGAGGCGAGCTCGAGGCGGCGATTGGCCTCCGCGAGGTCGCGGGTCCGCTCGGCGACCAGGGCTTCGAGCTGCTCCGCCCGGCGCGCCAGGGTCCGCACGCGGATGCGGACCGTTCCATAGATCAGGCCGGCCAGCGCCAGGGCATAGAGCGCGAACGCCCACGGGGTGCGCCAGGGAGGAGGCAGGACCCGGAACCGGAGCTCGGCCGGGCCGGCGACCACGCCGTCGCCATCCCGGCCCCAGACGCGGAAGGTATAGGAGCCGGAAGGGATGCGGTCATAGAGGACGCGCGCGTCGCGCGTCCATTCCGCCGGGTGGCCCTCCAGGCCGGCGAGCTGGGTCTGGAAGCGCACGGCGTGCTCGTGCTCGAAGCTCAGGAGGGCGAACTCGATCTCGAGGCGCTCCTCCCCGGGACGCAGCTCGAAGCCCGAGGTGGGGGGCCTCTCCCGGCCGTCGACGAGGAGCCGTTCGATCCGCAACGGCGCGGGGCGCGGGGGGCCGGCCCGCCGCACCTCGTACGCGGGATCGAAAATGGCGATACCGGCGGAAGAGCCGCTCCAGATCCGGCCGCGAAGATCCCGGAACGAGGCGTGCGTGAAGCTGATCCCCGGCAGACCGTCCTCGGCGTCGAACGTCTCCAGGTGGGCGTCGTCCAGGGAATCTCCCGCGGGCAGGGTGAGGCGGACCACACCCTTGTCGCTGAAGAGGTAGACGCGCCCGGCCTGATCGGTCAGAATCTGGGAAACCTCCACCTGCGAGAGCCGGGGATGCGCCTCCCGGGTCAGGGCCTGGCAGCTTCCGGGGACCACCCGTCCTCCGCTGAGCCGGATGCGCGCCGCACCCTTCCGGGTGCCGAGCCAGAGCCAGCCATGCCCCTCCGCATCGGTGATCGCCCGCAGTGCGAGCGCGGCCGGATGCGGGAGACAAGGGATCTCGACCGGCTGCCAGCCGTGGCCCGTCCAGCCGGCCACGCCCTCGTCCGTGCCCACCCAGAGAGCGTAATTGTCTCGGGTGCGCATCCATTCGAGGCCCTTCACCTCATGCCCTTGCAGGCCGTCCGCTCCCGGATGAAAGACCTGCCACTTTCCCCTGGCGAAGCGGTGGATGGATCCGGGGACGGAGGCCCAGACCTCGTCGCCTCCCGGTGCCGGGACCGTCCCCAGAAAATACACTTCTCCCGGGGGCAGGGAGAGAGCCCACTTGCCGCCCGAGTGGCGGAAGAGGCCGTAGGCGGTCGCCATCCAGACCACACGTTCCTGTCCCTCGCGGCTCGCCGCAAGGTCGAGAACCACCGGCGACGGGGCTCCGGGGAAGGGAAGGAAGGGTTCCCAGCCGCGGTCCGTCAGGCGTACCGTCCCGTTCGCCGTCCCTACCCAGTAGGTGGTGCGGCCGTCGGGGAAGAGACTCTCGCCGGCGCCGATCACCGTGTCGCCGGGCAGGCCGCTCCGGGAGTCGATGGTGTGCCAGCGCGTGTGATCGATGCGGGCGACCCCTGCCGTGGTGGTGGCCCACAGAGTCGGCTCGCCGGACCCGGAGGCGGTTTCGGCAAGGCTGTACAGATAGCCCGCCGGCAGGCCTGCCGACGGGCCGATCACCTGCCACCTGCCCTCTTCCTCGTCGATGCGCACGAGGCCCGATCCGAAGGTGGCGGCCCAGAGGACCTGCCGTCCTGCCTGGCGGCCCGGAAGCAGGGCCGAGACACTGTCCGTGGGGAAGCCGGCACGGCTGTCATAGCGGGTCCAGCGATCGTCCCGCAGGCGGGAGAGGCCGCGGTCGGTGCCCACCCAGAGGGAGCGCCGGCCGTCGGCCGAGATGCTCTCGGCGAGGCTGCGCACCGAGTCGTCCGGCAGCGTGTTGCGGTGGTCGAACAGGAGCGGAGCGAGAAAGGGTTCCGGCGTCTCGATGCCATCCAGCCGGACCAGGCCTTTTTCCGTCGCGGCCCAGAGCGCAGTCCGCCCGGCGCTGTCGCGCGTCGGGACGAGAGTGCGGACCGACAGCCCCCAGAGGGCCGGCACCGGCCGGCAGACCTCCGCTTCGCAACGCGAGACTCCCAGGTTGGTGCCCACCCAGACGACGGTGCGTCCCGCGTGAGCCATCTCGACGAAGGTGAGGGCGCTCGGACGTCCGAATCTCGGCTCGCTGGCCTGAAAGCTCGACCAGACACCGTTGTGAAGCCGGAAGATCCCGCGCGTTCGCGTGCTGAGCCAAAGGCTTCCGTCGCGCGCCGACAGAATCCGGCTGACCGGGGCGTTCGGAGGATCGGCCGGCAGATCGACGCGCCTCCAGGTGTGCCCGTTGTACACGAAGGCTCCGTCCTGGCTCCCCGCCCAGAGATAGCCTTGCCGGTCGAGGGCGAGGGCGTTCACGGGATGCGCCAGCCCATCCTGCCAGTTGAAGACCCGGAACGGCAGCCATTGGTCCGCCTCGTGCGGCAGGGGAGGCGGCGCCGGCTCCATCACGGCCGGCGAGGGCTCGGTGGGGAAGCCGGCGGCGTGAGCCTCCCCGGTACCCGCGATGCAGGCGAGCAGCAGAAGGAGCGGTGCACTCCGGCTCGATAGGGAGGCCATCCTTGTAGATAGAATGACAGAAATCCTTCAAGTTGTCAGTCCGGCTTCAGGCCGCCTGCCGCCCGCTCCAGGATGGCGCCGGTGTCCGTGCCCGGCGGCAACGTCCCGAACGCCCGCCCGCCCTCGCCGGCCAGGCGGGTGGCGCAGAAGGCGTCCGCGACGGCCGCCGGAGCGTGGCGGACGAGGAGAGAGGCCTGGAGCGCCAGGGCGAGGCGCTCGACGAGCCGGCGCGCCTGGCCCTCCGCCTCCGCCGGATCGAGCTTTTCGAGGTTGGACCGGAGCGTCGCCGCGGAGCGGTCGAGGCGGGTGTCGCCGCCCGCGGCCCTGGCGATCTCCGCGAAGAGGGCGGCGAGCGAAGCGGGGGTCTTCTGGAGAGCGCGCAGGACGTCCAGGCACTGGACGTTTCCCGAGCCTTCCCAGATCGAGTTGAGCGGCGCCTCGCGGTAGAGGCGGGCGAGCGGCCACTCCTCGACGTAGCCGCCGCCTCCCAGACATTCGAGGGCCTCCGCCGCGTGCACCGGCGCGCGCTTGCAGATCCAATATTTGAGCACGGCCGTGGCCAGCCGCTTGAACAGCAGGGCCTCCGGGTCGCCGGCCGCCGCCGCGTCGAAGGCGCGCGCCAGGCGCATCATCGACACGGTCGCCGCTTCCGACTCGATGGCGAGATCGGCCAGGACGTTCCGCATCAACAGGTGCTCGCCGAGGAGCCGGCCGAAGCTCTGCCGGTGGCGCGCGTGCCAGAGCGCCTGGACCGTCCCCTGGCGCAGCGACGCGGCCGAGCCGATGACGCAGTCGAGCCGGGTGTGGACGACCATGTCGAGGATCGTCGCGACCCCGCGCCCCGGCGCGCCGACCCGGTGCGCCCAGGCGGAGCGGAATTCGACCTCGCCGGAGGCGTTGGACCGGTTGCCGAGCTTGTCCTTCAAGCGCTGGACGTGGAAGCGGTTGCGCGCCCCGTCCGGCGTGAAGCGGGGGAGGAGGAAGCAGGTCAGCCCCGCGTCCGCTTCCTGGGCCAGGATGAGGAACGCGTCGGACATGGGAGCCGAGCAGAACCACTTGTGGCCGGTGATCTCACAGGCGCCGTCCTCTCCGAGCGGCACCGCCCGTGTGGTGTTGGCGCGCACGTCCGATCCCCCCTGCTTCTCGGTCATCGCCATGCCGCAGAGCGCCCCCGTCTTTTCCCACGAGGGGATCAGCCGCGGATCATAGACGAGGGAGGTGACGCGCGGCACCCACGCGGCGGCGAGCGCGGGCTCGGCCTGGAGAGCCGGAACGATCGAGTACGTCATGGAGAGCGGACAGCCGACGCCGGCCTCGATCTGGGCGAGAGAGGCGAAGAGCGCCGCCCGCGCCACATGCGCGCCGGGCCGCGGCTCGCGCCAGGGGAGCGCATGGAGGCCATGCTCGACCCCCAGGCGCAGCAGATGGTGCCAGGCGGGGTGAAACTCGACCTCGTCGATGCGGTTCCCGGCGCGGTCATGGCTCCGCAGCACCGGGCGGTTCTCATTGGCCTGGAACCCCCAGGCGATCGTCTCGGCGCGCCCCGCGATCTCCCCGAACGCCCGCACCCGTTCCTCCGCCCACTCCGCCCCCTCGCGGCGAAGTGCCTCGACGAGCGCGCGGTCGGAGGCGTAAACGTTGTAGTTTTCGAGCGGCGGGGGCTGGTTGAAGACGGTGTGGGTGGCGTGGGAATCGGCCATGAGGCCAGGATACGCCCCCTCAGGGTCCGTCGCGACTGTCTCGTCTGCGCCGTGCCTGGGAAGTCGCCGGGGACTCCGACTGCACCAAAGTCCAGGCGCGCGCCCCCTGGGACCGCCGGCGTCTCGCCGGCATTCAAATCAAAGGGCCGAAGGCCCGGCCTTTCTGTGAGCGAGCCGCATCCCGGTCCTCTCCGAGAGCTTCGGATCGCCCTCCTCGACGATTCCGATGAAGGGCAGCAACCGTTCGTAGGCGGAGGGTTGCTCGTGTTCCTCTTCTTCTGCGAGGCGGGCAATCGCATCGCGAATCACTTCGGATTTCGTCTGCCCCCGTCGCATTGAGAGCCATTTCAGTGCCACCTTGCTCTTACCGTCAAGCCTCACAGTGGTCATCTCGAGCTCCTGTAACATGGGCAGTGTACCTCCGGCCGGAGAAGCTCGGCCGCCGGGCCGCCCCGGTTGGGCGAGCAAATTCCCCGCCTCCGGCACCGACCGCCCCGGCTGGGCATGCAAATTCCCCGCTTCCTGCACGCTCCGCCCCGGTTGGGGGCCTTGGCCCCCCGGTTCCCGGCCCATTGTCCCCGCGGGGAATCTCTCTGGCCCGGCGGGGAATCTGTTCAGCCCGGCGGGGAATCTGTTCAGCCCGGCGGGGAATCTGTTCAGCCCGGCGGGGAATCTCTCTGGTCCCGCGGGGATTCTGTGCGGCCCGGCGGGGAATCTCATTGTCCCCGCTGGGAATTTGTTCGTCCCCGCGGGGAGGGCCTTGGCCCAACCGGGGGGCTCGGAGCCGCTCCCGGGGATTATGAGCGCGGAGCCAGGGCTATGAGCGCGGAACCGGGGCCGGTGAGATCGGAAGCGGGGATCGAGAGACTGGAACCGGGACCGTTAGGGCCTGTCACGAAATAACTGTCTCATCTGCGATCTCCCCTCGCTTGGGAAGTCATTGATGGCTCCGGCTGCACAAGGTGCCGGCGAGACGCCAGCGCTCCCAGGGGGCGCGGCCGGCACCTCTCGGGGCCGTCGGCGGTCACCGCTGGCTCCCGGGTCAGTGCCAGTGCCCGCAGATGGGACAGTTATTTCGTGACAGGCTCTTAGGTGCGGGACCGGGGTGGTGTCCTATCTCAGTGTTGGTACCGCGGTACCACGGGGGTGCGTGAGGTGAGAGGGGCCGGGCGCGCCCTGAGTATACCGCGGTCGGGAGACGTATGCTCCTCCAAGCTAACCTCTTCGGCAATCGGTGCTAGGCTAGTCCCGTGGACCCCACCACAAGGCGGCTTACCGGGATCGGCCTCGCTCTTACCTTCGCGGGAGTGGTATACGCCATGACCGGGGACGGGATCAAGGCGGCGGTCTCCTTCGCTGGGGTAGCTTTGTGTCTCTTGTGGGGCTTCTGGCCGGATATCCGGTCGCGGTTTGGCGGAATGGGACGAACGCTCCAAGTAGACGTTTTCCTTGATCACCTCTCTTCTCTTTCCGATTCACCCAGAGAGCTGCTGGCGGCTGGTTTCTTGGAGCGCCAGTTCGCCATGCTTCGCGTCCGGAACGACGGCAACAAGAACCTTACAGCCGTCGCGGCGAGTTGCTCCCTGAGGGCCGAGGACGAGGAAATCCGCTGTGCGTGGTCGCTGGCTCCAGGTCCAATTTTTGAGGGGGTTGGCAATCATTCAGCGGACCTTAACGTCGGAGAGACGAGACTGCTGGTATTCGCTCAAGTTTTCCCCGCAGATCACCTCTGGGCTCGCTTGCCCAGGCAGAGACCTATTTACGAGGTGGCAGGGCGTGTGTTCAGTCTCCCATCTAGCGTAGTTCGTTTCGTCGATCTGTCCAGCGAGAGGCTAGATTTTGTAGATAGATCCGTAGAGCTGAGGGTTAGCTTTCTTGCAGAAGGACTAGGTCAAGTGCAAACGCGCGCCATCCGGCTTGATTTCGAAGACGGAAAACCTACTGCTAGGCTGCTGTAGATCGCGCTCGACCGCGCCATCCCGGGGATCTGCTAAGCCCTAAGCAGATCCCGCACCGTTCGGTGCTTGGCTGGTCGAGTCGCCAGTAGCCCGCGGAGTCCCAGGCGAAGGGGATGTTCTCCTTGTCCGTCTCCAGCCCGAGCGCCACCCAGAGCCGGGTCTTGTTGAACGAGGCGCGCGGCCCGCAGGGCCAGCAGAGCGAGCCGCAGCGCCTCTTTCACCGAGTCCGTCGCGGCTTCCCGGCTGGCGGTACACAGGCGTTCCACTACGGCCCATGAGTGATACTCCGGGCAGGTTCTCACCAGCCGGATTCGTTCGGCGGCGCCGCGGCTCTGGAGCCGCCGCCACAGCTCTTCCGCCGCCTCCCGGTCGGTCGCCGACGGCTCCGGGCAGGCGGCGGCGCAGGCGGCTTCGCGCCAGCTCTCGGGGACGGGCGCCGCGAAGGTCTCCCAGCCGGTGGAGAGCTCCAGCCAGAACGCGCGGGCCGCCAGCTCCAGCGCGCCGCGGGCCGCCTGGAAGCCGTCCTCTGATTCGCTCCGGGACCAGTACGACCGCCCAGGCCAGGGCGGCGCCCACCGCGCCGAGGCCGAAGGGTTGGCGGCGCGCCGGGGGCACGGCGAAGTACGCCGCGCAGAGCGAGGCCGCCTCCTCCCGGGCCTGCAGTACCTTGCGGGTGCGGATCTCCCGGGCGGCGAGGCCGGCGTGCGCGTCCATGGCCGCCCGGCCGAGAGCGCCGGTGATCCGGCGGATCTCCCGCAGCTCGCCGCCGGTGATTGGAATGGGGGACGGGGAGATGCGGGGGCGGGGGCGGAGCCGGAGTCTTCCCCCGCCCGACCTCACCCCCCGACCCCCTCTCCCATCGCCCCCCCTTCCCCCGGGAGAGGGGGCGCCACCGCCCAAGACCTTGAAAGTGCGAGGGAAGGGGGTTCCCCCTCTCCCGGCTGGTGGGGGGGCGATGGGAGAGGGGGCCAGGGGGTGAGGTCCAAGGCTCCGACGCCAGGGGACTTTGACGGAGCCCTGGGTGGGGGCCGGAGGCTCCGACGGAGATTGGGCTCTGAGGTTCCCCGGTTGGGGGCCGAAGCGCCCCGGTTGGTCTCCGGCCGCTCCCTGGCGTGGCGCGACCACGCGGGAGTCGGCCACGAAGGCGAGGAAAAGATGGAGCGGGCGGAGCGGAGTCAGAGGGAGGGCACCGCAGACTGGCCCGGCGGCGAGGATGCCGTGCGCCAGCCGCCCCGGCTCGTGGCTGTTCCGCCCCGATGCGGTGGCAGGCCGTTCATCGGGGCGGAGAGGTCTTTCATCGGGGCGGTCGAGCCACGAGCCGGGGCGACTGGCGCACGCATCGGGGCAGGCAGGCCATTCATCGGGGCGGTAGCGTCACGAGCCGGGGCGGATGGCCACCGCATCGGGGCGGACAGGCCATTTGTCGGGGCGGACGGGCCATTCATCGGGGCCGCAGCGCCACGAGCCGGGGCGGATCGGCCACGAGCAGGTCGTCCCCCCTCACGCCGCGAGCGCCAGCCTAGAATGACCACCATGGAACCCGCCCCCCGCATCTCACTTCTGCTCAAGACCATCGATCAGGCCTACGACCGCAAGTCGTGGCATGGCACCACCTTGCGCGGCTCGCTGCGCGGCGTCCCGGCGGTGGAGGCGGCGTGGCGGCCGGGGCCGGACCGCCACAATGTCTGGGAGCTGGCGGTGCATGCGGCGTATTGGAAGTACTCCGTTCTCCGGCGCCTGCGCGGCGGCGAGCGCGGGTCGTTTCCGCTCGACGGGAGCAACTGGTTTCCGCGTCCCCTCGATCCCCGGGATCCGGACGAGCGCGCCTGGAAGCAGGACCTGGCGCTGCTCGGGCAGATGCACCGGGAGCTGCGCGCGGCGGTGGCGGCGCTTCGCGAGGAGGATCTCGACACGGCGCCGGAAGGGATCGCCACGACGGTCTCCGACCTGGTCGTGGGGGTCGCCTTTCACGACATCTACCACGCGGGGCAGATTCAGCTCCTCAAGAAGCTGCGCGGCTGAATCTTCAGGGCTCCGCCGCCCAGAGTTCCCAGCCGCTCTCCGCGGAATAGCCGGCGAAGAAGATCCGGTCCTCCACCGGCAGGAGGCGCGCGCCGTAGGACAGGAGGTAGGGGAGCTCGATCCCCGGGTCGTGGAGCAGGGCGGTGCCTTCGAGCGTGCCGTCCGATTGCCAGAGGCGGGGCTGGTAGTCGTCGTAGCCGTCGATTCTCACCAGGCCCCAGAAGACGAGGGAATCACCGAGGGCCGCCAGAGAGGCCGGTATCGCCCTGTTCCCGTTCTCATCCCCCAGGAGAGGGGCGGTCCCTCCGGGGGTGCCGTCGCTCTGCCAGAGGCTCTGGCTGAACGAGGACAATCCGATGAAGGCGATGCCGTCGCTAAAAGCGGCGGGGGAGCTGAACGGGGTCGCGGCGAGCTTTTGAGTACCGGCGGAGGTTCCATCGCTCGCCCAGAGCCCGGCACCGTTCAGCGGGTCGTAGCTCTGCATCAGCAACCGGTCCAGCAGGGACACCATCCCGGAGCCGGGAAACGAGCGGGGTCCCGGCGCCAGCTCCACGGCTTCGGCCGTCCCTTCCGGCGTGCCGTCGGTCGACCACAGCTCGCGGCCGTGAATGCCGTCGTCGATGAAGAAGTAGAGGTGGCCGGCCAGCTCGGTGAAGGAGGGCCCCGGGGAGTACGGATCGGGGTTGGGGGGGAACCGTACGATCACGGCGGTGCCCTCGAGGCTGCCGTCCGTCCGCACGAGGGCGCGCCGGCCGTCGCGTTCGGTGGCGATCAGCCAGAGCCGGTCCTGAAAGGTGGTCAGCTCGCCGAAACCGGTGAAACCCCGGGCGAGGGAGAGGGCGGGGACGGGCCGGGTGCCGGCCGTGGTCCCGTCGCTCTGCCAGAGCCGGACGCGGCCTCCGGGCAGGGCGGCGAGGAAGTAGATCCGGCCGCCCGCGGCGCGGACGGGCGCCACCACCACCTGCACGCCCGGGGGCGAGAGCTGAAACGTCCCCTCGCTCGTGCCGTCGGTCCGCCAGAGGTTGAAGGACTGCCGGTCTTCCGCGTACAGGAAGATGAATCCGAGCCCGCCCGCCAGACCCGAGGCGGCGTACGGAGCCAGACTGACACCGAAGGGTCCCAGTCCGCTGAGGCGCACCGTGCCTGCCGCCGAGCCATCGCTCGCCCAGAGGCTCCAGGTCTGCGCCGCATCCTGGGCCAGGAAGAGTGCCCGGCCGTTCAACGCGAAAAGGAGCTGCGGAAAGGAGCCGCCGGAGTCGCGTCGCGCGACGTCCAGCAACAGACGGGCGCCGCCGGGCGTTGCCTCCGCCCACCAGGGCTCCTGCCCATGGGCGGCGTCGGCCCCGGCGAAGACGATGCCGTTGGCCAATGCGACGCCCTGGAGCGGTCCGGCGCCGGAGTCGGCCACTTGGACCATGCCTGCCGCGGTACCGTCGCTGCTCCAGAGATGGAAGGGATAGCCGGCGATGAAGAAGGTCCGGCTGCCCTGGACGAGGGGTTGGGTCGGATAGGAGCCGCACTCTCCGGCGCAGAGATCCTCCACCAGGTGCGTCCCGGCGGGCGTGCCGTCGGTCGTCCACGGCTCCAATCCGGTCTGGGAGTCGTCACCGGCGAATTCCACCCGCCCTTCGGCTCCCACCACCCAGCCCCCCACGCCCGAGCAGCTTCCCGGGCAGACGTCGAGGATCATCCGCGTGCCGGCGCGCCGTCCGTTCGTGGCCCACAGCTCCAGGCCATGCTCTCCATCGTTCGCCGGAACCAGCAGGCGGTTCCCCACGGCGGTGATCGGATAGAAGAGAGGTTGCGCGAGGTGGTCGTTCAAGGCGGAGGGGTTGGCGAAGCGCGTGAGGGCGCGGGTGCCGTGGGCCGTGCCGTCGCTCACCCACAGCTCCTGGCCACCGGTGCCGGCCTCGGCGATGAAGACCAGGCGGCCTCCTCCACCGGCGGGTGCGGCGATGAGCTCGAGGAAGCGCGGCGAGCCCTTCCCCGGGACCAGGTCGGCCACCAGCCGGGTGCCGGCGGCTGTGCCGTCCGAGCGCCAGAGCTCCGTGCCGGTGGCCGGGCTGAATGCGGTGAAGAAGAGAAGGCCTCCCGCCGCCTTGAGGAAGGTGGGCCCGGGATGCTCGCCGGGTGAAGGACGCCAGACGACCCGCGTGCCTCCGGCGGTGCCGTCGGTCGCCAGGAGCACCCGGCTGTCCGGCCCGTCGTCGGCGGTGAAGAACAAGGTGCCGTCGACCTCGGTCAGATCGGCCGGATTGCCGTTTTCCAGCCCCGGCCACAGATCGGCGACCAGAGACGGCTCGTCCAACGTTGCGTCCGTGCGCCAGAGCTCGCGGCCGTGGTCGTTGTCGAGCGCCGCGAAGAAGAGAGCCCCCTGGCGCTCCAGCCAGACGGGTCGGACCTCGTTGAAGACCAGCGCTCCCCCGAAGTTGGCCTGGACGGTGCCCTCCCGCGTGCCATCGGTGCTCCAGAGGTTGCCGGAGGCGAACAAGAAGGCGCGGTGGGGGCTTTGGGCGAACACCCACAGGCTGCGGAAGCACTCGTTCGGGCAGCTCTCCACCAGCGGGAAGGTGCCCTCCGGCGTTCCGTCGCTGCGCCACAACCCGGCGCGGGATTCGTCGTCGAGCGCCGTGAACACGGCGACGCCGTTGGCGGTGAAGAACTGGCCGGGAGACGAGCTGCCGGGCAGCGGCTGCGGGTTGACGTCCGCCACCTGGTGCGCGGTGAGCCCGAGCCCAGGCATGGCGGAGAGCAGGAGGAGCGACGCGGCGGCGCAGTGGCGAAGGTGCATCAGAGATCCTTCAGGATCTCTTCCATCATACTCCGGCTTGCTTGTGCAGCCACTCCGTGGCATCCCGCCACAGCGTGTCGCGGAAGGTCTCGCGGAAGAATCCGAAGTGGCCGATCGCGTCGGCGCCGATGTCGCGCGGCGCCAGGTGGCGGTGGTAGACGTCCGCCTCGGAGTAATAGTCGAGCAGCTCCTCGACCGCCGGGCGCGGCGCGTAGGTGTCGTCGGTGAAGCTGTAGGCGAGGAGCGGCCGGCGCAGGCGCGCGAAGCCGGCGCGCTGCTCGTGCGATTCCATCAGGTAGCTCCGCCGCCGTCCCCAGCGTGCCCATTCGCGGGCGACGCCCGCGGGGAGGTCCTCCTTGGTGCCGAAGCGTCCCGGCAGATAGCCGTAGACGCGCGTCACCAAGGGGATCAGGTACCAGTTGAGCGCGATCCGGTAACGGGAGGGGGCCGGCCAATGCCCCCACCAGCCGCTCTGCGCGCCCACCATCAGCAGGGCGTCGATGCGATGGTTGTTCGCCGCCATGCCGGCGAGCTGGCCGCCCACGCTGTGGCCCACCACCAGGAGGCGCCGCGGCTGGAGGTGGCCGGAGATCCAGTCGAGAACCCCGGCCAGGTCCTCCTCGCCCCACTGCCGCAGGCGCGCCCGGAACCCCGCCAGGCGGCGCGGGCGGGAGCCGCCGATCCCGCGGTAGTCGTAGGTCAGGACCGTGAAGCCCCGGGCGGTGAGCGAACGGGCGAAGCCGTCGTAATAACCGCGCCGCACCGCCGTGGCCGAGTTGATCAGCACCACGGGGCGGCTCCCGTCCTCCAGCGCCGCGGCGGGCTCGTAGAGGGTGGCCGCGAGCTCGAATCCGTCGCGCGCCGGCAGGCGCAGGGTCGCGTCGATGCGGGGCACCGGTCGCTCCAGGGGCTCCATGGCCATGTCCTCCCGTCAGATGCGTTTCAGATGCGTTCGATCACCGTGGCGATCCCCTGACCGCCGCCGATGCACAGGGTGATGAGCGCGGTGCCGAGCCCCCGGCGCTCCAGCTCGTCGAGCGCGGTGCCCAGCAGCATGGCCCCGGTCGCGCCGAGCGGATGCCCGAGGGCGATGGCGCCGCCGTTGACGTTGACCCGCGCCGGATCGATCCCCAGCGCGCGGATCGTCTGGAGCGGCACGGTGGCGAACGCCTCGTTGATCTCCCAGAGGTCGATGTCGCCCGGCTCCATCCCCGCCTGCCGGAGAGCCTTCCGCGAAGCCGGCGCCGGAGCGGTCAGCATGATCACCGGCTCCGAGCCGACCGTGGCCATCGCCCGGATGCGCGCCCGTGGCTTCAGGCCCTGCTCGCGGACGTAGTCCTCGGACGCCAGCAGCACGGCCGCGGCGCCGTCCACGATGCCGCTCGAATTGCCGGCGGTGTGGACGTGGCGGATCGCCTGCGCCTGCGGGTAGTGCCGCAGGGCGATCTCGTCCAGCGTCTCCTCGCTGTCCGGAACCCGCGCCGCGCCGAGGGCGACGAAGGACGGAGAGAGGGAGGCGAGCCCTTCGAGGGTCGTCTCCGGCCGCGGATGCTCGTCCTTCTCCAGGACCACCGCGCCGCTCTCCGGATCGCGCACCGGGATGAGGCTCTTGCCGAACCGTCCCTCGGCGATCGCCCGCCCCGCGTTCTGCTGCGACGCGAAGGCGAAGGCATCCACCTCTTCGCGGGTGATCCCTTCGAGCGTGGCGATCAGGTCGGCGCTGATCCCCTGGGGAATCTGGAAGACCTTCTTCCGCAGGTGCAGGTTGCCGCCGTCCTGCCCGGCGCCATCGGCGCCGATCGCGAGGCGCGACATGCTCTCGACACCGCCCGCCACCACCAGCCGCTGCGTGCCCGACATCACTCCCAACGTGCCGAAATTGACCGCCTGCAGGCCCGAGCCGCAGAAGCGGTTGAGCGTCACTCCGGTGACTTCGAGCGGCCAGCCCGCGGCGAGGACCGCGTTGCGGGCGATGTTCGCCCCTTGATCGGCGACCTGGGCGACGCATCCGACGACCACGTCGTCGACCGTCGCAGGATCGAGCCCGTTGCGCCCGGCGAGAGCGTCGAGGGTCTGGGCGAAAAGCTCCTGGGGGTGAATGTGGGAAAGGGCACCCTTGCCCGCCTTGCCGCGGCCGCGGGGGGTACGCACGGTATCGAGAACGTAGGCATGCGCCATGAAAGGCCTCCTTCAGGTAGAGAACGAACGATCGTGCGGTTTTCCTCAGGCCCATCGTGTGACATGTCCGCGCTCCTGCGACAAGGATCGGACGTCAGGGCCGGCAGGACGCGAGGAGGCGCTCGAAGAGGTTGCGGGCGCGCTCTTCGGCGCGGGGATCGCGCAGCAGCCGGTTGGAGTCGTGATAGCCGAGGGTGATGGCGTAGAAGTCGAACGCGAACTGCTCGGGATCGAAATCGGCGCGGAAGTGGCCGGCCTCGACCGCGATGCGAGCCGCCTTGGCGAGGGCGGCGACGCGCGCCCGGTGCGACTGCACCAGGAAGTCGCGCTGCGGGCCGGGCCGGTCGTCGAGCTCCACGGAGGCGGCGATGAGGATGCATCCGCCGGGGGAGTCCAGCGCGTTGACCCAGGTCAGCCAGCGCTCGAACAGCGCCCGGATGCGCGGCTCGCCGCGGGGTGCCGCGAGCGCCGGGCGGATGACCTCGACCTCGAACCGCTCGACCGCCGCCTGGAGCACCTGGAGCTGCAGCTCGTCTTTCGAGCCGAAATGGGAGAAGAGCCCGCTCTTCGACAGCCCCAGCTCGGCCGACAGCGTGCCGATGGTCAGCCCTTCCAGGCCATCCCGGCTCGCCAGACGAACCGCCTGGTCGAGAATGCGCTCGCGGGTCTCAGCTCCCTTGCCCATACGCCGCCTATGATACGAACGGTCGTACTATTTTGCAAGCCCTAGGGCTGCGCAGGGGGCGGAGGCGCGGCCGGTGCCGCCGTGCCGTCGAGGGGGCGGACCCCGGTGACGAAGTAGCCGGTCTCGCCGAAGCAGTCGGTCGGGATGCCCTTGTGCTCCTCATAGGAGAGGGCGACCCGCTGCCCGAGGCTCTGATTGACCTGGGCGGCCACGGCGTCGTCGCGCACCGTGAAGGCGAAGACCTCGGGCATGGCCCCCGGCAGGTTGACCATGGCGAGCTCGCCCTCCCACGTCTTGCAGATCCAT
>Ga0209682_10000017_pt1 | contig 50594 bp, 27 predicted proteins | sample DOMMetBare2Fresh_2_FD_187471 | JGI IMG/M metagenome (GOLD analysis project Ga0209682, IMG submission 187471) | Wetland sediment microbial communities from St. Louis River estuary, USA, under dissolved organic matter induced mercury methylation -... | ecosystem: Environmental > Aquatic >... | reverse complement strand
CCGGCGCGTCCTGAATCTCCCGGCGGAGCGCGAGATCGGCGTCCTCGACAACTTCTTCGAGCTGGGGGGGAGCTCCATCTCGGGCGCCGTCCTGGTCAACCTCCTCCAGGAGATCCTCGGCGAGATCGTCCACGTGGTGGTGATCTTCGACCACCCCACGGTCGAGGCGCTGGCCGCCTACGTGCGCGAGCAGCACACCGCGGCCGTGGCGCGGGTCTGGGGGGTGGCGGCTCCCGCGGCCCTCGAAGACTTCACGGTGGAGCCGCCGCCCGGCCCGGCCGAGATCGAGGAGATGCTCCGCCTCGTCGTCGAGGGCCGGGCGGAGGCGGATTTCGTGGAGGCCGAGGAGCCGGCGAATCCGCCGGCCGTCTTCCTGCTCTCCCCGCCGCGCTCGGGCTCGACGCTGCTGCGGGTGATGCTGGGCGGCCATCCGCGCCTCTTCGCGCCGCCGGAGCTGGAGCTGCTCTCGTTCCAGACCCTGGCGGGCCGGCAGGCCGCGTTCACCGGCCGCGACGCCTTCTGGCTCGAAGGGGTGACCCGGGCGGTCATGGAGGCGCGCGCCTCTGACGCCGCGGAGGCGGAGCGGATCGTCGCCGCGGGCGTGGCCGAGAGGTGGACCACGCGCCGCTTCTACCGCGAGCTGCAAGGATGGATCGGCGGCCGGCTGCTGGTCGACAAGACGCCGTCCTACGCCCTCGATCCGGTGGTGCTCCGCCGCGCCGAAAGCTGGTTCGCGCCCGCCCGCTATCTCCATCTGACCCGGCACCCGCAGGCGACCAACCGATCCTTCGAGGAGGCGCGGCTCGACCAGATCTTCTTCCGCCGGCCGCACGGCTTTTCGCGGCGCCGCCTCGCCGAGCTGATCTGGACGGTCTCCCACGGCCAGATCCTCGACTTCCTGGCGGAGATCCCGGCGGAGCGCCGGCACACGGTGCGCTTCGAGGAGCTGGTGCGCGATCCCGAGCCGGTCGTGCGAGGGATCTGCGACTTCCTGGGGCTCGCCTTCGAGCCCGCCATGATCGATCCCTACCGCGACCGGCGCGGCCGGATGACCGACGGCGTCCACGCGGTGTCGCGCATGCTGGGCGACGTCAAGCTCCTCGCCCACGGCAAGGTCGACGCCGCGGTGGCGGAGCGCTGGAGGCAGTCCGGCGAGCCGCCGCTCGGCGCGCCCACCCGGGCGGTGGCCTCCGCGCTGGGCTATGCGCTCCCCACCTCCTGGGAAGAGGGGGGCGAGGCCCCCGCCTCCTTTGCCCAGGAGCGCCTCTGGCTCCTGGAGCAGCTCCAGCCGGGGACGCCCACCTACAACATCCCGGCGGCGATCCGCCTGCACGGCCGCCTCGGCGTCCCGGCCCTCGCCCGTGTGTTCGGCGAGATCGTGCGCCGCCATGCCGCGCTGCGCACGGTCTTCGCCTCCGAGGGGGGCCGGCCGGTGCAGAAGGTGCTCCCCGTGGCGGCGGACCGGCCGCTGCCGCTTCCGGTCGTCGATCTCGCGGCCCTGCCGGAGCCGGTGCGCGCCGCCGAGGTCCGCCGCCGCGCCGCCGCGGAAGCCGCCCGGCCGTTCGACCTGGAGCGGGGGCCGCTCTTCCGCGCCTGCCTCCTGCACCTCGATCCGCGCGAGCACGTCGTGCTCTACACCATGCACCACATCGTGAGCGACGGCTGGTCGATGGGCGTCTTCTACCGCGAGGTGGCGGCGCTCTACGCGGCCTTCGACACCGGGCGCCCGTCGCCGCTCCCCGAGCTGCGCCTCCAGTATCCCGACCATGCCCTCCGCGAGCGCGAGGGCGTCGGGGAGGAGGGGCTGGCCCGCGACGTCGCGTGGTGGAAGGAGCGGCTCGCCGGCCTGGAGCCGCTGGAGCTTCCCACCGACCGGCCGCGCACGGCGGCGCGCAGCGGGCGGGGCTCCGAGACGGTGAGGGGATTCCGGCGCGGCCTCGCCGCCGATCTGATCGCGCTGGGGCGCGACGAGCGCGCCACCCTCTACATGATCCTCCTCGCCGCCTTCCAGGGGTTCCTGCACCGCCTGGCGCGGCAGGAGGACGTCGCCGTGGGCTCGCCGGTGGCGCACCGTTCGACGCGCGACGTGGAGGAGCTGATCGGCTTCTTCGTCAACACCCTGGTGATGCGCACCGATCTCGCGGGGGATCCGACGTTCCGCGAGCTGCTCGTGCGGGTGCGCCGCACCGCGCTCGACGCCCTGCTGCACCAGAACGCTCCATTCGAGCGGGTGGTGGAGGCCGTGCAGCCGGAGCGCCGGCTCGCGCGCACTCCCCTCTTCCAGGTGATGTTCTCGTTGCAGAACGCCGGTGGCGGCGCCGTCGAGCTCTCCGGCATCACCTTCGAATCGGCCCACGAGCCGACGGTGACCGCCAAGTTCGAGCTGACGCTCCTGTTCGGCGAGTCGCCGGACGGCCGGCTCGGCGCGAGCCTCGAATACGACCTCGACCTGTTCGACCCGGCGACCGCCGAGCGGCTCCTCCGCCATCTGGACACCCTCCTGGAGGGCGCCGTGGCGGCGCCGGACGCGCGCCTGTCCCTGCTGCCGCTCCTCGCGCCGGCCGAGCGCGAGACGATCCTCGCCGCCTGGAACTGCACCCGGGTGCCGATCCCGCGGCTGCCGGTCCATCGCCTGTTCGAGGAGCAGGTGGACCGGGCACCGGAGGCGCCGGCCCTGGTCACCGAGGCCGGGGAGCTGACCTATGCGGGGCTCGACCGCAGCGCCAACCGCCTGGCGCACCGCCTCCGCCGGCTCGGCGCCGGTCCCGAGGTGCCGGTGGTGGTGCTCGCCGAGCGCTCGCCCGGCCTGATCACCGCCCTCCTCGCGGTGATGAAGAGCGGCGGCTATTTCGTGCCGCTCGATCCGGCCCATCCGCGCGAGCGTCTGCAGGCGATCGTGCGCCGCACGGGAGCGCGCCTCGCGGTCGTCCGGGAGCGCTTCTTCGACCTGCTCCCGGACGGGATCGAGAGCATCGATCTCGACGCGTTCGAGCGGGCCGGGGAGGACGGGCCGGCGCTCCGGCCGGAGGGGGGCGCCACGGCGGGGAACCTGCTGTACGTCATGTTCACCTCGGGCTCCACGGGCGAGCCCAAGGGGGTGGCGGTGACGCATGGCAACGTGGTGCGCCTCGTCCGCGGAACCACGTTCGCGGACCTGGGCCCCGGCGAGACGGTCCTCATGGTGGCGCCGGCCTCCTTCGACGCCTCCACCTTCGAGCTGTGGGGGCCGCTCGCGAACGGCGGCCGGATCGCCGTCTTCCCGCCGCACACGCCGACCCTGGACGAGTTGGCGGCCTTTCTGGAGCGCCGGGGCGTCACCCAGGCCTTCCTGACCACCGCTCTCTTCCACCAGATGGCCGAGGAGCGGCCGGCGGCCTTCGCCCCCCTCGCCCGCCTGCTGACCGGGGGCGATACGGTGGCGCCGGCCCTGGCGCGGCGGGTGATCGGGGAGCTCCCCGGCCTGCATCTCGCGGATGTCTACGGCCCGACCGAGAGCACCACCTTCGCCACCGCCTGGCCCTTGACCCCCGAGGAGGCGGCCCGCCCGTCGCTCGCCATCGGCCTGCCGATCGCCAACACCACGGCGCACGTCCTGGAGCCGGGTCTCGCGCCCGCGCCGATCGGCGTCTGGGGGGAGCTGGTGATCGGCGGCGAGGGGCTGGCGCGCGGGTATCTGGGCCGGCCCGATCTCACGGCGGAGCGGTTCATGCCCGACCCCTTCGGGGAAGGCCGCCTCTACCGCACGGGTGACCTCGCGCGGCGAAGACCCGACGGCGTGCTGGAGTTCCTCGGCCGCGCCGACCGTCAGGTGAAGATCCGCGGCTTCCGCATCGAGCCGGCGGAGATCGAGGCGGCGCTCGCCGCGCATCCCGAGATCCGCGAGGCCGCGGTGCTGGTCCGCCAGGAGGGCGGCGAGAAGCGCCTTGCCGGCTATGTGGCGGCCGACGCGGACTTCGCCGGTGACCTGCGCGGCTGGCTCGCCGGCCGCCTCCCGGAGCCGATGATCCCCTCGGCCTTCGTGGTGCTGCCACGGTTGCCGCTCACCCCCAACGGCAAGGTGGACCGGCGGGAGCTCGCGAAGATCGCCCCGGAGCGGAGCGCGGAGGGGTACGTCGCGCCGCGCACGCCGGTCGAGGAGGTCCTGGCCGGCCTCTTCGCCGAGGTCCTCGGTGGCGGCGCCGGCGGACGGATCGGCATCCACGACCACTTCTTCGAGCTGGGCGGCCACTCGCTCGCCGCCACCCGCCTGATGTCGCGCCTGCGCGGCGCGCTGGGCGTCGAGCTGCCTCTGCGCGCCCTCTTCGAGGCGCCCACCGTGGCCGAGCTGGCGGTCCGCGTCGTGGCGGAGAGCGGGGTGGAGGAGGCGGAGACCGGCGCTCCCGCGATCCTGGCCGCGGAGCCGCGGAACCCTTCGGGCGATCCGCTCTCGTTCGCCCAGGAGCGCCTCTGGTTCCTGGAGCAGCTCACCCCCGGCACCTCGACCTACAACCTGCCGAACCGCATGCGCCTGCTCGGGCCGCTCGACCGCGCCCGCCTGGAGCGCTGCTTCGCCGAGGTCTGCCGGCGGCACGAGGCGCTGCGCACCCGTTTCACCCTGCGCGGCGACGCGCCGGTCCAGATCGTCGATCCGCCCCGCCCGCTCGTTCTGCCGCTGGTCGATCTGACCGCCCTGCCGGAAGCGAGGCGCCGGGCCGAGGCCGAGCACCAGGCGGGTGTGGAGGGCGACCTCCCCTTCGACCTGGAGCGCGGGCCGCTCCTGCGGGCCATTCTCTTGCGCCTCGGGGAGGAGGAGCACGCGACGCTCCTGAATTTCCACCACATCATCACCGACGGCTGGTCGATGGGCATCCTGTTCGCCGAGGTGGGCGCCCTCTACCGCGCGTTCGCCGAGGGCCGGCCGTCGCCGCTCCCCGCGCTGCCGGTGCAGGTGGCCGACGTGGCCCGCTGGCAGCGCGAGGTGCTCGCCGGCAAGCTGCTGGACACCCAGCTCGCCTGGTGGCGCGAGCACCTGGGCGGTGCGCCGCCGTCGCTCGACCTGCCGCTCGACCGCGTCCGCCCGGCCGTCCAGACCTTCCAGGGTGCCTCGACCTTCGGCAGAGTCCCGCCGGAGGTGGCAGACCGCCTGCGCACCCTGGCGAACCGGGAGGGGGCCTCGCTGTTCATGGTCCTCCTCGCGGCGTTCGGCCTGCTCGCCGGCCGGTTGAGCGGCCAGGACGACGTGGTGGTGGGCTCGCCGGTCGCCGGCCGCAGCCGCCCCGAGCTGGAGGGCCTGATCGGTTGCTTCCTGAACACCCTGGCGCTGCGCCTCCGCCTCGCCGGGCCCGGGCCGGACGGACCCTCCGGCCGCGATCTCGTGGGCCGGGCGCGCGAGGCCGCGCTCGGTGCCTATGCCCACCAGGACGTCCCGTTCGAGCGGTTGCTGGAGGAGCTGCAGCCGGAGCGCGACCTGTCGCGCACGCCGCTCTTCCAGATTTTCCTCAACATGCTGAATTTTCCGGTGAGCACGTCGCGCATGCCCGACGGGCTGGTCCTCGCGCCGCTCGGCGGCACCGGCGTCGATTCCAAGTTCGACCTGACCATCTATGCCTCCGAAGGCGACGACGGGATCGTGCTGAACGCCGTCTACAACGCCGGCCTCCTCGACCACGGCCGGGTCGACGAGATGGTGCGGCAGCTCAACCTCGTCCTGGAGCAGATCGCCGCCGCGCCGGACGCGCCGGTACGGATGATCGCGCTCCGGACCGCCGAAGCCGCCGCGGTCCTTCCCGACCCCCAGGAGCCGCTGGGTGACGCCTGGATCGGCGGTGTCCACGAGCTGTTCGCCGCCCAGGCTCGTCTCCAGCCGGAGCGGCCGGCGGTCTCCGATGCCGAGGTCTCGTGGACCTTCGGCGAGCTTGCGGACGCGGCGGGCCGGCTCGCCGCCCATCTGCGCGCCGCGGGCCTCGAACGGCAGGAGCCGGTGGCGATCTGGGCGCACCGCAATGCCCTGACGGTCCAGGCGGTCTTCGGCGCCCTCTGGGCTGGCGGCGCGTTCGTCCTCCTCGATCCCGCCTATCCGCCGGCGCGCCTGGCGGAGACGCTGGAGATCGCGGACCCCCGGTTCTGGATCGAGATCGCGGCGGCGGATGCACCGCCGGCGGAGGTCGAGGAGGCCCTGGGGCGGCGCACCGCCGCGGGGACCCTGCGCGGCCGTCTGGTCCTCTCGCACGAGAGCCTGGACCGCCTCCCCGCGCCGGTCGAGCCGGCGGCGGTGGGGCCGGACGACGCGGTGGCCCTCGCCTTCACCTCGGGCTCGACCGGCGCTCCCAAGGGGATCGTGCAGCGGCACGGCTCGATGTCCCACTTCCTGCCGTTTCTCGCCGAACGCTTCGGGATCGGTCCGGCGGACCGCTTCAGCCTCCTCTCGGGGCTCTCCCACGATCCGTTCCAGCGCGATCTCTTCACCTCCCTCTGCCTGGGAGCGAGCCTCGCCGCGCCCACCGCCGAGGAGATCAACACGCCGGGGCGGCTCGCCGCCTGGATGGCGCGGGAGCGGATCACCGTCGCCAACCTGACGCCCGCCATGGCACAGCTCCTGACCGAGCCCGGGTCCGCCCCGGCACCGGTCCTCACCGATCTCCGCGCCGCCTTCCTGATCGGCGACGCCTTGACCCGCGGCGACGTGGAGCGCCTCCGGCTCCTCGCGCCCGGGGTCCTCTGCGTCAACCTCTACGGCACGACCGAGACGCAGCGCGCCCTGTCGTTCCACGTGGTGACCGCGGCCGAGAGCGCCGATCCGCGGGCGCCGCAGGTGCTGCCGCTGGGTGTGGGGATGCGCGATGCGCAGCTCCTGGTGGTGGCGGGAGAGGGCACGCGGCCGGCCGGGATCGGCGAGCTGGGGGAGATCTGGGTGCGCAGCCCGCATCTCGCCCGCGGCTACCTGGCGGACGAGGCGCTCACCGCGGACCGCTTCCGGGTGAATCCATTCGTCGCGGAGCCGGCGCCGGAGGACCGCGTCTACAAGACCGGTGACCTCGGCCGCCACCGGCCGGACGGGGCGGTCATCTCCGCCGGGCGCGCGGACCACCAGGTGAAGATCCGCGGCTTCCGTATCGAGCCGGCCGAGGTCGAGGCGGCCCTCGGCCGTGTGGCCGGAGTGCGTGAGGCCGTGGTGCTCCCGCGCGAGATTCCTGACCGGCCGGGCGACCGGGAGCTGGCCGCCTACGTGGTGCGCGACCCGGAAGCAGCGCCGGCCGGCGCCGCGCACCTGCGCGAGGCGCTCCGTCCGTGGCTGCCCGGGTACATGATCCCCTCCGGCTTCGTCTTCCTCGACGAGCTGCCGGTCACCCCGAACGGCAAGGTGGACCGCCGCGCCCTGGCGAGGATCGAGCCGGAGCGCGACACCGCGGGCCACGCGGCGCCGCGCACGCCGGTCGAGGCGGCCCTGGCGGCCCTCTGGGTCGACGTGCTCGGCGCCCGCCGCACCGCCGGCCGCATCGGAGCCCACGATCATTTCTTCGCCATGGGAGGCCATTCGCTCCTCGCCACCCGCCTCCTCGCCGCGGTCAACGACGTGTTCGGCGTCGAGCTGCCGCTGCGCGCCGTCTTCGAGCGGCCGGTCCTCGCGGAGATGGCGCGCGCCCTGGAGGAGGCCGGAGGCGAGGAGGCGGTACGGCGCGCGGAGCGCCGCCTCGATCGACGGGAGCCCGGCAAGACCGCGCCCCTCTCCTTCGCGCAGGAGCGCCTCTGGCTGATCGACCAGATCGCGCCCGGCACCGCCGTCTACAACATGCCGGGCGCCATCCGTCTGCGCGGCACCCTGGACGTGCCGGCCCTCGGCCGGACCGTGGCCGAGATCGTCCGCCGCCACGAAGGGCTGCGCACCACCTTCGGTGCCCTCTCTGGTCAACAACTGGGCCGGCCGGTGCAGCGGATCGCGCCGTTCGATCCGGAGCTCCCGGCCGCCCGCCTGCCGCTGGTCGATCTCGCGGCGCTGCCGGAGCCGGAGCGGGCCGCCGAGGCCGGCGCCCTGGCCGCCCGGGAGACGCACCGGCCGTTCGACCTGGCCGCCGGCCCGCTCTTCCGGGCCGTCCTGCTGCGTCTCGGCGCGGGCGAGCACGTCGCGCTCTTCACCATGCACCACGTGATCAGCGACGGCTGGTCGATCGGCGTTTTCTTCCAGGAGGTGGCCGCCCTCTACGAGGCGTTCGCCGCCGGCCGGCCCTCCCCCCTGCCGCCGCTGCCGCTCCAGTACGCCGACTTCGCGGTCCGCCAGCGCGAGCGGCTCGCCGGGCCGGCGATGGAGCGGGGCCTCGCCGCCTGGCGCGAGAAGCTGCAAGGGCTCGCGCCGCTGGAGCTTCCCACCGACCGGCCGCGGCCGGTGACCCGGAGCTGGCGCGGCGATTTCGCCCGGGCCGGCTTCGACGCCCGGACCACCGCGGCGCTCGGTGCCCTCGGCTGGAGCGAGCAGGCCACCCTCTACATGACGCTCCTCGCCCTGGTGCAGGTCTACCTCCACCGCCTGTCGCGGCAGGACGACGTCGCCGTGGGCACAGCCGTCGCCAACCGCACCGAGCCGGACGTCGAAGGGCTCATCGGCTTCTTCGTCAACAACCTGGTGATGCGCACCGACCTGTCCGGCGATCCGCCGCTCTCCGAGGTCCTGCGGCGTGCCCGCCGCACCGCCCTGGAGGCGTTCCAGCTCCAGGAGATCCCGTTCGAGAAGGTCGTGGAGGCGGTGCAGCCCGAGCGCCACACCTCCCGCTCGCCGCTCTTCCAGGTGATGCTTTCTCTCCAGAACACGCCGCGCTCGGCGCTGCCTCTCGGCGATCTCCTGCTCGAACCGGTGGCCACCACCGGCAGCGGCTCCAAGTTCGACCTGACCATCGCCTGGATGGAGACCTCTCAGGGTCTCTCGGGCGCCGTCGAGTACGACCTCGACCTCTTCGACCGGGCGACCGGCGCGCGCTTCGCCCGCCATCTCACCACTCTCGTCGCGGCGGCCGTGAGCCTGCCGGAGCGGCGGATCTCGGAGATCCCGCTGCTCACCCCGGAGGAGCAGGACGAGATCGTGCTCGGCTGGAACCGCACCGCCGTGCCGATCCCGCGCGACCGCCCGCTCCACCGCCTCATCGAGGAGCAGGTGGACCGGGCACCCGGCGCCGTCGCGCTCGCGGCGGACGGGGAGGAGTGGACCTACGCCCGGCTCGACGAGGCGGCGAACCGTCTCGCCCATCGCCTCCGCCGGCTCGGTGCCGCGCCGGAGGTGCCGGTGGTCGTGCTCGCCGAGCGCTCGCCCGGGCTGGTCGTGGCGCTCCTCGCGGTGATGAAGAGCGGTGGCTTCTTCGTGCCGCTCGATCCGGCGCATCCGCGCGAGCGGCTCGCCGCGATCGTCCGCTCGACCGGCGCGCGGCTCGCGGTGACCCGGGAGCGCTTCCTCGATCTGCTGCCGGAAGGGACCGAAAGCACCTGTCTGGATCGGGACCACGACGGGCTCGCCGCCGAGCCGCCGGCCCGCCTGGAGGGGGGAGCCGCGGCGGGGAACCTCCTCTACGTCATGTTCACCTCCGGCTCCACGGGCACACCCAAGGGCGTCGCCGTCACCCACGGCAACGTGATCCGCCTCGTCCGCGGGACCGATTTCGCGGATCTGGGCGCGGGCGAGACCATGCTGATGCTGGCGCCGGTCTCCTTCGACGCCTCCACCTTCGAGCTCTGGGGGCCGCTCGCCGGCGGCGGCCGGATCGCCATCTTCCCACCGCACACGCCGACCCTGGACGAGCTGGCGGCGTTCCTGGAGCTCTCCGGCGTGACCCGGCTCTGGCTCACCGCCGGGCTCTTCCACCAGATGGTGGACCACCGGGTGGAGGCGTTCGCGGGAGTGCGCCGGCTGCTGGCGGGGGGCGACGTCCTCTCGCCGGACCACGTGCGCAAGCTCCTCGCCGCGCATCCCGGGCTCGCGCTGGTCAACGGCTACGGCCCCACGGAGAGCACCACCTTCGCCACCACGTGCCTGCTGACCCCCGAGGAGGCGAGCCGGCCGTCGCTCGCGATCGGCCTGCCCATCGCCAACACCACGGCGCACGTCCTGGAGCCGGGGCTCGCCCCCGCGCCGATCGGCGTCTGGGGAGAGCTGGTCCTCGGCGGCGAAGGGCTGGCGCGCGGCTATCTGGGGCGCGCTGATCTCACGGCCGAGCGCTTCATTCCGGACCCGTTCGAAGATCGGACGGATCGGACCGATCGGACGGATCCGTCCGATCTCTTTTCATCGCCCGGCGCCCGCCTCTACCGCACCGGCGACCTCGCGCGGCGGCGGCCGGACGGTGCCCTGGAGCTCCTCGGCCGCATCGACCGGCAGGTCAAGATCCGCGGCTTCCGCATCGAGCCCGCGGAGGTCGAGGCGGTGCTCGCGAGCCATCCGGCGGTCGCGGAGGCCGCCGTGCTGGTGCGGGGCGACGGGGCCGACAAGCGCCTGATGGCGTACGTCGCCGCGGCCGGGATTTCCGGAGAGGATCTCCGCCGCTGGGCGGCCGGCCGTCTCCCCGAGCCCATGGTCCCGGCCGCCGTGGCCGTCGTCGACCGCCTGCCGCTCACCGCGAACGGCAAGGTCGACCGGGGCGCACTGGCGCGGCTCGCTCCCGAGCGGAGCGAGGGCGGTACCGTGGCGCCGCGCACGCCCATCGAAGAGACTCTCGCCGCCCTGTTCGTCGAGATCCTCGGCGCGGAGCGCACCGGTGGCAGGGTGGGCGTGCACGACAATTTCTTCGACCTGGGAGGGCACTCCCTCCTCGCCACCCGGCTGATGGCCGCCGTACGCGACGCCTTCCGGATTGACCTGTCGCTGCGCGTCCTCTTCGAGCAGCCGACGGTCGAAGGGCTGGCCGCGGCGATCGGGGAGGCCGAAAAAGCGGGCGCGACCGTGGAGGTGCCGCTCGTCCGCGTCCGCCGCGAGCCGGGGGTGAACCGCTTCCCGGTCTCCTTCTCGCAGCTCCGCGAGTGGATCCTCGACCGCCTGGAGCCGGGGAATCCCGCCTACAACATCCCGAACAACCTGCGGATCGGCGGCCCGCTCTCCATCCCGGTCTTGACCGAGGCCCTCGACCGCCTCGTTCGCCGCCACGACGTCTTCCGCACCGCGTTCGCCGCGGGAGACGAAGAACCGCTGCAGGTCGTGCACCCCGAGGTCGCGCTCCAGGTGCCGGTGATCGATCTGTCGGGTCTGCCGGAAGCGGTGCGGGAGGCGGAGCTCAACCGGCGCGTCCGGGGTCACGCGAAGACCGGCTTCGACCTCGCCGTGCCGCCGCTTCTCCGCGTCCGCGTCGTGCGCCTCGGCCACCGGGACCACGCGCTCCTGATGACCGTGCACCACATCATCTCGGACGGCTGGTCCATGGGCATCCTGAACCAGGAGCTGGCCGCGCTCTACGAGCAGGCCGCGAGCGCCTCCGCGGCCTCCCTGCCGCCCCTGCCGCTCCAGTACGCCGACTATGCCGTCTGGCTGCGCCGGCGCCTCGACGCCGCCACCCTGGAGCGCCAGGGAGGCTATTGGCGCGAGCGGCTCACCGGCGCGCCGCCGCTCCTGGAGCTGCCCACCGACCGCCCGCGGCCACCGGTGCGCAGCAGCCGCGGCACCAAGATCCCGTTCTTCCTGCCGCAGCCGCTCGCCGGCAAGCTGGAGGAGCTGGCGCGCCGGAACGGAGCCACCCTCTTCATGGCTGTCCTCGCGGGCTACCAGACCCTGCTGGGGCGCTGGAGCGGGCAGGACGACGTCGTGGTGGGGACCTACAGCGGCAACCGGCCGCGCCGCGAGCTGGAAGGGCTGATCGGCTTCTTCATCAACACCCTGGTGCTGCGCAGCGACCTGGCCGGCGACCCCTCGTTCACCGCCCTCCTCGGCCGCGTGCGCGAGACGACGCTCGGCGCCTACGCGCACCGCGACGTCCCGTTCGAGAAGATCCTGGAGATCCTGCAATTGCCGCGCGATCCCTCGCGCACGCCGCTCTTCCAGGCCCTCCTCGTGCTGCACAACTTCCCCGCGGCGGAGGCCGATCTGAGCACCGGCGTCACCTTGGCCGGCCTGCCGGTGCCGGCGGAGAAGTCGGACTACGACCTGTCGCTCTGGCTCGGCGAGAGCCCGCAGGGGGTCGGCGGCACCCTGGAGTACAGCACCGACTTGTTCGACGAGGCGACCATCCAGCGCTTCGCCACCCAGCTCCGCCTCCTCCTGGAAGCCGCCGTGGCCGAGCCGTCCCGGAACGTCTGGACCCTCCCCCTGCTCACCCCGGAGGAGCAGGCACGGCAGCTCGCCGCCTGGAGCCAAGGCCCGGCCGTGCCCGCCGGCTCCCCCCTGCTGCATCACATGGTGGAGGAGCAGGCACGAAAGACCCCGAACGCCATCGCCCTGGAAGCCGGCACCGTCCGCCTCACCTATGCGGACCTCATTGAGCAGGCGGGCCGCCGTGCGGAAGGAATCTGCCCCGGCACCATCGTCGCCCTCACCGCCGAGCGCACGCCGGACCTCATCGTCTCGATGCTCGCGGTGTTGCAGGCGGGGGCGGCGTACCTGCCGCTCGACCCGGCCTACCCGCAGGAGCGGCGCGATTTCATGCTCGAAGATTCCGGGGCGGTCGTCCCTGGTTCTGCGTCCTTGTCGTCCTTGCCGTCCTTTGGGTCCTTGGATCTCTCCCCCGAGACCCCCGCCTACCTCATCTACACCTCCGGCTCCACCGGCCGCCCCAAGGGCGTGGTGGTGCCGCACCGGGCCATCGCCTCCTTCGTGCGTGCCGCCCGCGAGAGCTACGGCATTGCGCCGGGCGACCGCGTCCTCCAGTTCGCCTCGATCAGCTTCGACACCAGCGCCGAGGAGATCTGGCCGGCGCTCGCCGCGGGCGCCACGCTGGTGCTCCGCCCGGACGACATGGCGGCGTCGATCCCGCACTTCCTGCGCGAGCTGGACCGCCTCGGCATCACCCATCTCGATCTGCCCACCGCGTTCTGGCACGAGCTGGTCGCCGGTATGGAGGCCGAAGGGCTGTCGTTGCCGCCCGCCCTCCGCCTGGTCATCCTCGGCGGCGAGGAGGCCCTGGCCGACCGCTTCGCCCTCTGGAGCCGCCGCGTCGGCCCGGCCGTGCGGCTGGTCAACACCTACGGCCCCACGGAGACGACGATCGTCGCCACCCGCCGCGAGCTGACGGGCCTGGCTCCGGGCGGAACCGTGCCGATCGGCCGGCCGATCCCCGGCGCCCGCGCCTATGTGCTCGACCGCTTCTTCACCCCCGTGCCACCCGGCGTGCGCGGCGAGCTGTGGATCGGCGGCGCCGGTGTGGCCCAGGGCTACCTGGGGCGCCCCGACCTCACGGCGGAGCGCTTCGTCCCCGATCCCTTTGGTGATCCGTCGGATCGGTCCGATCGGTCCGATCGGTCCGATCTCTTCGGTGCCCGCCTCTACCGCACCGGTGACTTGGCGGTGCTCACCCCCGCAGGGGATCTGCTGTTCGCCGGGCGCGCCGACCGCCAGCTCAAGATCCGCGGCTACCGCATCGAGCCGGGGGAGATCGAGGCCGCTCTGCGCCTGCACCCGGCTCTCCGCGACGCGGTCGTCGATGCCCGCGGCGCCGGTGATGCGAAGCGGCTGATCGCCTGGATCGTTCCCCACGAGGGGATGGAAGCGCCCGACGCGGCGGATTTGCGGGCCTTTCTGCGCCGCCGGCTGCCGGAGCCGCTGCTGCCGGCTGCCTTCGTGCCGGTGGCGGCGCTCCCGCTGACGCCGAGTGGTAAGGTGGACCGCCGGGCACTGCCTGGGCCGGCGGAGGCACGGCCGGAGAACGTGGCCTATGCGGAGCCGCAGAGCGCCCTGGAGCGCACCATCGCGGAGATCTACCGCGACCTCTTGCGGATCGCGAAAATCGGCCTGCACGACAACTTCTTCGACCTCGGGGGGCACTCGCTCCTCATCGTGCGGGCGCACCAGAAGCTGAAAGAGGCACTGGGGAAAGAAATCCCGGTGCTCGACTTGTTCCGCTTCCCGACCGTGGCGGCGCTGGCCCGGCATCTGGGCGGAGAGGAGACCGGCACCCTGCAGAAAGTGCAGGGACTCGCCGAGCAGCAGCGCGCCGCGCAACAACGCCAGCGGGCGGCGATGGAAAAGCTGCGGCGGCCGGGCGGACGGAGATGACAGTTCAAGGAGCCTCGAGATGAGCCAGGACCCGACACCGGATACGATCGAAAGCATCGCCATCATCGGCATGGCCGGGCGCTTCCCCGAAGCGCGCGACCTGGACGAGCTGTGGGGGAACCTCCTTGAGCGCCGCGATTGCATCCGCGACCTGACCGACGACGATCTGCGCGAGGCCGGGCTCGATCCGGCGACGCTGCCGCCCAACTACGTCCGTTGCGACACCCACGTGGACGGCATCGAGCTGTTCGACGCCTCCTTCTTCGGCTTTTCGGCGCGCGAGGCCGAGATCCTCGATCCGCAATCGCGCGTCTTCCTGGAGTGCTGCTGGGAAGCCCTGGAGAGCGCCGGCCTCTCCGGCGAGCCCGAGCCCGGCTGGGTCGGCGTCTTCGCGGGAGTCAGCCTGCCGGGCTACTACCTGTCGAACCTCCTCTCGCGCCCCGAGCTGACCGCCTCCCTGGGCGGCTTCGCGCTCCTCCTCGCCAACGAGCGCGACTACTTCGCCACGCGCATCTCCTACAAGCTCGACCTGCGCGGCCCGAGCCTGAACGTGCAGACCGCCTGCTCGACCTCGCTGGTCGCCGTCCACCTCGCCTGCCAGAGCCTGCTCGCCTACCAGTGCACCGCGGCTCTCGCCGGCGGCGTGCGCCTCTCGGTGCCGCAGAAGAGCGGCTATGTCTCGCCGGAGGGAAGCATCTTCTCGCCGGACGGCCGCTGCCGCTCCTACGATGCGAAGGGGCAGGGCGCCCTCTTCGGCGACGGCGTCGGCGTGGTCGCCCTGAAGCGGCTCTCCGACGCCCTCGCCGACGGCGATCCGATCCACGCCGTCATCCGCGGCTCCGCCTGGAACAACGACGGCTCGATGAAGGTCGGCTACACCGCGCCGAGCATCGAGGGGCAGGCCGAGGTGATCGCGCTCGCCCAGGCCGTGGCCGGCGTCGATCCGGCCACCATCACCTACGTCGAAGGGCATGGCAGCGGCACCCCGCTCGGCGATCCCATCGAGGTGTCGGCGCTGACCCAGGCGTTTCGCGCCGGTACGGATGCGAAAGGTTTCTGTGCCCTGGGCTCGATCAAGAGCAACGTCGGGCACCTGGAGGCGGCCTCGGGCATCGCCGGCCTCATCAAGGCGACCCTCGCGATGGAGCGGGAGGCGATCCCGCCGAACTGCCATTTCGAGACGCCGAACCCGCAGCTCGACCTCGCGAACACGCCGTTCTACGTGCCCACCGAGGTGGTCCCCTGGCCGCGCCATGATCCGAAAAGGACGGAGCCGCGGCGCGCCGGGGTCAGCTCGTTCGGCATGGGCGGGACGAACGTCCACTGCATCCTGGAGGAGGCGCCGGAGCGGCCTCCCGCGGGTCCGTCCCGCCCCTGGCAGCTCCTGACCCTCTCGGCGCGCACGCCGACCGCCCTGGAGGCGATGACCGACCGGCTCACCGAGTGGCTCGCGGCGCATCCGGAGGAGAGCCTCGCCGACGTGGCACATACGCTCCGCACGGGGAAGCGCACCTTCCGCCACCGCCGCGCGATCATCTGCCGCGACCGCGAGGACGCCCTGTCGGTGCTCCGCTCGCGCGATCCGCGGCGCGTCCTGGGGAGCGTCCAGGACAAGGCCGACCGCCCGGTCGCCTTCCTCCTCTCCGGCCTGGGCGATCACTACCCCGGCATGACGCTGGGCCTCTACCGCTCCGAGCCCACCTTCCGCGCCGAGCTCGACCGTGCTGCCGCGCTCCTGCGCGCCGAAGGGCTCGACCTCCTGGGCTCGCTGTTCCCCAAGGGGACCGGTCCCGAGGCCGACGAGGCACCGGGCGGCGGTGCCGACCTGCGCGCCCTCCTGGGCCGCGGCAGCGCTCCCGAGCCGAGCCCGCTCGACCGCACCGAGATCGCCCAGCCGGCGGTCTTCGCCATCGAGATGGCGCTCGCCAGGCTCCTGGAGGAGTGGGGGGTGAAGCCGCGCGCCCTGGCCGGCTACAGCCTCGGGGAGTACACCGCCGCCTGCCTGGCCGGCGTCTTCTCCTTCGAGGACGGCCTGCGCCTGGTGGCCCGCCGTGCCCGCCTGATCGCCGGCCTTCCCGCGGGAGCCATGCTCTCCGTCCCGCTGCCGGAAGAGGAGGCGCGGGAGCTCGCCACGGGGAACCTCTCGCTCGCCGCGGTCAACGGCCCGGTCCTCTCCGTGCTCGCCGGCCCGGTGGACGAGGTGGAGGCCCTGGCCGCCCGGCTCACCGAGCGCGGCATCTCCAGCCGCCGGCTCCCCACGACGCACGCCTTCCACTCGAAGATGATGGAGCCGCTCTGCGGCCCCCTGCGCGACCTGCTGCGCACCGTGCGCCTCGCGGCGCCGCAGATCCCCTACCTGTCGAACGTCACCGGCACCTGGGTGACCGACGCCGAGGCGGCCGATCCGGAGCACTGGGTGCGCCACATGGTGGAGCCGGTGCGCTTCGGCGCCATCTTCACCGAGCTGATGTCCGAGAGCGCCCGCATCCTCGTCGAGGTCGGCCCCGGCCAGGGTCTCTCCTCGCTCGCCCTGCAGCTCGCCAAAGGTGCTCCCGTCGCGATCCCGACGCTGCGCTCCCACTGGGACCGCCAGCCCGACGAGTCCGTCCTCCTGGGCGCCGCGGCGCGGATCTGGCTCGCCGGCCTGCCTCTGGACGGGCAGGGATTCGTCACCCATGAGCAGCGGCAGAAGCTGCGCCTTCCCACCTATCCCTTCGAGAAGAAGCGGTATTGGGTGGAGCGCGCCAACGTGCCGCGGATGGTGGCCTCCGCTTCCCAGACGAGCGAAGGGGAGATGCCGGAGGAGGTGGCGGCGCAGGCCCTCGACCTCCACGACCGGCCGGCCAACCTCCGCAACGCCTACGTCGCGCCGGAAGGGGAGCTGGAGACGAAGCTCGTCGGCGTCTGGGAGTCGCTCCTGGGCGTCGCGCCGATCGGCGTGCACGACAGCTTCTTCGAGCTGGGCGGGCACTCGCTCCTCGCGCCGCAGCTCCTCCTCAAGCTGCGCCAGGCCTTCGGCATCGATTTCCCCATGCGCGACCTGTTCGAGGCGCCCACCGTCGCCGAGCTGGCGCGGGCCGTCGACGTGGTCCAGCGCGAAGGCGCCGCCGCCCTGGCCGCCGTCCGCGAGGTGGCCGACCTGCGCGCCGAGGCCGTCCTCGACGCCTCGATCCGCCCCGAGGGGCCGCGCACGAAGCCGGCCGGCGCGCCCGAGGAGGTCTTCCTCACCGGAGCCACCGGCTTCCTCGGCGCCCATCTGCTCGACGAGCTTCTGCACCGCACCGGCGCCCGCGTCCACTGCCTGGCCCGCGCGGCCGACGACGCCCAGGCGCTGGGCCGTGTGCGCGAAGCGCTCCGGTCGCGCAAGCTCTGGCACGACGGCATGGAAGAGCGGATCGTGGCGTACGCGGGCGACGCCGGCGAGCCGCGCTTCGGTCTCTCCGAGGAGACCTTCCAGGATCTGGCGCGGCGGGTGGACGCGGTCTACCACTGCGCGGCCTGGGTGAACTTCACCTATCCGTACAAGGTCTTGAAGCCCGCGAACGTCCTGGGGACCATCGACGCGATCCGTCTCGCTTCGGCCGTGCGGGCGAAGCCCCTCCACTTCATCTCCAGCATCGCCTCCATCCCCGTGGTGGAGTATGGCTTCCGCGACGATTCGACGGTCTTCGAGAACGACAAGGTGGAGAGCTTCTCGGGCGTCTTCGGCGGCTACGGCGAGACCAAGTGGGTGAGCGAGCGCCTCTGCGAGCAGGCGCGCGAGCGGGGCCTCGAGGTCAACATCTACCGCCCGGGCGTCCTCTCCGGCGACAGCCGCACGGGGATCGGCAATACGCGGGACATGGTCTGGAACATCATCAAGGGCAACCAGCAGCTCGGCATCGCTCCGGACGGCGACTCGGTGCTGGAGGTGACCCCGGTCGACTACGTGGCCGCCGCGGTGGTCCACACCTCCCTCCAGGAGGGTGGCCTGAACCGCGTCTACCACTTCCCGCAAGCGAAGGAGACGCCGTTCCGGATCGCCTACGACTTCATGGAGACCTACGGCTACCCCCTGGAGCGCCTGCCGCGCCAGGAGTGGGAGCGCCAGGTCCTGGAGCGCCTGCGCACCGAGACCGACAACGCCCTGGCCCCCTTCCTGCCGGTCCTCGCCAACTACCAGGACTTCGCCGAGACCGCCGCCCTGGAAGGAAGGTCCGGCGTGATGAAGAGCGTCACCTACGACGACCGCAACACCCGCGAAGGAATCGCCGGCACGGGCATCGTCTGCCCCGAGGTCGACGAGCGGCTCCTCAAGACCTACTTCGACTGGTTCGTGGAGAGCGGCTTCCTGGCAGCGCCGCCGGGGCGGGGGTAGGGGGGATCAAAGCCAAAGGACCCAAAGGACTGCAAGGACGACAAGGACGACGAAACCCCGGACAGGGCGCGGTTTTTGTCGTTGCAGTCCTTGGTGTCCTTTAAGTCCCTTTAAGTCCCTTTAAGTCCTTGCAGCTCTTCACCCCGCCGGTTTGTTGTGCCTGCGCATCCAGCCGGCCACCGCCTCCTCGGAGTGCCGTCCTTCGACGAGCCCGATGACCACCTCGTAGGCCTCGGCCTCCGAAGCGGTCAGGCGCAGCCCGTTGAGCAGGAGGAAGGTGGCCGCGGCAGCGAAGCCGATGCGCTTGTTGCCGTCCACGAAGCCATGATTCTTCGCGAGGCCGAAGAGGTAGGCCGCCGCGAGATCGGCGAGATCCGATGCGGGCTCGTAGGCGAGGCGATTCCGGGGCCGCGCCAGGGCCGACTCGATCAGATTGTCTCCGCCATCGCGGACTCCGGGGGCGCCGCCATGCTCGCGCACGAGCTCGGAGTGCATCGCGTCGATCATCTGGCGGGTCAGCCAGCGTGGCTCCCGCACGGGTCACTCCGCCAACTTCTTGAGCGTGTTGCGATACTGCCGCCGCACCTCGGCGAAGGCCTTCATGGCATCATGGAAGTCGGGGTCGTACGGTGTCAGCAGGACCCCGTTCTCCGTTTCAATGGCGAACATCCGGTCCCCCGCTCCCACCTGGAGCCGGTCCACCATCTCTTTGGGCAACGTTGCCGTCACTGAGCCTCCCGCCTGCCGCAGAGTGATTTCCTTGACCATCGGGTCACCTCCTGGACTAGGGTAGCATCAAAGTAGCACCGAGCGGTGCCCCTCTTTTGCGACATGATCCCCCCGTGCCCACCACCACCCGCCCGCTCCTCCTGATGGCCACCTCCTCGGTCTGCTTCGCCTTCATGGCGTTCTCCGCGAAGCTGGCCGCGGAGCGGCTGTCGGGGAGCGAGATCGGGTTCCTCCGCTTCGCCTTCATGCTGCTCCCCCTGTTGCTCGTCCCGGGGCTCGCGCGGAAGGCGGTGGAGTATCAGCGGCTCGACCTGCTGCTCTACCGCGGGATCTTCGGCGGGTCGGCGGTGCTCCTCTACTTCCTGGCTCTGGCGCACATCCCGGTGGGGCTCGCGACGCTCCTCAACTACTCGGCTCCGGTGTTCAGCGTGCCGTTCGCGGCGCTCTTCCTGGGAGAACGGGCGGACCGCCGCCTTCTCCTGCCGCTGGTGGCGGCTCTCGTCGGCATGACGCTCGCCGCGGGTGGGGGTGGCGGGGCCGGGGCTCTTCTGCATTTCGGACCCTGGGAGCTTGCGGGGATGGGGTCCGCGGTGCTCTCGGGGGCGGCGGTCACCGCGATCCGTGCGGCGCGGCGGACGGAGAGCTCGTGGGCCATCTATGGCAGCTTTTCGCTCTTCGGCCTGTTCGCCACGGCTCCGTTCGCGCTGCCGGGTTTCCAGGCTCCGACCTCGCGGGAGTGGCTCTATCTCTGCCTGGTGGGCGGGCTCTCGATCATCGCCCAGCTCCTGATGACCTGGGCCTACCGCTGGGTGACGAACCTCCAGGCGGGCATCCTTTCGCAGCTCACGGTGGTGTTGACCCTGGGCCTGGGCGTGATCTTCCTGGGCGACCGCCTGACACCGCTCCAGATCCTGGGCAGCCTGCTGACCCTGACGGGAGTGGCGGGGGTGGTGAAGGTCCAGGCGACGCCGCGCGCCGTGGAGTGAGCCCTCACCACCCGATCCCTCGCCAAGCTACTTCTTCTTGATGTTCTTGAAGAAATCGGCCATCGAGCCGAAGCCCGAGCCGCCACTGCTGCTGCCGGAGGTGCGGCTGTAGGCGCCGACCTCGACCTCTTCGTAGCGCTCTTCCCGGACGCGCGGTCCCCGTCCGCCTCCACCCCCGCCCCGGTTCTCGGAGCGGGAGAAATCGGCGCGCGCGCCGCCCCCGGAGCCCGAGCCCATGGAGAGGGAGATGCGGCGCTTGCCAGGGTCGACGCCGAGGACGCGCACCTGCACCTCCTGCCCCGGCTGTACGGCGTCGCGGGCATGGTTCAACCGGCGGTTGGCCCCCATCTCGCTGATGTGGACCAGGCCTTCGATGCCCGGGGCGATCTCGACGAAGGCGCCGAACGACTCCGTCCGCATCACCTTGCCGGCCAGCTCGGTCCCTTCGGCGAACTTGTCGGCCACGTCGTTCCAGGGATCGCGCTCCAGCGAGCGCCGCGACAAGGAGATGCGGGGACGCTTGTCGTCCTTCCCCTTCTCGACCTTGATCACCTGGACCTCGACCTCTTCGCCGACCTTGAGGACCTCGCCCGGGTGCCCCAGGCGGGAATAGCCGATCTCGCTGACGTGCAGCATCCCCTCGAGGCCGCCCAGATCGACGAACGCGCCGTAGCTGGTCAACGAGGTGACCTTGCCGGTCAGGGTGGTGCCGACCTGCAGCTTGTCCCGCGTCTCGGTGGCCTTGCTCTCGGCCTCTTCCTCCAGCAGGGAGCGCCGCGACAGCACGATGTTCGGCCGGGTCTTGCCCGGCTCGATCCGGCTGACCCGGAAGGTCAGGCGCTGGCCGACGAACTGCTGCGGGTTCTCCACGTAGCGCAGATCGAGCTGCGACAGCGGACAGAACGCCCGCATGCCCGCCACCTGCACCTCGGCGCCCCCCTTGTTGATGGCCGTGACGACGCCCTCGACCGGCAGGCCGGTCTCCAGGGCCTGCCGCAGCTCGAGGGCCACGTCCTGGCCGCGCGCCGCCTTGCGGCGCAGCACCAGGCTGCCGGTCTCCGGGTCATTGCCGGTGACCGTCGCTTCGATCTCGTCGCCGACGGCCACCGTCAGGTTGCCCGCCGCGTCTCTGAGCTGTGCGATGTCGATGACGCCCTCGGACTTGCCGCCGAGGTCGACGAATGCCGCGGTCTCACCGATCGAGAGGATGCGCCCCTTGACCTTCTCGCCGATCTCGGGCGCCGCTTTCTGCTGTGTGGTCTGCTGCTCCTCGCTCCCCTTGTCCTCGAACTCCGCCAGTATCTGGCCGAAGTCCTGGCTCTCCTGCGTCTCCTGCGTCTCCTGGGTTTCCTGGGTCATGGATTCGTGCTCCCTGCAGTCCGGGCGTAAACGCTGGCCAGCTCACCTGGCGACGCCCCGCCCCGGGCGTTATGGTGGGGAAGGTATCATGCCGCGTCGTCGATCTGCTCTCTTTCGTGGGTGGTCGGGTTAAGCTTGGGAGATCGATCGGTAGACATACGATGATGCCACGAAACAGTTGCGCCGTCCTCCTCCTTTCTCAGGTGCTCTGCACCCCCCTGACCGTGTCAGCAGCAGCTCCGGCACCGGCCATCGATCCGCGCGAGGTCCACTTCGCCGATCTCGTCCAGCTTTCGCGGGGTGGCGAAAACGCCGAGGCGTACTGGTCTCCCGACGGCCGGCAGCTCGTCTTCCAGTCGACCCGCCCGCCGTACACCTGCGACCAGATCTTCCGCATGCCGGCGGACGGATCGGGTGCGCCCACCCTGGTCTCCACCGGCAAGGGGCGGACCACCTGCTCCTATTTCACCCGGGACGGCGCACGCATCCTGTACGCCTCGACCCATCTCGCCGGCGACGCCTGCCCGCCGCCGGCCGACCGCTCCAAGGGGTACGTCTGGGCGGTCTATCCCTCCTACGAGATCTTCAGCGCCCGGCCGGACGGCTCGGATCTGGTCCGCCTGACCGACAACCAGGCCTATGACGCCGAGGCGACCGTCTGCCCCAAGGACGGCTCGGTGATCTTCACCTCGGACCGCGACGGCGATCTCGACCTCTACCGGATGGACGCCGACGGCCGCAACGTCAAACGGCTCACCAGCGAGCCGGGGTACGACGGAGGTGCGTTCTTCTCGCCGGACTGCTCCCGGATCGTCTGGCGCGCCGCGCGGGCGAAGACGGAGACGGAGCGGGAGGATGCCCGGCAGCTCCTCGCCACCGGCCTGGTGCGGCCCACCCAACTGGAGCTCTACGTGGCGAAGGCGGACGGCACGGAAGCCCGCCAGGTGACCCACTTGAACGCGGCCTCGTTCGGCCCCGCCTTCTTCCCGGCGGGCGACCGGATCATCTTCTCCTCCAACTACGGCGATTCCAAGGGGCGGGAATTCGATCTCTGGGCCATCAACCTCGACGGCTCCGGCCTCGAACGGATCACCTGGACTCCCGGGTTCGACGGCTTTCCGCTCTTCTCGCCGGACGGCACCCGCCTCGCCTTCGCCTCGAACCGCAACCAGAGCGCGCCCGGCGAGACGAACGTCTTCGTGACGCGCTGGGTGGCGGGCGGGCCGGGACCGGACGCCGCGGCGGCCCGCTTCCACGACGACGTGGCCTGGCTGGCCGACGACGCGCGGGAAGGCCGAGGCGTCGGCACCGCGGGGCTCACCGCGGCGCGCGACTGGCTCGCCGCGCGCTTCCGCGAGATCGGCCTGGAGCCGGCGGGGGAGGGGGGCGGCTGGTTCCAGGGCTTCACGGTGCCCTGGTCGGTCGAGGTGCTGCCGGCCACCACGGTGACGATCGACGGCCGGCCGGTGGAGCGCCAGGGGTTCCAGCCGGCCGGTTTCTCGGCGTCGGGCGAGCTCGGCCGCGCCGAGGGCGAGGTGGTGGCCGCCGGCTACGGCATCTCCGCTCCCGAGCTGGGGATCGACGACTACCAGGGGATCGACGCCAAGGGCAGGATCGTCGTGGTCCGCCGCTTCACTCCCAAGGGGGCGCCGTTCGACAAGGAGGAGGTGGAGCGCCGCTTCGGCGACCTGCGCTCCAAAGCGTTCACGGCGCGCGAGCACGGCGCCCGCGCCCTGATCGTGGTCGATGCGCCGCCGCCCGGCACGGAGGAGGCCGCGGAGGTGCCGCTCCCTCAGCCCTCGGTGGAGGGCGGAGCCGGCTCCGCCACCGGCGACGCCGGCCTGCCGGTGATCCATCTCTCCCGCGCCGCGGGGGCGTCCCTCTTCACGGGAGCCCACCGGGCCGCGCTCGCCATCGAGCTGGACCGGAAGAGCGTGCCGGCGGACAACGTGGTGGGCGTCCTGCGGGCGGGCGCCGCGGGCCGGCTGCCCGGCGCGGTTCTGGTCGGCGCCCACTATGACCATCTGGGGCTGGGCGGCCGGTCGTCGCTGGAGCCCGACAAGCACGAGGTGCACAACGGGGCCGACGACAACGCCTCGGGCACCGCCGCGCTCCTCGAAGTGGCAAGGCTCCTGGCGGGCCGGCGTGCCGAGCTGCGCCGCGACGTCTGGTTCGTGGCGTTCTCCGGCGAGGAAGAAGGCGTGATCGGCTCGACGGCGTTCACCCGGCATCCGCCCGCCGGCCTGCGCATTGAGGATCTCACCGGCATGCTCAACATGGACATGGTGGGCCGCCTGCGCAACCGCCGGCTCTCGGTGCTCGGCGGAGACTCGGCGACTGAATGGAAGGAGCTGGTCGCGCCGGTCTGCGCAAAGGCGAACCTGGTCTGCACCACCGAGGGAGACGGCTACGGCGCCTCCGACCAAACCCCCTTCTATGCCGCCGGTGTGCCGGTGCTCCACTTCTTCACCGGCACCCACGCCGACTACCACAAGACCTCCGACGACACCGACAAGATCGAAGCCGCGGGAGGAGCGGAGGTGGCCGGCGTCGTCGCCGAGGTCGCCCTCGCCGTGGCGGACCGGCCGGAGCGCCTCGCCTACAAGAGCGTGCCGGCACCCGGTCCGAAAGGGGACCCGCGCTCGGCCGGCGCCTCCCTGGGCACCGTGCCCGACTACGCGGGCGACGGCCGCGCCGGAGTCCTCCTGGCCGGTGTCCGGCCCGGCAGCGCCGCCGAAAAGGGAGGCCTGCAGCGCGGTGACCTGCTGGTGGAGCTCGCCGGGTCGACGATCCGCGACGTCCACGACCTCATGTACGTGCTCCGCCGCGCCAAGGCCGGCGAGGTCGCGAAAGCCGTGGTGGACCGCGCCGGCCAGAGGGTGGAGCTGCAAGTGACGTTCGAGGCGAGCCGGGGGATGCGGTAGAAGAAAGGACCCCAAGGACAACAAGGACTTCAAGGACCACACCCACCCGAGGGTGTTTTCTTCGCCCTTGTTGTCCTTGCCGTCCTTGTTGTCCTTGGGCTTCTTGCCCTACTCCTTCACATACGGCGACAAGAGCGTGTCCCAGGCCTTGGCCATGCGGGCGTACTCGTCGGGGCACTGGCCGGCGCGCTCCTCGGGGAGCCCGTCGTCGCCGACGAGGTCGGAGAGCCCATCGGGGTCGCTCCCGTAGCTCCAGCAGATGATGTTGTAGTAGCGCTGCTCACCCAGGGAATGCTCGTCCCAGAACCCCGGGTCCTCGCTCTCGGCGCTCTCGCCCTCCTCTTCCTCCCCCCAGAACGCCTCGGCGCCGTTCAAGGCCGCGATCTGGCCATCCTCTCCCCCTTCGAGGAGGATGATGGTGGCGAGCTGGTCCACCGCGTCCTCCTCGCGGCCGGTGGTCGGCAGGTCCCAGAGATCGATCATGGCGTGGCCGAGCTCGTGGAAGAGGGTGAACAGGGTGGCGCCGGCCACCGCCTCGCCCGCGATCTCCTGGTCCTCGTCCGTCTCGGCGTCGGCGAAGAAGACGTCGGCGTAATAGGAGATCAGCTCGTAGCACATCGAAATGCGGTGGCTGTCCGACTCGTAGTAGGCATTCGCTTCGCCGCACTCGCGGAGGGTCACCTCGATGTCGCGGGGGATGCGGAAGGTCTCGTTGAGCCCCTTCACCGCCTCCTCCAGGAGACCGGCTTCCTTGAAAAGGTCGCGGACCTCGCGGTAGTCCGGGTCCTTGACCTGCGCATAGGTCAGGCGGAACGAGCCGCCTCCCCTGCCTGTGCCGGTCTTGGGATTGCTCTTGACCCGCTCTTTGAGCGAGGGGGCCTTCTGGAAGGGCTTGCCTTGTCCTCCGGGAAGCGCGGCTCCCGCGAGGGCCGGGACGAGCAGTAGAGAGAGGGCGGCCAGGGACAAGATGCGACGTGGCGCCAAGCGGTGGACGTCGTTCACGGGAGCCTCCGTTCGTGGATCGATGCGACGGTGATGGAGAGGAAGGCTCGCAGACCCCCGCGCCCCTGTCAAGGAGGAGGCAAGGAGGAGGCCCTGTCCGCCGCGAGTCGGATTAGACTTCGCCGCATGGTCGTCGCGCCCGTCCGCCTCGCCGGGAAGCTCATCCGCCTGGAGCCGCTTACCCTGGAGCACGTGCCCGCCCTCTACCGCCATGCCGGTCCGGAGATCTTCCGCTGGGTCCTGGAGTTCCCGCGGGACGAGAGCTTCGAAGCCTTCCGCGACTGGCTGCAGGCCACGGCGATCGAGGCACCGGCCTCGCTCCCCTTCGCCATCGTCCTGGCGGAGACCGGCGAGCCGGTGGGGTCCACCGGCTTCCTGGAGATCCGCGAGCGCCACCGCGCCCTGGAAATCGGCCGCACCTGGATCGGCCAGGCCTGGCAAGGGACGATGGTCAACCCCGAGAGCAAGTATCTCCTGCTCCGCCACGCCTTCGAGACCCTGGGGGCGTTGCGCGTCCAGTTCAAGACCGACCTGAACAACGTCCACAGCCAGCGCGCCATCGAGAAGCTCGGCGCCGTGCGCGAAGGCGTTCTCCGCAACTACCAGGTGCGCAGCAACGGCCTGCCCCGCCACACGGTCATGTACAGCCTCATCGCGGACGAATGGCCGGCGGCGAAGGAACGGCTGGAGGCGCGGCTCCGCCCCCTCCCCTGACTCCCCTGACCCGGGTATGGAACATTCCCGCCCCCTCCGGCGTAGAGACACCGGGAGGGCGCAAGCCATGGAACTGTCCATCGAACAAGTCGGCAAACGGTACCGCGGCGACTTCTGGGGGCTGCGGGATTTCACTTTGAAGCTGGGGCCGGGCGTGCTCGGCCTCCTCGGACCCAACGGCGCGGGGAAGTCGACGCTGATGCGCATTCTCGCCACCATCACCCGCCCCACCGAGGGGCGTGTCCTCTGGAACGGTGCGGACGTCGCCCGCACGCCGGACGGCCTGCGCGAGGTCCTGGGCTACCTGCCGCAGGACTTCGGGGTCTATCCCAACCTGAACGCCGTGGAATTCCTGGAGTACATCGCCGCGGTCAAGGGGATCGATGCCCGGGCGGCGCGGCGGCGCATCGAGGAGCTGCTCGTCCTGGTCAATCTGACCGAGGCGCGCAAGCGGCCCCTCGGCGGCTATTCGGGCGGCATGCGCCAGCGCATCGGCATCGCCCAGGCCCTGCTCAACGATCCCAGGCTGCTGATCGTCGACGAACCCACCGTCGGCCTCGATCCGGAGGAGCGGGTGCGCTTCCGCAACCTCCTCTCCGATCTCGGCGGCGAGCGCATCGTCCTCCTCTCGACCCACATCGTGTCGGACGTGGAGGCCACGGCCACCGACATCGCCGTGGTCGACCACGGGCGGCTCCTCGCCCACGCCGAGCCCGAGGAGCTGCTGCGCGGCGTCGAAGGGCGGGTGTGGGAGTGGGTGCTGCCCAGCGCCGACCTGCCGGCGGCGCGCGAGCGTTGGAAGATCTCCAGCACCTTCCGCCGCGCCGATGGTGTCCACGCCCGCGTCGTCTCGACCGTGCCGCCGTCCCCCGCGGCGGTGCCGGTGACGCCGACGCTCGAAGACGCCTACCTGAGCGTGCTCGAAGGGCACCGCGCCGAGCGCCAGGAGAAGGCCGCATGAACGCTCTCTGGCACCTGCTGCGCGCCGACTTCCTGGAGCGGGTACGGCGCTACAGCTTCCTCGTCACCCTGGCCGCCACCGTCTGGCTCGGCTGGCTGGTGGGCACCGGCAAGCTCCAGCTCTGGATCGGCAGCGTGCGCGGCGTCTACAACTCGGCCTGGATCGCCACCACCATGGCCCTGGTGGTCAACACCTTCCTGTCGCTGGTCGGTTTCTACGTCGTGAAGAACGCGGTCGACCGCGACCGGCAGACCGGCGTCGGGCAGATCCTCGCCACCACGCGCCTCTCGAAGCCGCTCTACACCCTGGGCAAGACGCTGAGCAATTTCGCCGTCCTGGGCTCGATGCTCGCCGTGCTCTTCGTGGGTTCCTTCGTCGTGCAGCTTCTGGCCGGAGAGGACCGCCGCCTCGACCTGGTGCAGACGGCGCTGCCGTTCCTCCTGCTGGCGCTCCCCATGCTCGCCGTGGTGGCCGCGTTGGCGGTGTTGTTCGAAACCCTTCCCGGCTTGCGCGGCGGCTTCGGCAACGTGGTCTGGTTCTTCGTCTGGGTCTCCTTGATCCCCCTGGGGATTGAGGTCGGCGGCCTCATCGACCCGATCGGCATCAACCTGGTCAACCAGAACCTGGAGGGGGTCGCGGCGGCGGCGTTCGGCCCGGCGAAACGCGGCTTCACCCTCGGCGGCATCGATCGCAGCGGCCAGGACATCCAGATCCTGCGTTGGGAGGGGCTCGACTGGACCGCCGAGATGGTGGCGTTCCGCCTGTTCTGGGTCCTCGTGGCGGTGGGCGTTGCGCTGTTGGCGGCCGTGTTCTTCGATCGCTTCGATCCCGCTCGCGGCTGGCTGGGTGCCCGGGTGGCGAAGAAGCGCCCCGCCGGTGCCAACGGTGTCCAGGAAGCCCCGGAGCCGGCCTTCGTGCCGCTCCCGGCCGTCCACCTGACGCCGCTCGCCGCGGCGAGCCGGCGCTTCCGGTTTCTCGACGTGTTGCGCGCCGAGCTGCGGCTGCTCCTGAACGGCCGGCGCTGGTGGTGGTGGGCGGGTGTCGCCGGGTTCTTCATCGCCTCGCTGGCCGCGCCGCTCGAAGGGGTGCAGAAGATCGTCCTGCCGCTCGCCTGGATGTGGCCGATGCTCCTCTGGTCGAGCCTGGGAGCGCGCGAGATCCGTTTCGATACCACGGCCCTCCTCTTCTCCGCCGCCCGCCCCCTCGGCCGCCAGCTCCCGGCCACCTGGCTGGCCGGTGTCCTCCTCGCCGTCCTCACCGGCGGCGGCGCCGCGATCCGCTTTCTCGCCACCGGTCAATGGAATTCTCTGGGTGCCTGGACGGTGGGAGCCCTGTTCATCCCGGCCTTCGCCCTGGCCCTCGGCCTCTGGAGCGGCTCGGGCAAGCTGTTCGAGGTGCTCTATCTGGTGATCTGGTACATCGGTCCGATGAACCAGGTCCCGGCGATGGACTACTCGGGAGCCACCACGGCGGGGCTGGCGAGCGGGATGCCGCTGGTGTTCCTGGGGGTGACGGCGTTGTTGCTCGGGGCGGCGGTGGCGGGGAGGAAGCGGCAGTTGGCGGGGTGAGGCCGGCACGGCTCGGAAGGGGTGGCCTCAGGCACCCTCTTCTGTGGGAGCACGGGCAGGCGGAATCGCCGTCATGAGCCTGATACCCAGACAAGGAGGATCGCATGAAGAAAGACCTGAAGCGTTCGAAGAAGCTGCACCTGCACCGCGAGACCCTGTCGGTCCTGACCCGCGAGGAGCTCAACCAGGCAGCCGGCGGGAACACCCTGACCTGCTTTTTCTCCTGTGCGTACGGCTGCCAGACGATCGGCTTCGCCAAGGCCGAGCAGCCCTGCACGTTCTGACCTGCCGAGTCCGGCCCCCCGCCCCGCGGGGCGGGGGGCATCTCACTCCGCAACGGTTGAATCCCACCCGCCGGGGTAGTACCCCGTCAGCCCTTTCGGCGAGAAGCTGGTCGAGGGAGCGTCAAGGAGGAATCGAAGGATCCATCGCGACCAGCAGATCCCGCCCGGAAGACCCCCTCCAGTCCGGAGGAGGGTTCCGTGGCCGGACAACGCACTCCACGAAAGGAGATGCATATGATCAAGACGCTCGACTTCAAGGCTCCCGCAGACCTGGTCGAAGAGGCTGTGATGGAAGCCGTCCCGACGGGGGTGAATCCCCTGTTGGGCACCTGGAAGAACTGTGACAGCGCGACCCGCGGTGTGGTGCGTGTCGTCATCACCGCCGCGGGGAAGGGGATCTCGGTGCGGGTCTTCGGTGCCTGCCACCCCACTCCCTGCGACTGGGGCGCCGTGACCGGGCACGCCTATTCCGCCAACGTCGGCTCGAACACGGCGATCGCCTTCACCGCCACCTACAAGTTCGACTTCAAGGACACGGTCGTCACCGGCAGCCTCGACCGTGGCTACCTGACGGTCGAGACCTTCGACCACTTCACCGATGGAAGTGGCCGGATGGACTACTACTCGAAGGCCCTTTGCCGCCACTGAGACCTCGGCGCCCGGTGGCCGGAGAAATCCGGGCGCCGGGCGCGCCCGGCCCGTCGTCAAAGGCGAGGTGGTTTGGCGGACTCGCAGCCTACCCGCTGCATGAAAAAGCCGAGGTATCCTGCACCGGCTGTGCTGGAGTCCCCTGCGGATTCGAGAACGATCGCTGTCGTCCTGTTATCGTATCGGTGACCACGATCGTGTACTCGACGTTCGTCGTGGCCGCGAAGAAAACCCAGAACTGGTTATTGATCGCGCAACCGTTGAGCACTTTGAGTAGAACTTCAGGATTCTGCGAGTCTCCATAGTGGAAGGCCCCGCCTCTGGAAAACCCAACCGGTGCCAGGGGAACTGCCAGCGCATTGGTCGTGCTGCCCGAAGGCACCCGAAAGGTCATGGTGACTCGAAATCTGCGATCACCGCTCGCGTTGTCAATACAGAGCGTGGTCGCGTTCGGAGCACACTGACCGGTTCCCGGATTCGGAGTCTGGCTCCCGAACGTGATGTTGTCGAAGCCGATCTGATTCACCGTGCCGCCGAAATCGACCGAGCGGGCGACGCCGGAGAAGGACACGCCGACGGGCACCAGAGGACTGAACTGGCCGGTCGGATCCGGAGCGCCGGTGTGCTGGGTCAGCGGTAGCGGGATGGACGCCAGGACATTGCCGGTCGCGTTCAGGCCGCTATACACGACCACCGATCCCGGAGAATTGATGGCGCTGTAGTAGAACGAGAAGCCGGTGGTGAATCCGCTGGGTACGTTCATCACCGCGGTGCCGGTCAGGAAGAAAAGGATGGTGCTGGGCGAGGGCTCGCCGCCGAAGTTGCCCGATCCGCCGGCGTCGGCATCGATGATCGCGAGTGCGGTCGACGAGAAGGTTACACCCAAGGCTGGCCCCGAGCCGCTGCCGTTGCCGCCCAGGCCACCGTTGTAGTAGTTGAGCACTGGCTCGCGGTCCTGCAAGCCCTCGAAGGTCAGCGTGTCACCGGTGGACACCTTGTCCACGAGGTGTTCCCTTCTGGAAGCATCCTCCGCCGCCACATCCGGCTCCAAGGATATGCCGGGCGGATCGTCCGCCAGCGCGGAGCCGGCGCGGGCTACGAGAACGATGAGAGCGAGCGCGAGGCGACATGATCTGAGCATGACGAGGACCTCCTTGGGAACTGTAAAGGGCTGACTTCAGGGTCCAACTGTGGAGCGGCCTGAACGAAACGAACGTCTGTCTGCCAGTGTGTAGCGAGGAGCAGAGAATGCTCTGCCACAGGGCTCTTCTAGCCCCTCTCCTGGAAAGACACAAAACGGCGATGCTTTGTTTACAGGTTCAGGCCAAGAGATCGAAGGAATCGGCGCGCGCCGCCGGAGGGGACTAAACTCTTGAACCAAATGGCGGAAGCGCATGGGAATCGAACCCACACCCCGAACCGCAACCGGCCCGGGACAACGGTTTTGAAGACCGCGGGAGGCACCAGCCCCCTAGCGCTCCCATCCTGGCACCAGGGATGATAGCGGAACCCTGCGGCGGCCCGCCAGCGCTCATGGGCGTTCCGCCGGAACGGACATTCCGGCATACACTTCTTCATCATGCCGCCCCAAGAAGATCCCCCCGTCCTCCCGTCGATCTCCGACCTGCTCGAGCGCGCGGTCATCGCGCTGCCGGGGCCGCTGCGGCCGCAGGTGGTGGACGCGGTGCGGACCTACAAGGAGATGCTGATGCAGGCGCGGGCGCCCAAGCTCATGTTCCTGGGCCGGCGCGGAGCCGGCAAGTCGTCGCTCATCAACGCCCTCTGCGGCGAGCCGGTGGCGACCATCGGCTCCGTCCTCTCGGAGACCGGCCGGCCGTCGTGGTACGTGGCCCGCACGCACAAGGGGGACCTGCGCCTCCTCGACACCCGCGGCATCGGCGACCGCACCCGGCCGGAGGCGTCCAACTTCCTGCACTCCCTGGACGAGATCCGCGCCGCCCTGACCGAGGACTGGCCGGACGCCATCCTCTTCCTCTGCAAGGCGAAGGACGTCGATTCCCACATCGCCGAGGACCTGGCGAACGTCCGCGAGGTCCGCCGGTTCCTGCTGGACAAGCACCGCTATGACGCTCCGGTGGTCGCCGTGGTCACCCAGGTGGACGAGCTCGATCCCAAGCGCGTCGAGCCTCCCTATGACGACGAGATCAAGCAGAAGAACATCCGGACCGCGGTGGCGACGCTCGAAGAGGCGGTGACCGAGCAGGGGATCGGCATCGCCAAGGTGATCCCGGTCTCGGCGTACGCCGAATTCGACGCCGAAGGGCGGCGGACCTACGACAACTACTGGAACGTCGACGCCCTGGTCGAATATCTGGTCGAGGTGCTGCCGCGGAGCGCCCAGGTCCAGATGGCGCGGTTGAGCCGCGTCCGCGCCGTGCAGACCAAGACCGCCCGGAAGATGAGCGCCGCCGCGGCCGCCCTGGCCGGCGGCATCGCCGCCACGCCGATCCCGGTGGCGGACATCCTGCCGATCACCGCCACCCAGGTCGGCCTCATCGTCGGTATCGCCTATCTCTCCGGACGTGAGCTGTCGAAAAACGCCGCGAAGGAGTTTCTGGTCGCCCTGGGAGCGAACCTGGGAGCCGCCTTCGCCTTGCGCGAGCTGGCCCGCGCCATCGGCAAAATCGCCTTCCCCGTGGCCGGAGAAGTCCTCTCCGCCGGCGTCGCCGCCGCCGGCACCTGGGCGATCGGCGAGGCGGCGATCGCCTACTTCATCGAGAACCGGACGATCGAGGAGGCCAAGGAGCGGTTTCGGCGGAAGAAGAAGGAGGGGGCTCCACCTCCTGGCTCTCTCCCACCGGCGGGAGACGAGTAAGAAGCTCTTCCGGTCTACAGATTCCGCCGCGCCAGGTTCCCGCCCAGGGCGAGGCTCAGGCCGCCGGAGGTATAGGAGCGGTCGGAGCCCGGGAGGTTCGAATCGAGCTCGATGCGGGTCGCCTGGAAGGTGAGGCTCAGGCCGCGGCCGAGGAGGAAGCGGAGCGATCCGCCATAGGCCACGAGATCGTCGGAGCGCTCGGGGCTGGCCGGCGAGAACGCGGTGTACTCCTCGGTGCCGGTCTCGGCGAAGATCCGGCCCGCGATGCGCCCGCCGGGTCCGGCGCCGACGCCGATCGCCACGCCGATGCGCTGGTCCTGCAGATAGGGATAATTCGGCGCCAGCGAGTAGACGAGGTCACGGTTGCCGTAGGCCCAGAGCTCCAGGCTCCTGCGCGGCACGAGGCTCACGGCGAGATTGCCGGTGAGGCCGTCGTAGTCGACGAAGCGCGAGCCCTCGGTCGCCTGGAGCGAGCGCGCCGCGAGGTCGGCGGTGAACAGGATGTGGGGCCGGTTGATCCGCACCTCCACGGCCGGGGAGGTGCCCTCGTTCGAGCTGTCCAGGGTGGTACGGTCGAAGTCGGTCCGCGAGCGCTCGACGCCCGCGCCGATCATCCAGTCGTCGCGCGGATACCAATGCAGCCCGGCGCGGACGACCTGCTCGCTGCGGTCGAGCACGTCGAGGCGCTGGATCTCCGGGCTGTCGCGGTCTTCGACCAGGCCGTCCTGGCTCGACCAGCGGGCCGACACGAAGGGGCGGAGCTTCGTCCGCAGCTCCAGCTCGGCGTCGAGGCGGGCGAGGTCGGTGGCGGTGCTCACCAGGACGGGGACCTCGGGGGTGGCGATCCGCTGCTGCTCCAGGCGGCTCACCGCCATGTCGACGGTGAGGCGGTTGAGCAGCAGGATGGACTCGACGCCGCCGGAGAGGTTCAGGCGCCGCGCATCGGTCCGTTTCTGCCACCAGACGTATTCCGGCAGGGCCTGGGCGACCCAGGTCACCTTGCGGCCGGTGTGCAGGTAGGCGCGAAAGCCGGCGCCCACCGTGGCGGTGACGTCTGCCGGAAGGCTCTGTCCGGAGCTGAAGAAGTCGCGCACGTAGGCGACGTCGCGAAAGCCGGCCAGCGGGGTGACGTAGATGGGGCCGAGGCGGTAGGGCGCCTCGCCGATCTCCCGGTCGAGGCGGTCCTTGACCGTCTCCGGACGCCCCTCCGGCCCTCCCGGGGCGGTGAAGATGAGAAACTGCCCCTTCGCGCTGCCGGCCAACAGGAATAAGATCCCGATGAGCCCACGGACCTTGAATGACATGACCTCTCCCAACGGTACGGCCGTCGCCGGCAAACCCGACGCTGCCGAGAAGCGCAGTGGCGGCATCATACCCCAAGCGTCCTGGCTCCTCACCGGCTGGCTCGCCCTCCTTCTGCTCTGGGCGCCACTGCCGTTCGGTGGCGTCACGCCATGGGCGACGGCGCTCCTCCAGGGGCTCGCCTTCGCCGCTCTCGTGCTCGCCGCCTGGTCGGTGGAGAGCTTCCACGGCCTGCGGCCGGCGGTGCCGCCGGCCGCGGCGCTGGCGGCGATCGCCCTCCTGGGCGTCCTGCAGTCGCTCCCCTGGCCGTCCGGCCTCGTTGGTCTGATCTCGCCCGGGCATGCCGAGCTCTGGCGGCGGGCGGGGGAGCTCCCGGGCGTCGCCGGCCCCCTCGCCACCCACCTCACCTTCACGCCCTCGGCGGCGCGGGCCTCGGCCCTGACCTGGGCGGCGGCGGCCGCGGCCCTGCTCGCCGGGGCTGCCGCCGGCCGGATGCGGTGGCGCCGGCGGTGGCTCCTCGCGGCGCTCTGCGGCGGCGCCCTGTTTCAGGTCTTTTTCGGAGCGCGGCAGTGGTTCGCTCGCTCCGACACCCTGTGGGGGGTGAAGATCGCTCTCAGCCCACGCCTCCAGGGGACGTTCGTCAATCCGAACCACCTGGCCCTGTTCCTCGAAATGGCGCTGCCGGCGGTCCTCGCCTGGGCCTGGTGGGCGTCGCGCCAGGCGCGCAAAGAGATCCACGTGGAGCGCAAGATCGTGCTGCTCGCGCCGCCGGTCCTCGTCTGGCTGACCGTCTTCCTCGGCCTGTCGTTCACCGGCTCGCGGGGCGGCCTGCTCGGCGTGGTCGCCGGGGTGGGCGTGCAGGCGCTGGCTCTGGCGGCGGCCCGCCGGCGCTGGCGCACCGCGTTCCTCGGGGTGGGGGTGATCGCCGCCGGCGTGGCGGTGGTGGCGGCCGTCGGGCTGCGCGAAGGCGGTCTCGGGCGGGTGCTGTCGACCTCCTGGGAGGAGGTGACCCAGGGCTTCCGCATCCAGGAATATGCCGCGGTGATCGAGCTGTGGACCCGCTTTCCCGTCTTCGGCACCGGATTGGGGAGCTTCCGCGAGGCTTTTCCGCGGGTGCAGCCGCTGCCGCTTCAGGGCACCTGGTGGCACGCGCACAGCGATCTGCTGGAGATCCTGGCGACCACCGGCCTGGTGGGGACGGCGGTCCTGGTGGCCGGTCTCTGGCCGGTGCCGCGGCGGCTGTTCCGGGTGCTCGCCGGCCGCGGGCGCTCGGAGAACCGGGCCGCCGCGCTCGCGGTGCTCGGGATTCTCGCCTCTGTGCTGGTGCACGAGGCCGTCGACTTCGGGCTGACCATGCCGGGCAATGCGCTCATCCTGGCGGTCCTGGTGGGAGCCGGCCTGGCCGTGCCGCTGGATCTCTCCCCTCCGGCAACACCGCCGCGAGCGGGCTCTCTACCGCAACTGGAGGGAGCCGGGTAGCACGCGCCCGCCCCCGACGCTCTCCATGTCGAGGACGTGGAAGCCGGGGCGCAGCGGCAAGGCGAGCGTCACCGGGCGTTCCGCGGCGACCGGCAGGGTACCGGCGGCCGCGCCGTCCAGCCGCAGCTCGACCACCGCGCCGGCCGGCGGCACGGCGGCGAAATCCATCACGATCCCGCGCGCCGGCCTCTCGATGAGCAGCTCCAGGCGGGCCTTCCCCTGGTCCCATCGCCAATCCGTGGCGGTCCAGCCGTCCCGGGCGAAGCTCCGCAGCTTCTCCTCGGCCTTGGCCGCATCCGGGAGCCGTCCGGAGGCCCGTGCGAGCTCGAGCCGGGCGAGCCAATACGCCGGCCGCTCCCACCAGGAGAGATGCACGAGGTCCAGCGCCTCCCGTGCCTCGGCGAGCCGTTTCCGCTCCGTCATCAGGCGGGCCTTGGCGACCAGGTACGGAGCCCAGGGCTCGCTCCACAGCGTCTCACTGCGGCGTTCCAGGTTGAACGCCTGGCGCAGATCTCCCGCCATCAGCAAGGCGAGGGCCTCCTGCGGCGGCGCCTGATCGGCGGCGAGATGGGCGAGACGCTTGAGCTCCGCCGGAGGGAGGGGGCATTCGGCGAGCAGGCAGCGCTCCAGGACCCAGTCGAGGCGCGGCGTGAGGCGCTCGGCGGTCTGGGCGCCCACCGGGCCGGGCGGACAGCGGGCCAGGGAGGCGCGCAGGAGGTCGCGGTAGCGGGTGTCCGGCCGTGTCTGCTCGGCGACCTCCAGATAGAGCAGCCGGGCTCCCCGCAGATCGCCGCGCGCCAGGCGGGCGTCGGCCGCGGCGACCTTCCTGGAGAGCTGCGTCCACAGGACGTGGTCCCAGCGCTGCCGGGCCTCACTGAACGCCGGCCAGTCGCCGCGGTCGGCATAAAATCTCTGCACCTGCTCCCAGACCTGGGGATCGGCGGGGAGGACCGAGAAGGCCTCGCGCCGGTCGACGGCGGCGAGCCAGGGGAGGAGGAGGAGCCTGCGGTCCTCGGGATGGCGGAACATCTCGGCCACGAGCGCGCGGGCCAGCTCCCGTTTGGGAGGCGACAAGGCGGGCCAGATCTCCAGATAGGACGCGGCCAGGAAGCGGGTGGGCTCGCGCTTGGCGGGCGCCAGGTGGCGGGCCTCCTGGAGCGGCTCCTCCCAATCGGCGGCGGCGGTGAACAGCCGGCTGTCGCGCCCGAGCGAGCGGCTCAGATAGGTGGAGGCGCCGAGCACCAGGGCGGCCTCCCACGATCCCGGCCGCCGCGCCAGAACCGCGCCGGCCTCCTCGGCCGCCGCCGCCAGCCGCTGCGAGCCGGCGAGCATCTCCTGGCGCTCCTCGGGCGAGCCGGCGCCGAGCGTCGCGGCGTGTGCCATCTCGCCGGCCAGGACCGCCCGGGCCGCGCGCAGCCGCACTCCGTCGATCTCCGGCTCGCGCAACAGCTCGCGCCCGATCCGCGGATCGAGCGGGAAGCCGATCCCCTCCAGCCGCTCGGTCTGCGCGCGCTGCTCGGCCCGCAGAGCAGCGTAACGCACCCCGGAGAGGAGGGCGAGGCCGAGGCCTGCCGCGGTCAGGAGGAGGCGGAAGAGCATCGGCGGAGCGTATCTCATCCGCTCGCCCACAGCTCCATCCCGGGCTTCCTGGCGAGTGTCAGCAGCCGTTGCAGGCGGGTCAGGAAATCGCCCAGGCCGGCCCAGCCGAACTCCTCGCCCAGGCGGATGTCCTCCAGGCCGTCGAGGCCGACCCAGGGGGGCGGGTCGGGGAGGAGGCGGCCCTGCACCCGCGGCGCGAGCACCGCGAGCTCGTTCCAGAGCCCTTCCCGCAACGGCTCGGCGAGGAGCGTGTCCTCCTCGCGGTCGAGGCGCCCCAGCGCCTGGAAGGCGGGAAATCCGTCCAGATGGCCCTGCATGTACTCCAGAAGCTCGTCATCCAGCACCGTGGTGAGCTCGGGGAAATCGCGGCCGGACCCGTCGTACAGCTCGAGAAATAACACGCAGCATCACATTGTACCGCCCTGGACGGAGCGCCGCAGCGTTGTCGTGCCCGCCGAGACGTGAGACTCTATCGCCCGCGGCCGTGCAGACGGCCTGCAGATCGACCGCGAGGAGACCGAGCACGATGAGCAACGACTTGAAGACTCCGCTCAACTGGTCCGGCGGAGGTGCGGATACGGACGTCGGGGAGACCGAGGAGTGGCTGACCGCCTTCGAGCAGGTCATCCGGCACGAGGGGCGCGAGCGCGCCCGCTTCCTGCTCGAAAAGCTGCTGGAGAAGGGGTACGAGAAGGACGTCACCTTGCCGTTCACGGGCAATACGCCCTACATCAACACCATCCCCGCCGCCCGCCAGCCCGAGTACGCCGGCGACCGCACCCTGGAGCGGCGCATCAAGAGCATCGTCCGCTGGAACGCCATGGCCATGGTGGTGCGCGCGAACAAGAAGTTCGCCGGCCTGGGCGGCCACATCTCCACCTTCGCCTCGTCGGCCACCCTCTACCAGGTGGGCATGCACCACTTCTTCCGCGGGCGCGGCGCGGGCGGCTTCGACGGCGACATGCTCTACATCCAGGGGCACGGCTCGCCGGGCATCTACGCCTACTCGTTCCTCGAGGGGCGGATCACCCCCGCGCAGCTGGAGTCCTTCCGCCGCGAGATCGAGACGCCGAGCGGCCTCTCGTCCTATCCCCACCCCTGGCTGATGCCCGACTACTGGGAATTTCCCACCGTCTCCATGGGGCTGGGCCCGCTCGCCGCCATCTACCAGGCCCGGTTCAACCGGTATCTGCGCAACCGCGGCCTGCGCGACAACCAGGGGCGGAAGATCTGGGCCTTCCTGGGCGACGGCGAGACCGACGAGCCGGAGACGCTCGGCGCCCTCACCCTCGCCTCGCGCGAGCGGCTCGACAACCTGATCTTCGTCATCAACTGCAACCTGCAGCGTCTCGACGGCCCGGTGCGCGGCAACGGCAAGATCATCCAGGAGCTGGAGACCGCCTTCCGCGGTGCCGGCTGGAACGTCATCAAGGTCATCTGGGGGAGCGACTGGGATCCGTTGATCGAGGCGGACAACACCGGCCGCCTCGTCCAGCGCATGACCGAGGTCCTGGACGGCGAGTACCAGAAATACGTCGTGGAGCCCGGCTCCTACGTCCGCCAGGAGTTCTTCGGCAAGTACCCGGAGCTGCTGGAGCTGGTCAAGGGGTACGGCGACGAGCAGCTGCACGGGCTGCGCCGCGGCGGCCACGATCCCGAGAAGGTCTACGCCGCCTACAAGGCCGCGGTCGAGCACCAGGGATCGCCCACCGTCATTCTGGCCAAGACGGTCAAGGGCTACGGCCTCGGCGAAGCCGGCGAAGGGCGCAACGTCACCCACCAGCAGAAGAAGCTCAACGAAGAGGAGCTGCGCTTCTTCCGCGACCGCTTCGAGCTGCCGCTGACCGACGAGCAGGTCGCCGAGGCGGCCTTCTACCATCCCGGGCCGAACAGCCCCGAGGTCGAATACCTGCGGGAGTGCCGGAGCCGTCTGGGCGGTTCCATCCCCTCCCGGCGCGTGCGCACCGAGCCGACGCCCATCCCGAAGACCGGTGTCTGGGAACGCTTCCACACCGGGGTCGACCGCGACGTCTCGACCACCATGGTGTTCGTCCAGATCCTCACCCAGCTCCTGAAGGACGCGGAGATCGGCCCCAAGGTCGTCCCCATCGTTCCGGACGAGGCGCGCACCTTCGGCATGGAGTCGCTGTTCCGCCAGTTCGGCATCTACTCCTATGTGGGGCAGCTCTACGAGCCGGTGGACAAGTCGATGCTGCTCTACTACCGCGAGGCGAAGGACGGGCAGATCCTGGAAGAGGGGATCACCGAGGCCGGCTCGATGGCCTCCTTCATCGCCGCGGGCACCTCGTACGCCACCCACGGCATCGACATGATCCCCTTCTTCATCTTCTATTCGATGTTCGGCTTCCAGCGCGTCGGCGACCTCATCTGGGCCGGTGCCGACCAGCGCATGCGCGGCTTCCTGCTCGGCGCCACCGCCGGCCGCACCACCCTGAACGGCGAAGGGCTGCAGCACGAGGACGGCCACAGCCTGGTGCTGGCGAGCGTCGTCCCCAACCTGCGGGCCTACGACCCGGCCTACGCCTTCGAGCTGGCGGTGATCATCCGCGACGGACTGGAGAGGATGTTCGAGCAGCGCGAGGACGTCTTCTACTACCTGACCCTCTACAACGAGAACTATCCGATGCCGCCGAAGCCGGACGGCGCGGACGCGGGGATCCTGAGGGGGCTCTACAAGCTGAAGGACGCCCCGCCGCCCGCGGACGGAGTACCCGATACCCGTCCCCGGGTGCATCTCCTGGGCAGCGGCCCGATCCTCAACGAGGCGCTCCGGGCGCAGGAGCTGCTGGCCGGGCGCGGCGTCGCGGCCACCGTGTGGAGCGCCACCAGCTACAAGCAGCTCCGCGCCGACGCCCTGGAGGTGGAGCGCTGGAACATGCTCCACCCCGAAGCGGAGCCGCGCAAGCCCTACGTCGCGTCTCTCTTCGAAGGCGATGATGCCCCCATCGTGGCGGTCTCGGACTACATGAAGCTGGTCCCCGACCAGATCGCCCGCTGGCTCCCCGGCCGCTTCTACGCCCTCGGCACCGACGGCTTCGGCCGGAGCGAGACGCGCGAAGCCCTGCGCCGTTTCTTCGAGATCGACGCCGGGAGCGTCACCGTGGCGGCGCTCCATCAGCTCGCCCTCCGCGGCCGCTATGACCGTTCCGCGGTCCGGCGGGCGCTCGACGAGCTGGGGATCGATCCCGAGAAGGCGTACGCGCTGGTCTCGTGAGACCGGCTGGCCCGTGGCCTCTGTAGTACAGTAGGGCGCCTTGGATTGCGCGAACCCTTCGAGGAGGAAATGACCGTGAAGAGAGCACTCATTTCGGCCGTCGCCCTGGCCGTCGCCCTGCCGGCTCTGGCTTTCGCCGAGCCCGTGTCCTACAAAGTCGACCCGGATCACAGCGGCGTCAACTTCACCATCCGCCACTTCGTGAGCAACATCCCCGGCCGTTTCAAGGAGTTCGCCGGCACCATCGTGTTCGACAAGGGGAACCCCGCCGCCTCCAAAGTCGAGTTCACCGTCCAGGCCGCCTCGGTCGACACCGGCAACGGGGACCGCGACAACCATCTGAAGACGGCCGACTTCTTCGAGGTCGAGAAGTTCCCGGCCTGGACCTTCACCAGCACCCAGGTCAAGGCCCAGGGCAAAGACACCCTGGAGGTCACCGGCGATCTGACGATCCACGGCGTCACCAAGCGGGTCACCATCCCGGTCAACGTCCTGGGGACGGTGAAGACGCCCAAGTCGGAGAAGGCCGGTTTCGAGGCCGACTTCACGATCAACCGCAAGGACTTCAACATCATCTGGAACCGGGTCCTCGACGCCGGCAGCACCGTTCTCGGCGACGACGTGAAGATCAGCATCAGCGTCGAGGCCGACCATCCGCTGGCCCCGCCCGCGCAGTAGAGCCTTCCCGGACATCCGCTCCGTTCTCACCCCCGGCTTCCGCCTCTCGCCCCGTCAACGGGAGAGGGGCGGAGCCTTATGCAAAAGCATCCACGAAATGAGCCGGGCAAGAAGGTCATTGTCAGATGGATGGCAGTGATACGATCAATTGAACATGGTCTAGACCTCCGGCGCACGGCGCCTCTCACGGGGAGGGACGCATGGAGGGCCGGATTTGCGGAAGAGGCCGTCATGGCTGAACCTACCTTGCGTGGATCGGGGATCGAGAGGGGACGTCGAGACGTGAATGTCTGGATCGATCGATGGCAGCGGGGGATCGAGCCGGAGGAGAGCTTCCGGCGCATCCACCGCCACTACTACCCGCTGGTCCGTTCGTTCTTCGCGCGCCGTGGCTTCACGGAGCAGGAGATCGAGGACCTCGCCCAGGAGACCTTCTTGCGGGTGTACCGCAAGCTCGACGGGTTCCGGGGTGACTCTCAGTTCGAGACCTGGCTCTGGCAGGTCGCGTCCAACGTCTTCAAGAACGAGCTGCGCAGCCGGACCGCCCAGAAGCGGGATGCGCAGGAGGTGTCCCTGGAGGACCCCGAAGCGGGTCCACCGGGCGAGGCGGGGGTATCCTTGCCGGCGGGGGAGGACGATCCCTTGGATGGACTGCTGACCGGGGAACGGGCGGAGATCCTGTATCGGGCCATGGCCGAGCTGCCGACGCAGATGCGCCGTTGCGTGGAGCTTCGCGTATGCCGGGACCTGAAGTACCGGGAGATCGCGGTGCTCATGGGTGTCTCGATCGACACGGTCAAGGCGCACCTTTTCCAAGCGAGGCAACTGCTCAGGAACAAGCTGGGGAGCTACTTCGCCGAGCCGAGGTTCGTCGATTCCAATGCTTGAGTCCGGAGATCTTGTGGATAAACCGTCGTTTGAAGAGTCCTTGCGTGCCCTGGCCGCCCGCCGGCCGCACGGGGGGGACCACCCCGCGCTCGCGGAGCTGGTGGCCTACCGGGCGGGCGACCTGTCGGCCGAAGAGGACGACCACGTCCAGGAGCACCTGGCCCAATGCCGCCATTGCGGCCAGCTCCTTCTCGACCTGGCCGAGTTCGAGCAGTTTCCGCCGCCGCCGGATGAGATGGCGCCGGTCGACGCCCGCGCGGAAGCCGCCTGGCAGCGCCTCCGCCCCGAGCTGGCCGAAGGGGATGAAGAAGAGGCCTTGCCCCAGATCCTGGAGCTCCGGCCGCGGCCCCGCCTCCCTCTCTGGCGGCGCCCGGCCCTCCCCTGGGCCCTGGCCGCGGGGCTGGCGCTCTGCGTGGTGGGGCTCCTGTGGCAGGCCGGGGTGCAGGCGCGGCGGATCGGGGAGCTGGACCAACCCCAGCTTGTCCGGGCTCTCGTCACCCTCGACTCGGAGGACGACGGCCGGCGTGGGAATGCCGAAGCCGTCCCGGTTCATCCGGGAGAGGGAGTGGCCTACGACCTTCTCCTTTCGTCGAATCCGGACGTGCCGACCTACCCCCTGTACAGGGTGGAAGTTCTCTCGGCCGTGGGCGAAGCCCAACCCGCTCCGGCGAGTGAGCAGCCAGCGGAGGATGGGGTGCTGCGTGTCGTCCTGCGGTCGGCTCCGGATCCCGGGGACTACGTTTTCGAGGTCTTTGGTCTCGGAGGCGGGGAGAAAACGCTCGTCGGCCGCTACCGCTTCACGATCCTTCCGGCCCGGTGAAGCTCGCGGGTGATCGCGTCCGGATGCGCGTCTGGTTGGTTCTCGGCCTGCTGAGCATCGAGGCGATCCTCCTCGGTCAGGCCGTCTCGAATCTTTCTCCGGCTGCCGCCGGTCCTGCCGTTTCGGAGCGCCCGCTCGACCCCGAGATTCCTCTCCTGAGCAGCATCCGCTCCGGTGAGGAGCCTTCCTCGCGGGTTCACCCGGAGCGAGGGCCGGCGCCTCGGGTCGTGAGCGTGCAGGCCGTCGCCGATCTCGCTCGCGGAGACCGGCTGCTCCGAGAGGCCACCACAAGATCCCGGCGGGATGCTCTGGCGGCCTACGATCGGTCCCTGCGGATCTGGCGATCGCTCGGCGAGACCGAAGGTCAGGTCACGGCCCTGACCCGGCTGGGTAGAGTGTATGAAGCTCTGAAGGACCTTCCTCTGGCGTACGACGCCTACCGGCGCGCCCTGGGCCTGTCCCTCGACCCCGGTGAGCAGGCGGCGCTGCTCATCGACCTCGGCCTCATCGAGGATCGTCTGGGCAGGCCGGCCGCGGCGCTCGACCGTTTCCAGAAAGCGTTGCAGCTCGCGCGCCAATCCCATGCGGAGCTCTCCGAGGCGCGCGCCCTGGCCTTCTCCGGATATGTTTCTTCGAATCTGAGCGATCTCGGTGTCGCGTCGGCGTTCTATGTGCAGGCCCTGGAGAAGTGGAACCATGTTGGATCCCCCTCGGATCGGCTGCGAACTCTTCAGGACCTGGCCAAGCTCCACCTCCAACTCGGCGAGCCGGCGCGCGCGCTCGATCTCCTCCGGCAGGCCCGCGAGATCGAGCCGAACGATGGAAGCACCCTCCGGCTTCTTGGGATGTCGTTCTTTCTCGGCGAGCGCGACGGCATTGCCTTGCAGATCCTGCGTCGTGCCTTGGCCCAGGCCCGTGTCGAGGAGGACGCCGAGCTCCAGGCGGTGGTCCTCGGGGATCTGGGGTCGGTCGCGTTGCGCCTGGGGGAGATCGAGCAGGCCTCTGCCTCGTTCGAGGCATGCCTGCGGATCGCCGTGGAGAAAAAGCTGCCCCAGATGGAGGCGTATGCGCGGGCCGGCCGCGGGCGTGTGTTCGGGCTGCAGGGCCGGTTCGACGCGGCGATGGCCGAGCTCGATCGGGCGGACGCGACGTTCCGGAGCTTGGGCGAGCCGGCGTCGCTGGCGCTCGTGCTCACCGGCAAGGCACTGCTCGAACGGGAGCGGGGGAATCTCCAGAGAGCCTTGGCGCTTTCCCGCGAGTCGGTGGACCTGATCGAGTCGCAGCGCAAGGAGATCGAGAACCCGCGGGCGCGGGCGGCCCTGCTCGGCGTCTGGTCCGATCCCTACGAGATCCAGATCGACGCGTTCTGGCGTCTCGCCCAACGGTCGCCGGAGAGTGGTTTCGCGGCCAAGGCCTTCGAAGTGAGCGAGAAGATCCGCGCCCGGACCCTGTACGAAGGGCTGGCTGCCCGGACGACCTCCCGGCGGCCCGAGACAGCCGGCCTGGAACGGCGGCGCCGTGAGGTCACTTTCCGGCTGCGCGACCTGGCACGCGAAAAATTGCGTCTGTCCAGCGACTCCGGAGACGAGGCTCGTTTCCAACGGAGCCGGATCGATGCGGAGATCCGCGACCTGCTGGCGCAGGAAAGCGCGCTCTGGGAGAAGATCCGCCGGAGCGATCCGCGCTCGGCCCTGGCGGGTCTCCAGCCGCTCTCGCTGCCCCAGGTCCAGGACCTTCTGGACGAAGATACCGCCTTTCTGGTCTACACGCTCGGTCAGAAGCAGAGCTTCGTCTGGTGGATCGAAAAGGGCTCACTTTCCATGCAGATGATCCCGGGCCGTGGTCAGATCGAAGGGCTCGCTCAACGGGTCCAGGCTCTCCTCGCGGATCCCGGAGCCCAGCGTGAGCCGCAGCAGCTCAACGACCTCCTTGCCCGCCTGAGCGAGCTCGTGCTGGCACCTGTGGCGGATGGTCTGCAGCGCGTGCGGCGCTTGGTCGTCGTCTCCGATGGGGCCCTTCAAATTCTCCCCTTTGCGGCGTTTCCCCAACCTCGCGCATCCGGCCTTCGGGCCGGGGAGCCCCTCGTCGCGAGTCATGTTCTGGTCTCCGTCCCCTCGCCGTCGACCTTGGCCGCGCTGCGTCGGCGTGAGGCAGAGCGGGCGGCCACGCCGGACAAGCTGATCGCAGTCATCGACGATCCGGTCTTCAATCGGGACGATCCGCGGTTCGCAAGCCGGTCCGCTCTCGACCCCGGCTCCCCCCGGCCGGGGTTGCCACGCCTGAGGCAGACGGAGAAGGAGGCCGAAGCGATCCTGCGCTTCGTGCCGCCGGGGATGGGGAGGGAGATCTCGGGCTTCGAGGCCGTTCCCGAGATTGCCCGGGACCCGGATCTCCGCCACTACCGCTACCTCCACCTCGGCACGCATGGATTCGCCGACCTCGAGCATCCCGAGCTCTCCGGGATCGTCCTCTCGCGGTTCACTGTGGACGGCAGGCCTCGGGACGGACTCCTGCGCTTCTACGACGTCTATGACCTCGACCTGCCGGTCGAGTTGGTCTCCCTGAGCACGTGCCGCTCCGCCGAGGGACCGCAGGTACGGCGAGAAGGCCCGATCACGATGACGCGGAGCTTTCTCTATGCGGGAGCGTCGCGGGTTCTGGGAACGCTCTGGGACGTGAACGACGAGCCGGCCGCCGAGCTGACGGCAGCTTTCTACAAGGGTGTCCTGCGCGAGGGGAAAAGACCGGCGGAGGCACTCCGCGACGCGCAGGACGCAATGCGCCTCAAAGGCTGGCCCTTGCAAAATTGGGCCTCTTTCGTCCTCCAGGGCGATTGGCGTTAGCCGCCGCCCTTCCCCAAACAAAACCCGCTCTCCGGTGTCTCAAAGGAGGACGGAGACATTCCAAGAGGAGGAAACGATGGACAGAGCGATGCAGGCCCAAAGCGGAAGCGAAGATCGGCATTTCGGGGACGACACGAAGCTGCCGGGGACGGTACCGGTCGAGGATCGTTCCTTCGGGGACGACACGAAGCTGCCGGGAACGGTACCGGTCGAGGATCGTTCCTTCGGGGACGACACGAAGCTGCCGGGAACCGTGCCCGTCAACGGTTGAGCCCCAGGATGTCCGGGGCGGCCGGGCTCTTCCGGCCGCCCTGTACCAGCCAGGAGGACTGCGATGCATCCGCCGTTGCTCCACTTCAGCGGTCTCCACGGCGAGACCGGCGCCTATGCGATTGCCCCCGGCACGCCGCGTCAGACCCTCGCGGTCCTCACCCAGGAGGCGCTCGCTCGCGAGGAGACCGATGTGCGCCCGACGGAGAAGGGGCTCCTTGATGGGAAGGAGCACGACCTCGCGGAGGCGGGCTGGGGAGTGGTCTTCACCCAGAAGGAGGGCACGGAGATCGAGGCGATCCGGGAAGCTTTGAAGCCGCTCCTGGACCTCCGCCGCGAGCAGGCCACGCGCATCGCCAGGAACCGCTACCGCGAGTACCGCGGGGACCGCGGTTATCAGCCCGGAGACAGCAAGAGGCGTTTTCTCGCCCGGCACGGCGTCTCCGCCGGCGAGGTCAATCCGGACCGAATGCCATACTACCTGCTGATCGTCGGAGATCCCCGTGACATCCCCTACGAGGTGCAGTGCCTGCTCGACGTGGAGCGCGCCGTCGGCCGCCTCTGGCTCGCGACGCCCGAGGAATACAGCCGCTATGCCCGGCGCGTGGTCGCCGCGGAAACGGCGCAGGAGGCGCGGAAGCGTCAGGCCGTCTTCTTCGCGCCGCGTCATCCAGGGGACGCCGAGACCGCTCTCTGTGTGGAGGAGCTGGTGAAACCGCTCGCCGCGCAGGCCCGCGCCAAGTGCCCCGGATGGCAGGTCGGGGAGATCCTGGAAGACCAGGCCTCCAAAGAGCAGCTCGCCCACGTATTGGGTGGAGCGGAGATGCCCGATTTTCTGTTCACCGCGGGGCACGGCATGGTCTTCGGCTCCGGCGATCCTCGCCAGCTCCCGCATCAGGGGGCTCTGGTCTGCAACGAGTGGCCCGGCCCGTCCTTTAAAGGGCGCGTGCCGGCCGATTTCTATTTCTCCGGAGACGACGTTCATTGCGCGGCGGGCTCCTTGGTGGCCTTCTTCTTCGCCTGCTTCAGCGGCGGAGCGCCGGCCCGGCGGAGCTACGACCTGCGCGATCCCGTCCACACGGCCCCCCACCCTTTCGTGGCGGGGCTTCCCTCCGCTCTTCTGGGCCGGTCCGAAGCCGGCGCCCTCGCGGTGATCGGCCACGTCGACCTGGCCTGGGTCTACTCGTTCCATACACCGAACGAGGGAGAGGAGCCCATCGAGCGTCTGGAGGAGTTCAATCATCTCGTCGAGAAGATCCTCCAGGGAGCCCCGGTGGGAGCGGCCATGGAGGTTTTCGGCCGGCGCTATGCCGCGCTGGCGGCCGATCTGTCCGAGGAGCTGCTCGAGGTTCACCGGGGCAAGACACCGGATGACGAGACGGCGATCCGGTTCTGGCTCTGCCAGGACGCCCGTAACTATATCGTTCTGGGCGATCCGGCGGTCCGCCTGGTGCCGCCTGCGGTGCAGGCCTGACTCCGCTGCCGTGTTAGCATCGCGTGAAACGGCGCCTGCCCGGCCGAGCTGCGCGCCGCATGCGAAAGGAGTCCGCCATGAAGTCACTCGCCGCGGCTGCTCTGCTGCTCGCGATTACGATTCCTTCGGCACCGGCCGAGGCCGGTCCCGCCGAAGACCGGGCGGCTGTTGGCGCGCTCGATACGGAATATCAGGCGGCGGTCGAGCGCAACGACGCCGAGACCATGGGGCGCATCCTCGCGGACGACTTCGTGCTCGTGGTCGGCTCCGGCAAGACCTACACGCGCGCGGACCTGCTGGAGTCCGCACGCCGCAAAGACACCGTCTACGAACATCAGGTCGAGGACCCGGGCACGCAGACCGTGCGCGTCTGGGGTGACACCGCGGTCGTCACTGCGCGCCTCTGGCTGAAGGGCAGCAGCGCCGGCAAGCCGTTCGAGAAGCGCCTCTGGTTCAGCGACACCTACGTGCGAACCGCGACGGGTTGGCGGTACGTGTTCGGCCAAGCCTCGCTCGCGCTGCCGGCGGAAGAGCCCGCGGCGCCCAGGACGCCCTAACAAAATGCGCTTCACCGGTGTCTCAGAGGACACGAGGTGAAGGCATGAGCACGCTCCACGCCCTCCTGATCGGGATCGACGACTACCTTCCCAGCAAACTGCCCGACGGCAGTCAGTATCCGAGTCTCGAAGGACCGACCACCGACGTTGCGCGCATGGCGCTCCTGCTCAAGGAGCGTGCCGGCCTGCAACCGGAGACGACCCGGATGCTCTTGTCCCGGGTCGGAGAGGATGGTGCTCCGACGGAGCCCCCGGAACGGCGTCCGACCTACGCGAACATCGTGGCCGCCTTCAAACAGTTGGCCGGCGAGGCCAAAGCCGGCGACCGCGTCTACGTCCACTACTCCGGCCACGGAGCGCGCACACCGACCGAATACCCGGAGATCAAAGGTGCGAATGGCTGGGACGAATCGTGGGTGCCGTGCGACATTGGCGATCCTGCGTCGCGCTACCTCCTCGATCTGGAGCTGGCCGCCCTGGTGCGGCTCCTGGTCGATCAGGACCTCCGGGTGACTCTCGTCCTCGACTGCTGCCACGCGGGAGGTGCCATGCGAGGTGGCACCCGGGCGGGCCGCAAGATTGGCAAGGCGGTGGCCCGCTGGGTGCCCTGGGTGCCGCGAGGGCCTGTGCCGAGCGCCGTCGCCGACCCTCAGACCCTCATGGAGATCTGGAAAAGCCAGAAGCAGGACCAGCGGACGTTCCGAGGGCTTTCTCTTCAGAGCTCCTTACCGGTGGCGCGCTATGCGCTCTTCGCCGCCTGCCGGCCCGACGAGCACGCCCTCGAATATCCATTCGACAAGGGAGAGCCTCGCGGAGCCCTGACCTATTGGTTGATCGACACCCTGGAGCGGTCCAGGGAAACGCTGAGCTGCACAGAGATCCACCAGCGGCTCGTGGCGCGCATCCGCGGCTTTTTCGGGTACCAGACGCCGATGTTCATCGGAGACGGCAGAGAGGACTTCCTTCAGGAGCCGACGAGAGCCCCGGTGAAGCGGGCTCTCTTGGTGGAGAGTCCCCGGGTGCTGCGCCTCAACGAAGAGACCGGCCAGGTGCTGATCGACGTCGGTCTTCCCACCGGGGCCAAGGTTGGTGACCGGTTTCGCTTGAACGGCTCGGCCGAGCTCGAGATCCGCCGGGTCGGGGCGACGGAGAGCTGGGCCGAGATGATCCGGGTCCTCGGGTCGGAGGAGATCGTGCCTGGAATGAAAGCCGATTTCCTCCGCCTCCAGACGGCGGTGCGTCTGGTCCCCCCCGAGAGAGAGAGCCGCGAGGCGGATCAGGCGCTCGCCCGTCTCCGCGAGGCCCTGCAGAGATCGGAGGCCGGCTTCGTCGAGGTTTGTGACAACGGTGGCACCCCGGATCTGTGTGTGACGGTCGACGAGAGCGACTGCTTCGCCGTGCTCGACCCTGGAGGGACCCCTTTCCCGAACCTCAGCCCTCTGTCGATCAAGACCCCCGGAGTCATCCACAAGCTGATCCAGCGGCTCGATCATCTGACGAAGTTCCGCAACATCCTCACCGTGGAGAACCCGAACCCTCCCGACTGGTTGGGAATCGACCTGGAGCTGCGGGAGGGTGGTCCGGAAGGCGCGAGTGTCCCACTCTCCGCGGGAGCCGTCGAGCTGGGGGAGGGGGAGGAGCTGATCGTCCGCATCATCAACCGCTCCAGCCTGCGCCTCGACTTCACAGTGCTCGATCTGGACCCCGATTACCGCGTCTCCCAGCTTCTGCCGAAGAAGGGGAGCCTCTCGCTGCTGCCGCTCGACCCGGGGCAAGCGGAAACGGTACGGATCAAAGGTTGGCTGCCGGCGGGATTCAACGAGGGCAATGACGTCCTGAAAGTCTTCGCGACCCAGGGGGCCGCCAACTTCCGCTGGCTCGAGCTTCCGCCGCTCGAGAAACCCTGGCTCCTCTCGAATCTCCGCGGCAAGCCGAAAAATCCGCTGGAGGTACTCTTCGCCCAGCTCATCGGCCACCAGTCGGCGAAGCGCGGAGGGGGGCTCAATCCGTCGGAGTTTCCCGAGGAGGAGTGGATCACGGCGCAGGTGGAGATCCGGGTGCGGCGATGAGGGACGTGGAATTCGAATTGGAGATCGTGCCGGCTGGAGAGAGCTATCAGGCGACTGTGCTCCGGTCGCCCCTTGACCGGCAGAGCCGGCGGGCCCGGTGCATGTTCAGTCTGCCGGACCCGGAGGATCCGGGGCCTGCCCTGCTCGATCCCCGGCATCTTGCGCTCGTCGGGTCTCGGCCGCCGGGGGGCTCGGACCAAGAGCTGGGCCACCGCCTTTTCGAATCGGTTTTCATCGGAAAGGTCCTCACGGCCTGGCAAGCCAGCCTGGCCGTGGCGCCAAGGGCATTGACCCTGCGTCTTCGTCTGGCGGAGGATCCCCGCCTTCTATCTGTCCCTTGGGAGCTCCTCTTCGATACGAACGAGGGAGAATTCATCGCGACGGAGAGATGTCTAATCCGTTCCGTCGACGTACATCCCGAGGCACGGCATCTGAAGGCAAAGGCACAGCTCCGCGTCCTCTGCATCCTTGCCTGCCCCGCGGACGTCACTCCGCTCCAGATCGAAGAGGAATGGACGGTTTTGCGGGAAGCGCTCGGCGGAGCTGCGGAGCTGACGCGGATCCCTCCCCGCCTGGACGAGGTGGATCGCGCCTTGCGGTCCGGCAAGTGGGACGTCCTTCACTTCGTCGGACATGGAGAGGTGGACGACGAGGGAGGCTACCTGATCCTGGAGGAGTGGCAAGGCGACGCCCGGGCCGTGGATCATCTGCGCGTGGGAACGTTTCTGGCTCATCCGTCCCTTCAAATGGTGGTCCTGAACACCTGCTCCGGGGGGCGCACCGGCGCCGGCGATGCGTTCTCCGGAGTGGCACAGGCCTTGGTGAAGCGAGGAGTTCCCGCCGTCGTAGCCATGCAGCAA
>Ga0209682_10000016_pt1 | contig 50613 bp, 46 predicted proteins | sample DOMMetBare2Fresh_2_FD_187471 | JGI IMG/M metagenome (GOLD analysis project Ga0209682, IMG submission 187471) | Wetland sediment microbial communities from St. Louis River estuary, USA, under dissolved organic matter induced mercury methylation -... | ecosystem: Environmental > Aquatic >... | reverse complement strand
GTTGAAAAGCGCCGGACAGAGCCATTCGACCGCGCCGATTGCCAGCATCCCGGCGGCCCAGGCGATCAGGATCAGACCGGCAAACCGCGCCGGCGCATCGATCAGCATTCCGAAGGCGCGCTGCCACGTTGACCCGCGGCGGTGAACGAAACCGATCAGGAACCCGAACCCGTGCAGCAGCAACAAGACGCCGAGCGGAAGCAACGCGAGACTGGGCCGCGCAAGAACAGCGGCGCGCATCTGCTCCAGGCTCGTGCCGTTGAAGCACAGTGCCGCCAACGTGATCAGCACGGCACCGCCCACCACGTAGGCCAGGCCATAGGGGACAGCGGTGGAGCCTTCGTAGATGAAGTAGCGATACTCCCGGAGCGTCATCGAGCCGCCGCGGATGAACATCAACCGCTGCTCGGTGATGGCGAGGTAGCCGATCCAAAGGGCGCAAAGGCCCAAGCCGATCACGCCGAGCGCGGTGAGCCGCGGCCACCCAACGTTGAAACCGGCGAGCAGCGCCGCGAGTGACACAACCGGCGCGAAGATGAATAGCGTCACCACGCGGCGTTCGACGAACTTGCGCTCGTCCTCCGACGCCGGAATCCGTCCGCCGGTGAACGGCAGTGGCGGGTCGGGAATTCCGCTCATCACATCGGCGTTCACGGCGTCGACCTAGCGCACCGGCGCAAGCGCGCAATGTTCAACCTGACGCTGCTGGCGCATGGATTCACAGCGGTCGAATCCGGCGCGCGTGGCGCAGTTGAAGCGCAATCCGCCCGCGTCGGACCGGGTGCATGACGCCGAGACCAATTCACGCTCAAGCTTTTCGCTGGCTTGAGTTGGACGGATCTGCGCCTTTGCCACAGTCATGGTCGAAGCAGAGGGTGTCGGCGCAACGGACTGCGGCGTTCGGACCGCGCCACCGACCACCGATGCCGGCGGTGACCCCTGCGGCGCCTGCGCTCCCATGGCACCCCAATTGGGCGTTGCGGACGCTGGCGCTGATCGCTCCATCTTGGGGAAGCCCTGCTGTCCGACAGCGGCGTGCGGACTCGGCTGGCTTGACCCTGCACCCGCGGCTGCGAGAGCCCCCAGCGCACCGACCTGCAAAGCGCTCGGCCCATCGGCGCCCGGCTTGTTGAGAGTCTTGCTGGCCACCTTCGGAGCGGGTGGCGGCGGCGGTGGTGAGCTTGCGCCAGCCTTCTTTGAGAGTTCCGCGGCAAGCGTCGGATCCACCGTTTTGGCGCTCAGCGGCAGCTTCGCTTTCTGGACCATCCCGGGCCAGTCGTAAAGCGGGCCCTTCTCAACGACCTGCTGCGCAGAAAGGACCACGCAGGACGAAGGTCCCAGCCACGGGTCTTGGGTGCATTTCAGGCGGCTGGCGAATTTTCCTTTGACATCGCCACTGAGCAGGAACGTCTCCTCCGCCTCCTTCGTCTGCTCGTCCCACCTGCCCTTGCCCTCGATCCAGATCGTTGCAAATACAACACTGGTGCTGGTGCTGGAAAACTCGAGCGGGGTCGTGTCCAGGTTGAAACTGACATCGCTCGTCTTCTTCGTCCCGACTCCCTGAACGATGCCTTTGAATGCGTACCCGTGCTTTGCGTCCGCCGGGACGCCGGTCGCACTCGTCAATTGCACCTGACTCCAGGAAAACGTCGCCGAATGAGCGTCCGGCGCGACAAGACCGAATAGTGCTGCGATCGCCACTGCGTGAATTCGGATTCGTTCCATCGCTTTCCTCCGTTTCCAGGTTGTCTGCGCGTAGTGCAACCGCACCTGCCGCTACTTCAACTTCACTTCGCTCTTGTTGAGCAGCGATCCGTCCTTCGAGTCGATCGACCAGGTAAGGATCGTGTCGCCCATTACGTTGATCGACCACAGGACCTTGGGCTGTGTCGTTGCTTTGCCCATCAGCGTCAGCCCCATGGCGATCGAGTCGTTCGCTTTCAGGCCATGCTTGCGCGCGGACTCGAGCGCCTTGTCGCTGTCGATGAACTCGCCGATCGAGTCGACCGAGGTCGTTCGCACGTCCGGCTCGATCTCGACCTTGGTGTCGCGCGCGGTGACGATCGCGCTCTTCTTGGCCTTCGGCGAGTAGACGGTGTAAAGCCACGAGCTCGACTTGCCGTCGGCCTTGGCGCTCAGGGTCGAAACGTGAGTCACCACCGCGTCGGATTGCCATTTCTGTGCCGCCGCAGTCACCTCCTTCAGCGCCGCCTTGGCCGTGGACGCGGCCAGTGCGGGCGTCATGGCCATCAGTGCCAGCGTGATGGCACAAGTCCAGCGCAGCGCGAACAGGAACATGGCATTTCTCCTAATTGGTTGACTCAATCAACGCAGCCCGCGCACCGGTCGCTCTTTCGCGGCCGTGAGCGATTCGAGATAACGGATCAATTCGTTGATGCCGCCCATTTCCTGCCGCTGGCCGTCGCGCTCGATGACGATGTGCCATGCGCCATCCGCCTGATGCAGATCGACCTTCATTGCCGTCACATTTGATTCATTCATTCTTGGCAGTTCTCCGCTCATTGCCTACGCCGCGACGCGGTTGCCCGGCCTGCTATTGCGGTTTGGAAGGTGCGACCGCTTTCTTGCTTACGTTCTTCTTCTTGGGCTTCGATGGCACCTCCGGCTGCGGATTCAGCGCCTTCGGATTGGCCGCTTCTGCAGGGTTCGGCGCGACTTTGAGTGCCGAGCTCGCGCCCTTGGGGGCGGCAGCCGATGGCCTTGATGGCACCTCCGGCTGCGGATTGAGAGACCGCAAGTTCTGCGGTTGCCGTTTCTTTGCCGCGAGGTCCGGATAAGGATCCTGTGCCCAGCCCGGTGCGCTTGAAGACAGCATGACCAGGCCGAATACCATGACTGAAAGAAGACCGATCTGGGACGTTGCCATCTTTGCTCCTTGATAGCTTGGCGCCTGCATCGCCGACATGTCCGTGAATCGGAACCGCTTCATACGGTTTCAACATGGACCGACGTAATGCCTGCGCAAGTTAGGCCGCTTGCCGTTACAGCAGCGCCACAAGGCTGATGCGTCAGCGTTACAAGCAGAGAGGGTGAGCGGCCGCTTCCGTCGCGGCCTCAGCAAGTCGGCTCAGCGCGGCAAAAGCGCCGCCAAGTCCTGACTGCAGCGTTCGACGTCGCCAGTACGGCCGTCCTGCTTCAGCCGCTCGATCAGCGTCTCCAGAAATGCGCGTTGCAGCGGCAGGCTGCCGATCTCACGTGCTTCTCGGCTGGCGGCCTCGATCCGATCGATTGCACCCGACAGGTCGCCCTGCCGGAACGCGATCTCAGCACTGGTCGACAACGACAGCGCATGTCCGCGCCGGTAACCGGCACGCTCCGTCGCGGCAAGCGAGAGGTCACACAGCTCTTGCGCACGCGCGAGGTCTCCGCGCTCGATGGCACATTGACAGAGCCAGTAGGCGCAGTTGGCGTACTTCATCGGCGAGGCTTCGCGATAGCGTTGCAGCGCCTCCGTGAGGTTGGCTTCGGCCTCGTCAACTCGCCCCAGCGCCTTCAGCGTCGCGCCGAGTTCGAGCAGCAGCGCGGCCTCGCTCACGGAGTCAATGCGGCCGCGCAGTTGGTGAAGTGCGCTCTGCGCTGTTTGCAGCGCGACCTCGTAGCGGTCGTGTTCGAAATGATCGACAGTCTGCTTGACCGCCAGCTCGACCTGCATCGATGGGTCGTCGCCCTCTGTTGCAAGCTGCGCCATGGCCGCAAGCGCGGACTGCCGGCCCGTTTCGTCGCCAAGATTGCGGAATACCTCAATGCGCGCAGACTCGATACGAAACGCCTCGGCGCCATTGGCGCCATCGGCGAGCGCAGCGTCGTACTGCGCCAGTGCCTCGGGCAAGGCGTATATGCGCGCCGCGGCCTCTGCTGCGCGAATTCGGTGCCGTATCGCTTCGCTGCGGCGCCCGCCCGCTTCCAGATGTCGCGCCACGTCGGCCGTCGGTGCGCCATGCGAATCCATCGCGCCCGCAAGGCGTCGATGCAGCAGCTTGCGCCGCTCGGCCGTGAGCGCATCGTCGAGCGAGCGGCGAATCAGGTCGTGCGCAAACCGATATCCGCCCACGGACTCGATGAGAACGTTGGCGTGAACAGCGCGGTCGGCAGCGTCGACCAGTTCCAGTTCCGACAGCGCCGTGCAGGCGCCGATCCAATCGAGCGCAAAACCATCGCCTGCAAGACTGGCAGCCTCGAGCAGGCGACGCACGCTTTCACCCAGTCGGTCGATACGCCGCAGTACGGCCTCGCGCACGCTCGGCGAGATCGGCAGTTCGCGGTAGTCCTCTGTGTCCTCGTCGTACGGTGTCGCCCAGGTTCCCTCCTCCCGCCATAGCACGCCCGCGCTGAACAAATCGCGCAGCGATTCAAGGATGAACAGCGGATTGCCTGCTGTGGCGGCGTGCAGCCTGCGCGAGAACACGTGCGCGCCGGGGCTGCCAGACAGCGCCCGCACGAGGGTCAGCACCTCGACTGCGGTGAGCGGCGCCAGCGGCACGCGAACGAGCAGATTCTCGCGCGTCAGTGCATTGAGTGCCGCACGCACTGCGGTGTGCTCGCCGACTTCGTTGGTGCGCGCAGTGGCAAGCAGGCGCACGCGGTGCGCGCGGCGTGTGACGTGAACCAGCAATTCCGCGCTCGCACCATCAAACCATTGCAGGTCGTCGAACAACACGCTGCCACCATTGGCCGCCGTGAGCAGCGCGACGGTCAGGCCCTCGAGAAAGCGACCGCGTGCCTCGGCGGCTGGCAACTCGCTGCGTTCTTCGCCGCCGGCCATGGTGGGTAACAGCCGAGCGACCTCTTCCTGCCAGACCGGGTCGAGGCGTTCGAACCACGTCGTATCCGCGCGCCACGCCTGCAGCAGCGCCTCGGCAATCGGATAAAAGGGTGTGTCGCGCGAGATCTCGTGCCCTTTGATGCGTAACAGCTTGCCGTCCGCGCTGCCAAACTCCTCCGCCAAGCGGCTCTTGCCCACACCGGCCTCGCCTTCAATCAGTGCGAGTTTTCCGGCTGCCTTGCCCAGCAGCATCCAAGCCTCATCGCGGCCGATCAGCGGCGCCCGAAGATCGGGCGGCTCGGCCTGGCTCGTGACGTGCAGTGACTGTTCCTGCGCGAGCTGAATACGGCGCGCCAGCGCAGCAGTCGCCGGCAGAGGATCGAGTGCGAGTTCCGTTTGCAGCAGCGAACGCAGATGTTCGTACTGTGCGAGTGCCGCGCCACGATCGCCGAGCAGACTGAGCAACCGCATCGCCTCGCGGTGATGCGTCTCCTGCAGTGGATCCTCGTCCAGCAGCAAGCGGATCAGGCGCAGGGCACCGTCGAGATCACCCGCCGTTTCAAGTTGTTTGGCGTGCTCGGCCAACGCGGCGCGCCAGGTGCGCGCGAGCGCTTCGCGCTGCGTTGCGAGCCAGTCCATGAAGGCACCGGCACCTTTGACCTCGAAGCCTTGCAGCAGTGGGCCGCGATACAGCGTGGCGGCCTGCGCGAAATCGCCCTTGGCGGCAGCCGCGTCGAAATGCGTGACGTCGACCTCCGCGCCGGAATGCAGTGCGAGTTCATCGCCGCTCACCGCGATCCATGCACCAGCGGGATTCGACTGCAGTCGGTACAGCTCCTGCCGCAGGTTGCGGCGCGCTTCGTCCTCCGGCTGCTCGCTCCACAGCAGCGCCGCCAGCCGGCCACGCGGCGTGGCTCCAGCGAGCGCCAGATACGCCAGGAGTGCAAAGGCCTTGCGTGTGGGTAAAGTGATCTCTTCGCCCAGCGCAACTCGCGGCAAGCCAAGCAAGTCCAACGCGAGCTGCGCTGCCAAGGAAGCCTCCCGCCGTTCGGCATCGATGTGCCGAACCTCTGTCTCGTCGACAGCTTACGGAAGGGAGGCGTACCGCCACAAGGCGGCAGACATGATCGGTATCAAGAAATCAAGGGAACAGCACAAGTATCAGTGACCAAGGATCTTCGACAGGAAGTCCTTGGTGCGATCGCTCTTCGGGTTGTTGAAGAACTCGTGCGGGTCGTTTTCCTCGACGATCTGACCCATGTCCATGAAGATCACGCGATTGGCCACTGCCTTGGCGAATCCCATCTCGTGCGTGACGCACAGCATGGTGATGCCGCCCTTGGCCAGCTCGATCATCACATCGAGCACCTCCTTGATCATTTCCGGGTCGAGCGCGGAGGTGGGTTCGTCGAACAACATGATCTTCGGTGTCAGGCACAACGCGCGCGCAATCGCCACGCGCTGCTGCTGGCCGCCGGACAGCTGCAACGGGTATTTGTTGGCCTGTTCGGCGATGCGCACGCGTTTCAACTGCGTCATCGCGCGCTCTTCGGCGTCTTTCTTCGGCAGCTTGCCGACCCACATTGGCGACAGCGTCAGGTTCTGAAGCACGGTGAGGTGCGGGAACAGGTTGAACTGCTGGAACACCATGCCGACTTCCTTGCGGATCTTCTCGATCGCCTTGACGTCGTCGGTGAGCTCCGTGCCGTCCACGACGATGTGGCCCTCCTGGTGTTCCTCGAGCCGGTTGATGCACCGGATCAGCGTCGACTTGCCCGAGCCCGACGGGCCGCAGATCACGATCCGCTCGCCGCGCGCCACGTCGAGGTTGATGTCGCGCAGGACGTGGAAATTGTTGCCGTACCACTTGTTCACCTTGTCAAACTTGATGATCGGGTGCCCGTGACGGGCCTGATGGTCGGCGGCTTGCTTGTGGTCGGTCATTGCATAACCTCGAGAGGACTCCCCTCTCCCCCTGTGGGAGAGGAGAAATGCTTTAGCGCGTCTTGCTCACGTTGACCTGCTTCTCGATCCACAGGCTGTAGCGCGACATGGCGAAACAGAACACGAAGTAGATCGCGGTGATGAAAAGATACCCTTCGATCTTGAACGGCCGCCAGTTGGCGTCCGAGTTCAACGCCAGGCCGAGCGCGCCGGTCAGTTCGTACAGCGACACGATCGTCACCAGCGATGTGTCCTTGAAGATGCCGATGAAGTTGTTGACGATGCCCGGGATCACCAGAGCGAGCGCCTGCGGCAGCACGATCTTGCGCTGGGTCTGCCAGTACGACAGCCCGAGCGATTGCGCGGCCTCGACCTGACCCTTGGGGATCGCCTGCAGGCCGCCGCGCACGATCTCCGCCATGTAGGCACCGGCGAAAAGCGTGATACCGACCAGCACGCGCAGCAGCACATCGATGGAAATACCCGGCGGCATGAACAGCGGAAACATGAAGCTCGCCATGAACAGAACAGAGATCAGCGGCACGCCGCGGATCAGCTCCACGTAGATCACGCAGAAGGTGCGGATCGCCGGCAGATTCGAGCGGCGTCCAAGTGCGATCAGGATCGACAGCGGAAAGGCGAAGATGATCGACAGCGAAGCCAGCATGATGGTCAGCGGGAGCCCTCCCCAGCGATCGGTCGGGACCACCTCGAGCCCCATCACACCGCCATACATCAGTGCGAAGAAGGCCGCCAGTCCGACGATCCAGATCGCGCCAAGCCAGGGTTTCCAGAACGCGCGCATGCAACTGACGATCAGCATCCCAAGCAGCAGCAAGGTCGCCACTTCGGGCCGCCACTGCTGCTCGAACGGGTAGCGGCCGAAGATGATCAGCCGATACTTCTCTGCCACCACGCCCCAGCAGGCGCCGGTACCGCGCGCCTGCTGGCACAGTTCCGCATTCGGCTGAAAAATCGCCTGCAACAGCGTCCAGTTGAGGACGCCCGGCGCCCAGTAGACCAACAACGCACCGAGCAACACCGTGGTCAGCGTATTGCGCCAGCCGCTGAACAGGTTGCGTTTGACCCAGGGAACGAATCCCTCGAGTTTCACCGGCGCCTGGCGTGCCGCGATGGGCTGAAAGAGGGCGCTCATCTCATCGCTCCTTGATCGCCGAGCGCTTGTTGTACCAGTTCATGATCCCCGATGTGGACAAGGACGTCGTCAGGTACACCAGCATGATGATGGCGATGCACTCGACCGCGCGCCCTGTCTGGTTGATCGCGGTGTTGGAGATCGAAACCACGTCGGGGTAGCCGATCGCCACTGCGAGCGACGAGTTCTTGGTCAGATTCAGATACTGGTTGGTGATCGGCGGAATGATCACGCGCAGCGCCTGCGGCAGGACCACCATGCGCATTGCCTGCCCGCGTGAAAGGCCGAGTGAGCTGGCCGCTTCGACCTGGCCGTGCGGCACCGAGGCGATGCCCGCGCGTACCACCTCAGCCACGAAGGCGGAGGTGTAGAACACCAGCCCCAGCAGCACGGACATGAATTCCGGCGTGACGTTGCCCCCGCCTTCGACCGCGATTTCACCCGAGCCCGGCAGATTCCACGCCGTCGGCGCGCCGCCCAGCAGCCAGCCGGCGAATGCAAAGACCAAGATTGTCGCCGCGGTCGGCCAGAAGATACGCGGCACTTTGCCGGTCTCTTCGAAACGCTTCATCGCTCGCCGTCGGTAATAGATCGCCACGATGACGCCGAGGCCCGCGCCGACCAGCGCGAGCAACTGCCCGAGCCCCCACACCGGCATCGGAAACGCGAAGCCGCCCTTGCTGAGAAAGAACAGGCCGAGAAACGACACCGGCTCTTCCGGCGCGGGCAGCAGTTCGGTGAACATCAGGTACCACATCAGCAGCTGCAGCAGCACCGGAATGTTCCGAAACAGCTCGACATAGCCGTAACACAGGCCGCGCACGATCGCATTGCGCGAAAAGCGGCCGATGCCGAGCATCGTGCCGAGGATCGTGCACAAGACGATGCCGACGATCGCGACGCGCAGCGTATTGAGCACGCCGACGAGAAATGCCTTCCAGTAAGGGTCGAGGGCGTCGTAATGAATCAACGTCTCGCCGATATCGAAACCGGCAGCGCCGCCAAGGAAGCCAAATCCACTCTGGATTCCGCGCACACGCATGTTCTCCATCGTGTTGTGCGCGAGGAACCAGATCGCCCCGGCGATCAGTCCAATGGCGACAATCTGATAGACCACGCCGCGAAAGGCCTGGCTGCGCCACGACCAGTCGCGCCGCTTGGGCGGAGTTCGCCCGGGCGGTGTCTGCGACATGCTTGTCTCCTCCGAGGAGAGGGTGTTATCTAGTTGTTGCTATGCAAAGCGGATGCCACCGCAGTCGCTTTGCATAGCAGCCTGCGCCGAAGCGCAGGCTCAAGCGGCCACCCCTCTCCCTTGGGAGAGGGGTCCGGGGGTGAGGGAGAGTCCGACCTCCGCGCTCGCGCGCCCCGGTTCGCGTCAGCGAACCGGAGGTGCGTACATCAAACCGCCCTTGCTCCACAGGCTGTTCACACCGCGCGGCAGCGCCAGCGCCGACTTCGGTCCGACATTGCGCTCGAAGATCTCGCCATAGTTGCCGACCGCCTTGAGCGCATTGACCATCCAGTTCTTGTCGAGCCCGAGCAGCTTGCCGGTGTCTTCGCTCTTGCCGAGGATCCGCAGCACGACCGGGTCCTGGCTCTCGGCCAGCATCTTGTCGACGTTGCCCTGCGTGATGTCGTATTCCTCCGCCTCGACCAGTCCGAACACGACCCATTTGACGATCGCGAACCACTCGTCGTCGCCGCGTCGCACGCTCGGACCGAGCGGCTCCTTCGAGATCAGCGTCGGCAGGATGACGTGGTCGGCGGGATTCTTGGCCTGCTTGTTACGCGTCGATGCCAGTCCCGACGCATCGGTCGTGTACGCGGCGCAGCGGCCGGAGAAGTAGGCGCCTTCCGCGGCTTCCAGCTTCTCAAACACGACCGGCTTGATGTCGAGCTTGTTGGCGCGCGAGAAGTCGGTCAGGTTCTTCTCGGTCGTCGTGCCCGATTGCACGCACACGGTCTGGCCCTTGAGGTCCTTGGCGGCCTTGACCTTTCCCTTGACCGGCACCATGAAGCCCTGGCCGTCATAGTAAGTCGTGTTGGTGAAGTGCATGCCCAGCGACGCATCGCGTGTCAGCGTCCAGGTGGTATTGCGTGAGAGCACGTCGATTTCGCCCGACTGCAGCGCGGTGAAGCGCTGCTGCGCGTTCAGCGGCACCCACTTGACCTTGTTGCCGTCGCCGAGCACCGCGGCGGCAATCGCGCGGCATACATCGACGTCGAGTCCGGACCAGTTGCCCTGGCTGTCAGCGGCCGAGAAACCGGCCAATCCGGTGTTCACGCCGCATACGACCTGGCCACGCGCCTTGATTGCGTCCAGCGTCTTTCCGGCGTGCGCCGGGGTTGCGATCGCGCCGACTGCCAAGGCCGCGGCGCCGAGCAGCGCTTTAGTGATTGTCTTCCTCATTGGATGGACCTCCTTCTTCGATGATTGACCGGCAGCGCCGGAGCCGCGCGTCGACGCGTCGGGGTCGGGCAATCTACCACCCGGACAGACCATGCGGCAATTTCGCCGGCGGCCAAGGGAAGGCTCGTTCGGCTTGCGCAACGCGCTGTGCACTGCAGCAGTGCGAGGCTGCCCCGACATCGATCAAGCTCGCCCCGACTCGGCGCGCTGTTTCTCCTTGCAACTGAGTCGGTTCGGTCGCGCGTCCGGACGCGGGAATTGCGCAGCTCCCCTTCGGTCAGCAAACCGCGCCACAACGCCGGTTCGGCGACCCCGCGATTGGTCCTGACCGCCTGCCTGGCGCTGTCGCTTTCTGCCTCTTGGCCGACACGACCGGCCGAGGTACTCACGCACTGGTGAGTACCTCTGTGCCCGGAGTAATCCCGTTGGTGTCGCAATCCACGCAAGTGCAGACGCGGAATCGGTGCACGGCTACTCGGCGGCCGCGGGCTCCGCCGGTTCCCGGTCGCGCTGCTGCTGCAACGACCACATGCGCGCGTAGCTGCCATTTGCGTCGAGCAGATGCGCGTGGGTGCCGCGCTCGATGATGCGGCCGTGATCCATCACCAGGATCTGGTCGGCATTGACGATCGTCGAGAGCCGATGCGCGATCACGAGCGTGGTACGGTCGCGCGCGATCTCCTCCAGCTCGGCCTGGATCAGGCGTTCCGTCTTGCTGTCGAGCGCCGACGTTGCTTCATCGAAAACGAGGATCGCGGGATTCTTCAGCAGCGTGCGGGCGATGGCCACGCGCTGCTTCTCGCCACCCGATAGCTTGAGCCCGCGCTCGCCGACCATCGATTCGTAGCCATCCGGAAGGCGCGCGATGAAGTCATGAATGTGCGCGCTGCGTGCGGCGGCAATCACCTCGTCGCGCGCGGCGCCGGGACGCCCGTAGGCGATGTTGTATTCGATCGTGTCGTTGAACAGCACCGTGTCCTGCGGCACGATGCCGATCGCGGAGCGCAGCGAGCTCTGCGTGACGCTTTTCACGTCCTGGCCGTCGATCAGGATGCGGCCATCCTGCACTTCGTAGAAACGGAACAGCAGTCGCGCCAGCGTGCTCTTGCCGGAGCCCGTCGCGCCCACGACGGCGCAGGTGGTGCCGGCGGGAATCGTGAAATCAACATCGAACAGTACCTGGCGCCGCAGGTCGTAGCCGAAGTTCACGCGCTCGAACCTCACCTCGGCCCCGCTGATCTGCAGCGGCCGTGCATCCGGCCGGTCGGCGATCTCGCGATGCGCGTCGAGCAGGCGGAACATGCGATCCATGTCGGTCAGCGCCTGTTTGATCTCGCGGTAGATCACGCCGAGGAAGTTCAGCGGCATATAAAGCTGCAGCATGAAGCCATTGACCAGCACCAGGTCGCCGATCGTCATCCGCCCTTCGGCCACGCCGAGCGCCGCGCGCCACAACATCAGCGTCAGCCCGAGCGCGATGATCAGCTGCTGGCCGCTGTTCAGGATGTTCAGCGACTGCTGGCTCTTGATCGCCGCCCGCTCCTGCGCCGACAGCGTCGAATCGTAGCGGCGCGCCTCGTAGTCCTCGTTGTTGAAGTACTTGACCGTTTCGAAGTTGAGCAGGCTGTCGACTGCACGTGACGATGCCTTGGCGTCGAGTTCGTTCATCTCGCGCCGGAAGCGCGTGCGCCAGTTGGTGACCGTGAACGTGAAGCCGAGATAGATCACGAGGCTCGCGGTAACGATCACCGCGAACCAGATCTCGTAATGCCACAGCAGATAGCCGATCACCATCGCCAGCTCGACGATCGTCGGCAGGATCGAATACAGCGTGAAGCTGATCAGCGACGAGATGCCGCGAATGCCGTGATCGATCTCGCGCGTCACCGCGCCGGTGCGGCGCTCGAGGTGAAAGCGCAGGCTCAGTGCATGCAGGTGGCGGAAGGTCTTCAGCGCCAGCGTGTGCACGGCCGCCTGCGTGACCTTGGCGAAGAAGAACTCGCGCAACTCGGTGAACACCGACGTGGCCAGCCGCAGCAGGCCGTAGCCGACGATCATTGCAATCGGTATCGCCACGATTGCGCCGCGCGGCGCCTGGGCGAACGCATCGACGATATTCTTGAGCAGGATCGGCACGCCGACCACCGCCGTTTTCGCGGCGATGAGGCACGCGACTGCAAACAGCACGCGGCCCCGATAGGCCCACAAATAGGGGATCAGTGTGGCCAGCGTCGTCCAGTCGTCCCGGTGCGCGCCGGGTTCGAGCGGTGCGCTCGGGGCCTGGCCTGGGTTGGAGCGCATTCCGCGCATCGTGTTCTATACGGACTGACGTGAGTGGGAAACGCGCGCGACTTGGCTACGCTCGGAAATCATCCTGCCCCGCGCGCGTCGTCGATGGAAGCGCGCTGGGTTCGACGCGGATTATCTCCCGCCTGAAGAAAGGCCTGCTTGATCCATGCGCTATCGGAACAAGGTTTACGTGATCACCGGCGCCAGCGACGGCATCGGCGCCGAACTGGCGCGCCAGCTTGCGCGCCAGAAGCAGAAGCTTGCACTTGCGGCGCGCTCGGCAGATGCGCTCGAGCGCGTGGTCGCTGAATGCCACGCGTTCGGCGCGCAGGCGATCGCGGTGCCGACCGACGTCACGGTCGATGACGACTGCAGGCGGCTGATCGAGCGTGCACTCGAGGCATTCGGCAGCATCGATGTGCTGATCAACAACGCCGGCATTTCAATGCATGCGCGTTTTTCCGAGATCACGGACTTTTCCACCTTCGAAAAGCTGTGGCGCGTGAATTGCCTCGGCTCGATTCACTGCTCCCGCTACGCGTATCCACATTTGCGCGCCAAGCCGGGAAGACGCGGCGGGCAGATCGTGGGCATTTCATCCCTGGCGGGGAAGGCCGGCGTGCCGGGCCGCACTGTGTACTGCGCGAGCAAGTTCGCGCAAAGCGGATTTCTCGAGGCGCTGCGCGTGGAGGCGGAAGATGACGGCATCACGGTCACGATTGTCTATCCCGGCGTGGTCGATACGGACACCCGGCGCCACGGATTGAATGCGCAGGGCAACATTGCCGGTGTATCGGGACTGGATGAATCGAGCGCCATGCCGGTGGGCGTGTGCGCGCGGCTTATCATCTCTGCCATCCGCGGACGCAAACGCGAGTTGGTGATGACGGCAAAGGGAAAGATCGGCCTGTGGCTGAAGCTGATCGCGCCGCGGCTGGTCGATCGCCTGGCGCGCGGGGCGATTGCGAGAGAGTCCGGATGAACGCCTGACCCGATGTCTGAACGCGATTTCCTGCCGGAAGGCAAGCCCATGCTGCGCGTGATGCCGATGCCGGCCGACGCCAACATTCATGGCGACGTGTTTGGCGGCTGGATCATGTCGCATGTCGACGTCGCCGGCGCGATTCCGGCCGCGCGCCGCGCCGGCGGCCGCGTGGCGACGGTCGCGGTCACCAGTTTCCTGTTCAGGAACCCGGTGTTCGTTGGCGATCTGTGTTCTTTCTACGCCAAGGTGCTGAAGACCGGGACCACTTCGATCACGGTCGATGTCGAGGTTTATGCGGAACGCAACCGGCTCGAGGCCGAGGTGGTCAAGGTGACCGAAGCCACGCTCGTCTACGTGGCAACGGGCGAAGATCGCAAGCCGCGTCCACTGCCACCGTTACCCGATGGCGCTTGACCGTTAGTCATCAACGACTCGCGACCGTGTACTGGTTGCGGTCGGCGTCGGGATCGCGGTAGTCGGCACGCAGGTCGATTGACCGGTCGGGGTCGCGCGGCGCGGCGAGCGACGAGGCAATCGGCCAGCCAGGCGCGCGAGCCCACGCCAGTTGACGGTTACACGCCACCGGCACCGACTTCCCCTCACCCTCAACCCCTCGCCCTCTGAGAGAGCGGTGGGCGCAAGGGGAAGTCGGTGATGGCATTGAACGCCTCGTAATACAGCCGCACCGGGGAGCGACGCATCTCACCCCTCGAGCGCGGGATGCGATGGGAATAGTCGGTCGACGCGGGCTGTTGTTGACGATATCGGGCCGAGGCCACTTCGGGCGTAATTACGATTCGTGCGCCTCGTAGCGGTTGATGCGAAGAACACTCGACAAGCCGGGGGCGGACGAAATGCGCGACTGCAGGCGTTTGATCGGCGACGTAGCGTCAATTCGGGGCGGCAGTTCGACACCGGCCAGGCGCGTGCAGGCATCACTTAAGGGCAGCGTGCGCGGCTGGTATTTGATTGTTGCCTTCGTTGTCGCTTTCAGTCACGGCGTTCACGCACAACCGATCGTTGGTGGTGAGGAGACGCTGGCCTCTGATCGCCCCGAGGGCTGGGCGATGAACTACCTTGTGGCGCCGACGTTCAGCACGGCGTTCGGTGAAGTTCCCGCGCTCGCGCCGTGGCGCTGGAGCCTGGCAACGGAACTCGGGCACATCCCGCGCTTGAGCGACGCTCAACGTCGAGTCGGGTTCGACGGCACCAAGCTCGAGGACCTGAACAAATCTCCGGTGTTTGGCAGGCTACGTTTTGCGCTGGGTCTGCCGTACGGCGCGGTTGCAGAACTCGCCTACACACCACCATTGGAAATCAACAGGACGCGCAGCCAGGACCTTTTCGCGCTTGCCCTGGGTCGCCGACTGCTCGAGCGCGATCGATGGACACTGTCGGCACGAATCTTCGCGCAAAATGGATCAGTCAAGGGCGACATCACCTGCCCGGCCGCACTCGCCAACGTTACCGATGCGGCACAAAACCCGTATGGATGCCAGGCGGCGTCGCGCGATCGCATGACGTTGAACTACTACGGCGGGGACGTGACGGCCGGCTGGACAGCAGCGGCGTGGCATTGGCATTTAGGCGCGGGCGCCGTCCGCACCGAACTTGACGTGCAGGTCGATGCAATAACCAATGGCGTTCGCGATCGTTCGCGACTGTTTGCCCGTGACGTGCTGCCCTATGTCGCACTCGGCGCGCGCTACGACTTTGACCAACGCTGGAGCCTGGCGACGGAGCTGATGCATGTCCCGTTGCAGGTACGTCGCAGCCCAAACGGTACACGCGAAAGCGACCCGCTGACCAGCCTGCGTCTGCAATTGCGCTATCGCAGCGACTGAGGAGGCAGTCGCCTCGCCCGAATCCGCGCGGCCAACATCGCGCCTACGCGCGACCGCGGCTTGGGAATGCGCACATCGAGATGCGTGTTTACCCGTTGATCGTGATGGCGTCGTCATCATTGCTCGCAGCGCCGGAGCAGTGTGCGGCGAATCAAGTCTGCGAGATCAGCGCGCGGCGCTCACTCGCGGTTTCGCTCGCGTAACCGAGCACACTCGGAGGCCCAAGATGGATAAGTCGCGCAGACAGCTATTTTCAAGCGCAAGCGGCGGCGCGCTCGCCCTGCTGCTTGCCTCATGCGGCGGAGGTGGAGACTCCTCGACGCCTGCGCCGCCGCCACCACCGCCACCAGGCCCACTTTCGTGTGGGGCAACTGCCATTTCGGCCAACCACGGGCACGCATTGACGATTCCCGCGGCCGACGTGGATTCCACGGTCGCCAAGACCTACAGCATCGCCAGCGTTGCCGGTCACGACCATAGCGTGACGCTGACGCCCGCCCAGCTCGCACAAATCAAGGCGAAGAATTCGATCACGGTCGCGTCGAGCATCGGCGGCTCGCCCAGTCACACACATGACGTGACCGTCAACTGCTCATAGCTTCGCCTCAATCCACGCGCCCACCGCAAGCAGCTTCGCGTCATCGCCCGGCCGCGCAACGACCTGCATGCCGAGCGGGAGTCCAGCCTCACCGACTCCATACGGAATATTGAGTGCCGGACAGCCGAGCAGCTGCCATGGCCGGTTAAACAGCGGATCGCCAGTCGAGTCGAGCCCCTTCGGCGCCTCGCCGGGAGCGCTGAAGGTGAGTACCACGTCGGCCGCGCCGAACAGGCTTTCGATCGCCGCCGCGCACGCGCGGCCCAACTGCAGCGCTTCCAGATAGTCGATCGCGCGCAGTGCACGACCCTGCTCGATCAGGTCGATCAGTCGCCGCGACAGCTTGTCGCGGCGGTAGTTGAACTCCGGTCCGAGCGCGCGCGCGGTCTCGTACACCTGCACCACCCGCTGCGCCTCGAACAGGCCGTCGAAGACACGCGGCCAGGTGAGTTCGGTGTGGCGTGCACCGCGATGAAGCAGCTGCTGTGCGGCTTGTTCGAGTGCCGCGCGCAGCGCGGGACTCGCGAGCTGCGACTGCGGTGTGCCGGTCCAGGCAATCGTCGGCACGCTGCCGCTGGCGATGAATTGAGACGGCACGTCCTGCCATCCCGGTTTCAACGCCAGCACCGATGCCGCCAGCGCCAGGTCTTCAACCGTCTGGGCCAGCACACCGACCTCATCAAGTGTGTCGGAAACCGCTTTCACTCCAGCGCGCGGAATCAGGCGCGGCGACGGCTTGTACGCGGCGACGCCGCAGTATGACGCCGGACGAATCACCGAGCCCGCAGTCTGCGTGCCAAGTGCCAGCGGCGCAAAGTGGGCAGCGATCGCCGCTGCGCTGCCGCTCGAAGAGCCGCCCGGCGAGTGCGCCAGGTTGTGCGGATTGCGTGTCGGCCCGGGCGTGAAGTTCGCCAGTTCGGTCGTGACCGTCTTGCCGATCACGAATGCACCGGCGTTGGCAAGCAGCGCGACCACGGCGGCATCCGCCGGCGGACGGTGCGAGGTGTAGATCGGCGAGCCGTAGCCGGTCGGCATATCGGCGGTGTCGATCAGGTCCTTGACCGCGACCGGCACGCCGTGCAGCGGACCGCGCCGCGCGGAGTTGGCCTGCAAGCGGTCGAGTTCGCGCGCAATGCCGAGTGCGCGATCGGCATCGAACCAGGCGAACGCCTGCACCTGGCGCTCGCGCGCGTGAATCGCATCGATGAAAGAGCGCGTCACGACTTCGCTCGTCACTTCGCCCTCGGCGATCATCTTCGCCAATCGGGTGGCCGGCAGGCGATGCAATGGTTCTTTCATTTGCTGTCCCCTGCCTGTCTCTCCTCTGCCAGGTCGGGCGGCACGCCGCTGCCGCCGACAGAGTCATGCGGTTGACATCTCGTCGCATCGGTTGCGACATCCCGGCCCGCGCCGCCGCGACGGCTTTCAACCGGCCGATCGAGTAGCTTCGTCGCCTGCGCTGCTTCGACGTGCGCGGTCGACTCGTTGCCGCCGACGGGCGAAGCGCCGTTGCCTGACTGCAATGGCTTGGCCACCGCCGATTGCGCCAGGACGACCGTCGTCGGTATCGCCGCGCCAGCCGACAGCGCGGCCGATTGCTTCAGAAAGCGGCGGCGCGCAGGGAAGCGATTACGTTGATTGGTCAATGCCGGCTCCTTGAGGTGCTTCGCGGGCCAGCCAAGGATAACGCGCGCGGCAAGGCAGCCTTCAGGTGCTGTGATCGCCGAGTGGCCCCGGCTCAATCCGCGCGCTCAGAAGCGGTAACGGTAAGTGAGTCCAATGCCGACATCGGCGCTGGCATCGGCAAATCCACCGGTGGCGTGCAACTGCCACCGGCTCGGTCCGCTGGTGCACGCGCCGTAGACGGTGACTTCGCGCAGTGGTCCGAGCCGCGTCAACGGCTGTCGATAGTCGTAGAAGGCGCCGACCTGGCAGCGTTCAAGCATGGGCGTGAACGCGCCGATTTCGCCGTACCAGGGATCGCGATACGGTTTGAAGCCGGACGGATCACCGGTACGGCGGTAGCCTGCGTGGCCGAACGCGGTGGTCTGTGCGACGTTTTGCAGCAGTTCGAATTGAAGCGCCACGTCGGTTGCGCCGGTACCGAGGCCGCGATTGACGTCGCCGGTGGCCGTCTTCACTTTCAGGGTCAGATCAACGCCGGTCGATGCACTCGTATACTCGTGCAGTTCGTATGACAGCTTCAGCCAGACATCGCCCAGCCCGCGCTCGGTGACTCGCTGCCTGCGTGGTTGCGGATTGACCGAGCCGATCCCGGGCAGCACGGTTTCGAAACTCGAAACCACCAGCAGCGGCGCCTGCATTTCGCCCGTCCACCGCCCCGCGCGATGACGGATCACGAACGGCACGTTGGTGATGTCGGTGCGATCGGGTTCGCCGTATCTTCCACTGGTGCGCTCGACCGTGACCTGCACGTCGGTGCGGCGGTCCTCCTCAAGGTCGAGCGCGTTTACGTCACAAGCAAAGACGGCCCACCACGCGCCGGTCAGGCCGCGCAGCAGCGGTCTCATTCGCCGTCGTCTCCGGTGGCGCCGCGCGCGCGAAGGTCGAGCTTCTCGAGCCGATAACGCAGCGCATCTCGAGTGATGCCGAGCAGGCGCGCCGCCTGCGTCACGTTGTCGCTCGCGAGTTCGAGCGCACGCGTGATCGCGTTGCGTTCGAGCTTTTCGAGATTCAGATTGTCGGCGCCCGGTCGCACAGTCGGCGCATCGGCGGCGCGCGACTCGACGAAGGACAACTCGCGTTGGCTGATGACATCGCCGGTCGTCATGAGTACCACCTGCTCCATCATGTTGCGCAGCTCGCGCACGTTGCCTGGCCAGCTGTGTTTCAACAGTGCCGCCTCCGCATCCGGCGCAAAGCGCAGCCCCGGCTTGCGATAGCGCGCGCCGTGCGCCTGCAGGAAGTGCCGCGCCAGCAACAAGACATCGCTGTCGCGTTCGCGCAGAGGCGGTACGCGGATATCGACGATGCGCAGGCGGAAGAACAGGTCGCTGCGGAACTTGCCCGCGTCGACCATCGATTCCAGAGAGCGATGCGTGGCGCTGATGATCCGGACATTGACGCGTTGTTCACGCAGGCCGCCCAGGCGACGCACGCGCTTTTCTTCGAGCAGCTTGAGGAGCTTGACTTGCGTTGATGGCTCGGCCTCGCCAATCTCGTCCAGAAACACGGTGCCGCCCTCGGCAGTCTCGATCAGACCGGACTTGCGCGCCTGGGCACCGGTGAAAGCGCCTTTCTCATAGCCGAAGAGTTCGGCCTCAATCAGCTGCGCCGGAAGCGCGCCACAGTTCAACTCCATAAAGGGCTGGTCGCGCCGCAGGCCATCGAAGTGCAGCGCACGTGCAACGAGTTCCTTGCCGGTTCCGGTCTCACCGGAAATCAGTACCGCGGGCGCCTCGGCATCGGCGAGTCGTGTCTCCGACTCCAGCACCATGCGGATGCGGCGCCGCAGTTCCCGCATTGGCGCGGACTCGCCGATGATCTTGTCGACACCGCTGTCCTGCGCCTCTCGTTGCGTGTAGTAGTCGAGCGCGCCGACCAGCCGCGACTGGCTCAGAAGTTTCTCCAGCAGCAGCTTCAGTTCAGACAACGCGAGCGGCTTGGTCAGATAGTCGACCGCACCCGCCTTCATCGCGCTCACGGCAAGTTCAACATTGCCGTGCCCGGTCATCATGACGACCTGCACCTGCGGATCCGCCTTGCGGATACGCACCAGTGTCTCCAGACCGTCGATGCCCGGCAGGTTGTAGTCCAGCAGTACCACCTCGGGCCGAAAGCGATCGATCTCGGCCAGCCCTTCCAGCCCCGAGCCGGCGATGCGTACGTCGTATTCAAGGCGCTGCAGATACGTGCTGAGGTTGCGCGCCAGAGTCACCTCGTCCTCGATGATCAGCACGGCTCGTCCCATCCTCGTCTGCTCCATCTCACGCCTGGTGGCGCTGCACGACATAGGCTCAGATTGCGCGTACATCGGCGTCCTGCCTCTCATGTATGACTGAATGAATTCGAGGAAAGAACGCACGTCGCCGCCTTGCGCGAGGAAGGGTTCGCGTTTTCTGGGCGACGTGCGTCTTTCGTTGCGACATGGTCAGCCGACTTTCTCTGGTTTCTGCGGTTTCTCGGGCTTTTCCACTTCGAGTTTCGCCAGCAGTGAGCCCTGGTCAGCGACGCCCACCTTCTCCGGTTTCTGCGGCTTCTCGGGCTTTTCCACTTCGATTTTCGCCAGCAGCGAGCCCTGGTCAGCGATGCCCACCTTTTCAGGTTTCTGCGGCTTCTCGGGCTTCTCGACTTCCGCCCGCGCCTGCGAAGGGCTGACCGGGGCCATGGCGGCGGAGGCCGCAATACTGAACGACGCGAGGGCCGATGCGACTGCGATTGCAAGTTGACGAGAGTTCATGACGGGTTCCTTTCAATTTGGAGTCCTGACGACCGTCGCGCTGTGGCTCGACGATGCGCCATCGACTGCTCCAGATTGTTCGATGGCTTGCCCTCTGCAATGCAGAGTGCGTGCCAGCGCTGCCTGCAATGAAAAATCAATGACTTGCGCTGTTGACCCGCGATTAAGGTCGCACGCGCTGCGCGAAATCCCGCGGTCCATCGGGGCACTACACCCAATGTTCGCCGCACTCATCAGACCGGCAGAAGATGTTGAACGAAGCATTTGCAGTTCGATCCGACATCAGTGCGCCGTGGGCGCGCTTGATGCAGAGTGCCCGTCAGGCCGCGTCACCGCGCCCAGCGCGACATCTTTCGTGCGGTTCGATTCATTTGACTTCGCCGCGGGCAACATCACCGTCACGCGCGTTCCTCGGCCTGGTTCGCTCGTCATCTGCACGCTGCCTCCCAGGCGCGACACCGTACGGCGAACCAGCGCCAGCCCCATGCCAAGACCGCGCGCCTTGGTCGTGTAAAAGGGCTTGAAAACCTTGTCGATATCGGAGGGTGCAACGCCCATGCCGCTATCGATGACCTCGAGCGTTGCCGCGCGCGGTGTAGCGCGCGCCTCGATGCGCACGTTGTCGCCGACGCCAGTGGCCTCCAGTGCGTTGGCAAGGATCGAGTTCAGCACCTGCATCACCAGTACTGCGTCGGCGCGCACGGCCGGCAGATCATCGGCGAGGCCGACGGTGAGTTGGGTGCCGCGCGCTTGAAACTGCGCCTCGAAGTGCTCAACGACCTCGATCACTGCCTTGCGCAGATCGGTGGTGGCAGCGGCGCCGCCGTCCAGGGCGTCGCTTGCGTAGCTCAGAATCGTGCGCACCAGCCGGTCGATACGATCGACGTTGCGTACCACCTCCTGCGCGTCCTCGCGCCGCGCTTCACCAATCTCGATTTGCAGTTCGGCCGACGACCGGATCGACGCCAGTGGATTACGGATGCTGTGCGCGACCGCCGCGGACATCTCGCCGACCAACGCCAGCGCCTCAGTCTCGACCAGGCGCGAGCGCTGCTCGCGCAGTACGCGGTTGGCGCGCACCACCAGCCACAGCAGCGACAGGTACAGGAACAGGCCACCGACGATCGCAGAAGCCCAGACCATCCGCGTGCCCTCGTGAATCGTCCTGAACAATGCGCGCGGCACCTTGTACAGCTCGACCACGCCGATCAGCCGCTGTCCCGCGCTGTCGTACACGGGCAGATAGTTCTCCACGTAGTCCACGCGCTCGGCGCCAAGCAGCATGTGCTCGGGTTTGTCTTTCAGTTCATCCGCAATCGAGCCGCGATTTACGACGACCTCGCCCGTCAGCGCCTCCTCCAACTCGTCGTTACGCTCGAAAACGCGGCCGATGATCGCGGCATCGCTGGACCAGAGCGCACGACGGTCCGGCGTGTACACGTTGGCGCGCAGCACGTCCGGTATTGCGGCGATGTGGCTGAAGAACTCCGCAAAGGCGGACGCACCGCCGGCTTCGCCGCGCTCGAAGTACTCGGCCACACGCTGTGTATTGACGATGCTCTGCACGAACTCGCGGCTGACGGCGGCGTCGCGGTCGAGCATGTGATGCTCGAGGAAGCGCGTCATCACCAGAGCCACGCCGACGCTGAAGACGATCACCGACAGCAGGCTGGTGACGGAAAACCAGCGCAGCAGGCTGAAATCGGGGCGCTTGAGGCTGACGATCCAGACCGGCATCGCTGTGTCGCGTGTGTGAGTGTGGCCCACATGAATCGGCGCAGCGCAGGCGCTGCGCCGATTCCGGCCGTTTAGTTGCGCACGCGGCAGATCGCATCAACGATCGGGGTGACGATCTGGCCACTCGAATTCTGGATCGCGGCACGAACGCGTCCGTCGACGATGAAATTGCCCGAGACTGCGGTCGCGCCCTGCGCGATGTCGTTGGAATTGCTGTCGAAATCGAACTGGGCCTCGTCGCCGACCGCCGCCCGAAAATTGCTCATCGCGGTCTTGTCGCCCGACGCGACGACGGCGCTGTAGGAACCCGCGGCAAGGTTGCTGCCGTCGACGGAAATCCTTGATCGGTTGGTGCGCTTCTCGCAGGAGACGCGCACATCGGCGGCAGCGGCAGCGAAACTGACCAGTGACAAAGCTGCGATCGCGGCAGCAGTGAGGTTGCGTACAGACATGGTGTGACTCCTTGGATGGATTGGAGGGATCGAGATGCGTCGGCCCGATCAGTTATCGAGCTGTCCTCACAGAGCGCAGCGCCTGCGCCCTGATACATCGATGTCAGAAAGGCGGGATGCGCATCAACCGGTGAGACGAACGAAGCCCGGCGCCCTCGCGGGCGCCGACACGTACTTCCAACCGGGAACGAAAGTCAGCGCGGGCAGACCGGGTCGACCGGCGCAACGCCGGTGACCGCCGCAGCGGCATCGATCTGCCGCTGCGTTGCTCCGCAAAGCGCGCTGGTGGAGCGCGCGAGGTAACGCACAAGGTCCTTCGCGGACAGCGCAGGCTGCTGCCCGCGCACCAGCGCAGCGGTGCCGGCCACGATCGGCGCGGCCATCGACGTGCCGCTCCAGGTACCGAAGCCGCCGCCCGGCACTGTGCTCGTAATGCCATCACCCGGTGCGGCGACCCTGATCCACGATCCGTAGTTGCTGAAGCCCGCCAGTCGTGCGTTGTTGGCGCTGGCCGCGACCGGCATCAGTCCATACGCGCCTTCGGCGGCCGGAAACTGCTGTTCCGACGAACTCGCGCCATTGCCGGCGGCCGCGATCACGACCGCACCGCGGCTGGTAGCGCAGCGCTGTCGGTCGTCGTTGTAGCCGGGATCGCTGAAGGTGGCGACATCGGTCGGGCGATCCAGGAACGAACACGACGCCAGCCGCGCAATCGAGTCCATGATGCGCGTGCGGCTCAAGCTGCCGAGGCTCAGGTTGATCACATCTGCGCCGTTCTCGGTCGCGCGCAGGATCGCCTCCGCAAGCACCCACGCATTGCCCTGACCTTCGGCGTCAAGAACTCGCATCGGCATGATCTGGGCGCCCGGCGCGACGAGCGCGATCAGCCCGGCCACATGCGTGCCGTGCCCGAAGCCGGCATTCACCGAGCTGCCGACTTCCGCGGGAGTCGTGTCGCCATCGACGAAATCGAAGCCTGGCAACAGTCGGCCCTGCAATACGGGGTGATCGAGGTCGACGCCGGTGTCGAGCACCGCCACACGCACGCCGGCACCAGTACTGAATTGATGCGCTTGCGCCAGATGGATCGCCGGTGGCGCCCATTGCGCGGCATAGGCGCCCGCCGTGCCGATCGCCCAGACGAAATTGCGGCGCGCCTCGGGCGAGCTGTGGACGAAGTTGGGCTCCGCCTGCAAGACGGTGATGTCCTTGCGCAGCGCCGTGATGGTGTCCTTGACGTTAGCGGCAGGATCGATCAGCTTCAGACGGAAGATCGGCCTGGCGCCGAAACTCGCGAGCTGACTGAGTTGGTACTTGGTAAGCAGATCCTGCAGCGCCGCGGCCGTGGTCAGTTGAACCAGGATTTCGCCCGGCACCGCCGGATCGCTTCCGGCCAAGGCGCGCGCCGGAAGGCCCATAGCGAACAGCGTCGCGGCCAGCGCGACGCCAAGGCGACGGGAAATGCGCGCAAGCGGCGCACGGAAGGGCAGCATGGAAGACACCCCTGATCTTATGGTTCTGATGGGCTACAGAGGGCGGAAGCCATCGGCTGATACAACGGTGTCTGCACGCATGCGCCGCCGCCAGTGCAATGTTAAACGCCCGCAGGCCGCCGTTTATTCCCTGGTCGACAGCAATTCGTGCGCTACCACCCGCCAAACAGCGTGAAACCGGCCCAGAAGTACGGGTGCCGATGCTGTTCCCGCAACGCGTTTTGGGACAAAGACAAGGATCTGGACGGTGAACAGCCACGTCTCAGCGCCGCGTAAAAGTGCGTCATGAATTCGGCCGTGGTGGCATCGTCGATCGGCCACAGGCTGGCTATGATGCGCGCTGCCCCCGCCAGCAGAAACGCCCGCACCAACCCCACCATCTCGTCGCCGTCGCCGCTGTCGCCCAGCCCGGTCTCACAGGCGCTAAGCACCACGATTCCAGGACGCAGCGTCAGTTGCTCGACCTCCTCGGCGGTCAGCGCGCCGTCGTGCAGATGCAGCGCCGAGAACATCGGATTGTCGCCGCGGAACTGCGCGTGGCACGCGAGGTGGATGACCTCGGCCGCGCCGGCATGCGCGCGCAGCGCATCGGTCGTAGCCTGTTCCCCGACGAAAACGGTGCAATCGGAAAACAGGCCGGCGACAGAACGGGCTTCACGTTCGGCGTGAGGCAGTGACGCGGACTCACCGAGGGCAAGCGCGCGCTGCGGAATTGAGGCCCTTCGCAGACATCCATGCAGCGCGATACGCGCGCTGGGTGCCGTGGCCAGCTCAACCGTCTCGACCAGGAACCTTTCGCCGTCGTTCAGCGCGCCGAAGGGCAACCGGGCGAGTTGCCCATGGGGCACCACCACGATTCTGCGAAACGGCGCCAGCGCTTCCTGCAGCGGCGCCCACAGCCGTGCGTGCAACTGCCGCATCCGCTTTTCCGTCCGCAGGCGCAGGCTGTCCAGATGCTTTGCCACCGGTGTCGCGCCGAAACGCAGCGTCTCGATCTGAAAGCGCGCCGAGTCGATGGCCTGCAGCGTGTCGCGCCAGCCGGCCAGATTGCGATGGACAGTGATTCCATCCGCGGTGGCGATGCAGGCGAACAGCTCGTCGTCGATGACCCCGTATTCGATCAGCGCCCCGTCCGCACCCAGGGCCTGGCACAGGCGCGCCACATCGAGGTCGTTGTCGAAGGAGATGGAGTCGCGACTTGCGTTCGACGCCAGCCGATGCCGTCGAACGCGCTCAAGCAACTCACGCTCGGTTTGGCGCAGCTCCTCGACCAGCGCGGCCGGCGATGATGCTTCGTCCTGCGCGCGTCGTAACCGCCGGTACAGCCAGTTCAGACGGCGGCGCAGCGGTTGCAGATCCGGATCGCCTCCGCTTGCTACAGGCTGCGTCATCCGCTCGGCCAACGTGCGGGCGCGAAACCGTTCCAGTTGCTGCAGCACCTGCGCCGCGCCGTCCGGTGTGGCCGACCGCATGTGCGCATCGAGCGCCATGCGGAGCAGTTCGCGGAAGGGCAACAGGTGATCGGCGAGGAACGCGCTGCGAATTTCGTCGCCCGGCAGCGCGCGCCGCTGGTCCTCGAACAGGTCGATCGCGGCCTGGAACGCTGCGCGCGCGGCAGTAGTGTCCGACTTGGCCTGCGCCACCAGCCCTGCGCCGGTCAGGCAGCGCAGCTGCACCGGCAGCAACTGCTGCGTGCGTGCCGATTTGAGCGTGGCGTCGTACAACGCGCGTGCCTGTTCGACGTCGCCGACATGCAGAAGCGCCTGCGCGCGCACCGCATCAGCACGCGCGCTGCCATCAGCAAGAGCCGCCTGCTGGAAACCCTGTGCCGCGTGCGCCGCCAGCCGCACCGCCTCGTCGTCGCGTCCGTCGGCAATCGCAAGTTCGGCGCGCGCGAGATCAACCGACGCAGCGCCAACGCTATTGCCCTGCGCGATGAACAATGTGGACGCGCGTTCCAACGCGGCAATGGCGACGATTGGCTGTCCCTGCATCGCGTGCGTTCGACCCAGCTGCGCGTGCGTCCACGCCTGCTCGCGCGGCATGTCGAGCGCTTCGAACCGGCCCAGGGCCTGCCGGAACAGTGCCAGCGCCTCGGGCAGCAGGCGCAATTCCAGATACGCGTCGGCCAGCAGCTTTTCCGCGACGGCGAGATGCTGTGGCAACGAGAGTGACTCGTACTGCCGGCGCGCACGTTCCAGGCCGGCAAGCGCGTCGCGATAATTCCCGCGCACCAGTTGCAGCAGTGCAACCGATTCGTCGACCTTGGCGCACAGCACCGGGAAGCCGCGCCCTTCGGCGCGCATGCGGGCGCGTGCGTACATGCGCATCGCCTCATCGAAGTCACCGGTCATGGTCAGTGCGTCGGCCAGACCGATATCGGCCATCACCGAATGCTCGCTGTCGCCGACACGCGCGGCCAGCACGGCGGCTTCGCGGTAACAGCGTGCAGCCTGCGTGTAGGCGTCCTGCCACATGTGCAGGCTGCCGAGGTTCAGGCTGACCCTGGCCGCCGCGCGCAGATTCTGCTGAGCGAGGAATTCGCGCTGCGTGCGCTCGGCGCACTCGGCCGCCGCTGCGTGCTGACCCAGCATCGACAACGCCATGATCTTCGGCACCTGCGTTTCGGCGGCGTGCTGCGCCTGGCCGAGCGCGCGGAACTCGTCCGCGGCAAGATCGAAGCTCGCCATTGCGTCCGCCATCCGACCCTGCGCGACCTGCGCGATGCCCGCGGTCCACGCCACCAGCGCAACGATCTCGCGCGCTTGCGCGCCGTTGGCATCGCTCTCGCCGAGGCGGCGCAATGCGTCCGCAGCGTCGGCGGCGCGGCGCGGTTCGCTGCTCCACGCCGCATAACAGGCGTCCTTCAGCGTCCACGCCAGCGTGCATCGCTGCTCGCCGGTCAACCCGCCGGGTGGCAGCGCCCCGGATTCGATCAACTGCCGCGCAAGTTCGGCGGCGTCGAAGTTCAGATCATCCCGATCGATCGCCCACCTCGATCGGCGGAAGCACGATTTCATCGCCGCCGACGTGCACGGTCAGCAGGTAGCTGCCGCGTGCGATGCCCTCGAGCCGGAACTCGCCGAGCGCATCGAGCGCGGCGACCTTTGCCACTGCGCCGACGGACTCGGCCACGAGCCTGACTTCGCCGGCTTCATCCGGCCCGAGAATCTGGCCGGTGAGCGCGAATCCATCGTTGGACGGTGTGATCCGTAGATCGAGATCGCGCCCCATTGCGCTGAAAAGCAGATGGTGGGCGTCCGACGGCAGCGCGCGCACGCCGAGCGCGGTCGGCTCGACGGTCCAGCTGTCGAAGCTCAATGCCGCGGTGATGCGTCGGACGATCGCCTGGAGCGATAGCGGCTTTGCCGTCTGCCACAGGTCGATCGCGGCGCGCACCAGCGCCGGCGGCGCGTCCGGCATCGCCGCGGCTCTGCGCGCCAGCGCTTCAAACTCCTGGTCGCCGAGTTCGTGGATAGGTTTCATCGGACATTGCCTGCGATTGCGTTACGCAACAGAGCGGGCTTGCCGCGCCAAAATACATTGTCTCATCCAGCGAGCGCGCGCAGCTTTTCAATACAGCGCGAACGGGTCGGACCGATGCTTCCCACCGGCATGGCCATCCGGCGGGCCACCTCGTCGTAAGGCACGGAATCGTCCTCATCGCGGAACAGCAGCAACAGCAGCTCCCGGCAACGGGAATCAAGCCGCTCCAGCGCCAGTCGGACCTGATTGACCTGCTGCAGTTCGATCAGCGCCTCTTCGGGCAGCGGCGAGTCGTCGGCAACCTCATCGACTGCACGCGCGCCGTCCTCATCGTCCGTGGGCGTCAGCGACACGGTGCGCCGCCCCTTGGCCGACTGCGCGATGGATTCGCGCTTGGCGGTAGTGACGATCCAGGCCTGCAGCCGTTCCGGCTGCCGCAGGCGCGGCAGATGCTCAATCAGCCGCGCGAATACGGTCTGGAAGACATCGGCGGCCGCATGCTCGTCCAGTCCGGCGCGACGCACGATCGCAAACACCAGGCGCTGGTAACGGCGCACCAGCGTCTCCCACGCCGTGCCTTCGTCGCGCAAGCAGCGCGCGACGAGTGACGCGTCATCTTCGTCAGTCGGCCCGCCCACGAACCGTCAGTTCAGAGAAACAAGTCCGGCAGCAGCTGCTTCGACCCCGGCACGACCGAGTACTTCTCAAGGTCGGTCGCGCCCGCGCGCTTCAGCACGTCCTCATCAATGAAGAAGTTGCCCGTGTTGATGGCCGCGTCGAGATTGAGCACCGCGTAGGCCGCGTCGGCCATGATGTCCGGCGTGCGGCAATGCTCGGGCTTGATACCGGGAATCATCTGCAGCGCCGCGGTCTGGATCACCGTGCGCGGCCACAACGCGTTGACGGCGATGCCGTAGCTGCGGAATTCCTCGGCATGACCGAGCACGCACATGCTCATGCCGTACTTGGCCATCGTGTACGCCACGTGCGGCGCAAACCAGCGCGGTTGCATGTTCAGCGGCGGCGACAGCGTCAGCACGTGCGGGTTGCGCTTGCGCTCCCCGGCTTGCTTCAGGTATGGCAGGCACGCCTGTGTGACGAGAAAGGTGCCGCGCACGTTGACGCCAAACATCAGGTCGAAGCGCTTGATCGGCGTCGACTCGGTGCCGGTCAGGTTGATCGCGCTCGCGTTGTTGATCACGATGTCGATACCGCCAAACTTCTCCGCGGTCTTCTTCGCCGCATCGACGACCTGCGCCTCATCGCGGATGTCGACTTGCAGTGGCAGGCATTGGCCACCGGCCGCCACGATTTCCCTCGCCGCGGTGTAGATCGTTCCCGGCAGCTTGGGATTCGGCTCGGTGGTCTTGGCGGCGATCGCCACGTTGGCGCCATCGACTGCGCAACGATTCGCAATGGCGAGTCCAATGCCGCGCGATGCGCCGCTGATGAATATGGTCTTTCCCTTCAGGCTCATGAGTGCTCCTTTTCAGTTGTTCTCTCGCGCGACCGTGATCGCGATGGGTTTGCCCGATGACCGACTTGTACGCTGTTCGAGGCGGACGATCCGCATTCCATTCAGCGCATCGGTCACCAGCGCCGCAGGAAAGCAAGCGTAGCGCCGCCCGCTGGCATCGACCTGGTCGGCACGGTCGGTCGTCTCGGTGACGCGCCAGCTCAGGTACAGCGTTCCCCCGGGGACGGGTGATGCGCGCGAGGTTTCTTGCAACCGCAGCGATCTCACGGCGCGGCAGATGCATGATCACGTTTTCGCACAGCACGTCGTCAAACTCGGCGTCGGACCGGCGAGCGACGGCAGCGCCGCGTACCGGAACTGCAGCGAGTTTGGCGTCAGCGGACATCGGCGCCCGCAAAGTCTGACGCGCGCACGATGTCTTCGATGTGTGCCGCTAGCCGCTCGCGCACACGCGCGTACAGCGCCGGCGCCGGGTGAAAACCATCCTCGGCGAACAACGATCGGTGCGTGGCTCCATCCATCGCCGCATGCGACAGTCCGGCCCGATTCGCCGCCCAGCGCGCCTGCGCCTCATTGTTGCGACGCGCGAGTTTCCCGGCGAGCCACGCGAGCGGCTGTGGCAGCGCCGGAAACCGATCCATGTCCGGCATCGCCGGGATCACGACGTGGCGGACGTGCGCATGCGTACGCAACCACGCCGCGATCTCCCCGCGCTTGCGCAACGCCTGCTGCAGCGGGACTTCCTTTGTGATGTCGTTGACGCCGACCACAACCACTGCAACGTCAGCCGGATGAACATGGCCGTGCATCAGCTTGTGCAGCACCCCTTCCGAGGTCAACCCGCTCTCGGCGATCAGTTGCCAGCGCACCGCGCCACCCAAGCGTTGCGCAAGTTCAATTGCGAGCGGCAGCGCGAGCGCCTCGTCCTGCGTGCGCGCGCCGACGCCGGCCGCGCTGGAATCGCCGGTGACGAGCAACCGCAATACGACGTCGCCTGCTCCAGCCACTCCTTCGCGCGGACCCGGGGGTTCGGGCAGTTCGAGCGCAGTCGCGCGGACACGTTGTGCCTGCGCGTAGATCATCGGCCCAAGAAGCACTTTCGCTGCAATGTGGATCATGTGGCGTGCCAGGTGGTGGCGCAGCGAACATCGGATGCACCGCGCTCGTTCAGGATTTCGCGGGCTTCGGCCACAGGATCATCTGCGTGCAACGGAACAGCGCGAGCGTCTTTCCGGTGGCAACCTCGGCCACGGTTGCGTCCCACACCTGCGTCGTGCGGCCAAGGTGCGCGGCGCGCACGACGGCATCGATCGCTCCTTCGGTCGCTGTACCAAGAAAGTTTGTCTTCAGCTCGACCGTGGTGAAGTTCTCCGCGCCGTCAGGCAGATGCGCCATGCAGGCGTATCCACACGCCGTGTCCGCCACCGCGATGATGCTGGCCGCGTGCAGGAAGCCATTCGGTGCCAGCAGTTCGTCGCGGATCGGCATCCGCATCAGCAATTCGCGCTCGTCGATGTGCAAGACCTGCAGACCGAACAACCCCGGCAGCCGGCGCGCGCCGCGTGCGTTCAGCGCGTCGAGAGTGATTTCGGGACGGAGGCGCATGGGGCGATTAGTCGGGCGTCGGGCGTTGCGAGTCGGGAGTTGACAGTTCGGATCGGCGATGGTTTCAGTGGCAGGCGGGGTGAGTTACCGGTGTTTGCGCCGCCGTGTCGGCAAACGGTGTTTAGCTCCCGACAACCGACTCCTAGCTGAATTTCGAGAAATCCGGTTTGCGCCGCTCGAAGAACGCGGTGAAGGCCTCTTTGGCTTCCGCGCTTTGCAGCATGCGGGCGAAGGTTGTCGCTTCGTCGACGATGATCTTCTCCACCACGGTCCTCCATCCCGACTTCATCAGCCGCTTGGTCTCACGCACGGAATTCGGCGGCAATGCGTTGAAGCGCGCCGCCTGCCTTTGCGCATACGCCAGCACCTCGTTGGGCGGCAGGATGCGATTGACGATCTTCATCTCGAGCGCTTCTTCGGCGCTGATCGGATCGGCCAGCAGAAGTTTCTCCGCTGCCTTGTGATAACCGGCGGCGAGCGGCACCAGCAGCGACGAGGCGAACTCCGCGCACAGACCGAGTGAGACAAACGGCATCGAGAACATCGCGTTGTCGGCGCAGTAGGCAAAGTCGCAATGCATAAGCATCGTGGTGCCGATGCCAACCGCAGCGCCGTTCACCGCTGCGATGACAGGCTTCTCGGCCAGCCCAAGCGCCTGCATGAACTTGAACACGGGCGCATTCATGCCTTCGCGCGGCGGATTCTTCAGAAAGTCTTCGAGATCGTTGCCTGCGGTGAAGATGTCCGGCTGGCCGTGAATGAGGATCGCGCGCACCGAAGCATCGTCGTGCGCGACGCCGATCGCCTCGGCCAGCTGCGAATACATCGCGACCGTAATCGCGTTCTTCTTTTCGGGTCGCGCGATCTCGATGCGTGCGACGCCGTTCGCGGTCTCGGTCTTGATCGTCATCCCGGTCTTCTCTCTTCAAGTCGTTGCATGAACTGCTGCAGTCCTGCGCGCGCTTTCTTCTGCACCGCGCGCTGGAACAAGGGCGTCCAGCCAAGCAGCAGGCCCGGCGCCCCAAGCGCCTGGCGCGCCCAGCGATGGAAGTCGAACACGTCCAGATGGCGCACGATCTTACCGTCGCGCAATTGCAGCGCGGCCGTGATGTTGTTGACCACGGGACGGCCCGTCTGGCTGAACGTGTAGCGCGCGATCCAGCGCACCTGCGCCGCGTCGGCCGTCTCGTCGAGGACCTCGTGCTCGAGTCGCAAGTCAGTGCCACGCGTGACCAGCATCTGCCACATCGCGCGCACCTCGTTTGCGTCGAGATTGACGAAAGCCGGATCGGAGAACTTCGCGTCGTCGGCATACAGCGCTCCCATGGCGCGCCAGTCGCGCGCGGCGAATGCGTCGTAGAAGCGGGAGGCGACGGAGTCGACCATCGTTTCGTCAGCCCGCGTGTGCCGCCAGCAAGACGCCAGCGCGCGCACTCTGCGATTCGCTGAACGTGGTCGTGGCGAACGCGAAGCTGTCCTGCGCTTTGACGATGCGAGGGTGACGCATTCACCCGCTCACATGCGTTCGAAGATCCCGGCCGCGCCCATGCCGGTCCCGACGCACATTGTCACCATGCCGTACTTCAGATTGCGCCGGCGCAACGCGTGCACCAGCGTGGCGGAACGGATGGCACCGGTGGCGCCTAGCGGATGGCCGAGCGCGATCGCGCCGCCGATCGGATTGACCTTGCTGCTGTCAAGTCCGATGTCATTGATCACGGCGAGCGCCTGCGCGGCAAAAGCCTCGTTCAATTCGATCCAGCCCATGTCTTCGGCTTTCAGTCCCGCGAGTTTCAGCGCGGCCGGGATCGCTTCTTTCGGCCCGATGCCCATGATCTCGGGCGGAACGCCGCGAACGGCAAACGACACGAAGCGGGCTAGCGGCGTCAGGTTGAACTGCTTCAACGCCTTTTCGCTGACGAGAATCAGCGCACCCGCGCCATCGCTGGTCTGCGAGCTGTTGCCGGCAGTGACACTGCCCTTCGCGGCAAACACCGGGCGCAGCCTGGCCAGCGCCTCGATGCTGGTGTCGGCGCGCGGGCCCTCGTCGAGCGCGACTTTGCGCGTCTTCACATCGATTTCATGCGTCGCAAGGTTAGGCAGCTTGTCGACCACGTCAATCGGCGTGATCTCACCGGCGAACTCACCGGCCTTCTGGCCGGCGATCGCTTTCATGTGCGACTGATACGCGAACTCGTCCTGCATTTCGCGCGTGACTTTCCACTGCGCGGCAACCTTCTCCGCCGTGATGCCCATGCCGTAGGCGATGCCGACGTTCTCGTCGCGTTCGAAGATATGCGCGTTCAGCGACGGTTTGTTGCCCGACATCGGCACCATCGACATCGATTCGGCGCCGCCAGCAATCATCACGTCGGCCTCGCCGACGCGGATGCGGTCGGCCGCGATTGCCACGGCATTGAGCCCCGACGAGCAGAAGCGGTTGATCGTCATGCCGGCGACTGTGTTCGGTAACCCCGCAAGCAGCACCGCAATGCGCGCGACGTTCAGCCCCTGTTCACCTTCCGGCATCGCACAGCCAATGATCGCGTCTTCGACCGCTTTCGGGTCGAGCGACGGCACCTGCGCCATGGCGCTCCTGATCGCCGCGACGAGCAGATCGTCCGGCCGCAGATTCTTGAAGCTGCCCTTCGGCGCCTTGCCAATCGGCGTGCGCGTTGCGGCAACGATGTAGGCATCTTGTACTTGGCGAGTCATCTTTCTCTCCTTACGTCATTTGGCGGGGGATCCAAGGGGGCTGCCAAGCCCCCTTGCGTCCTGACCTCAAAGATGCAATGGGGAAGCCCGTTCGTAACGTCAGTTACGAACGGGCTTCCCCGATTGCATCATTCCCATCATGCGTTCCTGCGACTTGGGATGGTTCACCAGTTGCATGAAGAACTTCCTCTCCAGATCGAGCAGCCATTGCTCGTCGACCAGCGAACCCGCTTCAAGGTCGCCGCCGCACATCGTTTCGGCGATGCAACTGGCGATGAAGAAGTCATGCGCGCTGATGAAGCCACCGTCGCGCATGTTGACGAGCTGGCCCTTGATCGTCGCCACGCCGGTGCGGCCAGCGACCGCGATCGCCTTCGGCTTCAACGGTGGCCTATACCCGGTCGCATGCATCGCGAAGGCTTCGCCGATCGCCGTCCACAAGAGCTCATGGCTGTTGAAGACCATCGTATCGCCCGGAAGCAGATAGCCCATGGCGCGCGCTTCGTGTGCGGAGGTAGCGACCTTCGCCATCGCCGCGTTGGTGAACCAGTTCTTGATGAACGGGAACACGTCGGTCTGCCCCGCGGCTTGCGCCGCGAGCGCACCGCGCAGTGCGCCTTCCTTCAGTCCGCCGCCGCCTGGGATCAGGCCCACGCCGACTTCGACCAGGCCAATGTAGCTCTCCAGATTTGCGACGCGCCTGGCCGAATGCAGCGCCAGCTCGCAACCACCACCGAGCGCCATGCCGCTGACCGCGGACACCACCGGCACCAAGGCGTACTTCACCCGCATCATCGCGTCCTGAAACTTCGCAACCTCGGGGCCGATTGCTTTCGCGCCCCCAGCCATGAACACCGGCAGCATCGCGTTCAGGTCCGCTCCGACCGAGAACGGCTCATCGGGCGACCACACGACCAGACCACGATGGGCCGCCTCTGCCAGATCGATCGCCTTGTTCAGCCCATTGAGGACGCCGGGTCCGATCGCGTGCATCTTGGTCTTGATCGAAAAGATCAGCACTTCGCCCGCAAGACCCTGCTCCAGTTTCCAGATGCGGCAGGAGTCATCTTCATGAAGCGTGGTGCCGGCCGCATGCCCGGAGGCCACACCTTCACCTGCCAGCGCCGCGCGGAAGATCTGTCGCGCGTAGACGGGAAGCTGAGAGCGGCCGACGAATTTCTTCTTCGATACCGACCAGGAACCATCCCTGGTGTGCACGCCACGGGCCTTGGCCACAGGTCCATCGAACACCCACTTGGGCAGCGGCGCCTTCGAAAGAGCCTCACCCTTGTCGATGTCGGCCTGCACCCATTCGGCAATCTGTTTCCAACCCGCGGCCTGCCAGGTCTCGAACGGACCCGTGCTCCAGCCAAAGCCCCAACGCAGCGCGAAGTCGACATCGCGCGCGGTATCGGCGATCGACTCAAGATGCACAGCGATGTAATGGAACGCGTCGCGGAAGATCGCCCACAGGAACTTCGCCTGCGGATGATCGGTTTCGCGCAGCAGTTTCAGCCGCTCCGCCGGATCCTTCTTCTTCAGGATGCGCGCGATCAGCTCGTCGGCCTTGCCGGTCGACTCGACGTAGTCCTGCTTCTTCGGATCGAGCACCTTGATGACCTTGCCATCCTTCCGATAGAAGCCCGCCTTGGACTTCTGGCCGAGTGCACCCTTTTCGACCAGCGCCCTAAGCACCGGTGGTGTCGCGAAGTGCGCGGCGAACGGGTCGATCGTTGCCGGCAGCGTGTCCTGCATCGTCTTGATCACGTGCGCCATCGTGTCCAGGCCCACCACGTCAGCGGTACGGAAGGTCGCGCTCTTGGCGCGGTCGAGCTTGCTGCCGGTCAGGTCATCGACCACGTCGTAGGCAATGCCGTATTTCTCGGCTTCCTTGATGGTGGCCAGCATGCCGAAGATGCCGACGCGGTTGGCGATGAAGTTCGGTGTGTCCTTGGCCCGCACCACGCCCTTGCCGAGGGCGCTGGTGAGAAAGGTCTCGAGATCGTCGAGGATCTGCGGTCTTGTGGCCGGCGTCGCGATCAGTTCGACCAGATGCATGTAGCGCGGCGGGTTGAAGAAGTGCACGCCGCAGAAGCGCGCCTTGAGGCTCGCGTCCATCACTTCGGAAAGCTTGGCGATCGGCAGGCCCGAGGTGTTCGAGGCGAAGATCGCGTTGGGCGCGATGAACGGCGCGACCTTCCTGTACAGGTCATGCTTCCAGTCCATCCGCTCGGCAATCGCCTCGATCACCACGTCGCAGCCCTTGAGCAGTTCGAGATGCTCGTCGTAGTTCGCGGCCTCGACGAACTGCGCGTCGTCTTTGTTGCCGAAGGGCGCCGGGCTCAGCTTCCTGAGATTTTCGATGGCCTTCAGTGCAATGCCGTTCTTCGGTCCCTCTTTAGCAGCAAGATCGAACAACACGACCGGCACCTTGGCATTGACGCAATGCGCCGCAATCTGCGCGCCCATCACGCCGGCGCCAAGCACGGCGACTTTGCGTACGACGAAGTTACTCATTGAATTCTCCTTGTTGACCACAAAAACACAGAGAACATAGAGAAACGCTGCTCTCCGTGTTCTCTGCGTCTCGGTGTTGAAAAGCGCCCTTAGAACATCTCTGCCGGCAATTCCATCACGTTCTTCGCGCCGGAACGCACCGCGCGAATGTGATACGCGGTTTCCGGCAACAGACGCTGGAAGTAGAAGCGCGCGACGGTGAGCTTGCTGGTGTAGAAAGGATCGACCTTGTCACCGTCTTCCTTCACCCGCGTCAGCGCCGCGCGCGCCATCCTCGCCCAGAAATAAGCGAAGCACAGGTGGCCGATCACGCGCAGGTAACTCACCGCCGCCGCGCCCGCCTCGTCCTGATTCGCGAACGCCTTCATGCCGAGTTCCATTGTCAGCTTGGTCACCTTGTCGCCGAGATCAGCCAGCGGCGTGACGAATTCGTTCATCTCGGGCGAAGTGCCGTGCTCCTCGATGAACTTCGCCACTTCCGCACCGAACTTGCGCAGTTTGGCGCCATTGTCCATCAGCACCTTGCGGCCGATCAGGTCGAGTGACTGAATGCCGTTCGTTCCTTCGTAAATCATGTTGATGCGCGCGTCGCGCACCAGTTGCTCCATGCCGTTGGACCGGATGTAGCCGTGGCCGCCCAGCACCTGCATGCAGTCGGTCGCGCACTGGTAGCCGTTGTCGGTCAGGAAGGCTTTTACTACCGGCGTCATCAACGCCATCATGTCGGCACCGAACTTGCGCTGTTCTTCGTCCGGATGATGCAGTTGCTTGTCCGCCTGCAGCGCGACCCAGTACGCAAATGCGCGACCGCCCTCTGCATACGCGCGTGCGGTCAGCAGCATGCGGCGCACGTCCGCATGCACGATGATCGGGTCGGCGGCCTTCTCAGGCATCTTTACCCCTGACAGCGAGCGGCCCTGGATGCGGTCGCGCGCATAGGCCACCGCGTTCTGGTACGCGCCCTCGGTGATGCCAAGACCCTGCACACCGACCGCAAGCCGCGCGCCGTTCATCATCACAAACATCGCGTTCAGGCCCTTGTTCAGCTCACCCACCAGCCACCCGGTCGCACCGTCGAGAATGATCTGGCAGGTCGAGTTGCCATGGATGCCCATCTTGTCCTCGAGGCCACCGCAGTGCAGCTTGTTGCGCGCGCCGACCTTGGCGTCCGCGCCTTTGCCCTGCGGAACGAATTTCGGCACCACGAACAGCGATATGCCCTTGGTTCCCGCCGGCGCATCCGGCAGCCGCGCGAGCACAAGGTGCACGATGTTGTCCGACAGATCGTGCTCGCCGGATGAAATGAAGATCTTCTCCCCGCTGATCCTGTAGCTGCCGTCGGCCTGCGGCTCTGCCTTCGAGCGCAGCATGCCGAGATCGGTGCCGCAGTGCGCTTCGGTCAGGCACATCGTTCCGGTCCACTCCCCCGACGTAAGCTTCGGCAGGTACAGGTCCTTCTGCTCCTTCGAACCGTGCCTGAGCAGGCACTCGTACGCGCCGACCGTGAGGCCCGGATACATCGCCCACGACTGGTTGGTCGAGTACTGCATCTCGTACAGCGCGATCTGCAGCAGATGCGGCAGACCCTGGCCACCGTACTCGGATTCAGAGGCGAGGCCCTGCCAGTGCGCGGCGCGGAACTGGTCGTAGGCCTCGCGGAAGCCCTTCGGCGCCCGCACCGCATGCGTCTCCGGGTCGTAGGTGCAACCCTCCTCGTCGCCGGGCCGGTTGATCGGCAGCAGCACTTCGGCGCAGAACTTGCCGGCCTCCTCGAGCACGTGGTTGATGATGTCGACGTCGACCTCGTGATGGCGCGGCATCACCTTGAATTCTTCGACGGCGCCAATCACCTCGTGAATCACGAACTGCTGGTCGCGCGCGGGCGGTGTGTAGACGGGCATGTTGATCTCCTTGCTACTTGCTGCCGCGCGGGGCGCGGCGAGTTGAAACAGGCTTGCGCGTAGCGCGCCGACTGGGCGCCGCGTCGTCCAACATGCGAGCGATGGCAGCACGCACACGCTTGAGGCTGTCGCCGGCACGCAGCAGGCGGGCGGACTGATGGAAGGCGAGCATCGAACCGTAGATTTCGAACGCGAGCTGGCGCGCGTTGATGTCGTCGCGCAGGTCGCCGTTTTCTTTCGCCGCATCGATTGCGCGCATCAGTTCGGCGCTCCAGCCGCCGATGATTGCCACCATTGCGTCCTGCAAGGGACCGGGACGGTCGTCGTATTCACTGGCGCCGCCGATCATCAGGCAGCCCTGCTCGACTTCGCGCGCCAGCAGCTTGAGCCAGTTGGAAAGAATCGCCTGCAGGCGCGGCAGCCCGCGCGGCTTCCTGACCGCCGGCCGCAGCACCTCGTCGACGAAGCGCACCGCGTATTCCTTCAGCACCGCGAGTTGCAGCTCCTCGCGCGAGCCGAAGTGCGCGAACACGCCGCTCTTGCTCATGTTCATCTGGTCGGCGAGCGCGCCGATGGTCAGGCTTTCCAACCCCTCGCGACGGGCAATTGCAAGTGCGCTTTCGACAATGGCCGCGCGCGTGACGTCGCCCTTGCGACCGCGCGCGCCACTTTCAAAAGCGCGGCCAGCCGGCATCAGGGACTGCAGAAAGGAGGTGACGGACATTGCGGGGAAGAGTGCGCGCCGCGTGTGGCGCGAAAATAACGACCGTTCGATGAATTACGAACGATCGTACTATTTTTTCCCCATTCGCATCCATCCACCGTGCGGCGGAGTTAGAGGATCGCGCCTATTGGTGCAGCGCGGTGAGAAGTGGCAGGGGAATTGCGAAGTGACCGGCCGCGCTCACGCCTTTGCTTTTCTGGCGCTCCCACGCCGCGGTGATTTCAATCTGTTTCGCGGGCCTGCCCTGTCGGAATCTGGTGCGTCGCGCGCTAGAACACACTCGGCGGCAAACACTTCGGCCAGATGCGCGACGAACAGCCGTACCTTGGCCGATAAGTGCCGGCGACTCGGATACACCGCCCACATGTCCAGCGGCGGCCCCCGGAACCCGGGCAGCACGCGTGTGAGACGTCCATCCGCGAGCGCGGCGGCGACCATGAACGCCGGCTCGAACGCGATGCCGAGACCGGCGATCGCGGCACCGACGTCCAGCTCGCCGCTGTTTGAATGCAAAGGGCCCTGCACGCGCGCTTCATGCACGTGCCCCGCCGCATCGCGCAGTTGCCAGAGGCGCGGCGTGGCCGAATACGCGTAGGTCATGACCTGATGCTGTGCCAGATCGGCTGGCGTGGTCGGTGTGCCATGCCTTTCCAGATACGCCGGCGTCGCGCAGGGGACGAGCTCGGTGCTGCCGAGCTTGCGCGCAACCAGCAGGTCGCTGCCGACCGCGCCGACGCGGATGGCGAGGTCGAAACCCTCCTCGACCAGATCGATTGTGCGATCCGAGACGGTTACATCGAACTTCACCGCCGGATGCCGCGCGACAAATGCTGCGATCGCCGGCGCCAGCGGTTGCGCCGCCAGGTTGTAGGGACAGGTGAGCTTGATCGTGCCGTGCGCCTGCATCGCCGCACGAGACGCCAGCGATTCCGCCTCGTCCAGATCGGCCAGCAATTGCACACAGCGCTCGTAAAACGCCTGTCCCGTTTCCGTCAGCGACAGCTTGCGTGTCGTGCGGTTGAGCAAGCGCGCGTGCAGATGCGCTTCGAGGTCCGCCACCAGTCGCGACAGCGACGAGGTCGAGATCTCAGTGCGTTCGGCCGCGCGCACGAAACTGCCGGACTCAACGACGCGGGCGAAAGCCTGCATGGCGGCAAAGCGGTCCATAGCTGATTATCCTGGATTTCAGTATAGATTTTCTCATACAAGTCTATTTATCCCGGAATCGTGGATAACTACAGTTCGGCTTCATGGCGCACGGGTGTGCGCCGCCTGACCCGAACTGAAAGGAGATTCAAATGAACGGCTTGACCCAAGCTGCCTACGGTGCCTTCGTCCTGCGCATCACGCTCGGCGTGGCGTTTATCGCCCACGCGCTGCTGAAGCTGCTCGTATTCACGCTACCCGGCACGGCACAGTTCTTCGGCTCGATCGGCCTGCCGCCGTTCCTCGGTTATGTGGTGTTTGTCGCCGAACTGGTGGGCGGCGTGCTACTCGTTCTCGGCGTCGGCAGTCGCTACGTCGCCGCCGCGCTGGTGCCGATCATGCTGGGCGCGACCTGGGCACACTTTGGCAATGGCTGGCTCTTTAGCGCCAAGGATGGCGGCTGGGAATACCCGGCGTTCTGGACCGCAGCCACCATTGCGCAAGTTCTTCTTGGCGACGGCGCATTCGCGTTGGGCGCGAAATTCCTTGGCAGCAACGTCGCGCCGCGACTGCAGCGCGCGTAATCACTCAATAGAAAAGCCGGGAGCAAGAGACCGGGCAGTCGGCAGTCGACAGAAGAAGACGCCTTCGCCGGCCGTTGCCTGCTCGCCAACTCAACTGCCGACGCTCTCAATCCAAGACTGCCGACCGCCGACTGAAAAAATGCTCCCCACCCTCTTCCTCTCCCACGGCTCACCAATGCACGCGGTGCACGCGGGCCGCGCCGGTGCGGCGTGGGCAGCACTCGGCGAACGAATCGGCAAACCGCGCGCGATGTTGATCGCCTCAGCTCACTGGGAAAGCGAGTGGCCGATGCTGACGACGAGCGCGCGGCCCGAGACGATTCACGACTTCGGCGGCTTTCCGGACGAGCTTTACAAGCTGCGTTATCCCGCGCCGGGCGCACCCGACGTCGCGCAGCGCGCGATCGATCTGCTGAAGGCATCCGGTATGTCGGCCAGCGCGAACGGTTGTCGGGGGCTTGACCACGGCGCGTGGGTGCCTCTGAGGCACATGTATCCCAACGCTGACGTACCGGTGGTACAGCTGTCGCTGCAGACGCAGTTACCGGCGGCGCACAGCCTGCGCGTCGGGCAACTGCTCGCACCGCTTGCCAAGGAAGGCGTGCTGATCATCGGCTCCGGTCACATGACACACAACCTGCGCGAGTGGATTGAGTTCGCGCGCCGGCACCGGATGCAGATCAGCGAGACTCCGCCGGCGCCCTATGTCACCGAGTTTCGCGCGTGGGTCGACGCTGCCTTGCGAGCAGATGACGCAACGCGAATCGGACGCTGGAGCGACGAAGCGCCGCATGCGCAACGCGCACACCCGAGCGTCGAACATTTCCTGCCATTGCCGCTGGCGTTCGGCGCGGCCGGAGCGCATCCGCAGCTCGAGCACCTTGACCTCGGTGTCGACAGCGGCGTGCTGGCGATGGACGCCTACGTGTTCACGCCACGCGCGTGATTACCGGTATCTCGAACAGCCGATCTTCCGCCACGCCAATCACGCGGTCGCCATCCTCGCGCTCGATTGACGCGCCGCCGGTGAAATCCCCGAAAGCTGGAAGGACAACCAGTCCCGCTCGCAGCCAGAAGCACGACAGGCGAACGCTTTCGTCGGCACGTCCGTACAGCCGAACGCACGGGTGCAGGTGTCCGGCGACCACCATGGCACCAGCCACGCGTTGCGGGTGATGACAGAAAGCGAACTCGCCGCTTCGCCACGGCTCGACTTCGACGCGAACCTCCAGTGCGGCCGGCGGCGCCCCGGCATGCAGATCATGGTTGCCTTCGACCAGCACGACTTCCAACGAAACGTGCTGCCTGCGCCAAGCGATCATCTGCTCAATCGTCTGCCGCGCGTGCGATTCGCGCGCATGAAACAGGTCGCCAAGAAACACCAGCCGGCGCGGCCGCAGTTGCGCGATCAGTTCGCTCAGGCGCGCGAGGTTGTCGCCGGTGGTCCCCTGCGGAACGGGGACTCCGCGCGCCCGGAATGCTGCGGCCTTGCCAAAGTGCGCATCGGCGACAACGAGGCAGCGCTCATCGTCGATGAGGGCTGCGCGCTCCGAAAGCAACCGCCAGCACGTTGTCCCGACCTGCACCCGCATCACGGCAGTGGAACAACCGTGTAGCCGCGCTGCCGCAGCAGCTCGATCAGGCCCTTCGGGCCGAAGAAGTGCAGCGAGCCGATCGCGACCAGGTGCAGCTTGCCGCTGGCGATATAGCGCTCGATCGCGTCGATCATGCGCGGGTGGCGGCCCTCGAGGATCTGCTCGACCACGAATCGCTCGGCAGCCCCCTTCGCCCCCCGCATCTTGGCGAGCAGACGTTCCATTTCTGCGCCATCGCGTTTGTCCCACGCATTGACCAGCTGCGTGACTTCCTCCTGGTTGGTGCCGTTGTCAATCGATTCGATCGCCTGCTGCAGATAGGCGAACTGCGTGGCCTCCGGGGCTGAATCAAACAGTCGCAATTGCGCTTCGATACTTTCGATCTCCACGATCGGCTTGCCGCTCTTGCGGGCAAAATCGAACAAAAATGCCTCGGTCGCATACGCCGGACTGAATCCGAGCCGTATTGCTTCGACCACGACGATCGTGTTGGCCGCCATCCACGGCTTCATGCGCCAGAGAGAATCAACGGTCAGTCCGCTGCGCTTGGCAAATTCCTCCAGGCGCGGGCGCAACGCCGGAAGGCGGGTGTCCAGTCCCGGTGCGCCGGTGCCGTAGTAGGCCAGCTTCTGCACCACCGGGCCAACCCGAGCTGCTTCCGATACATCAGCCTCGACGGCGATGACCTCGGCCTCCTGCAGGCGCGCGAGACGGTCGGGGTGCATCGGATAGAAATCCGCCTTGCCGACATGGATCGTTCCGAGCAGAAACGCACGCCGCTCGCCTTTGCGCACTTCCCACAGAAAGCCGCGCTTCGGCGTCGCGCTCGAAGGTTCGCCGGCGGCTGGGGCAGGCGTTGTGGCCTGGCCATGCGACGCGGACAACCAGAGCGCGCATAGCGCTATGGTCAACAGGCGAATCAGCATGCGACGCAGTCAAGGGAGAAGCGCCGCATTCTATCGGCGCTTCCCAATGCGGCTTCTTCGCAGCGCTGCAGAAGGCGCTACGGCGCGGCAGGTTCCAGCGTCCTCGCCTCTTCCTTGGACAATGGGACGCCCGAGCCACTCTGCAAGTGCAGCTGTTTGATGAAGCGCACCACACCCGCATCGTCGGGGTCACGCTCGGCGTGATAGGTGCGGCCAAGCATCAGCCGCGCCATCTCTTCGTTCTCTTTCAGCACGTAACCGATGATTTCCTCCAGCCCGCGCTCGCGCGCACAGCTTTCGAGCGCCTGCATCAACGCGTGCCCGAGACCGCGGCCCTGCCATGCGTCCTCGACCACCACCCCGAACTCGCAGGTCTTGCCGTCCGGGTTGCGCGTGTAGCGCGAGATCCCGCGGATCTCGGGCTCGTCGGCGGTCGAATCGATCGCGACGAACGCCATTTCGCGGTCGTAGTCGATCGTTGTGAAACGCACCAGCCGCTCGGCGGTGAGTTCGCGCAGCGGCGCGTGGAAGCGCATATACATGGTCCGCTGAGACAGGCGCGAGATGAGACGCTTCTCGGCCTGCGCGTCCTCGGGCCGGATCGGCCGCAGCAGCACGGTCTCGCCGGTCTTCATGCGCGTGGCGCGCACCAGCGCCTTGGGATAGGGATGGATCGCCAAGTGCGAGTAAGTCGGGTCCGGCACGAGCGGGCCGTCGCCGAGCACGATGCGAGCGTCAAGCGCGACACAGCCCTGCGCATCCGCCAGCAGCGGATTGATGTCGAGTTCGTGGATGCACGGCACTTCGCACGCGAGGTCAGAGACTTTCAGCAGTACGTTGAGCACTGCATCGAGGTCAACCGCCGGCAGACCGCGGAAGCTGTCGAGCATCTTTGCCACACGCGTACGCGAGATCAGTTCCTGCGCCAGAAAACGGTTCAGCGGCGGCAGCGCCACGGCGGAGTCGCGGAAGACCTCGACCGCGATGCCGCCCATGCCGAACGAAATCACCGGACCAAAGGTCGGATCGCGCGTAAGGCCCACAATCAATTCGCGCCCGTGCGGCCGCACGATCATCTTCTGCACCAGCACACCGATGAATTCAGCCTGGGGTGCACGCTCGGCAACGCGCGCGCGAATGGTCTCGAAAGCGTGCGCCACATCTTCCGGCGAACGCAGCGATAACAGAACACCGCCGACTTCACTCTTGTGCGTGATGCCGAGGGCGTGAACCTTGAGTGCGACCGGGTAGCCGACTTTTTCGGCCAGAGCAACTGCTTCATCGGCGGACTTGGCCATGTGCGTGGTCGCAGTTTCAATCCCGAACGCAGCGATCAGGTCCTTCGATTCCTTCTCGTTCAACAGCGCACGCCCCGACACCAGCGCGCGCTCGACGATGCGGCGCGCCTCGTCGACGTTCAGATCGAACTCATCGACGCGCGGCGGCGGCACCTGCAGCCGCAGTTCGCGGTTGCGCACATACTTCGCCAGATAGCCGAACGCCTCGACCCCGCGTTCGGGACTGATCAACGCCGGCAGCCCGGCGCGCTCGAACACCGCGCGACCCTTGGCCGCGTCCTCGGAACCGAGCCACGCACTGACCACCGGTTTCTCCGACGCCTGCGCGACCGGCAGGAGTGCGTTGGCGGTGTCTTCCGCCTTCAGGCGAATCGTCGGGCAGAAAAGCACCAGGACGCCGTCGTTGCCAGGATCGTTGAGCACGATCTGCAGCGCCTTTGCAAAGCGTTCGGCGTTGGCATCGCCGATGATGTCGACCGGGTTGGCGCGTGACCACGTCGACGGCAGGAGCTTGTCAAGCTGCTCGATCGTTTCGGGTGCGAGCTTCGCCAGCGCGACCGCGTTGTCGGCGGTTGCATCCGCCGCCAGCACGCCGGGTCCGCCGCCATTGGTGACGATCGCCAGGCGATTGCCAGGCGCGGGTCGCGGCAGGCGCCCAGCAGCGAGCGTTTCGGCCGCAGCGTACATCTGTGTGTACGCGGTGACGCGAATCGCACCGACGCGCCGCAGCGCCGCGTCGAAGACCGCATCATCACCGACCATCGCACCGGTATGGCTCATCGCGGCTTTCGATCCGGTCATGTGGCGACCGACCTTCAGCACCACCACCGGTTTCACGCTCGCGGCGGCGCGCACGCTGGACAGGAACGCCCGCGCGTCGTGCACGCCCTCGACGTACAGCACGATACTTCTGGTGGCCGAATCGAGCGCCAGAAAATCGAGGATCTCTGAGAACTCGACGTCGGAGCCGCCGCCCGTGGACACCACCGATGAGAAGCCAAAGCCGGCCGTCCACGCATAGTCGAGCAGCGCAGCCACGACTGCACCCGACTGGGACACCAGCGCCACTGATCCCGGGCGTGCACCGGTGCGGGCAAAAGTAGCGTTCAGTCCGATCTCGGGACGCATCAGACCAAGGCAGTTCGGTCCCAGCATGCGCAGTCCGTGGGCACGGGCGCGCGCCAGTGCGAGCTCCTGCAATCGCTTGCCCTCGGCGCCGATCTCGCCGAATCCGGCAGAAAGCACAAGCACCGCCGGGACGCCCCGGGCTCCGGCATCGTCGATCAGATCGGGCACGGTGCGCGCCGGCGTCACAACGATCGCCAGATCCGGCGCCGCGGGCAGGGCAGCCAACGACGGGTAGCACCTGTGCTCGCCGATGCGCTCGTATTTCGGATTGACGGGGTAAATCTCGCCCTTGAAGCCACCCCCGACCACGTTGTCGAATACGTACTTGCCGAGAGAGTCTTCGCGGTTTGTTGCGCCAACCACGGCGACCGAGCGCGGTACCAGTGCAGCGCGCAGATAGTGAGCAGTGAACATTGAGTTTGTTGATGCGCGGTTCACGCGCACATGGCCGTCTAATGCCTCACACTACCCCGCGCATGAGGCGGCGCCAAGCGCAGCGATAGAGCGACCCCTCCGGTTTGATGCCGATCAATCGCATTTCGCAACGGCTGCGTAGCCTGACTGCTGCTTGATGGTGCATTCCGCCGCGCGAAAGTGCAAAAAACCACGAGAAAACGATGGAACCTGCGATCACGCGCGAACAAATGAACGAACTTCGCCAGCAACTGCTTCAGTTGCGCGCGCGCATCACGGCCGCGGTCGACGCCCGCCTGCACGGTCAGGATGAAGACCGACGCAATGAAGCAGGATTGCCGCAGCGCGCAGCCGAAACCGACGACGACGCGGCCGCGGAGACCCAGCGTTCCGCCGACCTCGTACACCTGTCGCGCAACGCCGCGGAACTTGATCGCATTGACGCCGCGCTCAAACGCATCGAAGTCGGATCCTACGGCGTCTGCATCGATTGCGATGAAACCATCGCGCTGCCCCGGTTGCACGCCTACCCGGCGGCATTGAGGTGCGCGGCATGCCAGGAATTCTTCGAACGCCGACCCGGCGTGCGTACCTGACTCTCAAGGCCTTCAAAATGCCCGGCTCCCGCCGGCCGGGGTAGGCATCCTCCAAGAGGGTTCAGCGACAATGCCCGCGTGAACATCGCTCTGCTATATGCCGCGTGCGCGCTGATCTGGGGCACAACGTGGATCGGAATCAAGTTCCAACTTGACGCGCTGGCGCCTGAAACAGGGGTGGCGCTGCGATTCCTGTGCGCTGCTGCGCTGCTGTGGATGTACTGTCGCTGGCGCGGTGTCGGTCTGCACTTTCCACCGCGGTTGCATGCGTTGTTTGCCGTACAGGGACTGGCCGGTTTCTGCGTCAGCTATGTATTCATCTATCACGCGGAACGGTTCATCGTCTCGGGCCTGGTTGCGGTCGGTTACGCCGCCTCCCCCCTGTTTAATCTGGTGCTCGCGCGTGCCCTGTTTGGCACACCGATGTCGCGCCGGGTTGCGGTCGGGGGTTTGCTCGGGTTGATTGGCATCGCGCTGATCTTCCTGCCCGAATTCGAGCGCGTTTCAACGAACGACGGGCTGCTGGCAGGCGCGGCGCTGACGCTTGCCGCGGTGTTGTTGTCAAGCGTGGCCGGGATGGCGGCGACCCGTTATCACCAGCTTGACGTGCACGGCTGGGCTCCGCTCACCTGGGCGATGTCCTATGGTGGCGCGGCGACTGCATTGTTCGCCGTCGCATCGGGCCGTTCGTTTTCGATAGCCTGGAGCGCAACGTTTCTTGCCTCGTTCGGCTACCTGGTGATCGGCGGCTCGATCCTCGCGTTTGGTGCGTTCTATGCGCTCGTGCATCGAATCGGCGTGGCGCGCGCGAGCTACGTCGGTGTGATGACGCCGATCGTCGCGCTGATCGTCTCATCGCTCTTTGAGGGGTTTCACTGGACCGCGCTGACGCTGCTGGGCGTAGTGCTCGCGGTCGCCGGCAACCTGATCGCTCTGGCGACGTCGACTAAGCGGTCGCTGCGACCGGCGACCTGATGATCACGGCACTGCGCGCGCAAATGCGATGTTATTTCGCAACGATCTACTGCGATCTTGACCTCTGACTGCAAGTGTTCCGCGCTCAGCACCATTCTTTGTTCACGAGGGGAAAGTATTCGGGCACACGTTTGTACACAGGAGGTCGCATGAAAGAACTCATTGCTGCATCACTCGTCGTCGCGGCAGGCGCGCTTTCGTCTACGGTGATGGCACAGGGGTATATCGGCGTTGGCGTCGGCCAGTCCGACTTCAAGGTCGACTGTGCGGGCACGGCCAGTTGCGATAAGAAGGACACCGGAGCCAAGGTCTATGGCGGCTACATGTTCGCGCCAAACTTCGGCGTTGAAGCCGCGTACTTTGATCTTGGCAAGGCAAGAGCCACTGGATCGGACGCGGATATCGGCAGCTTCAGCGCCAGTATCAAGGCCGACGGATATGCACTGTATGGCGTCGCGATGGCGCCACTCGATAACTTCAACGTCTTTGCGAAGCTCGGAGTCGCTTCGATCAAGGGCAAAGCCGAAGTCTCGGGATCGTCGGGCAGCTTCAGCCATTCGCAACGACATACCGGCTTCGCGTGGGGTGCGGGCGCGGGGTATGAGTTCACGAAGAACTTTGGCCTGCGCCTCGAGTACGAACGCTTCAAGATGAAGAACGAAACTTCGGCGGGAGATGACTTCAGTTCTGACATCGCCCTGATTTCGCTTGGTCTCACCTATCGCTTCTGAGTAGATCGCCGGGCTGACGGCGAAATGGCAAGCTGCCCCTGAGGCGGCGGCTTGCCTCGCTGTTCTTGCTGCGTGCACACGCACGCCACTCCTCCTTACAATCGTCGGCGTGAAAATCAACGGTGTCGCCTACCGCTCGATTTGGTCCGTCGTTCGCGATGGGAAGAAATCGATCGCCATCGTCGATCAGGCCCGGCTTCCGTTCGAATTCGCGACCGCCGAGTTGATTACCTGCAAGGCGGTCGCCGATGCGATCACGTCGATGCGGCTGCGCGGTGCGCCTTTGATCGGTGTCGCTGCAGCGTACGGCGTCGCACTGGCGATGCAGTCGGATCCGTCGGACAGCACGCTCGAGGCGTCGTATCGCGACTTGCTGGCGACACGCCCCACCGCGGTCAATCTGCGCTGGGCGCTCGATCGCGTGCGTGCGTTGCTGGCGCCCGCCTCGCCGATCGATCGCGCGCAGCTCGCGTGGCATGAGGCCGACCAGATCGCGGACGAAGACGTGATGCTGAATCGGGCGATCGGCGCGCACGGCGCGCGACTCATAGCCGAAATGCATGCGCGCACCGGACGAGCGGTCAACGTGCTGACCCACTGCAATACGGGCTGGATCGCCACGGTCGACTACGGCACGGCGTTGTCCGCGATCTACCAGGCACATGATGCCGGCTCTCCTGTGCATGTGTGGGTGGATGAGACGCGGCCGCGCAACCAGGGCCTGCTGACGGCATGGGAGCTTGCGGCGCACGGAGTGCCGCATACCCTGATCGTTGATAACGCCGGTGGGCATCTGATGCAGCATGGCCGCGTCGATCTCGTCATGGTCGGTGCCGACCGCGTGACGGCCCGCGGCGACGTCTGCAACAAGATCGGCACATATCTGAAGGCGCTGGCTGCACGCGATTGCGGCGTCCCCTTTTACGCGGCGGTTCCATCGCCGACAATCGACTGGGCGATCGACGACGCATTGAACGGAATTCCCATCGAAGACCGGTCCGGGGCCGAAGTCCGCATCGTGCGCGGCCGCGCCGGGAACACCGTGCACGAAGTCGAGATCGTGGGCGCAGAAACGCCGGTGGCCAATCCGGCGTTTGACGTCACGCCGGCGCACCTTGTCACGGGGATCATTACCGAACGCGGTGTCGCGCCACCAGCACGACTCGCGGCGCTCTTTCCAGAGCGCAGTGCTGCATGACGGAGCTTGAAGACAGTCGCGCCTTGCGCGACACGTTGATTGAGACCGCTCGCGCGATGAACGCGGCGGGGATCAACGTCAACAAGTCGGGCAATGTGTCGGTGCGTTGCCAGCGCGGAGCGGCGCAGGGGTTCCTCATCACCCCGACCGGGATTCCGTACGCGCGACTGACGCCGGACGAAGTCGTATTCGTCCGCCTTGACGACGCCGAGTGCATCGGCGCAAGTGTGCCCAGCAGTGAATGGCGCTTTCATTACGACATCCTGCGCACGCGGCGCGAATTAAATGCGATTGTCCACACGCATTCGCGCGCAGCGACCGCGCTCGCGGTTCATGGACGCGGCATTCCCGCCTTTCACTACATGGTTGCAGCTGCTGGCGGCAAGGACATCCGCTGCGCGCGCTATGCAACCTTTGGCACGCAGTCGCTTTCGAACAATGCGCTGGAGGCGCTGGTCGACCGCAAGGCTTGCCTCCTGGCGCATCACGGCGTGATTGCGTGCGAAGCCTCGCTGCACTCGGCGCTGAGACTGGCAATCGAAGTCGAAAACCTCGCTCAAACCTATTTGCACGCATGCACGCTGGGCGAACCGCCCATCCTCCCCGATGAGGAAATGGCGCGCGTCGTCACGCGCTTCCTGACCTACGGTCAGCCGCCGAAGGCCTGAGAGAACCGTCTGCTGCGGCCGCCCCGGGCCGAGCCGTTGGCGCGTTGCGGCGCACATAGGCGGCGTATCCCATCTGTCGGAGCTTGGCCACCGACCGCCGCAGACTCCGAAACCGTCCCGCATACCCGCTATTAAGTGAGCCATAATTATCCCGTAAACGCGGGATGATCCCACCGGCAACGATCGGAGGTAGAGCTTTGCCGCTCTCTATAGCGTGGGCTCACTTTCACAAAATGCATTGCGAGATTTAGACAACAAGATTCCGAATGAAGATTGAACACGCGAGCCTGCTGACCCGGGCGGATCCAACGCAGGTTCTCATTGCGGGACCTACCGCGTCGCAACAAAAACGCCTTGCTTTCTACGTTTCCGTGCGTGCCAAATTCGTCTACGCGACGATCGCCGCATCGCTGTGGTGCGCGCTGTCCGCCTGGCTTTCGCTGCCGTGGTTCGGGGATCTGGCGGCGGCACTTGGTTTGCCGCTGGCAATCTTCCTGGTCGGAGGCATTGCGTTGGTCCCCGGATTCATGAACGCGTTCCTGGCAACGAGTCTCGCGCTCGATCGCCGGCCGGCGCGTCGGATTCCGATCCGCTATCCGGCACTGACGATCCTGATTGCCGCCTACAACGAAGAGGATTCGATCTACGACACGTTGACATCGATCGACCGGCAGAACTACCCGGCACCATTGCAGGTGATCGTGCTTGACGACGGCTCGCGGGATCGCACGGTCGAGCGCGTGCGTGCGTACTGCGACCAGAACAGCGCCTCATGGATCGAGTTGGTGCAGATGCCCGGCAATGGCGGCAAGGCGCGC
>Ga0209682_10000015_pt1 | contig 50641 bp, 41 predicted proteins | sample DOMMetBare2Fresh_2_FD_187471 | JGI IMG/M metagenome (GOLD analysis project Ga0209682, IMG submission 187471) | Wetland sediment microbial communities from St. Louis River estuary, USA, under dissolved organic matter induced mercury methylation -... | ecosystem: Environmental > Aquatic >... | reverse complement strand
GCGATGCCCTCAATCGGCAGATATCCGCGCGGGTTGGGCGATTCACCTCGTGCGCGCTCCGCCTCTCGAATTGCCTGCAGCACCGGAATCTTCCCGGCATCGTCGTAGTAGACACCGACGCCGAGATTCACCTTGTTGGGTCGCGTGTCAGCCGCAAAGGCCTCAGTGAGGCCAAGAATTGGGTCGCGCGGCGCCAGTTCGACGTCGTCAAAAAGGGCTGAATGCATCGTTTTGGTGGAGGCTGGTTGGATTCCGCGGGCTTGCGGAGCAGGGTAGTTCTCGTCGCGGCTTACGCCGTAACGAGTCTACACGCCGCAGCATGGCCGCCCCATATTGGTGCCTCAGGCGGGCGACCGATGCTGTTTTCTCGGGAAAAGTCAACCCCTCATTCCTCTAGCGTGTGTGACTGTAAGTCTTTGTTTTAATTAGATGGACCGGTTAAGAAATTCCGGTCGCGAGGGCTAGGTTTTTCTGCCCGCAGCTTTTAAAATTTAGAGTTGATTTGACATTATTGCACTGCAAGAAACTATTGTGATCTCGTACCCGAACTCGCCGTTTCAGTTGCATCAGCCGTTTGCTCCCGCTGGAGACCAGCCGGAAGCGATCGAACTGCTTGCGACTGGTCTTCGGGACGGACTCGCGGCGCAGACGCTGCTCGGCGTAACCGGTTCGGGCAAAACCTTCACGTTGGCCAATGTCATCGCGCAGCTCGGTGTGCCGACGCTGGTGCTGGCGCCGAACAAGACGCTCGCCGCGCAGCTCTATTCCGAGTTTCGCGAGTTTTTCCCGACCAACGCGGTCGAGTACTTCGTCTCCTACTACGACTACTACCAACCTGAGGCGTACGTACCGTCTCGCGATCTGTATATCGAGAAAGACAGCAGCATCAACGAGCATATCGAACAGATGCGTCTGTCAGCCACCAAGTCGCTTCTCGAGCGACGCGATGTCATCATTGTGGCCTCGGTGTCGGCGATCTACGGCATCGGCAACCCGAGCGACTATCACGCGATGGTGCTGACGCTGCGGGTGAAGGACCGCATGAGTCAGCGCGATGTGATCGCGCGCCTGACCTCGATGCAGTATCGGCGCAACGAGACTGAGTTCACGCGCGGCACTTTCCGTGTGCGTGGTGACACGATCGATGTGTTCCCTGCGGAACATGCCGAACTGGCAGTGCGGATCGAGCTGCTGGACGACGAGGTCGAGAGCCTGCAGCTGTTCGACCCGCTGACCGGCCGGATCCGGCAGAAGATCCCGCGCTTCATCGTGTATCCGTCGTCACACTACGTGACGCCGCGGCAGACGGTATTGCGGGCGATCGAGGACATCAAGGTCGAACTCAAGCAGCGGGTCGACGAACTTGTGGCGTCTGGGAAGCTGGTTGAGGCGCAGCGCCTTGAGCAGCGCACTCGTTTTGACCTCGAAATGCTTTCGGAACTCGGGTTCTGCAAGGGCATCGAGAACTACACCCGACACCTGTCGGGCGCCATGCCGGGCGAGCCGCCACCGACGCTGGTGGACTATCTGCCGGCCGATGCGCTGATGGTCATCGACGAGTCGCACGTCACTGTTCCGCAGTTGGGTGGAATGTATCGAGGCGACCGCGCGCGCAAGGAGACGCTGGTGGAATACGGGTTCCGCCTGCCGTCGGCGCTTGACAATCGACCCCTGCGATTCGATGAGTTCGAGCGCAAGATGCGCCGCTGCATCTTCGTTTCGGCCACGCCTTCGGACTTCGAGCTCGAGCGCTCATCACAGATCGTCGAACAGGTGGTTCGTCCGACAGGCCTGATCGACCCGCGGATCGAAGTTCGACCCGCGCGCACCCAGGTTGATGATGTGCTGTCGGAAATCAAGCTGCGCGTTGACGCCGGCGACCGGGTACTGATCACCACGCTGACCAAGCGCATGGCGGAAGACCTGACGTCGTTCCTTGCCGAGCATGGTGTCAGGGTGCGCTATCTGCATTCCGATGTGGATACGGTCGAGCGGGTTGAGATCATCCGTGACCTGCGTGCCGGCGTATTCGACGTGCTGGTCGGAATCAATTTGCTGCGCGAGGGCCTCGATCTGCCGGAAGTGTCGCTGGTGGCAATTCTCGATGCCGACAAGGAGGGGTTCCTGCGTTCAGGACGCTCGCTCATTCAAACCATCGGCCGCGCGGCGCGGCACCAGAACGGCACCGCAATCATGTACGCGGACGTGACGACCGATTCGATGAGAAGGGCGATCGACGAAACCGATCGCCGGCGTTCGAAGCAGGAGGCCTTCAACCTCGAACATGGCATCGTGCCGCGCGGTGTGCGCAAGGAAGTGCGCGAAATGATCGACGGAGTCATTGAATCCTCGGCCGCGCGCCGCGAATTGAAGGCGGCGAGCGAAGTTGCGGACTACGAAGTCCTGAGCGAAAAGCAGGTCGCGCGCGAGATCAAGCGGCTCGAAAAGTCGATGTTCGAGCACGCCAAGAATCTTGAGTTCGAGAAGGCCGCCAAGGTCCGGGACCAGTTGGCGCTGTTGCGGGAGCAGGTTTTCGGGGCGACCGGTGCCAATGTGATTCCGCTCGTTCCGACCGAGAAGGCGGCATAGCGTCACAAGGTGATATGGCTTGAAGTAATGGTGATTCGAAGCAACTGTCGGCCGGTTGAACTTCATTGCGGTAAATCGGTCTTCCTACCGAAGTTTGTGACGATGGTTTCATTGGGGTGAAAGAGTGGTGAGGCGCACTGCGCCGAGCCGCATAACACGGGCAGCAAGGACGCCGGCCCGATCCAGAAAGGCGTATTGAAAAATGACCAAAGTACTCTTTGTATGCATGGGCAATATCTGCCGCTCGCCCACGGCTGAAGGCGTCTTTCGCAAGATGGTGCGGGACGCTGGTCTGCAAGGCATCGTGCAGATCGAATCCGCCGGAACGCATGCCTACCACGTCGGCGAGCCACCGGATCTTCGTGCCCAGCAGGCTGCGCGTCGCCGTGGCTACGAGCTCGACGATCTGCGCGCGCGCCAGGTCACCCAGGACGACTTTCGCGATTACGACCTGATACTCGCGATGGACTGGGAGAATCTTGCGCTTCTTCAGCAGCAGTGTCCGCGGGCGCACAAACACAAGCTGCATCTGCTGATGCGATTCGCGGGCGAGCACGACGCCGCGACGGTGCCCGATCCGTACTACGGCGGCCCCGAGGGGTTCAACACCGTGCTCGACTACGTTGAAGACGCCTGCCAGGGACTGATCGAAGTCGTGCGCAAACGCGCGACGATGTACGCGGCGGCCTGATTCGCTCGTACTCGTGGCCGCATGGTCCGAGCACCAGCGGCCACGGTTAAGGTTTGCGCGAGTCGCCGGCAAGCAGGAGGTGGCTCTTTTCGTCGATCAACGAATTGTTGACTATTTTGGTCGGGTTCAATATAATCCCGATCAGTCTTGTCGGATATGCGGAGGCGCCCTTGTCCTCGTTGGCGCCCGTGACTCGGCAAGGTCGATGAGCCAGATACGTGCAGAGAGAGTCAGCCATGCGATTGACAACGAAAGGCCGTTTTGCGGTAACCGCGATGATCGATCTCGGTCTTCGACATCAGCATGGGCCCGTGACTCTGGCCGGTATCAGTCAGCGACAACGGATTTCGTTGTCGTACCTCGAGCAGCTATTCGGCAAACTGCGGCGGCACGCGCTGGTCGAGAGCACGCGCGGGCCTGGCGGCGGCTATACCCTTGGGCGCGGCGCAGCAGATATATCGGTGGCCGACATCATTTACGCGGTCGATGAGCCTCTCGACGCAACCCAATGCCGCGGCAAGGAGAATTGCGATAACGACCAGCGCTGCATGACGCACGACCTGTGGGCTAACCTGAACCGCGTCATGGTCGATTTTCTTGATTCGGTTTCACTGCACGACCTGGTCGAGCAGCAGAAACAGCGGATGTCGCAGCAGGGTATCAACCTGGCGCAGTTGCACGATAATCGTCGGACGGCGCGGCGGCCGGCGGCGAGCGAAAAGCAGGCCGTGTTGAGCTAGGAGCGATGTCGATGCAACTACCGATCTACCTTGACTACTCGGCGACGACACCGGTCGATCCACGCGTGGTCGACAAGATGGTCCCGTATCTGCGCAATCATTTCGGCAACCCTGCGTCGCGCAGCCACGCGTTCGGTTGGGAAGCCGAAAAGGCGGTTGAAGACGCGCGCGCACAGGTCGCCGCGCTGGTCAACGCTGATCCGCGCGAGATTATCTGGACTTCGGGCGCGACGGAGGCAATCAATCTCGCGCTGAAGGGCGCAGCGCATTTCTACAAGGACAAGGGCAAGCACCTCGTCACAGTGAAGACCGAGCACAAGGCCACCCTCGACTCCACGCGCGAACTGGAGCGTGAGGGTTTCGAGGTCACGTACCTCGATGTCCTTCCCAACGGCCTGCTTGACCTCGATGCGTTCAAAGCCGCATTGCGGCCGGATACCACCGTGGTGTCGGTGATGTTCGTGAACAACGAAATCGGCGTGATCCAGGACATTCCGACGCTGGGAGATATCTGTCGCCAGCGCGGGATCGTTTTCCACGTCGACGCCGCGCAGGCGACCGGCAAGGTTGTGATCGATCTGCAGACCCTCAAGGTCGACCTGATGTCTTTCTCGGCGCACAAGACCTATGGTCCCAAAGGCGTCGGGGCACTGTATGTGCGCCGCAAGCCGCGCGTGCGGCTCGAGGCGCAGATGCATGGCGGTGGCCACGAACGCGGACTGCGTTCCGGCACCTTGCCCACGCACCAGATCGTTGGCATGGGCGAAGCGTTTCGCCTGGCCCGGCTCGAAATGGCCACCGAGAATGAGCGCATCCGCATGTTGCGCGACCGTCTCAATAAGGGCCTGTCCGAGATCGAAGAGGTGTACGTCAACGGCGACATGGACCACCGGGTGCCGCACAATCTGAACATGAGCTTCAACTTCGTCGAAGGCGAGTCTCTGATCATGGCGATCAAGGACATCGCAGTTTCGTCAGGTTCGGCGTGCACGTCGGCGAGCCTGGAGCCATCCTATGTGCTGCGTGCGCTCGGCCGCAGCGACGAACTGGCGCACAGCTCGATCCGTTTCACCGTCGGCCGGTTTACCACCGAAGATGAAATCGACTACGCGGTGGATCTCATCAAGCGCAAGGTCGCCAAGTTGCGTGACCTCTCGCCGCTGTGGGAGATGCACAAGGAAGGCATCGACCTGAATTCCGTGCAATGGGCTGCACACTGATTCTGTCAAGGAAGCAAAATGGCATACAGCGAAAAAGTCATCGATCACTACGAGAATCCGCGCAACGTCGGCTCGTTTGACAAGAGCGATGAGGCGATCGGCACCGGCATGGTCGGTGCGCCCGCCTGCGGTGATGTGATGAAACTGCAGATCAGGGTCAACCAGCAGGGCATCATCGAAGACGCACGCTTCAAGACCTACGGCTGCGGTTCGGCGATCGCGTCTTCGTCGCTGGTGACCGAATGGGTCAAGGGCAAGTCGCTTGACCAGGCGATGACGATCCGCAACACCCAGATCGCGGAAGAGCTCGCCTTGCCTCCGGTCAAGATCCATTGCTCGATCCTCGCCGAGGATGCGATCAAGGCGGCGATCACCGATTACAAGCAGAAGCATGGACTTGAAGCGAACGCGGACGCAGCGGCCGATCAAAAGGTCGCCGCTTGATTCTGATCTACGGGGAGTGATGTCATGGCCGTCACATTGACGGAAAGTGCGGCGACCCACGTCGCCAACTTCATTGCCAAGCGTGGCAAGGGTGTCGGCGTGCGCCTTGGCGTGCGCACGACGGGTTGCTCCGGAATGGCGTACAAGCTTGAATATGCGGACGCCGCGGGCCCGGACGACCAGCAGTTCGAAAGCCATGGCGTGCGCATCTTCGTCGACCCGAAGAGTCTCGCCTATCTGGATGGAACCGAACTCGATTTCGTACGCGAGGGGCTGAACCAGGGATTCAAGTTCAACAATCCACGCGAAAAGGACCGCTGCGGTTGCGGCGAGTCCTTCCGCGTATAGGCGGGCGCGCAACGCGAATCGTTCGGACCGTTACCGGCAACGCGGCTGTCCGCAGGTGCTCCAACCCGGCAGCCGCTTTGCTTTTCATGAACTGCAGATTCCTTTCACCGTGAGAACTCCGCCGGATCACTTCGCGCTGTTTGGCTTCGAGCCGCGCTTCGAACTCGATGACGATGCGCTCGACGCCGCGTACAAGCGCGTGCAGGCGCAGGTGCACCCGGACCGCTTCGCCGCCGCGACCGCTGCCGAGAGGCGCGTCGCGGTGCAGTGGGCCGCGCGTGCGAACGAGGCGTTGCGCACGCTGCGTTCGCCCACGCGGCGCGCGGCCTATCTGTGCGAACTGAACGGTGCACCGATCGAGGCGGAGTCGAATACCGCGATGCCGCGGACGTTTCTGATGCAGCAGCTCGAATGGCGCGAGGCGCTGGACGAGGCGCGCAGCGCGGAAACACCGGCACCACTGGCGGCGCTGGCGCGGCAGATCGACGCTGCTCGTCATTCGCTACATGCTGACCTGGCCGATGCGCTGGATATCCGCCGCGATTTCGCGCGCGCTGCCGCCCTGGTGCGACAACGGATGTTCATCGACAAACTGCACGATGAAATCGCGGCGGCCGCCGCCGTCGACGCGTGGGCGCCGGCAGCGCCGCGCGCCGCCTGAAGAACATGTCGCTGCTGCAGATCGCCGAACCCGGCATGTCCGCTGCGCCGCACGAGCATCGGCTCACGGTGGGCATCGATCTCGGTACGACGAACTCGCTGGTTGCTACCGTGCGCCACGGCATTGCGGAAGTCATCGCCGACGAACAGAACCGTCCGCTGCTGCCGTCGATCGTTCGCTATCTGGCCGATGGCAGTGTCGAGGTCGGCTTTGAGGCGCAACAGCATCAGGCGACCGATCCGCGCAACACGATCGTGTCGGTCAAGCGCTTCATGGGGCGCGGCGTCAAGGATGTCGAGCACGTCGAGAATCTGCCGTACGACTTCGTCGATGCGCCCGGCATGCTGCAGATCAAGACGGTCGCAGGCGTCAAGAGTCCGGTCGAAGTCTCTTCCGAGATCCTGAAGACCTTGCGCGCGCGCGCTGAAGCGGCGCTCGGTGGCGAATTGGTTGGCGCTGTCGTGACGGTGCCGGCGTACTTCGACGATGCCCAGCGCCAGGCTACGCGTGACGCCGCAAAGTTTGCCGGCATCAATGTGCTGCGCCTGCTCAGCGAACCAACGGCAGCGGCACTCGCCTACGGTCTCGACAACGCCGCCGAAGGCATCTATGCCGTCTACGACCTGGGCGGAGGCACGTTTGACATCTCGATCCTGCGCCTGACCAAGGGCGTCTTCGAAGTGCTCTCCACTGGCGGCGACTCCGCGCTGGGCGGTGATGATTTCGATCATCGCCTTTATTGCTGGGCTTTGGAGCAGGCGAATCTCTCGCTGCTCGGGCCGGAGGATCAGCGACTGCTGACAGTCAAGGCGCGCGCCGCGAAGGAAACATTGTCCGGCAAGGCGAATGCGACCATGCAGGCACGGCTTTCGAACGGGCACTGGGTCAATCTGACGATCACTGCGGACGGCTTTTCCGGCATGACTCAGCATCTCGTCGGCAAGACGATCGATGCCACGCGCCGTGCGCTGCGCGACGCCGGACTGAAGCCGGCCGATGTCAAGGGCGTGGTGATGGTCGGTGGCGCAACGCGCATGCCGCACGTGCGCAAGGCAGTGCGTGACGTCTTCGAGCGCGAACCGCTGACCGACATCGATCCCGACAAGGTGGTCGCCGTCGGCGCCGCGCTGCAGGCGAACCTGCTGGTCGGCAATCGCACCGCGGGCGACGACTGGCTGCTCCTCGACGTGATTCCGCTGTCGCTGGGGCTCGAAACCATGGGCGGCCTGGTCGAGAAGATCATTCCGCGCAACGCGACGATCCCGATCGCGCGTGCGCAGGAATTCACCACCTTCAAGGACGGCCAGTCGGCGATGGCGATTCACGTCGTTCAGGGCGAGCGGGAACTAGTCACCGATTGCCGCTCGCTGGCACGTTTTGAACTGCGTGGCATCCCGCCGCTGGTGGCGGGCGCGGCGCGCGTGCGCGTCACGTTCCAGGTGGACGCCGATGGCCTGCTATCGGTTTCCGCGCGCGAAATCACCAGCGGCGTCGAAGCATCGGTGACGGTGAAACCTTCGTACGGTCTCGCCGACGACGACATCGCACGCATGCTGCGCGAATCGATCGACGCGGCGGGCACCGACGTCCTGGCGCGCATGCTGCGCGAACAGCAGGTCGAGGCGGAACGATTGCTGGTTGCCACTCAGGCCGCGCTGCGAGCCGACGGCGATCTGCTTTCGGAAGCTGAGCGCGCGCGCATCGATGCCTGCGTGGCGACACTTTCCGCCGAGGCGCGAGGCAGCGACTCCGAGGCGATCAAGCGAGCCGTCAATGCGCTTGCCGATGCAACTGACGAATTGGCGGCACGCCGGATGGATCGCTCGATCCGTGCTGCGCTCGCCGGGCGCAGGGTCGATGAGATAGCGGTGAAGTAAGAAGCACCTTCGATGCCGAAGATCACGATCCTGCCGCATGACGAGGTCTGCCCGCTCGGTGCGCAGATCCATGTGCCGAAAGGAAAAAGCATCTGCCGTGCACTGCTCGATGAGGACATTCCGATAGAGCATGCCTGCGAACTGTCGTGCGCATGCACGACCTGCCACGTCATTGTGCGCAAGGGCTTTGACTCGTTGAATCCATCCGACGAAGACGAGGATGACCTGCTCGACAAAGCGTGGGGCCTGACGCCGCAGTCGCGCCTGTCGTGCCAGGCAGTGGTCGACGACGAAGACCTGGTGATCGAGATCCCCAAGTATTCGATCAATCAGGTCAAGGAGGGTCACTGATGAAATGGACTGACACGCTCGATATCGCCACCGCGTTGATGGACAAGCACCCCGACGTCGATCCGCAGTACATCAACTTCGTGGACCTGCACCGCTGGGTGATGGAGCTGCCGGGCTTCAGCGACGACCCGAAGCGTTCGGGCGAAAAGATTCTCGAAGCGATCCAGATGGCATGGATCGACGAAGCGAAGTGACTGGCCGCCAGGGCGCCAGTCACTTCGCTTTCAGCGCTGTTCGGCTGCAAGAAGAGGCTGCGCCCCCTTGGATTTCCCCGGATGTCAGAACTTCTGTGGGCGGAAAATGCCGACATCGGTGACGAAGAGCGTGACCGCGTAGTTTGGCGCGTAGGTTGCGAGCACGTGTGATGCAAGCCGCTCCGCTACCGCGGCGTCGCAGATCACCTTCATCTCGATCGAGCGGTCTGCCTCCCAGCTTGCTTCACGGTCGCCGCGATCGCCTCCGCCACGCACGTCGTACAGCGTGTAGCCGTGCGCACCGAACGCACGCGCATCGTGGATAAGTCCCTTCTCCAGCGCCGCCTCGGCGATGATCACCAGCAGTTTCCTGGCATGCGTCTGCATGTTCAGCCTCCGATCCAGCGCGCAAGCTCGAGGTAAAGCGGAATTCCGATTGTGATGTTGAACGGGAAGGTCACACCGAGGGACACCCCGATCGACAGCGCAGGGTTCGCTTCGGGTACCGCGATTCGCATCGCCGTTGGCGCGGCGATATACGACGCACTCGCCGCCAGTGTGGCAAGCAACGCGGTGCCACCGAGCGACAAGCCGATCAGATGCCCGACGAACGCGCCCAGCGTTCCCAAAACGAGCGGCGCCGCCAGGCCGAACACGACCAGGAACGCTCCGGCCCGCTTCAGGTCCGGCAGGCGTCCGCCGGCGACCAATCCCATCTCGAGCAGGAACAACGCGAGCACGCCCTTGAACAAGCCAATGAACAATGGTTCGATGGGCTTGATGCCTTGCGGTCCGGCGATCGCGCCGATCGCCAGGCCACCCAGCAGAAGCAGCACGCTCTTGCCGAACAACACTTCGTGCGTCAATGGACCCCACGAAATCCGCCGCGCGCCCCCGATCCGCGCGAGGAGGATTCCGGCGACGAGTCCCGGCGCTTCCATCAGCGCGACCAGCAGCGGCATGTAGCTTTCCGAGGTGATGTCGTTCTTGAGCAGGAAGCTCGATGCCACGGCGAAGGTCACCACTGATACCGATCCGTAGTGCGCTGCGATGGCTGCGCTGTCTGCTCGCGGCAACTTGCCGAGTTTGAACAGAACCGGAAACAACAGAAACGGAATGGCTGCGCCGAGTGTCATCGCCGCCATTGCCTGGGGAAGCACCGCGCCGATCGGTTGTTGCGCAAGCTCGACGCCGCCCTTGATCCCGATCGCCAGCAGCAGGTAGATCGACAGCGCCTCGTACAGCGCTTCCGGCAGACGAAGGTCGCTCCGTGCAAGACGAGCAATGACGCCGAGGATGAAGAAGAGAACGACCGGATCCATCACTCAGGCGCACCGCAGAAGTGAGTCGAGGACAACGAGCGCCGATTCGAGCGTGAACTCGCCATGCTCGATCGCGGCAATGACCGCATCGAGCGGCCGCACCTCGATCGCAGCGACTTCGCCGTCGATGTTGCGCAGGTGCACTTCACGAGGCAACACCGCATCGAACACCTGCACGATCTCGGACTGAAAACCTTCCGGCACGATCCGTGTCACGTGCACGTGGCCACCGCGCCTGAGCGTGAGCGTAGTGAGATCGAGGCCGGCTTCTTCATGTGCCTCGCGCGCCAGCGCATCGAGTTCGCTCTCGCCGGCGGGCACCATGCCGCCGACCAGGTTGTCCCACAGGCCGGGATCAATCTGCTTGTGATCGGCGCGCCGTGCGACATAGATGCCGCCATCGGCGCTGAACGCATTCAGGTGCACGGCCAAGGTCGTAATGCCGAGCGCGCGGCACGCACTGCGCTCGATCGTCGCAATCGGTGCGGCATCCGGCGTCGCGCGCACATCGAGCTGCTCGTCGCGCCAGCCGCGGATCAGACCTTCGTCGCGCAGCTTCGACGCGGCGTCATAGAGCAGTGCGGTGCGTGTCTTGACATCCAGATCGTCGTCGTCGAGCACGAGCCGATAGTCGAGCAGGATGAAACGCGGCTCGTGCGTGGCGAGAAAGCCTGCGACATCCGGTCTTGCGATGCCGACTTCGGCGCCGGCCATGACGACCGACAGCCAATCGCCTGGTGCGGGCTGCTGCGCGCGCGCAAGCAGCTTCTTCTGCAACTCTTGCGGCCTGCGGCGATTCAACCGCGCTCTTCCGGCCGCATGTGCGGAAAGAGAATCACGTCGCGGATGCTTGGCGCGTCGGTCAGCAGCATCACAAAGCGGTCGACGCCGACGCCGCATCCAGCGGCGGGCGGCATGCCGTACTCCAGCGCGCGCACGTAATCCGCGTCGTAGTACATGGCCTCTTCGTCGCCGGCCTCTTTGGCTCGTACCTGCTGGGCAAAGCGCGCCGCCTGGTCCTCCGGATCGTTCAGCTCCGAAAAGCCATTGGCCATCTCGCGCCCGGTGATAAAGAGTTCAAAGCGCTCGGTGATCGCGGGGCGCGTGTCGGACGCGCGCGCGAGCGGTGAGACTTCCACCGGGTAGTCGACGATGTAGGTTGGCTGGATCAGCTTCGACTCGGCCACCTCTTCGAACAACGCCAGGTGCAGTGAGCCGAGGCCCGCTTCCTTTGAATGCGTGCTGCCGAGCTTTGCGAGCTCGGCGTGCAGGAACGCCTGGTCGCCGAGTTGCAGGTCGGTGTAGCGCGGCGCGTGCGCCTTGATCGCTTCGACCGTGGTCATGCGCGCAAATGGCCGCGACAGATCGATCGAGTGTCCCTGGTAGTTCAGCACCGCGGTGCCGGTCGCGCGCAGCGCGGTCTCGCGCAGCAGCTCTTCGGTGAAGTTCATCAGCCACCGATACTCGTGGTACGCGGCGTAGAACTCCATCATCGTGAATTCGGGGTTGTGGCGCGGGCTCAGGCCCTCGTTCCTGAAATTGCGGTTGATCTCGAACACGCGTTCGAAGCCGCCCACCACCAGTCGCTTGAGGAAGAGTTCCGGCGCGACGCGCAGGAACATGTCGATATCGAGCGAATTGTGGTGCGTGACAAACGGCTTGGCCGCGGCGCCGCCCGGAATCACCTGCAGCATCGGCGTTTCGACTTCGAGAAAGCCGTTCTCCACCATGAAGTCGCGCATGGCCGCAATCGCCCTGGTGCGCGTGACGAAGGCGCCGCGCGTCGCCTCGTTCATCATCAGGTCGACATAGCGCTGGCGATAGCGCTGCTCCTTGTCCTCCAGGCCGTGGAACTTGTCTGGCAGCGGCCGCAGCGACTTGGCAAGCAGCCGCACCTCCTTGCAGCGCACCGACAGTTCTCCCTTCTGTGTCTTGAAGAGCAGGCCGCGCGCGGCGACGATGTCGCCGATGTCCCAGCCCTTGAACGCCTCGTGCACATCGCGCCCGGTGTCGTCGTCGGCGATGAAGAACTGGATCCGTCCCGAGGTGTCCTGCACGGTGGCGAAGCTCGCCTTGCCCATCACGCGCTTGAGCATCATGCGGCCGGCGAGCGAAACCTCGACGTTTTCTTTGCTGATCGTCTCGCGGTCGAGCGCGCCGTACCTGGCCTGCAGCTCACCCGCGTGATGTGTCCGCGTGAAGTCATTCGGAAAGGCCGGGCCCGCTGCGCGCAGCCGTGCCAGCTTGGCGCGCCGCTCGGCAATGATCTGGTTTTCGTCGGGCGGCGGCGCCTGTGTGGTCTCTGTCATGGGTTTCTTCTTCAAGCGTCGCGCACGTCGGCGACGGGTTTCGTTCCGAAATCGGGCCGCGCGAGATAAGCCAGACAGCGCGCGGCAGCGGCGCTGGCCTCGGTAAGCTGGCCGCTGGCCTTCAATTCCAGGAAGAGCGACTTGTCGGGGAAACCGGCTGCGTCGGACGCGCGCAGCGCGGTCTGCATGTCGGTGTCGATCACGCCCGGTGCCAGCGACACGATCTGCGCCGGGTTCGGCAGAAGTGGTTCGTCTTCTGCCGCGACGCGCGAGAAGTGATCGAGGCCGGCCTTGGCAGCGCAATAGGCGGCCGACCCTACGAGCGAGCGCCGGCCGGCCCCCGAGGAAATGTTCAACACGCGCCGCTGCGTCGGCCAGGCACGCGTCGCGCGCAGGAATGCAGCGGCGAGCCGCAGCGGCGTCTCGAGATCGACGCGCAAGACGGCGGTCAAGGTCTCGGCGTCCATTGCCTCGATCGGTCCGATGCGACCAACCAGCGCTGCGTTGTTGATCAGCGTCGCGGTCTTGAACGCGGCGCCGGCGTGCTGACGCAGCCATGTCTCGAGTCGTGCATCCACGCCCGTGTCTCTCGCGAGATCGACGGCCCATTGCTCCAGTACCGCGCCAGCCGACGCGGCGGATCCATCGAGCGCATGGTCCGGCCTGCGCGAGATCGTGAGCAGTATGTGATCCGGCACCAGCAAGCGCGCCGCTATCGCGCGACCGAGGCCGCGCGACGCGCCGGTGACAATGTACAGATCCATCGTCATACGCCCTGTTTCAGGCTTGCTTCGATGAACTGGTCCAGGTCGCCGTCGAGCACTCCCTGCGTGTTGCCGACCTCGACGTTCGTGCGCAGGTCCTTGATGCGCGACTGGTCGAGCACGTAACTGCGGATCTGGTGGCCCCAGCCGATGTCGGTCTTGCCTTCCTCCAGCTTGCTCTGCTCGGCCATGCGCTTGCGAATTTCCTGTTCGTACAGGCGCGACTTCAGCATCGCCATGCACTCGGCGCGATTGCGATGCTGGCTGCGATCGTTCTGGCTCTGCACCACGATGCCGCTCGGTGCGTGCGTGATGCGCACCGCTGACTCGGTCTTGTTCACGTGCTGGCCGCCGGCGCCGGACGCGCGATACACGTCGATCCGCAGGTCGGCCGGATTGATCTCGATCTCGATCGTTTCGTCCACCTCCGGGTAGACGAAGACGCTGGCGAACGAGGTGTGCCGGCGCGCGTTGCTGTCAAACGGCGACTTGCGCACCAGCCGATGGATGCCGGTCTCTGTGCGCAGCGTGCCGTACGCATAGCTGCCGGTGATCTTCAGCGTCGCGCCCTTGATCCCGGCGACCTCGCCGGGCGCTTCGTCGAGCAGTTCGGCTTTGAAATCCTTGCGCTCCGCATAGCGCAGGTACATCCGCTCGAGCATGCTGGCCCAGTCCTGCGCCTCGGTGCCGCCCGCGCCGGCCTGAATCTCGATGAAGCAATTGTTGGGGTCGAGCGGATTGCTGAACATCCGCTGAAACTCGAGGTCGGCGACCTCCTTGCCGAGCTTGGCCGCGTCGCCTTCGATCGCGATCAGGGTGGCGTCGTCGGCATCGCCGCGCGCCATGTCGAACAGCTCCGCGGCATCGGCCAGCCCCTGCGTCAGGTGCGTCATGCGCCCGACCACGTCGTCGAGCAGTTTCTTCTCGCGCCCCAGTTCCTGCGCGCGCTTCTGGTCGCTCCAGACGTTCGGATTTTCCAGCTCGCGTGCAACCTCGGTCAGCCGATGCGCTTTGGCATCGACGTCAAAGATACCTCCGCAGCTCGGCGGCGCGAGCATTCAGATCGGTGATCGTGGCGGCAAGTTGATTGAGGCGTTCAGGTTCCATCGGGTGCTCGTGGGCGAAAAGAGTGCGAATTATAGGTATCCGGAGGCAGTGCAACGTTTGCCGAGCTTGGCGGGGGTTGCGTTGTCAAACCGAGGCGCACGCTTCGTCAGATCGCGGGCGGCAGCACGGTCTGCATCCGCGCCGCGCGTCAGGCCTTGCGCTGAACGGCCTGCGTCGTATTGCGTTTGCCTGCGTGGCTTGCGGCTGGGCGGATTCCTGCAATGATCTGCTTGCCGGTCCGCGCCTTCTTCGCTGCGCCCGCCTTGCCAGATCGTGCTGATGCCGGCACATGGCGCGCGGCGCTCTTTGTATTCTTCGTGAGCTCGTCCAGCGCCGCAGTGAGCGCCGTTGAAAGCGCGCGTGCGTCGGGCACCGCATTGCGTGCCGTCGTGAAGCCGAATCCCATCGCGCCCGCATAGCTCATGACGGTGATGTTCAGTCCCACACCGTGTTCCGGGATCGACATCGGCCAGTAGGTGGCCATCCGTGCCCCGGCGGCGTACAGAGGCACCTGCGGCCCGGGTACGTTCGAGATCACGACATTGGCGATCGGCGGCATCGCATCGGCGATATGGGAGCGGCCATACAGCGACGCAAGTCCGTGCAGGATCCAGGGCACGGTGATCGTTGGAAAATCCGTCGGCAGCACGCCGCGTGCACGCCGGGCCAGTTCCTTGATCGCACCCGCCGCATCGCGGATCGCGTGCAGCCGCTTGATCGGGTCGGCGATGTGCGTGTTGAGGTTGACGAGGCTCATGGTTGCCTGCGTCGTGTAATCGGTATTGCCGGCGTCGCGCAGCGAAATTGGCATCGCTGCGATCAGTGGTTTCTTCGGAATGCCACGATGGTGCGCAAGGTAGCGGCGCAGCGCGCCGCTGCATAGTGCCAGCACGATGTCGTTGAGCTTCGCCTCATGCGCGACGGCGAGTTGCTTCAACAAATCGAGCGGAATCGACAGCGCGGCGAAGCCGCGCTCGCCGGTAATTGCGACGTTGATCGGCGTCTTCGGCCCGAAAGAGAAGTTCTGGCCCAGCCGGCCCTTCGGCGCGCCCGGTGTGGTTTTGAGCAACCCGGCCAGCGTACGAACCACGTCGGGCAGGTGCCGAGCGAGCTTGATGAATTGGCTGATGTCGTGCTTCAGCGCCGCCGCGGCCAACTCGCCCTTGCCCGGGTGCTCGGCAGGCCGCGCGGATTTCGCGCCCGCCGCTGTCGCCGGCCGGGCGTTGGGCGTGATGTCAAACAGCGCCTGTGCCAGCAGCACACCGGCCTGGCCGTCGAGCACCGCATGGTGGACCTTGATGTAGTACGCCGCCTGGCCGCTCTGCAGACCGTCGAACACATACAGACGCCACAACGGGCGGCTGCGGTCGAGTAGTTCGGAATGCAGACGCGCGGCCGCGTCTTCGAGTTGCGCTTGCGTTCCGGGAGGCGCCAGTGTCACGCGTTGTACGTGGTAGTCGAGATCAATGCGATCCTCGGTGACCCACGCCGGGTTGGCAAACTGCAGCGGCATTGGGGCCAACTTGCGCGTGAATACCGGTGCGAGGTTAAGCCGCCGGCGCATCTGTCGCTTGATCGCAGTGTAGAAGTCGCTCCTGTATCCCGGCGGAAGGTCGAACAGGTGCAGCGACGCCACATGCATCGGCGTATCGGCCGTCTCCAGGTGCAGGAATGCGCCATCCAGTCCGCTCAGGGATTTCATGGTCTGTCTTTCTTCGCGTGTCAGACGCGCTCGTCAAGAGCATGAAGCCGCTTTTTCGCGGATGAGTTGCGCAGGATCAGTTCACGAGCGGCGATGGCGTCGTGCCGACGTAGATGGATCACCCCATTTCGCGTCGGCCTTGATATGTTTCACCCTTGTGATCGCAAGCGTTCCTGGACAATGATTTTTAAGTTAGAGATCGCTGCATAACAAGCATCGTGACGCGAACCCGAACCTTGGTCACCCGACACCCGCACCGGGGCGAGCCGCACTGGCTATATCAATTCACCGAGTGGCGGGCGTTGCTCGAAATGGCGACGTTGCCGTATTCGTTGCCGGCACTGACAGCGGCGCCGCGCGGCGACGGGCACCCTGTGCTTCTGCTGCCGGGCTTCATGGCCGATGAGGGCACGTTGTTCGCGCTTAAGCTCTTCCTGCGCCAGCGTGGCTATGACGTGCAGACGTGGGGCTTCGGGCGCAACGTGGGCTTTCAGCGCCGGCACGCCAAGGCGCTCGAGCAGAAGATCCGCTACATGCATCACAAGGCCGGCCGCAAAGTGAGCCTGGTCGGATGGAGTCTCGGCGGCCTCTTTGCGCTGTACAGCGCGCATCAGGCACCGGAGTGCGTACGTTCGGTGATCACGCTCGGCAGTCCGGTCAGCATCGACCCGCAGGGCAGCAAGTCACCGCCCCTGGTGCGGGCGCTATATCAACTGATCGCGCATCCGATGGGGCCGAGCGCACACACCATGCTGCCGCGGACGCGGGTGCTGCGTGCACACAAGATGCCGCCGGTGCCGACGAGCTGCCTGTATTCGCTCACCGATGGCGTGGTGCCACCCCAGGAGGCGACCATCGACGGCGACCCGAAGATGCACGAGAACATCCGCGTGTTCGGCAGTCACGTGGGGCTGGGCTTTAACGCGATCGTGATGTACATCGTCGCCGATCGGCTCGCGCAGCCGGATGGGCATTGGCGGCCGTTCAAGCCGCAAGGCGTCTCGGGGAAGCTCTACCGTCTGATGGTGCGCGAGCCCGCGCCGGCTTGACGGTTTTGCGCGCAGTAGCGTGCACACGGCGCGTGGGCTTTGGCCGCTGGACCCGTTTCGCCGCTGCCAGGTATTCCTGGAAGCTGTCGCGGATGCACTGTGCGAACACGTCCGGATCGGGCATCAACTCGCGACACGACGTGGGCGAAATCACGATGCGACCGTCGTAGCTCGTCACCGCGAACACGAGCCCCATGCCGTCCGAGATCGGCATGATGGCCGAGAAGTACGTCATGCGCGCTCCGCAGAGGTACAGCGGCACCGATGGGCCCGGCACATTGGTGATCGTGCAGTTGGCGAGCGGTGCGCGCCGGCCCATGCCCAGCGATACGCGATGCATCATCTTGCTCGTCAGCGCCAGCGTGGCGGCGGGCGCGTGCTGGCCGATGTCGGTCAGCTCGCGCGCGCCGATCGCGCGCGCCACCGTATCCGACGAGCGCGTCTGCTCGTGAATCAGGCGTAGGCGCCGCACCGGATCGGCAAGATCGGTGCCTAAGTGCACATGGAGCCACGATACGGCGGGGCGGCTGCCGGGCGCGGCATCGGCATCACGAATGTAGATGGGTGCGATCGTCGTCAGGCTCGCATCGGGCAGTTCTTCTTCGGCTTGCAGATACCGGCGCAGCGCGCCGCCGCAGACAGCCAGCACCACGTCGTTGACGGTGGTGCCATCCACCAGCGTGCGGATCTGCCTGAACTCATCCAGGGTGAAGCGGCGCGTCTCGAACACGCGGTGCGGCGACACGACCGAGTTGAAGCGCGTGACTGGCATGTGCTCCGGGCTTAGCAGGATTTCGCGCGCCAGGCTCAATGCCGCGGGTGTCACGCGACGGATCGCGCGGCTCAGCGGACCGGCCAGCCGCAGCGGCGAGGTGAGGGTGCTCATCACGCCGCGGCACACCATCGAAATCGTCCCGGGCGGCGATTCCGGGAACCAGGGCTCTTGTGGCTCTGGCGGCAGTGGCGTGGCGGTGATGTCGTGCAGCAGGTTCGTGATCTCGCTGCCGTGTTCGACGTCGATGGCGGCGTGGTGGGTCTTGGTCAGAAGCGCGAAGCTGCCCGCGGGCAGATCGAGAAAACTGTCCAGCCCTTCGATCACATAGATTTCCCACAGCGGCCGATTCAGGTCGAGCGGTCGTGCATGGATGCGCGAAGCTTGAATGCAGAACTGGCGCCAGTCGCCCGGTTTCGGCAGCGCGATGTGTCGCACGTGATACTCGAGGTCGAAGTTCTCGTCCTCGACCCAGTACGGGTAGTCGAGTTCGAGCGGCACGCGATGCAGTTTTTGCCGAAACACTGGCGAGCGGTGCAGCCGGCCTTCGATATGCGCGAGGATGCTTTTGAAGCGCACCTTGCCGCCGGGCGCGGTCGACTGGTCGTAGATGTGGATCAGCGAGACGTTGGAATTCGAATGCGCGGTGTCCGAGTACAGGAACGTTGCGTCATGCGCGGCAAGTTGGTGCATGGGAGATTCTTCGGCTCCTATCGTGACCAAGGCAATATACACAGCGACGCGAGGCTTCGCGGCGGTTCGCCGCGGTGAAGCCGGATGGGTCGTCTCACGATCCTGGGGACGCCTGGCAGCGATCAGGCCGACACGCGGCAACCGTTCGGCGTCCCGCCGACCTGGCGGGTCTCCCAGGGGAGAAGGGGAAACGGCGCGCTTTTCGTTGGATCGCGTGCCGGCGTCGCTTGCGAGACTCCGATCGGGGAACTGATCCCTTGATGCGAAGGGTGCCGCGGTCGTCACCATGCCGGCGCCCCGCGACCGAACGATCCACGCGACTTCAACTCGCCAGGGCACGGAACATGAAGTTGGTCCCGACCCGCGTCAATCGAGCGTCGGCCCGTGTGCCGATGCTGCGCGCGCGTGCGCAAATGGCGGTCGGCCTGGCCATGGGCGTGCTTGCGGTCGCTGGCGTGATTGACGTCATCGCTGCTAAGGACGCGGTGTTTTCCGGCGCCTACATTGCCGCCATCGGGGCGATCTTGCTTGCTGCCGGCCTTGCCTACGTATTGCGTGCTCGTGGCAGCTTCACGGTCATGTCGACGCTGTTGCTGTCGATTGCGACCGCCGTCGTGGCCGCACGCTTTCTCGCTGAGCGCAACGGTGTTCTGGACGCCATTCCTGGCGGCTTTCGTGTCTCCGCCGTGAGCGCGCTGGCGGGGAACCTGCTTCTTGTCGGGCTGGGCTTGTGGGTCGGTTGGCTCGTTGCCGGTGTTGTCCGCACGCCGGCTGCGGAAGAGCCACCACAGGAGCGACGTCTGCGTGCGTTGCTGGACCTTGCCGCCGACTGGTACTGGGAACAGGACGAGCAGCTTCGCTTCAGCTTCGTCGACGCCCGCATCGAGAGCCAACTGGGGGTCCGGTGTGCCGATCTGCTCGGCAGGGTGCCATGGGATGTCGAGGACTTCGCGCTTTCCAACGATCAGTGGACGGCGTTCCGTGCCGACCTGGACGCACGACGCCCGCTGCGCAATTTCATCATCGAACGTCAGAGCGCGGATGGCACGCGCACCAGTGTCAGCCTGACCGGCGAACCGATCTTCGACAGGCACGGCGCTTTCCGGGGCTACTGGGGCGTCGCCCGTGACGTGACTGCAGATCACGAAGCGCGGCGCGCGCTGGCGCGCAGCGAGCAGCGCTATCGCGATCTGTTCGAACACTCGCCGTCGGCACTTGTGCTTCACCGCGGCGGGCGGATCCTGAAAGCCAATGATGCGGCGGCCACGCTGTTCCGGTTCAAGGACTCCGCCGCCATGGTCGGGAACTCCATGCTCGATCTGTATGCGCACGGCGACCAGACGCGGGTCGCGAAGCGGATCGCACAGCTGGAGGAGATGTCACCTGGCGAAGCGTTGCCGTCGACGGAAATTCAGCTCGTCACACGTGATGGAGCCGAGGTCTTCGCGCTTGGGACCGGCATTCGAGCCGATACGGGCGAAGGTGCGGCAACCCTGTCCGTCTACTTCGACGTGACCGACCGCAAGCGCGACCGTGACGCGCTGCGTCGCTCGGAGGAAATGCTGTCGCGTCTATTCGATGCATCGCCGGACGTCATCATTGTCAGCGAACGCGGCAGCGGACGGCTGGCAATGGTCAACGAACGCTATACGAAGCTGTTCGGCTTCACGCGTGCGGAGGCGATCGGGCACAGCTCCGAAGCGCTCGGGTTGTGGCCCAAGCCGCAGGAACGCGCGGCCCTGATCGAGGCGCTGGCGCGCGACGGGGTTGTCCATGGTATGCCGGTCACGCGGCGCACCCGGGATGGTCGCCTGCTGTCGATGCTGTATTCGGCCGCACGCATGAACGTGGACGGCATGGACTACATGATCGGCACGATCCGGGATGTGACCGAGCAGGAGCGTCTGCGCCGCGAGTACGAGGCGATCCTGAAGCATGCATCGGTCGGCATTGCGTTCACGCGCGAACGCGTCTTTCGCCTCGTCAATCCACGCTTTGAACAGATGCTTGGCTGGGAGCCGGATTCTCTCGCCGGCCAGGCGGGAACGGTGGTCTGGCCATCGCTGAAGGACTACGAAACGGTCGGCAACCTGATCGGACCCAAGCTTGCGTATGGAGAGACAGTTGACTTCGAGTGGACCTTGCGCAACCGGGACGGAACGCAACTGCTCGCCCGCATTCGCGCCCGGGCCATCGACGAAGCGCAGCCAGCGGCGGGCGGCACGATCTGGATCGTTGAGGACATCACCGAGCGGCGTGCGTTCGAACTGGCACTGGCCGATGCCAAAGACGCCGCGGAGTCGGCCAACCGTGCCAAAAGTGCCTTCCTGGCCAACATGAGTCACGAGCTGCGCACTCCCTTGAACGGTGTGATCGGGCTCGCGCGCCTGGCACTCGATCCGAATCTGCCGCCCGGGAAAAAGGACCAGTATCTCCAGGGCGTGATTGACAGCGCGCAGACGCTGACGCGCATCGTCTCGGACATTCTCGATCTGTCGAAGATCGAAGCCGGCAAGCTCGCGATCGAGGACGACGACTTCGATCTGCACGCACTGCTCGACGCCATCGAGGTGACGTACAGCCAGCTGGCGACGGAAAAGGGACTGCAGTTCGCTGTTCAGCGAAGCGGCGATGTGCCGCGCTTCGTGCGTGGCGATGCGCTGCGGGTGCGACAGATCCTCGGCAACTTCCTTTCAAATGCGCTGAAGTTCACGTCCCGCGGTCGCATCGCATTGAGTGTCGAGCGCGTGGACAAAGGCCTGCGCATGGCCGTGCGTGACACTGGCATCGGCATCGACGTGAGAACACAGGGGCGCCTGTTTGCGCGCTTCACGCAGGCCGATGCGTCAACCACACGCCGCTTTGGCGGCACCGGTCTGGGCCTGTCGATCTGCCGCCAGTTGGCCTACCTGATGAAAGGCGAGGTTGGCGTCGAGAGCCAGCCCGGCGCGGGCAGCACGTTCTGGGCGATCCTGCCGCTGCCGGGCGCAATGGCGCCGGTGCAGGTCGGCGCGCAGGCTGATGGCGGCGATCTCGCCGGCATGCGCGTGTTGCTGGTCGAGGACAACGAGGTGAACCTGCTGATCGCGGACGCAGTGCTCAAATCATGGGGCATCATGGTCGAGCAGGCGACCGACGGCCGTGCCGCGATCGATGCGGTTGAGCGTGCGTTCGAATGCGGCAAGCCGTTTGATGCGGTGTTGATGGACGTGCAGATGCCGGTGATGAGCGGCTATGAGGCGACTGCAGCGCTGCGACAGCGCTACGACAAGCGGCGCCTGCCGATCATTGCGCTGACGGCGGCGGTGCTGACGACTGAGCAGGACCAGAGCCAGGCGCTTGGCATGAACGATTTCGTCGCCAAGCCGATCGACGAGCCCCAGCTGCAAGCGGCACTGGCGCGTGTGCGTCCTGCTGCCGTTCGCTCGATGCATTCCTAGACGAAGCGTTGCTTGCGGATGTCGATCACGCACTGCTCGCGTGCTCGACAAACAGCGTGACCCGCCGCTGTCCCTGGAAGTCGTCAGCCGCCGGTCGGTACGCCAGACGCACGCGTGTGGGCAGGGTCTGCGTATGGCGGAACCACATGGCGCCGAAACGCTTGCCCTGGAGTTCAAGCGTGAGCTTCAGGTGCTGGTCCTTGATCAGCCGCTGATCGAGCACGACGAACTCGTTGTCGAACAGCGGTGCCGGAAAGCCCTGGCCCCAGATCTGCCGATCGACCGCTTCAATCAGGCCAAGCGTGATCTCGCTTGCCTGCAGCGGTCCGTCGGTGCCCACGGTGCGCTGGAACAGCGCCGCATCAGCAGTTGCGCGGGTCGCCTGCTCGAACGCGCGAACGAATCCTTCGTAGTGCCCGGCATCGATCGTCAGCCCGGCGGCCATGGCGTGGCCGCCAAATTTTTCGACCAACGTTGGCCCCATCTTGGTGACGAGGTCGAGGGTGTCGCGCAAGTGCACGCCATCGATGGAGCGGCCGGACCCGCGCAGTGTCGCGTCGCCGGCGCGCGCGAACGCGATGGTCGGTCGGTGAAATTTCTCCTTGACGCGCGATGCGACCAGCCCCACCACGCCCTGATGCCAGCCGTCGTTGAAAAGCGTAATAGTGCGCCGGTCGGCCAGCGCCGTGTCCTGCAGCTCTGCCAATGCGTCGAACTGCATATCGACTTCGATCGCGCGCCGTTCACGGTTCAGCTCATCCAGTTGCCGTGCGAGTGTCAGCGCGCGTTCGAAATCGTCGGCGAGCAGGCATTCGATGCCGGTGCCCATGTCGGCAAGTCGTCCCGCCGCGTTGATGCGCGGGCCGATCGCGAAGCCGAGGTCTGCGGGACGCGCGAGCTGCGCGCTGCGGCCGGCGACCTGGAACAACGCGGCGATGCCCGGTTGCATGCGACCGCTGCGGATCCGCTCGACTCCGGCGGCCACCAGAATGCGGTTATTGCGGTCCAGCTTCACGACATCTGCGACGGTGCCGAGTGCGACCAGGTCAAGCAGCGCATCGAGTCGTGGCTGCTTGGCTTCGGTGAAGCGTCCGCGCGCGCGCAATTCAGCGCGCAGCGCCATCAAGACATAGAACATCACGCCCACCCCGGCCAGGTGCTTGCTGGGAAATCCGCAGCCCGGCTGATTCGGATTGACGATTGCCCGCGCTGCGGGCAACTGCGCGCCAGGAAGGTGGTGATCGGTGATCAGTACAACGATCCCAAGCGCGCAGGCGGCGGCAACGCCATCCACACTGGCGATGCCGTTGTCCACCGTGATGAGCAGATCCGGTCTGCGTTGTGCCGCGAGTTGCACGATCTCTGGCGTCAGTCCGTAGCCGTACTCGAAACGGTTCGGCACCAGATACTCGACCTGCGCGCCCATCATGCGCAGACCGCGCACGCCGACTGCGCATGCGGTGGCGCCGTCGCAGTCGTAATCCGCAACGATCAGCAGGCGCTTGCCAGCCTCGATTGAGTCGGCGAGGAGGCGACCGGCATCATCCACATGCGACAAGGCAGAGGGTGCGATGAGGTCGCGTGTGATGAGTGTCAGGTCGTTCATCGAGCTGACGCCACGCGCGGCCAGCGCACGCGCAAGCGGCCTCGGCAACCCGGCATCCGCCAGCCGCTGCGCTGCGGCGACATCGAAGATGCGCGCGACCAGCTGAACCGTGCTCAAGTGTGCGCCCCGCGCATGGCGATCATGTCGCCACCGGTTCAGCGAGGACGGCGGCGAGCGATCCGCTTCCGGATCGGCGCCAGAAACGAAGCCGATCGCGTCGGCGCAGCGACAGCACGCGAGTGACCTGGAGGCCGCTCAGCACGAGTTCGACGCTTTCGAACCCGGCATCGAATGCGCGCACGCGCAACTGCGCGAGCCGCGTTTCAAACCCGGCAAACCGTTCGACCCAGACGCCCCACGACTCGAAGCGCGCGGGCTCGAGCAGGCCGGTCCAGAGCGACACGGCGTCGCCTTGCGCGCGCGGCAGTTCGTTTTCATCGATCAATGCCGCTGGCGCGGTACCCGCCGCAAGCGCCCAGCCCCGCAGTACAGGGTCACCACCGACGACGGTCGCGAAAGGCGCTCGCGGCAGCGGTCTCCACACGCCCCCGCCATGCAGCCAGACGCCATTGACCGGTTGCTGTCCGCGCTCTTCGCGTGCGTAGTTGACCGCGTTGTGGTGCCAGCGCACCTGGATCCCGGTCAGGATCCTGCGCCACCGAGCGGCATCGGCTCCGATCGGCAGGCAAGGGCCGAGGGACTGGCCGCGCGCGGATACGAGCGGCGCGGTATCAAGCCGCCACGGCTTGTCCGTCTGCACAAACCACGCGTCGTGGCGCAGCCGCTTGAGAAGGGCGCCGTGCTCTCGCAGGACTGCATCGGCCTCCGTTGCAAGTGCATCGGCTTCGGCCTCGGTGAGTTGCGCGTCTTCACTGCGGCCGACCATCAGGTGCTCACGCGCGACGTCGACATGGATCGGATCGCAGTGCCACCACTGGGCGTCGTCAGCGGGCAGGATCGCGCTGGCGTAACTCTGTGCGCGCCATGCGTAGGGTGCGGTGACGGGAATCGCGCCATCGCCACAGAATGCCCGCCACAGCCAGGCCAGATGCGTGGCGCCAATGGGCGCGTCGATCACCGACTCGTCCGGTGCGCGGGTGGCGCGAGAAAACCAGGTCGAAAGCTGCCCTTGGCGCGCCGCTCCGACAATGTCCGCGGCCAGCGGCGCGGGAACCAAACTGCCCGGAACGACGACAAACCATCTCATCGCGGCGATTCTACGGATCGGTCGTTGCGCTGCTTCGCTAGAATCGTCGCCGTTCCAAAGTCCACCCCTTGAACCTTCCCTACGAAGTTCGCATCGGTCTGCGCTACACGCGAGCGGGGCGACGCGCACGCCGCCGCAACGGATTCATCTCCTTCATCTCGGCCATCTCGATGGGCGGCATCATGCTCGGCGTCGCCGCGCTGATCGTCGTGCTGTCGGTGATGAACGGTTTCACCAAGGAGGTGCGCGACCGCATGCTGTCGGTGCTGTCGCACGTCGAGCTGTCGTCGTACACCGGATCGCTCGGCGACTGGCGGCAGGTGGCCGAGCGTGCGCGGCAGAACAGCGAGGTCGTGGCCGCGGCGCCGTACGTGAACGCACAGGCCATGCTGACGCGTGACGACGTGGTGCGGGGCGCGCTGATCCGCGGCATCGATCCGGCGCTGGAGCCGGGCGTGTCTGACATTGCAAGGAATCTGCCGAGCGGCCGCATCACGGACCTGGTCGACGGCGAGTTCGGCATCGTGCTCGGGCTCGAACTTGGGCGGGCGCTCGGTGTGTCCATCGGCGACAAGGTGACGATGCTGGCCCCGCAGGGCAATGTCACGCCGGCCGGCGTCATACCGAGGTTGAAGCAGTTTCGCGTGGTTGCACTGTTCGAGTCCGGCCATTTTGAGTTCGACAGCACGCTTGCGTTGGTTCACATCAGCGACGCGCAGCGGATGTTCCGGGTCGAGGGCCCGACCGGCGTGCGGCTCAGGCTGAAGGACGCACTGCAAGCGCCGCTGGTGGCGGCCGATCTTGCGCGCGGGCTGGATCCGAACGTGCTGGTGCGCGACTGGTCACGCCAGAACCGAACGTACTTTGCTGCCGTGAAGACTGAAAAGCGCATGATGTTCATCATCCTCACGCTGATCGTCGCCGTTGCAGCGTTCAATCTGGTGTCAACGCTGGTGATGACGGTGACCGAGAAGCAGTCGGATATCGCCATCCTGCGCACTCTGGGGGCCAGCCCGAGCAGCGTGATGGCGGTGTTCATCGTTCAGGGTGCGCTGATCGGAGTGATCGGCACCTTTGGCGGCGTCGGGCTGGGCCTTGCGCTGGCGCACAACCTCGACGTGATCGTACCGGCCATTGAGCGGGTATTCGGCGTGCAGTTCCTGCCGAAGGACATCTACTTCCTGAACAGCCTGCCGTCGGATCCGCGCTGGGGCGACATCCTGCCGATCGGGATCATCTCGCTGGTCCTGTCGCTGATCGCGACGCTGTATCCAAGCTGGCGCGCATCGCGGACGCGGCCGGCCGAGGCGCTGCGCTATGACTAAGGTGATCTCGGCGCAGGGCCTGTACAAGGCCTATCGTGAGGCTGATCTCGCGGTCGAGGTACTGAAAGGCGCCGATCTCGATGTCATGCGCGGTGAAGTGATCGCCATCGTCGGTGCGTCGGGATCGGGCAAGAGCACGCTGCTGCACTGTCTGGGCGGCCTCGATGCAGTGGATGCGGGCAAGGTCGAAATCGGCGGCCGGAATGTTGCCGCCCTTGGCGAGGGCGAGCGCGGCGATCTGCGCAACCGCGCGTTGGGTTTTGTCTACCAGTTCCACCATCTGTTGCCGGAGTTCACTGCGCTCGACAACGTGGCGATGCCGCTATCGATCCGGCGCCTGACGCTGGCACAGGCACGGGAAGAAGCAGCGGGCGCGCTGCGTGCGGTGGGCCTCGGCGAGCGCTTGCAGCATCATCCGGCCGAACTGTCCGGTGGCGAGCGCCAGCGCACGGCGATCGCCCGCGCGATCGTGACGCGACCGGCGTGCGTGCTGGCCGACGAGCCGACTGGCAATCTCGACCGCGACACGGCGCGCGGGGTGTTCGACGTGTTGTTATCACTCGCGCGCGAGCGCGGCACCGCGATCATCATCGTGACGCACGATCCGGAACTGGCGGCGCAGTGCGATCGGACCATTCGTCTGCGTCACGGACAGCTGACTGCGGACTGACCGAGACCGGCTCAGTCCTCGGCCTCAGGCGGGTGGCCGACGAGCGTTCCCCAGGTCAGGCTCAATGCGCCAAGAACGGCGAGCATCACGGCGGCGACTCCCATCGCTTTTGCCATCAGGTGTGACGACTCGGCGCTCGCCATCAGATCGTTCACCGGCATGCCATAGAGGGACGCGAGTACGGCAGCGATGAATCCGAAGGCGACCGCGCCGGCCAGCGACAGCGCGCCGAACTTCACCGGCATCGGTCGTCTTGCCAGCAGCAATGACAGAAACGCGCCCGCACCAAGCGCGGCGCCCAAACTGATCGCGCCGGCATCGACCACGTAAGCGAGCGCCGCGGCGACAATCAGCGGCAGCAGACGCCAGGCGCGCTGCATCAGGCGCGACCCCGGGTGCGCCGGTTCCGGCGCGCGAGCCAGGCGTGGCGCAGATGGAGGTTCCACAGCACGCGCACGGTCACATAACCGCAGGTCGCGAGCAGCGTGGCGAGCAGAACGACGCCAACCGCAAGAGGTGCGCCAAGTCCGATCATCCATTGACCGAATGCCTCGACCGAGGCAATCGGGTGCGTCCACGCCCAAGCGGGCGGCGGATCGACTTCGGTGCGACCGGCAGCCCCGAGGACGAAGGCCCCGATCTTGTATGCGAGAAAGTACAGCGGAACGATCGTCAGTGGGTTCGTGTACAGCGTCGTCAGCAGCGCGACCGGCAAGTTGACGCGAAACAGAAGCGCGGCAACACCGGCGCCGATCATCTGCAACGGTCCCGGAATCAGACCGCAGAACAATCCGGCTGCCACGCCCCCGGCGGCGGAGCGCCGGTTCAGATGCCAAAGTGCGGGATGAAACAGTGTGTCGCCGAAGACGCGGAATGCCTTCATTTCGCGCACCTTGTCGACGTCCGGCATGTAGCGCTTCAAGAACTTCCGTGGCATGGGGGAAGTCTAGTCGGCAGTCGGGGCTTCGTAAGCCGGGCGAAAGGGGGAGGCATGGCGCCGAACAGCCGGCGTCGGATATGCTGCATGAAGGTCGAAGCCGCGTTCTACCGACACCTGCCTCCAGACGCCCGACTCCTGTGTGGATCGACACGCATTGCCATCTGGATGTTGAGGATTTCAATGCCGACCGTGACGCGGTCGTTGCGCGCGCGCGCGACGCCGGTGTCTCGATGATGGTGATCCCGGCGGTCGAGGCGCCGGCGTTTGCGCGCGTGAAGGATTGCTCACATCGTTACGGTTTCGCGTATGCGCTCGGCATCCATCCGCTGTATGTGGATCGTGCGCACGAGGACGACATCGAACGACTTCGGGTCGCGGTCGCTGGCGCGCTCGGTGACGCGCGCTTCGTTGCCATTGGTGAAATCGGACTCGACAACTACGTCGCAACACCCGGTCGAGAGCGCCAGCAGTGGTTCTACGCCGAGCAGTTGCGGCTCGCCCGTCGCTTCGACCTGCCAGTGATCATTCATGTGCGGCGCTCGGCGGACGATCTGCTGAAGTATTTGCGCAGGATTGATGTGCGCGGCGGTATCGCGCACGCATTCAATGGCAGCGACGACCAGGCGAGACGTTTGATCGCCCGTGGGTTCAAACTCGGTTTCGGCGGCGCGATGACGTATGACGGCTCGCTGCGCATTCGTCGCTTCGCGGCGACCCTGCCGGACGACGCATGGGTGCTGGAGACCGACGCTCCCGACATCCCACCGCAATGGCTGCGACAAGGTCCAACCCTGCGCAACGAGCCCTTTGCGCTGGCACGTATCGGCGAGACGATGGCGCAGTTGCGTTCGGTCGAGCGGGCCGATGTCGCGGCGGCGAACTGCGCCAATGCTTGCGGCGCAATGCCGCGCCTCGCTGCGTTGATTGCGGCGTCGCCGGCGAATTGAGATGCGGGCGACACCGCTGGTGGCATTCGTCGCCGGGGTGTTCCTGTTGCAGTTGCAGTCGGTATTACCGGGCAGAACCCTCATGGCAATTCTGTCCGCCACAGCAGTCTTGGGCTTGGTTCTCGCGTGGCGGCTTGAGAAGGGCGGCACGGTTAGGCCGTTCATGGTTCTCTCAATCCAGACCGGCTCGGCCGTCATGCTCGGCTTTTTCTGGGCAACGCTGATCGCGAACCTTCGTCTCAACGACGAGCTGTCGTTTGCCGATGAAGGTAAAGACATTCGCATAATCGGTGTGGTGTCGAGCCTGCCGGCGCAACTCGAGCGCGGAACGCGCTTCGAATTCAATGTGGAGCGTGTTGAAACGCCGGGTGTTCATGTCCCGGCGCACGTCTCGCTCGCCTGGTACGGCACCGACATGACGATCAAACCGGCGGAGCGGTGGCAGTTCACTGTGCGGCTGAAGCGGCCGCACGGGGTGCTGAATCCCGGCGGATTTGACTTCGAAGCGTGGATGATCGAGCGAGGTCTGCGCGCGAGCGGGTACGTGCGCGAGGCCGACGCTCTGGCACTGCCGCGCCGCCTTGAATCGGTGGTATGGGACGTCGGCGCGCTGATCGATCGCGCACGCCACGAATTGCGGGACCGCTTGCAGCAGCGGTTGCAGGGCGCCCGCTATGGCGGTGTGCTGGTCGCGCTGGTCCTCGGCGATCAGCGTGCAATCCACGAGGAGGACTGGGCGCTGTTCAACCGCACGGGCATCTCTCACCTGGTGTCGATCTCGGGGCTTCACATCACGATGATCGCGGGACTGGCAGCACTGGCGATCAGCGCAGGCTGGCGACGATCGCGTCGGTTGCTGGCCCTGGCGCCCGCACAAAGCGCGGCGGCGTTGGCCGCCATGCTCGCGGCGCTGGCGTATTGCCTGCTCGCCGGCTGGGGAGTTCCGGCCCAGCGGACCTTCTTCATGCTGGCGACTGTGGCAATCGCGTTGCTGTTGCGCTGGCAGGCCCGCGCCTTCACCACGCTGGCTATCGCCGCGGCGGTGGTCTGCCTGCTCGACCCGTGGGCCGCGATCGCGCCTGGTTTCTGGCTGTCATTCGGCGCAGTCGCGGCAATCTTCCATGTAGTGACCGGGCGGCCCGGCGTGGCGACGGGCTGGCGCACGCGGCTGCGACAGGCGGTGCGCGTGCAGGCCGCGGTGACGCTCGCGCTCGTGCCGTTGACGGTCGTGCTGTTCCAGCAGTTGTCGATCGTGTCTCCGCTGGCGAACGCGGTGGCGATTCCGCTTGTGAGCCTAGTGGTGACGCCGCTCGCATTGCTGGGCGGATTGTTCGTGGTCCTTCCGGAGCCGATGGCAGCGATCGCGGTGCCGTGCCTCGCGTTTGCGCACTGGTTGCTCGATTTGCTGGCGACCGGATTGCAGTGGAGCGTCGCCTTCCGCTGGGCCAGTATCGCAATCGCGGCGCCGCCGTGGTGGACGCTGTGCCTCGCCCTACCCGCCGTGTTCTGGCTGCTTGCACCGCCAGGCTGGCCAATGCGATGGATCGCAGTCGTATGGTTCGTGCCGATGTTTGTCTGGCCGCCATCGCGGCCTGCGCCGGGGGAGTTGTGGGTGACTGCGATCGACATCGGGCAGGGCATGTCGATGCTGGTCGAGACCCAGGACCATGTCCTGCTGTACGACACCGGGCCGCGTTACTCGGCCGAGGCCGACGCGGGCGCACGCGTGATTGCGCCATACCTGCGCTGGCGCGGCATTGATCATCTCGACCTGCTCGTCGTATCTCATCTTGACAGCGATCACTCCGGCGGCACGGCGTCGCTGCTGAAGAGCATGCCCATCGATCGTGTGTGGACGTCGATACGCGTCGACCATCCGATGCTGAAGGAGGTCAAATCTCTGCAGCGCTGCATGGATGGTCAAACACTGATACTCGGCTCGATGGAGCTGCGCGTCCTGCGGCCGCTCGCGACCGACTTCGATCGACCTGCAATGTCCACGAATGCAATGAGCTGCGTGCTCGAAGTGCGCCTGGGGCCGCAGCGCGTGCTGCTGACGGGCGATCTGCCGGCCCGCGAAGAGGCGGAACTCATCGGGCGTTACCAGTCGCGAGGCGCTTCGCTGGTCACGGCGCCTCATCACGGCAGCCGCAGTTCATCGAGCATGCCCTTTGTCGAGGCGACGCGACCGATGTGGGTGGTCTACCAGACCGGTTACCGGAATCGGTTCGGTCATCCTGCTGACGAAGTCGTCGCACGCTATGCAGCGGTTGGGACCAGGTCGGTGCGGACCGATCACGCAGGCGCCACTCAGTGGCGCCTGCGCGATGATGGGTCGATCGCCGTCGAATCGATGCGCACGCGGTCGCGCTACTGGCACAACCGGCCGGGCCGATCGGAAGTGACCGGGGAGGCGAGCGAAGAGATTCCTGCCTATCAGGCTGAACCCCAGGTTGAACCGCTGCAGCCATACTGAGGGCGGTACCTGGCCCTGTTCTTGCTAGACTGAATTTGAGTGGTCGAGCAGGATCAGCCGGCGGGGCGGAACGCAGCGATGGTCAAGGCCTTTGACGAGATGTTGGCTGCGGACAATGCCGTGCGTCCGCACTATCGCGATTTCGAAGCATGGCGCGCAGCGCAAAGCGCCGACTCGATGCAGTTCAAGCGGGCCGAGGCAGACCTCGTCTTCCGGCGCGTCGGCATCACGTTTGCAGTGTATGGCGACAAGGATGAGGACGCGGCGGGCACCGAGCGGCTGATCCCGTTCGACGTGATCCCGCGCATCATTCCCGCGGCCGAGTGGACCCGGCTCGAAGCCGGACTGCGCCAGCGTGTCAAGGCGCTCAACCTGTTCGTGCACGACGTCTATCACGACCAGAACATCATCCGCGCCGGCAAGATTCCGCCCGACCAGGTGTTCAAGAACCAGCAATACCGGCCTGAGATGCATGGGGTCGATGTCCCGGGCGGCATCTATGCGCATATCGCCGGTATCGACATCGTGCGCGCCACCAGTGACACAGAGGAAGGCGAGTACTACGTGCTGGAGGACAACCTGCGCGTGCCCAGCGGCGTGTCCTACATGCTCGAGAACCGCAAGATGATGATGCGGCTGTTTCCGGACCTGTTCGCGCGTAATCGGGTCGCGCCGATTGCGCACTATCCCGATCTGCTGCTTGAAAACCTGCGCTCGGTGGCACCGCAGGGTGTGGCGGACCCGACCGTCGTCCTGCTCACCCCCGGCATGTACAACTCGGCGTACTTCGAGCACGCATTCCTGGCCCAGCAGATGGGCATCGAGCTGGTCGAAGGCCAGGATCTGTTCGTGCAGGACAACGCCGTTTTCATGCGCACGACCCGCGGCCCACGGCGCGTCGACGTGATCTACCGGCGCGTCGATGACGATTTTCTCGATCCGCTCGCCTTCCGAACAGACTCGTCGCTCGGCGTGCCGGGACTGCTGGGCGTGTACAGAGAGGGACGCGTGACGCTCGCCAATGCGATCGGCACCGGCATTGCCGACGACAAGTCGATCTATCCATACGTGCCGGACATGATCGAGTTCTACCTGGCCGAGAAACCCCTGCTCGCGAACGTGCCGACCTACAAGTGTCGCAACAAAGACGAACTGGAATACGTGCTCGCGCACCTGCCGGAACTGGTGGTGAAGGAAGTACACAACGCCGGCGGCTACGGCATGCTGGTGGGCCCGGCTGCCACCAAAGGAGAGATCGACGAGTTTCGAAACAAGATCAAGTCCGAACCAGCGGATTTTGTTGCACAGCCGACGCTGGCGCTGTCCACCTGCCCGACCTACGTGAACGCCGGCATCGCCCCGCGGCACATCGATCTGCGGCCATACGTGTTGTCAGGCAAGGACGTCTCCACCGTGCCCGGCGGCCTAACGCGAGTGGCTTTACGTGAGGGCTCGCTGGTCGTCAATTCGTCGCAGGGCGGTGGAACCAAGGACACCTGGGTGCTCGAACGATGAGTCGGCGGTCGGGCACTACCAGTCGGGCGTCGGGCGTCGAGCGTCAAGAACATGCTCGGCGTGCCATCGCCGTGGTTCGCAACCGGGTTGCCTCTGACTCAACAGCTCTCGTCACAGCGAGCGGCAGCGAAGCCGTACTCCCGGCGCCCGGCGCCCGACGCCCGACGCTCAACTGACCATGCTTTCCCGCACCGCCGATCACCTGTTCTGGATGGCCCGCTATATCGAACGCGCAGAGAATACGGCGCGCATGCTTGACGTCAACCTGTCGACGTCGCTGCTGCCGCAATCGGCCGAAGACGCGGAGCGCGGCTGGCGCGCGATGCTGGGGATCTCGGAACTTCAGCACGCGTTCGATGAGCGCCATCCGCTGCTCACCGCGCGCGACGTGCTCGGCTTCATGGTCCGCGATCCGAGTAATCCGTCATCGATCTATTCGTGCCTGCAGGCGGCACGTGAGAACGCGCGCGCCGTGCGCGGTTCGTTGACCACGGAGGTCTGGGAAACCCATAACGACACGTGGCTCCAACTGCAGAAGCAGCTTTCGACGCGCGCGCTGGAGCAGGACCCGCAGCAGTTGTTCGAGTGGGTCAAGTTCCGCTCGCATCTTTCGCGCGGCGTGACGATTGGGACCATGCTGAAAGACGAGGCGTTCTACTTCATCCGCCTCGGCACTTTCCTGGAGCGTGCCGACAACACCGCGCGCCTGCTCGATGTCAAATTCCACGGGATGGCGCCGACGGCGGATCAATCCGGCACCCCCGCACAGAATGGCCATCCGCTGGACTTCTACTACTGGGCGGCGATCCTGCGCTCGGTGTCCGCGTTCGAGGTCTACCGGAAGGTCTATCGCGATGTGATCACGCCGTCGCGCGTGGCTGAACTGCTGGTCCTGCGGGACGACATGCCGCGCTCGCTGCTGAACTGCATCAATGAAGTCTGCATCAACCTGGAGCATGTCAAGAACAGCCGGTCGGGAGAAACCGAACGTCGTGCCGGCCTGCTGCGCGCGGAACTCAAGTACGGCCGCATTGGCGACATCCTGCACGTCGGCCTGCATCCTTACCTCAACACCTTTCTTGAACGTGTCAACGACCTGGCCGGACGCGTGAGCCAGGATTTCCTCGTCCCGTTGACTGTCAGTTGAAGCGCCCAACCGCGATGCAACTCGGAATTCTTCTCCGCACCGACTACCGCTACCGAACGCCGGTGCGCTCGACGGTGCAATCGCTGCGCCTCACGCCATGTGAGGGGGCAGCGGCGACCCCCGCGCGGTGTGCGAGTCATGGGTGCGGACGAATCGATGCAAGTGCGCGTTAACATGCGGTCCGCCTCCCTGTTCGAATCCGCTGATGCGCCGGTTGCGATCGCACGGAACTGAACCGCCAATGACTTACTGCGTAGCAATGCGACTTGATGCCGGCTTGGTGTTTCTGGCTGATTCGCGTACCAATGCCGGAGTGGATCAGATCTCCACGTTTCGCAAGCTCACGGTCTTCGAGCATCCCGGCGAGCGGCTCATGGTGCTGCTGAGCGCCGGCAACCTGGCGATCACACAGGCGGTCCGGCAGATCGTCTGCGAACGCACAGGTCCGCACGATGCCAGCGTGTGGAATTCGAAGACCCTGCTCGAGGCGGCCCGTGTCGTCGGCGATGCGGTGCGTGAGGTGTCCGCGCGCGATGCGGCCGCCTTGAAACAGTCCGGCATTGAGTTCAACTGCAGCTTCATATTCGGCGGCCAGATTCGCGGCGAACGGATGCGCCTGTTCCAGATCTATGCGGCCGGCAATTTCATCGAAGCCACCCCCGAGAATGCGTACTTCCAGATTGGCGAGGCCAAGTACGGCAAGCCGATCATTGACCGGGTCGTCAATCCGTCCACGACGCTCGATGAAGCTGCCAAGTGCGCGCTGATTTCGATGGATTCCACCTTGCGCTCGAACATCTCGGTCGGGTTGCCGCTCGACCTTCTGGTGTACGAAGCGGATGCGCTGCGCGTGACCAAATTCGTGCAGATCGACCACAACAACCAGTACATGCAGATGATCCGCAACACATGGGGCGAGCGGCTGAAGCAGGTGTTCCAGGAGATTCCCGATCCGACCTGGCGCGACGCCAAGTCCTCGTCAGGCGGACCGCGGCTCGAGACCGACCCAACCTATCCCGTGCGTGCGCCGTTGCCAGTGACGATGGAGGTATCTGCCCGGCCCATGGGGGTGCAACTGGTCGCCGGCCCAGTGGGCGAAACGCCAGCGCGCCAACCCAGCGGTTGAGCCAGGGGCTTCATTCTGGTGCGGCATGCTCCGGCGCGGGGCTGGAATGCACTGAAACGGGACGTCGCATCAACGTTCGGCTCGCGCAGGCGGCGTCTTCTGGTTCGATCCATTCGGCGCGGAATTCGCTAGCTTTCGACGCCGACACTTTTCAGCGAGACATCGCGTGTCGATCCACGTCGCACTGAATCACGTCACCCACTACCGCTACGACCGGCGCGTTGGCCTGTCGCCGCAGATCGTTCGACTGCGACCCGCTCCGCATGCGCGCACACCGATCCTTTCTTACTCGCTGCGGATTGAGCCGGCCGAACATTTCATCAACTGGCAGCAGGATCCGTTCGCCAACTACCTGGCGCGGCTGGTGTTCCCGGCGAAGACGAACGAGTTCAAGGTCACCGTCGATCTGGTCGCGCAGATGGCGGTGTACAACCCGTTCGACTTCTTTCTCGAACCTGACGCGGAACAGTATCCGTTCAAGTATGAGGAAGGTCTGCATCACGACCTGTTACCTTACCTCGCGAAGGAACCGCTGACGCCGCGGTGGCGCGCCTTTCTTGCCAGTGTTGACGTACGCAAGCGGCGGACGATCGACTTTCTGGTCGAGCTGAACCAGCGTTTGCAGCACGACATCAGGTACCTGATTCGCATGGAGCCCGGCGTGCAGACGCCGGAGGAGACGCTGGAACGCGCCGCCGGCTCCTGTCGCGACACCGGGTGGTTGCTGGTGCAGTCACTGCGGCACCTTGGTCTTGCCGCGCGTTTCGCGTCCGGCTACCTGATTCAGCTGAAGGCGGACGTCAAGTCACTCGACGGACCGTCCGGCACCGACCACGATTTCACCGATCTGCACGCGTGGTGCGAGGTGTACCTGCCGGGCGCGGGCTGGATCGGGCTCGATCCGACTTCGGGGCTGCTCGCCGGCGAAGGCCATATTCCGGTCGCGTGCACACCGGAACCCAGCACCGCAGCGCCGGTATCGGGCAACGTCGACGAATGCGAAGTCGAGTTCACACACATGATGTCGGTGACTCGCATTTACGAGGCTCCGCGCGTCACCAAGCCTTACACGGAAGAGCAATGGTCGCAGGTGGTCACGCTCGGCCATCAGGTCGATCGCGACCTCAAGGCGATGGACGTGCGCCTCACGATGGGCGGCGAGCCGACCTTCGTGTCGGCCAACGATCGAGACGGCGCCGAGTGGAATACCACTGCGCTCGGCCCCACGAAGCGCGGCCAGGCGACGGAGCTGCTGCAGCGATTGCGCGCCAGATACGGTGCCAACGGCTTCCTGCACTACGGTCAGGGCAAGTGGTATCCGGGAGAACAGTTGCCGCGCTGGGCGCTGTCGTTGTTCTGGCGCGCTGATGGTCAGCCGTGCTGGCACGATCCACGGCTTTTCGCGGATGAACGTGAACCGCTGCGCTACAGCACATCGGACGGGCGGCGCTTCCTCACGCGGGTGGCGCAGCGCCTGCAGCTCGACACCAAGTTCATCCAGCCCGGCTTCGAGGATGTCTGGTACTACCTGTGGCGCGAGCGGCGCCTGCCAGTCAACGTCGATCCTTTCGATGCAAGGCTCGACGATGAACTGGAACGAGAGCGGTTGCGCCGCGTCTTCGAACAGAAACTCGATGACGAGGTCGGCTACGCGCTACCGATCAGGCGCAACGCGGCTCCATCGGTCACCGGACCGCGCTGGATCACGGGGCCCTGGTTCTTTCGCGACGATCGCATGTACCTGATACCGGGTGATTCGGCGATGGGCTATCGGCTGCCGCTGGATTCAGTGCCGTGGGTGTCGAAGGGCGATTATCCGTACCTGCACGAGCACGATCCCTTTGCGCCGCGCGCGCCGCTGCCGCTGCACGGGGACATCCGTGCGCAGAACGCGCCGCACGCGATCGGCGGCGGCTTCGCGGAAGGCGGCGCGGTCGCGCTGCAGGCAGGTTTCGAGGAGACCGGCGCAGGCGCGAGCGGCGAGACGGCCGGGGCCGGGCCGCTTCAGCCCGACCATCCGGTGTCACCGGACAAGGTCCCGGCGCGATTCGAGTCCGCGCCGTGGATTACGCGCACCGCGCTGTGCGTCGAGGTGCGTGACCCGCAGCGCATGAACGGGCCGCAGGCCGAGCGCAACTTGGGTGGCACGTCGGGGATGATGTACGTATTCATGCCGCCGCTGGCGCAGGTCGAGGATTATCTCGAGTTGCTGGCGGCAGTCGAAGCAACCGCCGCTGAATTCGACGTGAAGATCGTGCTCGAGGGCTATCCGCCGCCGCGCGATCCGCGCCTGAAGATGCTGCAGGTCACGCCCGACCCCGGCGTGATCGAGGTCAACATCCACCCGGCTCATGACTGGGATGAACTGGTCGATCACACCGAGTTCCTGTATGAGGCGGCGCATCAGTCGCGGCTGTCGACTGAAAAATTCATGCTCGACGGCCGCCACACCGGAACCGGCGGCGGCAATCACTTCGTTTTGGGCGGACCGACGCCGGCCGACAGTCCGTTCCTGCGCCGGCCTGACCTCCTCGGCAGTCTGATCGGCTACTGGCACAACCACCCGTCGCTGTCGTACCTGTTCTCGGGACTGTTCATCGGCCCGACGAGCCAGGCGCCACGCATTGACGAGGCGCGCAACGACCAGCTGTACGAACTCGAAATCGCGCTGGCCGAACTGGCGCGAAGCCGTGAACGCTTCGGGCAGGAGGCACCGCCGTGGCTGGTGGATCGCGCGCTGCGCAACATCCTGATCGACGTCACCGGCAACACGCATCGCGCCGAGTTCTGCATCGACAAGCTGTATTCACCGGACTCCGCGACAGGGCGCCTTGGGCTGCTGGAGTTGCGCGCATTCGAGATGCCACCGCATGCACGCATGAGCCTGACGCAGCAGTTGCTGATGCGAGCGCTGGTGGCCCGTTTCTGGCGCGCGCCGTACACGACCACGCTCACGCGCTGGGGCACGGAGCTGCACGACCGCTTCATGCTGCCATCCTTCGTCGGGCTCGACTTCGAGGATGTGCTGACCGACATGGCACAGGCGGGCTACGGCCTCGATCCCGCCTGGTTTGCACCGCATTTCGAGTTTCGCTTTCCGTTGTTCGGCGAAGTCGCCACGCGCGGAATTCAACTGACTCTGCGCGGCGCGCTGGAACCGTGGCAGGTCATGGGGGAAGAGGGAGCGGTTGGCAGCACCGTGCGCTATGTGGATTCCTCGCTGGAGCGCGTCGAAGTCCGGGTGACCGGGCTGAACGAAAGCCGCTACGTGATCGCCTGCAACGGCGCCGCATTGCCGCTGCAGCCAACCGGTCGTGTCGGTGAATTTGTAGCCGGCGTGCGGTTTCGCGCATGGCAGCCGGCTTCCGCTTTGCATCCGACCATCGGCGTGCATGCACCGCTGACTTTTGACATCGTCGACAGCTGGATGCAGCGCTCGCTCGGCGGATGTCAGTACCACGTTGCGCATCCGGGCGGACGCAGTCACGACGTGTTTCCGGTCAACGCGTACGAAGCTGAAAGCCGGCGTCTGGCGCGGTTCTTCCGGATGGGGCATACGCCCGGGACAATTCAGGTGCGGCCAGCCGCGCGCAGTAGCGAGTTTCCGTTTACGCTCGACCTGCGCCGCAACTGACTCCAGCAGCCTTGCCCCAGACGAGCTTTCCGTTCAGCCAAGCGACCGACGACGCGCATAACCCGGCGCGCATCGCGGCGCACCTGGCGCTGCCGGCTCGCTCCGGGCACTTTGATGAGCTACGGACCGCCGACGGCTCGTTGCACGCGGAGTGGCAGCAGTTCTTCACGCATCTTGGGGTCGGCGGATTTGACGATCTTGACCGCCGTCTTGAGACGATTGGCCGGCAGGTTCGCGACGACGGGATCACCTACAACGTCTACAGCGATGAGGGCGGGTCGCCGCGGCCGTGGTCGCTTGACCTGCTGCCGTTCATCATTTCTGCCGCCGAGTGGGCGCACATCGAGCAAGGCATCGCGCAGCGCGCGATGCTGCTGTCGAAGATCATGCGCGACATCTACGGCGCGCAGCGCCTGCTTGCCGACGGACTGCTGCCGCCGGCGCTCGTGCTCGGCAATCCCGGCTACTTGCGGCCTTTGGCAGGTTGCGTTCCAGCCGGCGATACATATCTGCACATCATGGCGTTCGATCTGGCGCGTGCCGCGGATGGAACATGGTGGGTCGTTGCACAGCGCACCCAGTCGCCATCGGGCATCGGCTACGCACTGCAGAATCGCATCATCACGCGCCATCTGTTTCCCGAGGCATTTCGCGAGATGCGCGTGCAGCGGCTCGCGACCAGTTATCGCCGACTGCTCGATACGCTGGTCCGGCTGAGCGCCTCGATAGACGACGCAAATGCGACGCCGAGCGTAGTGCTGCTGACACCGGGGCCTTATAACGAGACCTACTTCGAGCACGCGTACCTGGCCCGCTACCTTGGCATACCGCTGGTGGAGGGCGGCGACCTGACGGTACGGGACGACCGCGTGTTCCTGAAGACGCTGCATGGCCTGCAGCGGGTCCACGCGATTCTGCGGCGACTCGACGACGATTTCTGCGATCCGCTCGAGCTGCGCCCCGACTCGACGCTCGGCGTTCCCGGCCTGCTGCAGGCGATTCGGGCGCGCCAGGTAGTCGTTGCCAACGCCATTGGCTCGGGCTTCCTCGAGTCGCCGGCATTGAACGGCTTCCTGCCGGCGATCGCGCAACGATTCATTGGCGCCGAACTGTCGCTGCCATCGTTGCCTTCATGGTGGTGTGGCGAACGCGCGGCGTATGAAGAGATCGCCGCCGACCTCGCCGACAAGGTGATCAAGCCGACGTTTCCGAATACGCCCTATCGGCCCGCATTCGAGCCGCTGATGGGCGCGGACCTCGATGATGGCCAGCGCGCGTTGCTCAAGCTGCGCATCGAAGCCGATCCCGATGCATACACCGTGCAGGCCTACTTGCCGTTATCCCAGGCCGCCACCTGGCAGGGCGGCGCCATCGTGCCGCGCTCGGCGATGGTGCGCGTGTATGCGATCAGCGACGGCAGCGGTTGGCAGGCAATGCCAGGCGGCCTGACACGCGTGGCTGCGCGCGAAATGCAGATCGTTTCGATGCAGCGCGGCGGCAGCAGCTCGGACACCTGGGTCCTGTCACAGGGCCCGGTTGACAGCTTCTCGATGTTGCCGCAGCCGCTGCGGCCCGAAGATCTGGCGCTCAAGCGGCGCGTGGTCACCAGCCGTGCGGCAGAAAACCTGTTCTGGATGGGGCGCTATGCGGAACGTGCGGAATTCAGCTTGCGACTGGCGCGCGCCATCGTCACGCTGCTCAATGACGACAGCGAAGACGCTCCCGCCGTGCTGGAAGCGATCGGCCTGCTTGCCAATCGGCATGGCCTCGTTCCCAGGGGCGCGCCGCCACCGGCGCAATCCCCGCACGGCGCTGCGGTCTTTGAACGCGCGCTGCTGGCCGGACTTCCCGATGCCCGCAACGTCACCAGCGTTGAGTTCAACCTGACGGCGATGACGCGCGCGGCCAGCCAGATCCGCGAACGTCTTTCCGCCGAACACTGGCGCCTGCTGGTTGAAAGCGCGAACGGCTTTCGCGATGACTGCGTGTGCGCGACGGTCGATGGCAGCTTGTCCGCCGATGATGCGCTCGCCGCGCTCGGACGGCTTGCGGTGCGAATGGCGGCAGTCACCGGTGCGCAGACCGACCGCATGACCCGCGACGACGGCTGGCGCCTGCTTGCCATCGGTCGCCACATCGAGCGGCTGTCGGCGCTGGCACGTGCGCTTTGTGTGCTGATCGATTGCAAGGCGGTCGAGCACGAGGCGGGCTTCGATCTCGTGCTGGAGCTCTTTGACAGCACGATCACCTATCGCTCGATGTACCAGCGGCGCCAGGAAATGCCGCCGCTGCTGGACCTGGTGGTGATGAATACCGACATACCGCGCGCACTGGCATGCGTGGCGCGACGACTTGCGCGCGAGATTCAACGCCTGCCGGCTGACAGCGTCGGCGAATTGCTGGCGCATCTGCCTGCGCCCGACGGCTGGCCAACGCTGGACCAACTCTGCACGAGGGTCGGTGTCGGCTACTCCGGCGCGATTGCGTTTGTGACCCGCGTGGCGGGCGCGGCTGACGCCATCTCCGACGACATCAGTGGCCGCTTCTTCAGTCATGCGGCCGAGCGTTTCCGGCTTCTGACGGCCTGAATCGTCGATGGGCGCTGATCGCCAGTTGCAGGTGAGGCATGAGACGACGACGCGCTACGCCACGCGCGTCGAGGTGGCGTGCCACGTGGCCTACCTGTTTCCACAGACCAACGAACGGCAGCGGCTTGAAGAATGCGAGCTGGACATCAACCCCGCGCCGACGAAGAAGACGAGCAGTCGCGACATGTTTGGCAATGTGCGGACCTGCTTTGCGCTGTACGCGCCCCACGATGAACTGCAGGTGACATCAGTGAGCCGGGTCCGGCTGCTGTCGGTGCCGATGCAGGAATCAACGGAGAGTGCGCCCTGGGAAGACGTCGTGCGACGCCTGCGCTACGCCGCCGGTGCGGTGTTCGAGCCGGCGACGGAGTTCGTCTACGCGTCGCCTTTTGTGCCCCTGCTCGGCGCGCTGCGCGACTACGCGGCCGCCTCGTTTTCGACGCAACGCCCGTATCTCGATGCGGCAATCGGCCTGATGCATCGCATTCACGCCGATTTTGTCTACGAAAGTGGTGTCACCGAGATCAGCACGCCGCTCACCGAGGTGTTCAAGCAGCGACGCGGCGTGTGTCAGGATTTTGCGCACGTGATGCTCGGCTGCCTGCGGGCGCTTGGTCTGCCGGCGCGTTACGTCAGCGGCTATCTGCTGACGAAAGCGCCGCCGGGGCAGCCGCGGCTGCTCGGTGCCGACGCGTCACACGCCTGGGTGTCGGTCTGGTGTCCGCACCTGGGCTGGAATGATCTCGATCCGACCAACGACGTGCGGGTCGCCAGTTCTCATGTCACGCTCGCGGTTGGCCGTGATTATGGCGACGTCATGCCGCTGCGAGGAGTGATTCAGGGTGGCGGCGAGCACACCCTCAGCGTGGCGGTCAGCGTGATTCCGGCCTGACGCGAGACGTACAACCCTCACTGCGTGATCACGACGAGCACGCTGCAGGGAGAGTGTTCGATTAACGCGGGCGACGTCGAGCCGCGCCACCAGCGCGCTGCCCAGCTGTCAAGGTGCTTGTGGCCGACGACGATCAGATCGGCCTGGATCTTGCGCGCATAGGCGGTGAGCTCCCGCACCGTATCGCCGACCAGTACTTCACCGCGCGCGGTATGCCCTCGTTCTGCCAGGCGACGCAAACCGTCTTCGAGGATCTCCTTGTACTTCTGCTTTTCATCTTCCTCGTACGCACCCACATAGGCACCACTGTCCAGCCCGACGTAGGTCGATGTCGGGCTTGGCATCACCGCGACCAGAAACAGCTCGGACTTGCCCCATTGCGCGATGTCGTGTGAATCGAGCAGCGCCTTCTGTACGGATTCAGAGCCGTCATATGCCAGCAAGATGCGCTTGTACATGGGATCCTCCTGAAGGTTGGGAATGATCTCTCCGGCCCGGCGCGCTACTGCGCGTACCAGCCGCCGTCGATGTTCCACGCCGCGCCGCGAACCTGGCTGCCCGCATCCGAGCAGAGGAACAGCGCAAGCGCGCCAAGCTGCTCGATGGTGACGAATTCCAGCGACGGCTGCTTCTCGGCCAACAGCGCTTTCTTGGCGGCCTCGTTGGAGCTCTTATCGCGCGCAGCCCGATCATCGATCTGTTTCTGAACCAGCGGCGTCAGCACCCAACCCGGGCAGATGGCATTGCAGGTGACGCCCGTGGTCGCGGTTTCGAGTGCCACCGTTTTGGTCAATCCGATGATGCCGTGCTTGGCGGCCACATAGGCGCTTTTCTGCGCCGATGCGACCAATCCATGGACTGAAGCGATGTTGATAATCCGCCCCCAGTTGGCATGCTTCATCTTTGGCAACGCAAGCCGCGTGGTGTGAAACGCAGAAGAAAGATTGATGGCGATGATCGCGTCCCAGCGCTCCGCGGGGAAGTCTTCGACGTTCGCGACATGCTGGATGCCGGCGTTGTTGACCAGCACATCGATGCGCCCGAACGCTGATTCGGCCCTGGCGATCATGTCGGCGATTTCGACCGGCTTGCTCATGTCAGCGCCGTGATACAGCGTTCTTGCGCCCATTGCCTGCAAGTCTTTCTCGATTCCGGCGATCACGGCCGCGTCGCCGAATCCGTTGAGCACGATGTTGGCGCCGTCGGCTGCCAGCGCACGCGCGATCGCGAGCCCGATACCGCTGGTGGAGCCGGTCACTAACGCGGTCTTGCCCTTGAGCATGCTTGCCTCCAATTGCACTGAACGAAGTATGCCAGCGAGCCGCCACTACAATGTGCGCGGGCTCACGGAGAGACTTGATGTCGTACAGCGCACCAAGATCGGGTTCGGTTCAGTGTCTGTCGCCGGCCGGCATGCACCGGATGGCGTATATGGAGTGGGGCGACCCGAACAACCCGAACGTGCTGCTCTGTGTGCACGGCCTGACGCGCGTCGGGCGGGACTTCGACTGGCTGGCCAACGCGATGGCCGATCGCTACCGGGTCGTTTGCCCGGATGTGGTCGGTCGCGGAGCGAGCGAGTGGCTGCGCGATCCGTTGCATTACCACGTTGCGCAGTACGCGGCCGACATGGTGACCCTCATCGCACGACTCGACGTGGAGCGCGTGCACTGGGTTGGAACATCGATGGGCGGGCTGATCGGCATCACCGTGGCGGGGCAGCCCGGATCGCCGGTGTCGAAGTTCGTGATCAACGACGTCGGCCCGACCCTGAGCGCGGCCGCGATCCAGCGCATCGGTGAGTACCTTGGGAAGCCGGTCCGGTTCGAAAGCATGAACGCCGCCGTCGATTTCATTTCCTTCATTGCTGCGCCGTTCGGCCTGAAGTCGCGCGACGAGTGGCGCTCGATCACCGAACCCGTGATTCGCCGCGACGGCGAAGGCTGGGTGCTGCACTACGATCCCGACATTGCTGCGCCGTTCAAGCTGGTGACGCCGGAGCTGGCGGCGAAGGCGGAGGCCGCCACATGGGCGCTGTGGGACAACATTCAGTGTCCGACGCTGCTGACGCGCGGCGCGCAATCGGACCTGCTGTCGCACGAGACCGCGATGCAGATGACGCTTCGGGGACCGAAGGCAAAGCTGGTCGAGTTCGCCGGTGTCGGCCACGCGCCCATGTTCATGCACGACGACCAGATCTCGGCGGTACGAGATTTCCTCCTGAATGGATAGGACGATGACGATCAAACGACTTCACGTCGGCTCGCGCATGAGCGAGGCCGTGATCTGCAACGGCATGGTGTTTCTTGCCGGGCAGGTGGCCGACGACGCCAAGCAGGATGTGGCCGGACAGACGAAACAGGTGCTGGCCGCGATCGACAAGCTGCTGGCTGAGGCCGGCACGGACAAGTCGCACCTGTTGTCCACAAGCATATTTCTTTCCGACATGGCCGACTTCGCCGCCATGAATGCCGTGTGGGACGTTTGGGTCAGCCCCGGCAACACGCCGGCGCGCGCGACGGTTGAGGCGCAGCTGGCACGGCCGGGCTGGCTGGTTGAGATCGTGGTGACCGCAGCACTTCCGTAACGCACTCAGCTGACACGCTCGCGCTTCAACTGCACGAGCACTGTTTGACCGGGCGCCGCTGGCGCGGGTGGCGCGCGGCCATGAAAGCGATCGAGCAGCTCTTTCCAGCGCGCGCGCGCCAACGTGATGTTGGCGAGCTTGACGTGCCCGTAGCCACGGATCTGTTCGGGCACCGAGGCGATCTGAACTGCAATGTCGTGGTTTGCCGGGGTCAGCGCGGCGAGTATTTCCGCCACCAGCGCCTCGTAGTCATCGCGCAGCCGCCGTTCGAGACGGCGTTCCTCCGTATGGCCGAAGAGGTCGAGCACAGTGCCACGCACAAGCTTCAGTGGTGCCACAAGACGAAGTGCGGGCAGCAGCCATGCACCAAACTCGATCTTGCGTGGTTTGCCGTCCGCGCCCGACCGTGCGAGCAGCGGCGGCGCCATGTGAAAGTGCAGACTGTCCCAGTGCTCGAACTGCGCCGATAGTTCACGGACAAAATGTCCGTCGGTGTACAGACGCGCCACTTCGTATTCGTCCTTGATCGCCATCAGTTTCGCCGCGTAGCGCGCCACGGCCGCGGTCAGGCGCAGTGGCGTGCCGATGCGCTGGCTCTCGACCGAGCGTACCCGCTCGACCAGCGTGCGATAGCGTTGCGCGTACGCGGCGTTCTGATATTGGGTCAGAAATCCCGCGCGGCGCGCGATCAGGCCGGCGTCGCCATCGAGGCGTTCCCAGTCGGGTGTCGGTTTCGGTGTGCTGAGCGCGGCGTCATCCGCTGAGATCCCGGCAAAGCGACGCAGCGCCGGCGGTGCGGCGGCCGCGATGCGGCCGAGCGCAAACGCGGTGCGGTTCATCTCGACCGCCACGCCGTTCAGTTCAATCGCGCGCAGCAGCGCCGCCTCGGTCACGGGCACGAGTCCGCGCTGAAATGCGTAACCGAGCATGATGACGTTCGACGGCATCGTGTCGCCCAGCAGCCGCTCGGCGATCGCCTGTGCGTCGACCGTCGCGACCCGATCGGCGCCGGCGGCGAAGCGCATCTTCTCCAGCAATGCGTCGGCATGCAGATCCGCATCCGGGTTGCGCACGAACGCGGCCGTCGCAATCTCGTGCGTGTTGACGTGGATGATCGTGCGGCCATGCTTGACGGTGCCGAGTGCATCGGCGCCGGCGCCGACCACCAGGTCGCAGGCGAGGACGAGGTCGGCCTGCTGGGTGTCGATTCGCACCTGGTTCAGCAGGTCCGCGGTTGGCGCGATGCGCACGAATGACAACACTGCGCCGCCTTTCTGCGCAAAGCCCATGAAGTCGAGGACGCTTGCCTGCTTGCCTTCCAGATGTGCCGCCATCGTCACCAGCGCGCCGACCGTGACGACCCCGGTGCCACCGACGCCGGTGACCAGCAGGTCGAACGGCCCGGTCCAGTTCCAGGCTGGTGGCGAGCCAATGCGTTCGAGCTCGCGCGCGACATCCTCGGCCGTGTACTCCTTGCCCTCGTGCCGGCGCAACTCGGCGCCGTGCACCGACACGAAACCCGGACAGAAGCCGTTGACGCAGGAGTAGTCCTTGTTGCACGAACTCTGCTCGATCTTGCGCTTGCGTCCCCAGTCCGTCTCGACCGGAATCACCGACAGGCAGTTGGACTGCTCGCCGCAGTCGCCGCAACCTTCGCACACCTGTTCGTTGATGAAAATGCGCCGTGGCGGATCCGGGAATTCCTTCTTCTTGCGCCGCCGTCGTTTTTCCGCCGCGCAGGTCTGGTCGTAGATCAGCACGGTAACGCCCGACGTGCCCCGCAGTTCACGCTGCACGGCATCGAGTTCGAGCCGGTCGTGGAACGTCGTTCCGCGCGGAAACTCATTTTCGCGGCCGCGGTATTTCTTGACTTGGTCGGAAACGATCGTGACGCGCTTGGCGCCCTCGGCCTCGACCTGACGTGCGATCTCAGGCACGCCGAGCTTGCCGTCGACGGGTTGACCGCCAGTCATCGCGACCGCATCGTTGTAAAGAATCTTGTACGTCATCGTCGCACCGGCGGCGATCGCCTGGCGGATCGCCAGATAACCGGAGTGGTAGTACGTGCCGTCGCCGAGGTTCTGGAATACGTGCTTCTCGTCCGTGAAGCGAGAATGCGCGGCCCAGTCCACGCCTTCTCCTCCCATCTGGATCAGGCCGGCGGTATCACGGTTCATCCAGCTCGCCATGAAATGGCAGCCGATTCCGGCCAGCGCGCGCGAGCCTTCGGGCAGTCTGGTCGACACGTTGTGCGGGCAACCGGAGCAGAAGTATGGTTGGCGGCGCACCCCGTCGCCTTCATTGGACAGCAGTCTCGGCATCGTGAAGTCGACCACCAGATGGCGGCGATCGAGCGCGGGATTCAGCCGCGCCAGCCATTCGGCCACTACCGGCATCACCCGCGAAGGACGCAGCTCGCCGGTGGCCGGCAGCAGCGGCGGCTGATCCAGTGGCGTGCGCGCATCGCGCTTGCCGGACACGCGTGGCCGCTGGGAGACGTGCAACGGGTACAGAAGATCCTTGATCTGCGTCTCGACGATCGGTGCCTTCTCCTCGACCACGAGGATCTCCTCGAGCCCCTGCACGAACTCCATGATTCGCGTTGGTTCGAGCGGATACACGAGGCCGACCTTGTAGACGCGCACGCCGGCCGCGGCCAATGCGTCCGGGTCAAGTTCGAGCCGCCGCAGCACTTCCATGAAGTCGAAGTGCGCCTTGCCGACCGTGACGATGCCAAGCGTGGCGCGCGGACTCGCAACGACATGGCGGTCGATCGAATTGACCCCGGCAAACGCACGCACGGCGTCGAGTTTGTGCTGCAGTCGTTCTTCGAGCGCGAGCGAGGGCAGGTCGACTGCACGCACGTGCAGGCCCTGCGGCGCCGAATAGTCGACGGATTGATCAAAGTCGATCGGCACGCGATCGAGATCGACCGTCATCGCCGACTCGACAACTTCCGAGATCGCCTTGAAGCCGACCCAGTTGCCGGAGAAACGCGACAGCGCCCAGCCGTACAGGCCGAACTCGATGTACTCGGCAACATTGGCCGGATGCAGGATCGGCATCGACCAGGCCTGCATGGCGAGATCCGATTGATGCGGCATCGATGACGACACGCAGCCGTGGTCATCGCCCGCTACCACAAGCACGCCGCCAAGCGGACTCGTTCCATAGGCGTTGCCATGCTTGAGTGCATCGCCGGACCGGTCCACGCCCGGTCCCTTGCCGTACCACATGGCAGTGACACCGTCCACGGTGCGTTTTGGATCGAGGGCGACCCGCTGTGTACCGAGGCAGGCGGTCGCAGCGAGGTCCTCATTGATTGCAGGCAGGAACTCGACGTGCGCATCCTTGAGCAGGCGCGCTGCTTTCCACAATTGCTGGTCGACCATGCCGAGCGGGCTGCCGCGATAACCGGACACGAAGCCGGCGGTGTTCAGGCCGCGCGCGCGATCCAGCGCACGCTGCATCAGCAGCAGCCGAACCAGCGCCTGCGTGCCGGTGAGAAAGACCTGGCCGCCGGTCGCCGTCAGATTGTCGCCGAGGCGATAGTCCAGTCGTACCGGCGTTGTATTGGCTGCGGAGGCTTCTGCGGTCGGGGCGCCTGTCATGGCATCACTCGCAAGAAAGCGTAGGGGCAGCTTAGTCGCTTCGCCGCGCTGTGCGCCAGCGCCTCGGCGGTACGTTCAGAAAACGCCGGCCGCCAGGCCGGCCGCAAGCCCGGCGCCGACGTCGCGGCAGCGCTGCAATTCGTGTTCGGCAATGGTCTTCGCAGCAAGAATTGCTTCCGGCGTCTGTGCTGCGGTATTGACGATGACCGCGGGCGCGACTTCCCGGAGTCGCAGCCCCGTCGCAATGCGTTGAATCTGGCGTACTGTGCCGGTGCCGTCTGACCCGGCACAGATAAGGATCGCATACGGGCGGCCATTGATTCTCTCGAGTGCCGCGTAGTAGATGCGATCGAAGAAATCCTTCATCAGTCCGGCCATCGACGCAAGATTCTCTGGCGTGACAAACAGGTAGCCATCGGCGGCAAGCACGTCGTCACCCGATGTGTCGCCGGCGCGCTGCAGCCGAACATCGACCTCGCCGCCGGCGCGCGCCGCCGTCGCCGCTGCGCACGCCATCTGTTCCGAACCGCCGGTCATCGAATGCCAGACGATCAGCAGTCGTTTCACTCTTCACCTTTCGGCGAATCGCCAATTGCCTTGCCGCTCGCATTGCCCCTATCCCCGTGTGGGCAAGGGGCGGGAGAGGAGGGACCGGTGAGAGGGTCCTGCCGAAAGAACAGTGAAAGCAGGGAGTACCAATCAGGGAACGCGTCACGCAGCCGCGCCGGATCGACGAAGAAGGCCTCGCTCGACACCGCAAAGAATTCGCCTTCGCTGTGGGCGGCGTACGGGTCAAGCGGCAACCGCGCGTAGTAGCGATCGCCCGCTGCGTCGTCGGGATCGATGCCGGGCGGCAGCTCGCTTTCAATCAGGTCGAGTTCGGCGTGCAGACGCTCGAACGCATCATGCAGCACTTTGCTCCAGCGTTTGGCATCCAGGGTCGCGTGCAGCCGCCGATCAAACTCTGGCACGCCATTCGCCTCGCCATTGAGCATGTCGATCTTGTGCGTGAACTCATGAATCACGACGTTGTATGGACCCGGGTCGTCGCGACCGGTGCGCGCATCTTCCCATGACAGCAGCAGGGGTCCTCCGTCCCAGGCTTCGCCGGTGATTGGCTCGACATATTCATGCACGACGCCGCTCTCGTCGGTGATTTCGCGTGGCACCAGGAACTCGCTCGGATAGATCACGATGCCGGTCCAGCCGCGATACCACTCGATGCCGAGGTTCAGTATCGGCAGGCAGGCCTGCACGGCGACGTTCACCTGCATCCCGGCAGTCAGCTCAAGACCGCCAGCGGCCGCCATTTCCTTGTCGGCCAGCAGCTGCTCCACGAGCGTGCGCAGACGGTCGCGCTCGTCACGCGTCAGCCGCGAGGTGAACGGGAGCGCGGCGAGCGACTGTTCCCATAACGCATCGGGAACCGCCACGGCGCGCGCCGCACCGAACCGCGAAAGCAGAGTCTTCAGCATGTGCTTGATTGTGCCGCAAGGGGGCCCATCGCTTGCATTCCTATAATCGATCGACCTGCCCTGGATCCTCGATGTCGAATCTCCGAACGCGCGATACCGATCCGCCGACAGCGCCCGGAGTCGACCCGGACGCCGTACGCGCTGTCGTTGCACCCTTGTATACGGACCGCAAGCTACGCACGGGCGAGCCGTTCCTCGCGCATGCCGACGGCCTGGTCGACATTGTTCGGCCGCTGCGTGACGATGCCGACCTGCTCGCGGCCGCCTACCTTTTCGGCGTGTATGACGTGCTGCGCGACGCGGATGATTTCATCCGCACGCGTTTTGGCGGCACGGTGGCGCAGCTCGTGACCGACCTGCGAGTGTTGATGCGCCTTTCGGAGCGCACGCGCGGCCGCGCCGGTGCGGATGCCGCGAGCGAGGCGGATGCGCTGCGCAAGATGCTGCTGGCAATGGTCAATGACTTGCGCGTAGTGATCCTGAGGCTCGCATCGAGGCTGCAGACGCTGCGCTGGTTCGCGGAGACAAAGCAGCCGGGGGCTGAAGACTTCGCGCGCGAGACGATGCAGCTGTATGCGCCGCTCGCCAGCCGACTCGGCATCTGGCAATTGAAGTGGGAGCT